>Ga0315912_10004600_pt1 | contig 13008 bp, 11 predicted proteins | sample VfabasoilMG_FD_204469 | JGI IMG/M metagenome (GOLD analysis project Ga0315912, IMG submission 204469) | Garden soil microbial communities collected in Santa Monica, California, United States - V. faba soil | ecosystem: Environmental > Terrestrial > Soil > Garden | place: USA: California... | reverse complement strand
TGTGTGTCCGCTCGGACGGGCTCGTAGCCTCGCTTCTCGAAGTCGAGATCGTCCAAGCGGAGCTCGCCGGCCTGCTTGCGAGTGCCCACGTGCGCCACGCTCGACACGCAAACGACACGCGACGGAGCGCTCGCCTTCAGCGTGTCGAGCAACAGCTCGGTCAGCAGAAAGTGGCCCAGATGGTTGGTTCCGAACTGGGTTTCGAAGCCGTCCTCGGTCCGCCCCGCCGGCGTGCTCATGACGCCGGCGTTGTTCACGAGCCCGTCGAGCCGGCCATGCCTGGCTTTGAGCTCCGAAACGAAGCGGCGCACGGACGATAGGCTCGCGAGATCGAGCCCCGCCACCTCCACCGAGCCGCGCTCCGAAGCCAGGTGCCTGGTCGCCTCCTCGCCGGCCGCGACTCGCCGGCACGCGGCGACGACGTGTGCGCCCTGGCGGATCAGCGCTTCGACCGTCGCGAGGCCCGCGCCCGAGTTCGCGCCGGTCACGACGTAGGTACGCCCTTTGAGGTCTTTTTCGAAAAGCTTCGGATCGCAGCGCAGCGTTCGATACATGGCAGGCTCCCGGGTGACGGTGTCCTCGACACCCACGACATAAGGCGGCGGCGGCGCCTTCCCAGTGGCAATCCACGCCAATGAATCGGCAAATCGCGCCAAAGGATTCAGGGCGCGCGCCGAAAAAGGACCGTCCAGGGGCGATTGTGCACGGGCTCTCTAGTGTCCCAGACTCGCACGCGGTTCGCCCACTGCTCCTGAAAGAATGCCGGCGTCGCGCTTGAAGCGTTCGACGAAAAAATCGATCACGACGCGCACCCGTGCGACCCGCGCCAGATCGGGATGGACGACGAGGGCGATATCGCGGCTGCAAAGGACCTCTGGCGTGAGGCGCAGCATGGCGTCCTCGCGCTCGGCGAGAAAGCACGGAGCGATGACGATGCCTAGCCCGCCCAGGGCGGCGTTCCACGCTGCCGGGATGCTACCGCTCCGGAGCACGATGTTGGCGGTCTTGCCGTGGGCTTCGAGCCACTGGGCACCGGGCGCGTTCGAGAGGCTGTCGTTGAACGCCACGACGTCATGCTTCGTCAGATCCGTGATCGGCACGGGGATCCCGCGAACCGCGACGTAGCCTTTGGCCGCGTAGGCGGACCAACCCCCCGTGGCCGCGCTCTCCGTCGGTAGAAGGCCGCCGGGCGTTCGCACGAACAGCGTGGCCCCTAGCGCGCGCTCCATCGCCGCGAGGCGGCGCCCCACGGTCGTATGCTCCACGCCGAGCGACCGACCCGCGCCAGCAAGCGTGCGCATGCGATAGATCGCTAGAAAGAAGCGCAGATCGTTCCACTCGAGCACGCTGTGCATTCTCGCACAGGGGTTTGGCCTCGTTTCCGGAATGTGGGCTGGCAAGGCTGCCGCCGTCGCTGCCAGCCTCCGCATCCCCGACGTCCTCGCTCACGGTCCGAAGACCGCCGACGAGGTAGCCGTGGCGATCGGCGCCAATGCTTCTGCGGTCTACCGTCTGATGCGCGGCATCGCTTCAGTCGGCGTGCTCGTCGCCGAACCGGGGCGACGCTTCGCGCTCACGCCTGTCGGCGAGCTCTTGCGCTCCGACGTTCCGGGCTCGATGCGCTCCGTTCTCGTTGCGGAGATGGCGCCCGGCCACTGGCTGCCCTGGGGCGACCTCGAAAATGCGGTCCGGACCGGCAAGCCGTCGGCGCCAACCGCGCTCGGGATGGGCTTGTGGGACTACTACAAGAAGAACGCCGAGGAGGGCTTCCACTTCGCCCAGGCGATGAGCGGTGTGTCGAGCATGGCAATGCAGGCCGTGCTCGCTGCGTATTCGTTCGCTGGAGCGCGCAAGGTCGTTGACATCGGAGGCTCGCACGGCTCCTTCCTGGCGGCCGTTCTGCAGCGCGAAAGTGCGGCACGCGGCGTGCTGTTCGACCGACCCGAAGTGATCGAGGGCGCAGGCGCGACTCTCGTGGGAGCGGGCGTCGCCGATCGCGTCGAGCGTATTGGCGGGAGTTTCTTCGAGAGTGCGCCAGCGGGCGGCGACACGTACCTCCTCAAACACATCCTCCACGACTGGAATGACGACGAGTGCGTGAAGATCCTGCGGTGCGTGCGCGAGGCGATGGCGCCCGCGGCGCGCGTCGTGGTCGTGGAGATGCTCATCTCGGACAAGGGTCCGCCATCGCCCGCCCCTCTGCTCGATCTCAACATGCTGGTCATGCTGTCGGGCAAGGAGCGCACAGCAGACGAATTCGGTGCCCTCTTCGCCAAGGCGGGGCTCGCCCTCAGCAGCGTGACTCCGACGCACTCACCGTTCGCCGTGGTCGAGGCTCGGCACGCCTGAAAAAACAGCCCGCAACCATGACGCGCTGCGAAGCGTCCCGGCCACAGCGGACCGCGGACGGTTGCCGAAGCAGCAGGCGAACCGGTGCGCCTTGCACTGCTCGGTCCCGACGGGCCCACCGGCACATTCTCGAACGACGCCGGCTGGATCACGTGGTGAAAGCCGGCGCAATGTGTGAAGCTGTCGCAGCGGATGGAGCAGCGCTTGCCGACGAATGGCGACAGGCCCGATCGGCCTCACGCGCGGGCCCATGGGTAGGGAGCGCGCGGGATGCGATTGCCTTCAGCGCTTGACCCCACGGTCTTTCACGAGAAGTTTCGGCCCGATCTGAGCGGTTGGCGCGCCGCCGTCGTCGATGTGTGCAGCGTGCATGGGCTCGAATGCGGCAACGTTGCGGCGTTCAAGGGTGGCTCCAACCTCGTGGCTGCAGTCGACGAACAATGGGTCGTGAAGATCTATCCGCCGTTTCACGCGCACGAATTCGAGAGCGAGCGGCGAGCGCTCTCGCATCTGGTCGCGCACCCGCTTCCATTGCGGATTCCTCGACCGGTCGCACACGGGACGCGCTACGATGGATGGTCCTATTTGATATGCGATAAGCTTGCGGGAGTCGTGCTCGAGGCCTGCTGGCCGAACTTCACGCATGCGGAGAAGTCGCGCGCACTCGCCAAGATCGGCGAAACCATGGCAGCCGTGCACGCGCTGCCGGTCGGTGACGTGCGCTCGCTGCCACCCGAATGGCACGGGTTTCTTCGTGACCAGAAGGCAAACTGTCGTAAGAGGCACGCTGGATTCGACGCCCCGGCATGGTTCGTCGATGGCGTGGAGGCGCTGACAACGGCGTGGGCGCCCGTGACCGCAGCCGAGGATCACGTCGTTCTCACCGGAGAGTATACCCCCGTCAACCTCATCGCTCAGCAGGGCGGAACCGGTTGGTACCTCACCGGAATGTTCGATTTCGGGGACGCCATGGTCGGGCCACGCGAGTACGATCTCCTAGGCCCCTCGCTGTTCAGTTGCGAAGGCGATCCCAGGTTGGTGAGAGCGCTGTTTCGCGGCTATTTTGGGGAAGGGTACACGTTGGACGATGCCGCGCGCATGCGGTTGATGGCGCTGGCGATTCTCCATCGTTACGCCAACCTCGACGTGCAGCTTCGCATCCCCGATTGGCGAGAGCGCGCGCAGTCGTTCGACACCCTGGCGAAGCTAGTCTGGCCAAGCGACTGATCATCCCTGGTCGCCGTGCCAAACGGAAAGCAAGCGCAGAGCTTGCCGGAGCTCCCGCCGAGGGCCTCTTGCGCGCGTTGCGACGCTACCACACCTCAGGCGCATCGGCGCATCCAACGCCACCTCGAACAAATGCCCAAGAGCCAGCTGGCGGCGCAAGGACCCAAAGGGCGTCGATGGGGGATGCGGATCGACAACCCGGAATTCCGTCCCGGAAACCTGATCTGGTGGGACGGCATCGACTGGGGCCGCGAGCCCATGCAGCGATACTTTCGCACCTTCATGGAGCAGCTGGTGTGGCTTCGGCGAAGGGCGAAGGCAGCCTGCGCTGTGCGGTGAAACCCTCAACGTGCTGCATCGCAACGCGGTGAACCGAGTGCTCGCTTTTCACCGCTGGGTCGAGGGCCGCGGTGAAGACGTGGTGGTCGTCGCTAGCCTCAACTACTACACGTTCGATCGCTATGACTTGCCCTGGCCAGCTGACGGCTACTGGCGTGAGATCTTCAACAGCGAAGGCTACGACGACTATCCGGCGAGCGGGAACGGCGGCGGCATCGTGGCGTATGGGACGCCGCGCGACGGCATGCCCGCGACGGCGACGATCACGCTCCCGGCCAACTCTATCTTGGTGCTCAGCGGACACTTTCGCGCGGTGCCGTGCTAGCCTTCGGGCCATGTGGTGGCGTGCGGTGCAGGGTGGGCGGGTCTTTCGTCGAAACGAGCGCGCGATGCGGTTCGCCTCGGGGTGGCTTGGGGTGTGCTTCGCGACGCAGCTCGTCGTGGGGTGTTTCCCCGCCCTCTCGAAGAGGGCGCGTTGGCGGGAGCGGGCGGCGACGGCGTCAACGGTGCCGGCACGTCGGCCGGCACGGTTTCGAGAGGGGGTCGTAGCGGAGGGGCGGGGCATGGAGCTTCGAGCGGAGGTCGTGTGGGAACCGGGGGCTCGACCGGAGCCGCACCGGTCTGGCCGGGAGGGGCGAGGTCCGGCGCGGGCGGTCCGAGCAACGCGGGTACCGATGCAGTTGGCGGAGCCCCTGGAAGCGGAGGAGAAGCCGAAAGCGGGGGCTCTCCGTCGGGTGCCGGTGGCGAAGCCGGTGAGCATTCGCCGGGTGGCGCGGGTGGCACGGGCTCATCGCCGGAGCAGGCGGAGCTCGAGGCCGAGACGATCGAACGCTGGAACGTGATCGCCGACGAGCGCCCGGGCGACACGTACAGCTTTCACTGGAACCGCGACATGTTTCCGCACCCGACCTTCGCCGCGATGGGGGAGGCGCTCGGCTATCGCGAGTTCGCCAGCGTGCTCGACGCGTTCCTGGAAGCGAACTTCGACTTCCTCGCGAAGCACCACCAGTTCTTGACCCCGTACTACTACGTGACCTTTTCGCCGAGCGACGAGGATCTCGTGGGGACGTGGGACTCTCTGTCGAGTGACTTTGCGACGATGTCCTATGGCAACATTCCGGCGGGCGTGCAGGCCAGCTTGGCCGAACACCACGCGAACATGCAACCCTACGAATGAGTGCGGAGCTTGGCTTCGAGAGTGCCCTTGATGCTCGGCCAATCGGCTTCGACGATCGAAAAAATTGCATAGTCGCCCAAGCTGCCGTCGGCACGACGCATGTGGTTGCGCAAGACTCCTTCAGCGTGGGCGCCAATCCGCGCGATCGCCGTGCGCGAACGTTGATTGCGCACCTCGGCCTTCAGCTCGACGCGCGCGGCGCCGAGCGTCTCGAAAGCGAAAGCGAGCTGAAGCGACTTGGCTTCGGTATTCACGCGGGTGCGCTGGTGGTGCGGCACAATCCAGGTTGGTCCTACCTCGAATGACGGAACACGAGGATCGACACTGAGAAGGGCGGTGCCACCCACGAGCTCGGAGGACTCTCGCAAGGTCATCACATAGAAGATCGCGCGTCCCTCCGCCTGTAGCGCCAGCGCCTGCTGCAGGCTCGCGCGCGCCTCGGCTTCATCGCCCATCGCGAAAGGCATGTATTCCCATATCTCGGGGTGAGCCAAGGCCGCTTGGACCACGCCGTCGCTGTGATGCTCGCTGAGCGGAACCAACCGCACGTAGGGACCTTCGAGCGGCCGAATGGCGTCCTTCATGCTGCGAGCATGGCCGCTCACCGGCGCGTTCGAAAGTGGAGAATGAATTGACGGCCAGGGGCGCCCGTTGAACGTTGGTTTTCATGCGTGTCTTGTTTTCGTCGACGCGAGGTGCGGGTCACTTGCAGCCGTTGCTGCCGTACGCGCGAGCGTTGGTGGCGCGCGGGCACGAGGTCGCGGTGGCGGCGCCCGTCGACGTGAGCGAGACGCTGCGCGACGCCGGATTTCCTCATTTCGTCTTCGACCGTCCGGGCGACGACGTGCTGGACCCCATCTGGGCGCGCTTGGACCCCGTGGCCGACGACGAAGCGGCCGTTCTGGCAATTGTCGGAGGCGAGGTGTTCGGCGGAGTGAACGCGGTCGCGGCGGTGCCCAAGTTGCTGCTCGCCATCAGCACGTTTGGTCCAGAGCTCATCGTGCGCGATTCGGTCGAGTATGGCTCTCTGGTTGCTGCCGAGCTCGCCAAGGTGCGGCACGCTCGCGTGGCCGTTCATTCCATATCGTACGAAGAGTCGTTTCCGCCCTACATCGCGACGCCGCTCGATGCGCTGCGCGCCTCGGTGGGCCTGGCTCCGGACGCCGGTGCAGCGCTGTGCGCGGAGCCTACTTTTTCGTCCTTTCCGGCTTCTTTCGATAGCGCGCCGGCTAGCTCGCCCCTGCGCGCAGCGTTTCGCTCGCGCGTCGTCGACGAAGCGCCGAGCGGCACGCTCGCCGCCTGGGCGCAGGCGGAGGACGCGCGGCCGCTCGTCTATATCACGTTCGGCTCCATCATCGGCGGGATGGAACGCTTTCGGTCGATCTACCGAACGGCGCTCGATGCCGTAGCGGAGCTTCCGGTGCGCGCCCTGCTCACCACGGGCAAAGGCCTCGAGCCCGGCGCACTGGGCGCAATCCCGGCGAACGTTCACGTCGAGGCGTGGGTTCCGCAGCGCGATGTGTTGCCGCGCGCGGCGGCGCTCGTCTGTCATGGCGGCTCCGGAAGCTTGCTGGGCGGGCTCGCCGCCGGCCTGCCGATGGTGGTCGCTGGAATGGGCGCGGATCAACCGCACAATGGCCGTCTGGTTGCCCGAGCGGGCGTCGGGTTGGCGTTGACCAAGCCCGACGCGGTTTCGCTGCGGGCCGCGCTTCGAAGCGTGCTCGAAACCCCGAGCATCCGCGCACAGGCTCGGAAGCTCGCCGCTGAGATCGCGGCCATGCCCACGATCGAGAGCGCCGTCGACCAGCTGCTCGAAATGACCTGAAGGTCGGCTCTGCCAGGAGTTCAATCCTCGTGCCGGAATGCGGCGAGCGCGCGTTCCGCTGACTCGAGGGCTGGCTTCGCTCCCAGGCGCTCGAAGACCGTTCGTGCCGCGGAGAGCTCGAGGGCAGCAGCGGAACGGTCGGCGGTTTCGTCGAGCGCGCGAGCAAGATGCAGGCGCGCGCAAGCGGCTTCGAAGGGGGCGCTGGCGCCAAGCCAGCTTGCCACGGCGCCGCGCAAGGCGTCGCGGGCCGCGCTCGATTTACCTTGAGCTAGCAGGAGGGCGCCTCCGGCCGTCGTTGCCGCCGCGTCGAGGAACGGCAAGGCTCGAGCGGTCGCGATGGTCGTGAGCTCATCGTGGGCCGCCGCGGCCGTGCGCAGGTCGAGCGCTGCGAGTGCGACCTCGACCAGTGCTGCGAGGAGCATCCCCCGAAGCGGCGTCGCGGCAGGCGTTCGTTCGACGGCCGTCCGAAGCATGGCCAGCGCCTGCACGTGATCGCCGCGTGCCGAGTGCAAGAGCGAAAGGCCAGGTTGGGGCGGGTAGCCGAGTTGGTGCGCAAGGAGAAACGCGGCCTCGGCAGCCTCGAAATCCCCCGAGCGTAGCCGCAGCGTGCCGAGCTCGTTCTCGGCGATCCCCGCGTGTCGCAGGTCGGTGGCGCGCGATTCGGCGCTCGCGAGTGTCGCCTCGCGCTCGCCTGCCTGCCAGTCACCGCGCAGCATGAAAATCGTCGCGCGGTGTGCTCGGCAATCACCCGGGAACCCTGCGAGGCAGACATCCGAGCCCGCCCGTTCGATCGCGTCGGTCCATTCGAGGGCGCGCCGATAGTCGAGTGTGTCGAGGCTCGCGCAGACGGTGCGGCAGTACACGAACCCCGTCGCGTACGTGCCGAGCTCGCCGCCGATGGCACTTGCCATCGCTTCATCGAGCATCGGTCGCGCTTCGTCCGCTCGACCGATGAGGGCGAGCGAGTAGCCCTGGACGGACAGCGACAGCCCGCGCAGGTCGATGTCGCCCGCCTGGTCGGCGCTGGCAAGTGCTCGCGCTGCGGCGGCAGCTGCCGCTGCGAGCTCGCCGCCGAACATGGCGAAGATCGACTCGACGAGTAACAAGTAGCCGAGCGGTAACCCCGCCGGATTGGGCTCGAGATGGCGCCGAGCTTTGGCTAGCCATCCGGAGGCTTGAGCGACCTGGTTGCGCATCGCAGAGTTGACGACGAGCCCGAGCGCCACGAGCGCCGCACGCTCCGCTTGGCCGGCCTGTGCGTGCAGGGCGTACGCGCGCTGCCGCGCTGCGATCGCCACGTCTGGTTGTCCCGACCAGAGCGCCGTTTCGCCCAACAATTCCTGGGCCTCTGCCGAGCCTTCGATGCTACTCGCCGGCAGTCGAGACAACTCCTCGAACGCTCGTGGCCAGTTACGGAGCGCCGCCGCCCGGCGCGCGAGGTCGAGGGCCTCGGGTTCCCGCGGCTGGCTCGGGCGCTCCGGCGCGGCGTCGCCCACGAGGTGGGCCTCGACTGCCTTGTTGGCCAAACGCGTTCTGCGGCGTTCCTCTCCCTCGGGGATCTGGAACTTGTCGTAGAGACTCAGCAGGTGCTGCTTGACTGCAGCTTCACTCACGCCGAGCGCGTCTGCCATGTCTTTGCTCGACGCCGGCTCGACGAACGCGCCGCCTTCCGCGAGCGGCGCGCACAGCGCCGCCAGCACTTCGCGTTCGCGTCGCGTGAGCTTGCGAGTCGGGCTCGTGCCGTGTCGGATGGCCGTCACGTTCGGTTTTTTCTACACTGTTCGGCCCCGCGGCCCAAGGCCTTACCGTTTGGTAAGGGGAAAGCGACCGACCCTTGCCGAAGGGGGCATTCAGAGCGTGCGGGGCCTTCGGTAGCTTCACCCTCGCGTCACCGCCTCGCGGGGCGCAGGTCGAGAGCTCGAATTTTCAGGAAGGCAAAGCCCATGTCCAAGTATCTCATCCAAGGCTCGTACACGGCTGAAGGCATCAAGGGACTCATCAAGGACGGCGGCACCAGCCGCAGCGAAGCTGTCGCGAAGCTCGCGAGCGCCGTCGGCGGCTCGCTCGAATCGATCCATTTTTCAGCCACCAAGCCCGACTACTTCATCGTCATGCAGCTGCCCGAAAAAGGCAGCGCCGCGGCGCTCGCCGCGACGGTCATCGGCTCGGGTACGATCACCGTGGCGTCGGTTACCGAGCTCCTGACGCCGGCTCAGATGGACGAAACCGTGAAGAAAATCCCGAGCTTTCGGGCGCCGGGAAGCTGAGCCGAGCACCTGCGCAACCAAGGCAGGACGCGGAGTCAGCTCGCCAAGCTGACCCCGCGTTTCTCGTTCGACGGGCCACTCCAAACGTGGCCAACGCACTACCGCTTCGAGGCCCTACTTCAGAGCATCGAAAACAAACAACTTGCTGACGCGGTCCGTGACAAAAACTCTGCCGTTGGCTACCGATGCCCAACTCCCTCTAGGGCTTGCGGCCGGAGGCGCCCCTTCGAGCAGTACACTTGCGGTCACCTCGCCGCTGGTCCTGTTGTGCTCCTGAAGACGCTGGCTGAACTGGTCGTACGTCAAGTAGCCGCTCGAGCAGGAGGCGATGCCAAAGCGGATAGGAGGGGCACTCTGCAGCTCGACCGTCCCGACCAACTCGCCTGCGGCATCATAACGAGAGACCGTAGACTCCACTCGAGCGATGTACTCGGACCTTTCCGCATCCCAGTCGAACACCGTCTCGGTGGGTAAGGGGTCGGGCACGATGAATACCGATGTGAACGCCGGGGGACTGGTGCTGACCAGAATCTCGGGCAGGCTCGTTTGCGTGTCGAGTTGCGAGGCGAAGAGGGAGGCCCCGCCCTTCGTGAATAGCGATCGAAATACGACGCCAGCCGCGGATGATCCGAGCGACACGAGATCCCTGTCCGCCTGCTCGAGTCCACCGTTTTCGGAGCCGAACCAGTAACGAGATCCATCCCAGGCCGCCGCTACCGGAAAGGAATTGACCGGAGAGAATTGGCCTGCCAAGGGGACGCTAGGCTCGCTGACGAGACACGACAGATCCGGGGCGCACACGTAGCTCGTGGAGTCGACCTCTCCCGCCTCCAGCATTCCATTGCGCGGCACTCCCCCACCATCCCCATTGTCCAGACCGACGAGCACCGCCACGCCCCCGGCCCGGCAGTTTGGACCGGGTGGCTCGGACTGCGTCTTGATGAGGGGCTGGAGCGCATCGGTACCCGTTGCGCCCGTTGCACCTGTCGCCCCGGTAGCGCCCGTCGGCCCCGTAGCGCCCGTCGGCCCCGTAGCGCCCGTCGCCCCCGTAGCGCCTGTCGCGCCGGTGGCACCTGTCGGACCGGTGGCGCCTGTCGCGCCAGTAGCACCTGTCGCGCCGGTGGCACCTGTCGCGCCGGTGGCACCTGTCGCGCCTGTCGCGCCGGTGGCGCCTGTCGCGCCGGTGGCGCCTGTCGCGCCCGTGGCACCTGTCGCGCCCGAAGAGTTGGTCGCGCCCGTAGGGCCAGTCGCGCCAGTGGGGCCGGTCGCACCCTGAGGGCCGGTCGCGCCCGTAGCACCTGCAGGGCCGGTGGCGCCCGTTGCACCTTTGGCTCCCTTCGGGCCTTCCGCGCCGTCTTCGCCGTCTTCGCCGTCGGCACCGTCTTCGCCGTCGGCACCGTCTTCGCCGTCGGCACCGTCTTCGCCGTCGGCACCGTTGCAGACGTACGTGGTTCCCGATACCTCGTTCTTGTCGAGCTGGCCGTCCCGATCTTTGTCAGTACCGTACTGCACCTTGGCGCCGCCGTACTCGCAGTTGTCGCCGGGCGCTTCGGACGTTACCTGGGACAGAGCGCTGAGACCGTCGGTGCCAGCGGGGCCGGCAGGTCCTCCCGGGCCTTGCGCTCCGTCTTCACCGCCACAAGCGGTAGCGAGCTGACCAACCGCAAGACACGTGAACATCGTGAACGTTCTCATGGCATCCGCCCTTCCCAGAATGTGCCGTCCCTATCAAGAGTCGCCAAGCGGCTGACTCGTTACGGCGACGTTATGACTCCCTCCCAGATGGATCAAGTCAGGGCGAGCCTTCGCTTGGATGCACGCTCGAACGCTTCCGGTCGAGCTACCGACTAGCGCTAGATCGGCTATCCCGACGAGCCCACTCGCCTGTCGCCGTGGGCCGAGCGGCTCAAGCGCGCGCACGCGAATGCCGTGGAGAACCTCGTCGTGTTCGCGCCGGTCGTGCTGATCGCGCACGCGCTGAACGCGCGCACGGAAGCGACCGGCTTTGCGGCGGTCTTCTACTTCGGGGCGCGCGTCGCCCATGCCGGCGCCACGGCGCGGTTTGGGCCTCGCAGTGGTGCGTGGAAGGAAATTCCGTCGACGACTCGGCCGGGCGGGGACACTTTTTGTCGCCAGTGCGCACGGATGTCATCAAGTGATTGGCTTGCGCGGAGCAAGTGACCTAGAGTTTTTCGATGTCCGCCTCGCCGAGGCGCCCTCGAGTGAGGCGCGACACGCTGACTCCCTTCGCCGTTCTGCTCGGGGTCGGATGGGCGGGCGCGGGGTGCGACGCTGCTTCGCGTTCCACTTCAGCGGGAGGAGACCGCAACGGTCAGATGGCTGGAACCGGTCCCTCAGCGAGTGCCAGTGCCGGAACCGGCGGCCTGGGAGACCCGCTGCAAGCGACCGGGGGAGTGAGCTCCGGCGGAGGAATCAGCGCGAGCGGAGCAGGCGGGATACGGGCGGGCGGCGGCGCTGCCGGCGCAGCGGAGGGCGCCGGGAAAGCTCCCGTCGTGTCGGGCCTCTTGGTCGAGCCCAATCCGAACAACACGCTATCGTGTTTCGTGAGCTGGACGACGGACGTCGCAGCCAGCTCCGAGGTTCAGTTCGGCGTCGACGGGTACCAGTTCCGCATCGCGCAGGCGGAAGCGGTCACGGCTCACCGGGTGCTGGTCATCGGCATGCACGCGGAGACCACCTATCTGGTCAAGGCGGTGTCGAGCAACTCGGCTGGCTCGACCGGCGCCGAGGGCAGCTTCACGACGGGGGCGTTGCCGATGGGATTGCCGGTAGCGACGCAGACGGTCGCCGACACCAGCGCCGCCCAGTCGGGCTGGACTCTGCTCAACGTCATGCCGGAGGGCGGCAGGGGCTTCGTCGGAACGACCCCGGGCATCATGGTCATGTACGACATGCTCGGGGTGCCGGTCTGGTATTACATCAACGGAACGACCCCCGACGCGCGCGGCGACGTGTCTTTGCGGGTGCTTCCGAACCACAATCTCGTGCTCGGGCCCTCGTCCGGCGAGCCTGCCAAGGAAATCGATTTGGCAGGGAACGTGGTCTGGCAGGGACCGCCCTCCACACCGGACGGGTCGTCCGAGGATCCCGCCACCGCCCCGCTGTCGCACTACGCCGGCAAGCTCGAAAACGGCAACTACGTCGTCTTTCGCAATCTCAGCAACAGCGACGGCGTCAGCGGGGCGCTGGTGCAGGAGCTGTCACCGCAGAACGAAGTCGTCTGGTCGTGGAACCTGTTCGATCACAAGCAGCCCCCCGCCGACGCGCAAATGGACTGGTGTCATGCCAACTCGCTCACCGTCGATCTCGCGAACGACGTGTTCTATCTGAGCTGTCGCTACCAAGGAGTCATCAAGGCCAAGCGCTCCGGCGATCAGGCGATACTCTGGGAGTTGGGCGGCGAAAAAGGCGGGGACTTCGGCTTCGATCCCCCGGAGGCCGCGGTTTTCGACCAGCACGATCCCGAGATCCACGCCGACGGGACCATCTTGGTCTTCGACAATCACTACGGGTACGAGAGGCCTCCGGGCGGCACCACGTCGCGCGCGATCGAGTTCAAGCTCGACGAATCCGCGCTGGTGGCGACCCCCACCTTCGAGTTTCCGGGCAACTACGAAAACGTCGACGATTGGTACCGAAGTTCCTGGCTCACGCCCTATTGGGGCGACGCCGATCGATTGGCCAACGGGGACGTCTTGGTGTGCGCAGGTCTGCGCAACACCACCGGGCAGACGCACGTCTTCGAGGTTCGCCCCGCGGACGGAGCGGTGGTCTGGCAGCTCACGCTGCCGGAAGGGGCCGGC
>Ga0315912_10004599_pt1 | contig 13008 bp, 9 predicted proteins | sample VfabasoilMG_FD_204469 | JGI IMG/M metagenome (GOLD analysis project Ga0315912, IMG submission 204469) | Garden soil microbial communities collected in Santa Monica, California, United States - V. faba soil | ecosystem: Environmental > Terrestrial > Soil > Garden | place: USA: California... | reverse complement strand
TTGATCGCCCTGCGCGAAAACGAGGGGATCGAGGTGCGGTTGCTCGCCCAGGTCGACATGGTGAGCCACAAGGTGAAGGGGTTCATCGACAAAGCTGTCCGCGCAGGCGTGGACCAGTTGTTCATGGGCATGGAGAGCATCAACAAGGAGAATCTCAAGAGCGTCGGCAAGAGTCAGAATCGCGTCTATCAATACCGCGAGGCGTTGCTCGCCTGGAAGAAGTATCCGGTCGTGATCACGACCGGGTACATCCTCGGGTTTCCGCACGACACCAAAGCGTCGGTGCTGAGCGAGATCGAAACCGTCAAACGCGAGCTTCCGATCGACGCGCTCTATTTCTTCTTCCTCACCCCGCTACCGGGTTCCAAGGACCACCAACGGCTGCAAGGGCAAGGCGTTTGGATGGACCCGGATCCGAACAAGTACGATCTCGATCACCGCGTCACCCACCACGGCAAGATGAGCGACGCGGAATGGGAGGAAACGTATGAAGCGGCCTGGAATACCTTCTACACGTTCGAACACATGGAAACGGTGTTCAAGCGGATGGTCGCGCTCGGCAGCAACAAGCGGATGACCACCCTCTATCGATTGTTGATGTACAAGGAATTCGTCCGGTTCTGCGGCGTTCATGCGCTGGAGGGCGGCCTCTTCCGCACCCGCGTCCGTCGCGACCGTCGACCCGGCATGCCCCTCGAACCGAGGTGGTCGTTCTACCCGCGCCACGCCTATGACCTCGTTCGGACTACGGTTGGGATGCTCACGACCTACGTGCGCCTTCGCTGGATTCTGCGGCGAGTTTGGAACGACCCCAATCGCGAGCAATATGTCGACGAGGCGATCACTCCGGTCACCGAAGGGGACACCCTCGGAGCCCCGTCCGAACCCAGCAAGGTTCGCCTCAACATCGCGCGCGCATCCTGAGGCAAGCGTTTCAAGCCCGCCGAGGGCGACTGGGTTCACACGACTGGTTCCATGCGCCCTAATGGGCCGCGTCGTTTCCGCTGCCCGAACGGCGACGAGTAGCTCGAACTGGAAGTTCGTGCCGTGTCAGGCACGGTACTCGGCCGATGGCGTCGTTGTTCGGCGCGGCAGTGTGTCTGGTCTCGCGTTTTTGTTTTTACTTGCGAGCAGCATCAGGTTCGACAACGCTCGAAGCGTTCATGCTGAAGCAACTCGACGGCTTGGTCGCACGGTACGGCCAGATTGGTATCGCAACCTACCTCACGATTTTTGTCCTGACGCTTTGTGGATTTGCCGCAGCGCTTTCCCTGGGCCTTGGCGCATCAGGCGCGGCCGAAACGGCTGGTGTTTGGGCGGGTGCTTATCTCGCCACCAAGCTCTCGCAACCCATTCGGATCCTTGCGACGGTGGCGTTGACACCTGTCCTTGCCGCGATCGTTGCGCGCGTCCGCAAGACGAACCCGCCCGCTTGAACGCGCCCACTTCCGGACGAAATCGAACCCGCGATCGAGCGAGACGCTCGCGGATCGGTCGGGTAATTCGGCGCGTTGCGCACGTTCACCGCCCGGAGAGCCTAGGCGGGACGCGCGAAACGGGTAAAAAAACAACGTTTGGTGGAACAGTCAGGCGCTTCACCTTGACAGCAATCCGGGTCGGTTTTTACCATTTGAGGCCTTGATGCCCCTCCGCCTGATCATCGAGGACGATGAGGGTACGACGACGATCGTGGCGCTGGCGTCAGAACCCGTCACCATCGGCCGTCAAAAGGGAAATACGATCCAGCTGACCGAGAAGAATGTTTCTCGACGTCACGCGAGGCTCTATCCCGAGAGCGACTTCTGGGTGATCGAGGACCTCGGCAGCTACAACGGGGTCAGCGTCAACGGTCAACCCATCGAAGGACGCGTTCGGCTCGCCGAAGGGGATGTCGTTCAGATCGGGGATTATCACCTCGCTCTCACCGAGGACGTCGACAAGCACACGTTGAACGTCAACGGTGGCGCGGCGAACGACGCATCGGAGCCCTTGCTCATCACTTCGAGCACCGAGCTTCCGCAGATCTCCGAAGATGAGCTGAGTACCGCGAAGGTCGTGGGTTCGGCTGTCGATGTCCTCCCGCTTCCCGACGCCGTCGGTTTGAGTCGACCAGAGGTCGAGCGAAGTCGCCGCGAACCTCAGCGAAAATCTCGCTTCTGGGTCAGCGCGGGCGCGGTGGTGCTGATGGGGGTCGTCGGGGCGTTCGTCGGGGTATCGATGGGAGGCGGCGATTCCTCCAGCGAGACTTCGAGCCCTGCAGAAGGGGCGACGCTGTCGCAAACGGTCGTTGAATCCTCTCACGCCGGTCCATCGCTCCAGGAGCAAGAAGCGAATCAGGTCGACCCACCGTCGATACGGGCGTCGGGTTCCGATGCGAGTGCCGTCGTCGGGATCGAGGGGCGGGCCATGGCACCCACGGATGCGGAGCCCGACGGGGTAGAAGATACCGCCGCCGCGGATCTCCGCGCGGAAGGTGTGGACGGGGCTCTCCTTGCCGAGGATCCGGCCGACTTCGCCGATGGTTCCGAAGAACCGGAAGGCGACGATGCGGCTTCGCCGAAGCGAGAGAAAGATCGGAAAAAGCCGGTGTCGCGTAGCGCGACTTCGTCGGAAGAGGCCGTCGTGTTGGCGCCCCAGCACGATCCCGAGGCGTTGCTCAAAGAGGCCCGCAATTTGCTCTTCAAAGACGCTCGCCGGGCCTATCGCCTGGCGAAGGAGGCCCACGAGTCGCTCCATAGCCAAGACGCGCTCGTCGTCATGGCCACATCGGCTTGTTTATTGGGGCACGAGTCCGCCGCTCGCAAAGCGATCGCACAGCTGCGGGGCGAACCGCGTCAGCGCATGGTCGCGTTCTGTCAAAAACAGGGCGTTGGAGTCTAGCTTTCGTCGGTCGCTCGCCGCTCCCATGTGGCGAGCGCGACTCGGGCGGCATTGAAGCCGCACATGCCATGCACTCCCGCACCCGGATGGGCGTAGCTGGAGCACAAGTAGAGGCCGCGCAACGGCATCTGGTAGCGAAAATAGGGAAATACCGGCCGAAACAGCAGTTGGCGATGCCACGCATTGGACCCGCCGCCCAGATCTCCACCCACGAGATTGGCATCCATGGCCGAGAGCTTGAGTGGGGAGACGATGCGACGCGCTCGAATGAGGGCACGGAATCCGGGGGCAAGTGCCTCGATCCGTCGTTCCACGCGATCAGCGAACGATCGTTCGTGGTTGGCCCATCCGCCCGAGACGAGCGAGGGCACTCGTGAGTAAGCCCATAGGGTGTGACCCGAAGGGGGTGCACGCGTAGGGTCGAGCAGGCTTTGCTGCCCGATCACCAAATACGGATCGTCGGGCAAGTCCCCGCGCCGCACCTGCGCCGTGAACCGACTCAGGTCGGCCAGGCTATCGCCCGCATGCACGACCGCCGATCGTCGGGCCACCTCGATCTGCCAGGGGACAGGACCGGCGAGGGCCCAGTCCATCTTGAACGTTCCCCATCCACGTGGGTAGTCGCGGAGAAAGTCGACGAAGCGGCTCGGGACTTCGTTGCGATCGACCATCTGCAAGAGCAACGCAGCGACATCGGTGTCCGCGAACACTCGGTCGGCGGCGATTTCGGTGCCATCGGCCAAAGCGACCCCCACCGCGCGACCATCGCGAACGAGCACGCGATCCACCCGTGCCCCGAGGACGACCGAACCGCCGTGCTCGCCCAAACACGCGACCAGGGCATCGGTGAGGGCCTGGGCACCCCCTTTGGGCACGACATAACCACCCGTGGTTCCCGTCATCGCGAGCATGTATCCGAGTGCAGCTCCGAACAGATCGTCGGGTCCGACGTCGACGTGGAGCGCGAGGCCGGGGAGTACGCGTTGGGCCGCCGCCGTGCGAAACCATCGACGCGCAAGCCTGCGGCCGCTCGAACCGAACACGCGCGCGAGGTGAACGGCCGCCCGAGGGAGGAGGCGTGTCGCGGGGGTGAGTGCTGGAAACGGCTCCATCAACGCGGGAAGCAAATCGGCTTCGATGCGTTGGTAGAATGCGGCTTCGGTCCGAAATCGATCTCCGTCGGCGGGGCTGCCAAAGTGCTTCGCTGTGTGGTCGTTGTTACGCGTGATCGCGGCGTACGACCCATCCGGAGCGGGATGGCACGACTCGAACTCCGCACGACACCACTCCAAGCCGTACTTCGACAATCCGAAGGATCGAAACGCGGGCGAGAGCCCGGCCCACGGAAAGAACGCCGCTCCGACATCGTGACGATAGCCGGGCAAAGTCGCTTCGTCGGTCCCAACCGCACCACCGGCGCGTTCGGGGTTCGCTTCGAAGACGACGACGCGAAGGCCGGCCTTCGCGAGCGTACATGCGGCTGCGAGGCCGTTGGGTCCTGAACCGATGACGACCGCGTCTGGATCCCGTGCGGGCAAAGGTTGCATGCGGCGCACCGTATCAGGAGCAGGGCAAGCCGCGTTCAGGGGCGCAGCGCGTAAGCCTTGATCACCTCATAGGCGAGAACGCCGCTGTCGGTAAACGGATCGTCTCCGGTTTTCATCCAGCGTTCGGCGAAGTCGCGGCGTTGTTCGAAGTCGGCCTCCATGAGCTCGAGCGCCACCAGCCCGGCGATCGAGCACAGGCTCTCCGAAAGGGGAAAGTCCTGCTGCGCGAGCGCTTGTTCAGCCGCTGGCCACAAACGATCGGCGTCTTTCGCCGAGAGGGCATCGAGGAGCTCGATCGCAAGTACGACCTGGGACGGCGCACTTGGTCGCGCAGCCACTCGTTTGACGTCCTGCCACCAGGGGGACTCGTGCACGGGGAAGTGCGGTGCGGTCTCGCGGTAGATCTCATAGACCGCGGTCGTCCACGCATGCCAGGTTCCCGAGTCTTCGAGTGTGTCGGTGGCCTCGCGGTAGTGGCTCATCAGCGCCGAACTCAAGGTGGTCGGCACCGGGGTCGCCGGATCGGCAAACCATCGCATGAGCAACATCGCTTGCTCGGGTTCATGGAGGATGTGCGGATCGCGAAGGTCTCCGATCCCGACCTCGGGATACCTCCTTCGCTCGATCCCGCCGAGGACCTCGAGAATGGGGGCAGGGGTCCAGTGGACGAGGTGGAGGAACTCCGACGAGGCTCGCATGAAACGGGTGGCCTCCGCACCGGTGTCGAGGATCGGGAACGCGTCGCTGTTGGCACGGCGACCTTCGAGGAACGGATGCAAGATCGTTCGATTGGCAGTGATGAGACCGTCGATTTGGCCGATGTCGTGAATCCCGAGAGTCTCGAACGCCGCGATCGAATCGGGCCAATCGTGGAGCGGAACCTCGCTGAGCGGACCTATCGGATCGCGCACGCTCGAAAGGATCACCCAGTCGAGCGTGCCGATCCGGATCACGAGATAGTCCGCGAACTCTTGGTCGATCGCCGCGAGGACGCCGACCAAGAGCTCATCGTTGATGTCGTAGCCCTGGACCCATTGCGCCAAAATCCCATCGGGTTTCAAATAGTGCTTGATGTCACGATAGAACTCGATCGTGAACAGGCTCGAGACCCCATTCACCCAGGGATTCGTCGGCTCGGAGACGATGAAGTCATATTGATCTCCGGCCGAAGCGAAATAGGCTCTCGCGTCATCGAAGCGAAAATGATTGCGCTCGTCTTGATAGGCTCGGTAGTTCACGGGCAAGAAGAAACGGGCCCCGCGTACCATCTCGGGTTCGATCTCGACGGTCTCGAGCCGTTGCAACACCGGTGATCCGAGCAGCGTGTGACACGTCACGCCTGAACCAAACCCAATCAGGGCGCCGTGAACCGCCTCGGGTTTTGCCATCAACGGAAGCAACCCGATGAGAAACTGATTGGGCTCGTCGCCCGCGACGTCTGGACCGAGCGTGGGGTCGCGATCGGGGGGAAACCGATCGAGGATGACGGAGGCATCGGGTTTCCCGTTGGTGTAAATGATGTGATACGAATGCCGCTCGGTATTTTCGACGACGGTGACGCTGGCTGTCCGGCCATCGGCATAGCTCACGACTTCGTAGTGAGAAGGGAGCGAGGTTCGGCCGTAGCGGAACACCGTTGCGGTGAGGACCGTCGGGTCGATGGGGAACAGCAACCCAGCAATCGTCACGAACACGGTGCCGATCGCGGCCCGGCCGAGAAACCTCGGGGTCAATGCGTTGCCGCGACCCATGCGGATTTCCGATTGGATGAGGGCAAGTCCAAGCAGCATATCGATGAGCGCCCCGATCACGATGACGCCCTTGAGCCGTACCCATGGCATCAGCAGAAGACCACCCGCGAGCGCCCCGAGGATCGCCCCCATCGTGTTGAACCCGTAGATGCGCCCGACGACGGACTCGGGTTCTCGGCGCTTGAGCATCACGTGCGTGAGCAACGGCAAGGTCATGCCGGCACAGAACGTGGCCGGCAACATGATGAGGAGACAGCAGAGATACCGGAGGACGTTGAACACATACCAACCCATCCACGTTCGCTCGCCGTCCTCCATCAACCATCCGATGAGTTGCACGGCGACGAGGTACATCGGGAGCGTCGTGATCGCCGACATGCCCATCAGAAGTTGGATGATCGCGAGCGCGATCTCGGGCCGCGCCAACTTGTCCATGCGGTTGCGGATCCAAAAACCCCCGAGGGCGAGGCCCAAGATGAACGCAGACAGCATCACCTCGAAGGAATGCGTCGCGCTGCCGAGCACCATGGAGAGCAGTCGGATCCAGCCGACTTCATACATGAACGAGGACAACCCCGTTCCGAGCGCGATCGCGAGGTACAACCCCACCATCCATTGATGGTTGGACCCCATCGCCATCGGACCCGGGTGGTTCGACCCCATCGGGGGAGGGGCCTCGCGATCCCCGAGGGTGAGCAACATGACCAACAGGTTGATCGCGGCAGCGACCATGAGTGCGCCTGGTAAACCGATGAGCGGAACCAAGCCGAAGCCACTCAACAAGGCACCCATCGAGGCCCCGAGCGAGTTCGCGAAGTAGAGGCCCGAGAGGATCTTGCCCGACCGCTCCGGATCGCGCCGGAGGATGCCGACGCTGAGGAGCGGAAAGGTCGTGCCGAGCAAAATGCACGGCGGAAGAATGATGAGGCTGGCCACACCCCACTTCGCGAAAGCTACGCCCCACCCCCCACCGAACGCTGGGAACAACACGGCCTGGCAGAGCGAGCTCGCGGCCTCGAACAGGTGGGGAAACGCGAGCGCATACACGCCGATAAAGCCCTCCACCACCCCGTAGATCGCGACCGGCGTCTTGATCCGCCCCAGCCAACGGGCCGCAAGCAGCGCTCCGATCGACAATCCGCCCATATAGAGGGCGAGGACCAAGATCTGCGCCGTTGCGGCGCTTCCGACAAGTTGACGGATGTACCGCGACCAGATCGACTCGTAGATGAGACCACTCATCCCAGAGGCAAAAAACACGACGAGGAGGGGTCGCCAGGGCTTGAGGGGAGACTCGTCCACCGTCATGGCGGTGGAACATAGCGGGGCGTACGGCCTTGGCGCTACACGATCGATCTGTCGTTCCAGCCCCCTACGAAGCCCTGTTATAGTTTCGAACCTCCATGAAGTACGTCGCCAAGCACGGGATGTCGGACCTCGGTCAAGTCCGCGGGGTTATCGACAACGCCTACGCGTCCTACGCTACTCGCCTTTCGGACTACAGCCCGAAGCTCGAGTGGAAAACCGAACGCGAGGCGATCGTTTCCTTTGCTGTTTGGAACAAAATCCTGCAGGCCAACTTCGCGCTGAACGAGGAAGAGATTCGGATCACCGGCGAGGTGCCGCTCTTGTTCCGAGCGTTTCAGGGGAGGATTGAGAAAGTCCTCGGCGAAGAAGTCGAACGGTGGCTCGCCAAAGCGAGAGCCGCCGAGCGTGTCTAGAACCCCGACGGGTTACGGGGTCGGACCGTTTCATGCGGTTCGGGTGCGCGGAGTCAGCTGTGCGGCCTTCGTCTCGGGCCTTGGCGAGCCGGTCTTTTCGAAGAAGGCGAGCGAGGTCCTAGCCCGCTCGAATCGCGTCAGCTTGAACGGGCTCGTGTCTCGTTGCGCGCGCGGATCTGCGGCAGAGACGTGGAGACGGACTCGAACGGGCCATCGGTGTCGGCTCGTGCCGTCACCGGTTCTTCGGAAGATCCGTCGTGCAACCGAAGGGAGCAGAACCCGACTACCCCGGTGTTCAACCCGCGGTGCGGCTCTGGTCTTGTTGACCCAGGACGCCGCGGTGAAAGGTCTTCCATGCTCTTACGATTGCTTGCGTCTGTCTTCGTCGCTTCCTCGCTCGCGGCACCGTTGCCGCTCGTACCGTGGCCCGCGACCCTCGAACCGACTGCACCTACGGATCCCTTTGCAGCCCCCACGGCAGCGCCAGTGACTACGGTACCCCCCACGGCAGCGCCAGTGGCCGCGGTGGCGCCGGCGAGCGCTCCAGTGCCGACCCCTGCGCCGGTCGTCATCACGGTCGGAGCTCCAGCGGAACCGCCACCTTTGGTGGCTGCCGAAGCGCCGCCCAGCATTCCACCGCCGACGGTCTCCGCTCCCGTTGCACCTCCACCCACCCCCCCTCCTGCTCCAGCATCAAGTGGCAAACGGGGAGGCAAACCAATGCTCGTCGCGGGCTTGGCGTTGTTCTTGTCGACATACCTCGCGTCCTCGCTGACGGGCGCGATCATGGTCGATGTGTCGGAGGACCCTCAGAGGCGCGAGTTCGGCCGACGCCTGTTGATTCCCGTCGCCGGACCGTTCATGTCCGCCGCGATCGCTCGAAGCGCAACAGGGGCATGGTTTACCGCCCTCCTCGGCGTCGCGCAGAGCACAGGAATCGTGCTGACCATCGTTGGCGGCGTCCGCTTGGCCAACCATCGCAAACCGCCTCGATACGTGTTTGGCGGATCGCCGCTTCCGAACGGAGGCCAAGCCTCGATGCTGGTCCGCTTCTAGCACCCCTCCTAACCTTCGCGGCAGATCTCGTCGCTGTCGAACTCGGCCTCGTAGTCGACACCCGCGACGTCGAATCCTCGGGTCGCGCTGTAGCCGGACATGAACAGGTCATAGAGGCGAAGGTCAAAGTCGTCTCCGACTTTCGCGGCGTCGTATCGAGCTTGGAGAGCGGCCTGTACGTCGCCTTCGAGCTCACGTTCGTCCAGGCGGACGAGTCCTTCACCATCGACCACGGGGCCTTCGGGCGGCAGCTTTTCGGCGAACAGGCGGTCCATCGAGGCGAGTGGGTCCTCGAAGCGCGGTCCCATGACGTCGAGCAGGTGTCCCAAGTAGAAGGGAACCCCAGGGATCCCTCCGGAGGCTTCGGTGATGACGGCCGGACCTTCGACCGCCACTGCCTGGCCCTGGACTCGCGTCTGCAACAGGTTGTGGATGACGGTGGTCTCGAATTCGAGGTCCGCTTTGGCGAGGCCGATGAGGCCTTTGCGATACACCCCTTCGTTGAGCGGATTGCCGCGATAGCTGATCGTGATCAGGCGAAACCCGGAAGCGAGGACATCTGCCGCGAGCAAGGCCTCGACCCATTCGCGTACGACGGCTCCTCCCATCACGAAGATGGTGCGGATCGCTTCTTCGGGGCTGCCGGGTGGTAGCTCGAGTTCTGCGATCTTGGGTAGCTCACCCGCCCGGAGGTCTCGGCCCGTGAAGTTCTTGACCCGGACCGGAGCACCCAAGGGTTTGAGCGAACTTTGGATCGTTTGGCCCGTGCGCGAATCGATCGCGCGGGGGGCCGCCAGCGCCCACACCAACCCGTGAACTTTCCCCCCGAAGTTCTCTTGGACCTCGCGGATGGCCGCGGCTCGGATCTCGGGGTTGAACGCATCGCCGTTGAGGCTGCGCGCGGTCGTTCCACGAGCTCGCAACGCGCGTTCGATCGCGAGGTTGCGGTGAAACCCGGGGGATCCGACGGCTCGCAGCTTGTTGGTGCTGTCCGGTGCGGGCTGAGCATCGAGCGAGACATTGAGGGTATGGGCCCCGAGCCGTTGGCCGAGAACGATCCGTGCTGCGCTCCCGAACCCACCCGACGCACCGACGATGATCCATGCACCACCCGCCCCCGCAGACGCATCGGCTGGGATCCGACCGATCATCCGCTCCGCCACCACTTGCGTCCCGACCGGGTGAAAGTTACCGGGATGGATGATGTTTCCCATCGAGCGAACGAAGCGGTATTGGAACTGCGGGATGGCGATCTGCATGCAACACCGCCTCTACCACAACCCGAGATCGAGCGCAGCAGAGTGAGGAGTCGTCGCGCGGCGGCACGTTCGCGATGGCCCCATTCAGCCCTGCAAGTGGCGTGAGGCTCGAATGTGAAACTTCGGGTACCTTCGCAGGGTGACGGACCCCACGATGCGACGGCTCGTCGTCTTGTTCGCTCATCCGGCGCTCGAACACTCGCGGGTCAATCGGCGCTTGTTCGCGAGCCTCGCATCGGTTCCGAGCGTATCGGTCCGCGATCTGTACGAGCTCTATCCCGATTTCGACGTCGACGTCGCGAGCGAGCAAACGGCCTTGCTCGAGCATGATGCGATCGTCTTTCATTATCCGCTCTATTGGTACAGCTGCCCGCCGCTCCTCAAGCAATGGATCGACCTCGTGCTCGAGCACGGCTGGGCGTATGGCTCGGGGGGGACCGCGTTACAGGGCAAGGTGGCAGCGCACATCGTGACTGCGGGCGGGGTGCAAGAGGCGTACAGCGAGCGAGGTTTCAATCGCTACACGATCGATGAGTTTTTGCGCCCGCACGAACAAACGGCGCGACTCTGCGGGATGACGTATCTCGAGCCGTTCGTCGTCCATGGAACCCACGGTCTCACCGACGACCAGATCGACGGGTACGCACGAAACTACGTGGACCACCTTCGCGCGATCTCGAACAACACCATGCAAGGGGCGCGGACAGGATGAACGACGACGATTTCTTCGCGCAGGCGTTCGTGTACCTCGCGGCCGCCGTCGTGTCGGTGCCGATCGCGAAACGCCTGGCGCTCGGTTCGGTGCTGGGCTACCTCATCGCAGGAATCGTGATCGGACCATCGCTCTTCGGCTTGGTCGGCCAGGAGGGCGAGCACGTCATGCACTTTGCCGAATTCGGCGTAGTCATGATGCTGTTCCTCGTCGGGTTGGAACTCGAGCCCGAACGGTTGTGGCACCTGCGCGTCCCGATCTTGGGGTTGGGCGGGGTCCAAGTCGTCGGCACCTCGACCGTGATCGCGGTCGCATGTCTCGTCGCTGGATTGCCGTTCGCAGCCTCGATCGCGCTCGGCATGATCTTTTCGCTCTCTTCGACCGCGATCGTCTTGCAAACCCTCGAGGAGAAGGGGCTGCTCAAGACCGGTGGGGGGCGGAGTTCGTTCGCGGTGCTGCTGTTCCAGGACATCGCCGTGATCCCCATGCTCGCCGTGTTTCCGCTGATGGGGACGAGCGCAGGCGTCGGTGCGGAAGATTCGGGATGGATCGCGACCTTGCCCGGTTGGGGACAAATGCTCGTGTTGATGAGCGCGATCGCGCTCATCGTGATCGGAGGTCGTTTCGCCGTCGGTCCGGCGTTCCGATGGATCGCTCGGACGCAGCTGCGCGAGATCTTCGTGGCAGCGGCGTTGCTGCTCGTCATCGCGATCGCTCTGCTCATGACGGAGGTGGGGCTCAGCCCGGCACTCGGAACCTTCTTGGCCGGAGTCGTGCTCGCCAACAGCGAATACCGCCATGAGCTCGAGAGCGACATTCAGCCGTTCAAAGGCTTGCTGCTCGGGTTGTTTTTCATTGCCGTGGGTGCGGCGATCGATTTCAGATTGGTTGCGGAAAACCCCGGCACCGTGCTCGGGCTCGTCGTTCTCCTGATGCTGACGAAGTTCGCCTTCCTGTTCGGCATTGGTCGACTGTTCAAGCTGAGCGTCGACCAGTGCCTGTTGTTCGCGTTCGCTTTGGCTCAAGGCGGAGAGTTTGCGTTCGTGCTGCTGACGTTCTCGGAGCGCATCGGTGTGATGGCTTCGACCACGACCGCGCTCGCGATGGCGATCGTTGCACTCAGCATGGCCGCTACGCCGCTCGCGATGCTGGCGTTCGAGCGGGTTCGACTCAGGGTCGGCGCGCGCGATCGAACCGAACGGGCGTTCGACGACGTCGATCACAAGAGTCCCGTCATCATCGCGGGCTACGGACGATTCGGTCAGATCGTCGCTCGCTTGCTCGAGACGCAAGGGATTCACGCCACTGTGCTCGAGTACGATTCGGACCAGGTCGAACTCCTGCGCCGCTTTGGGCGGCGCGTGTTCTACGGCGACGCGAGTCGGTACGATCTACTCGAGGCGGCTGGGGCTCGTGAGGCGAAGCTCCTCGTCTTGGCGCTCGACCAACCCGAGAAGATCGTCGAGATGGTTCAGACGGTCCGCCGGCATTTTCCACATCTTCAGATCATCTCGCGCGCAGCCGGGCGCTTGGATGCCTACGACCTCATCGAAGCCGGGGTGGAGCACGTGTTTCGCGAGACGTTCGACTCGGCGCTTCGGGCCGGCACGACGGCGCTCGAAGTTCTCGGCATTCGAGCTCATCGAGCTCATCGCGCAGCCCAGCGATTCCGGCGGGACGACGAAGCCCAAATCCGCGAGAGTGCCTTCCTCCGGCGTGCAGAGAACTTCGTCAGCATCGTCCGTGAGCGGAACGAGGAGAACGCACGCATCCTCGCCAAGGCGAGCCAGCCTCAAACTGGGGCACGCGACAACGCTTGGGACAACGTGACTCTGCGAGAGGAGCGACTCTCCATCCTTGAGGATGAGACTCAAGCCGCAGACAACGGCGACTCAAGCAAAACCCCCGCCGAGTGAACCCCCGCCGACTAGTACTCGGTGCCGGAAGTTCGTGGACGGTTAGGCGCGGAGCTGCGCCGCGAGGGCAAGGCGCGAGACCGAGTCGTATCGGGAATACGGTGAGCGTCGAGCAACGCAGCCATCGTGGCGTAGTGCCGTGCATAACCGGCTACGAACTTCCGGC
>Ga0315912_10004598_pt1 | contig 13013 bp, 12 predicted proteins | sample VfabasoilMG_FD_204469 | JGI IMG/M metagenome (GOLD analysis project Ga0315912, IMG submission 204469) | Garden soil microbial communities collected in Santa Monica, California, United States - V. faba soil | ecosystem: Environmental > Terrestrial > Soil > Garden | place: USA: California... | reverse complement strand
TCGAGGACGAGGACTGCTCGAACGCCTACATCACGTGGGCGCTGCTCCAGGCGGGCGAGAAGCCGTCGTCGCTGGCGCCCGAGATCGACGCGCTCGGCCGCGCGGCGCGCGCCAGCGGGAACACGTACGTGCACGCGCTCGCCGCGAACGTCATGCAGCTCGCGGAGCGCCGCGACGACGCGAGCACTCTCCTCGCCACTCTCGCCAGCCATCAGGCGGAGGACGGATCGCTCGGCGGCGCGACGGCGTCCATCGTGGGCTCGAGCGGCGAGGCGCTGACGATCGAGGCGACGTCGCTCGCGACGCTCGCATGGCTGCGCAGCCCGGCGCATCAGGCGAACGTCGAGAAGGCCATCCACTTCCTGGCGGAGGCGTGTCAGGGCGGGCGCTACGGCTCGACGCAGTCGACGGTCCTCGCGTTGCGCGCCATCGTGGACTACGACGCGGCACGCAGCAGGCCGCGCGCGGCCGGCTCGGTCACGCTGCTGGTCGACGGCAAGGCCGTCGGCGCCCCGCGCGCGTTCGACGAGCGGACCGACTCGGCCGTCGTGTTCGACGACGCTGGCGCGGCGCTCGGCGCGGGCCATCACGTCATCGAGCTCGTGATGGAGGATGGCTCCGAGATGCCGTTCGCCGTCGAGGTGAAGCTGCATCGCCAGTCGCCGGACTCGTCGCCCGACTGTCCGGTGGCGCTCGAGGTCGAGCTGACGAGCGATCGCTTCGTCGAGGGCGAGATCGGCGAGGCGACAGCCGTCGTCACGAATCGCACGCGCGAGGCGCTGCCGATGGCGGTCGCCATCGTCGGTCTGCCGGGCGGCCTCGAGCCACGGCACGAGCAGTTGAAGGAGCTCGTCCGATCGAAGAGCATCGCTGCCTACGAGGTCATCGGCCGCGAGGTCGTGCTGTACTTCCGGTCGCTCGAGCCGAGCGCCGAGAAGCGCATCCCGCTCAGCCTCGTCGCGGCGGTGCCCGGCACCTACACGGGCCCCGCGAGCCGCGCGTACCTCTACTACGGCGACGAGCACAAGGCGTGGACGCCCGGCTTCAAGGTGGAGATCGCGGCGCGCTGAGCGCGGACGGATCGGTAGGGCGGGCGTCACGCCGGACCGGTCCCGCTTCGAGGGCGCGGCATCGAGAACGCACCGCGGTCACGGGGCGCGGCCGCCCCGCCGCCGCGCGATGCCGAGTACACTGGCCACGCCGAAAGCGGTGGCGGCTGGCCGTGTCTTGGCGATCGGCCGCGTCATGCGAGGGAAGGTTGTCGATGCGCACTCGGCTTCGAGTCATCGTCGGGCCGCGCGGCATGGCAGGACTGCTCGTGCTCGCGGTCGCTGTGCCCGAGGCCCGGGCGCAGGTCGCGAGCGAGGCCGGTTGGACCGTCGCGACGTTCGCCCTGGTGGACACTCCGGCCAACGGGATCGAGCTCGACTGCTGGACGGGCGATCTCTACGTCGCGAGCATGCAGGGCAGCGAAGTCTTGTCGCTGTCGGCCGCGGGCGTGGCGACGCACTTCGCGCTCGCCCCCTATCCGGACGAGCTGGCGATCAACCGGCGTGCGACGCGCCTGTTCGTGAAGCGACACGATTTCGGGGGTGCCATCTTCATGCTCGACGGCGACGGCAGCCCGCGCGGCAGCTTCCCCGTCACCGGATTCCCCACGGGCATCGCCTTCGACTCGGCCGGCAACTTCTACGCGGTGCAGAGCGCGGACAGCGGCATCATCACGAAGTATCCCGCGTGGACCTTGCCGCCCAACCGCCCCGCCGGCGTCGACTACGCCACGGGCGTGACCACGACCGGCATCGAGGGCATGACCTTCGACTGCGCGGATCGCCTGTTCGTCACGGAGGACCGCTCGGGAACCGTGAAGCAGGTGGTTCCACCTGCCGGGCCGCATGTCACGTGGGCGAGCGGCCTCCGCGGGCCGCATGACGTGGCCTTCGATCCGTGCACGGGAGACCTCTTCATCACGGAGTACGGACCGGGAAACGTCGTCCGGTGCCCGAGCGCGGGGACGTGCACCACGTTTGCGAGCGGGCTTCGGACACCCGTGGGCATCGGCTTCGACTCGTCGGGCAACGTGTACGTCGGCGAGTTCGACGGCGGCAGGATCGTGAAGTTCACGACGCCCGCGCCATGCGCCGGCAACTGCGGCTGCAGCGCGCCGGTCGCGGGCCTTCCGGGCGCCGTGCCGAACGGAGGCGACAGGCCCGGCGTGCCGCTCACCGTCCGCAAGGCGCCCGCCAGCGATGACGTCGTGCTCGCCTGGTCGCTGAGCTGCAGCGCGGACGCCATCGAATGCGCCGTGTACGAGGGCCGCATCGGTGCGTGGTACAGCCATGACGCCGTCCTGTGCACGACGAGCGGGGCGCTCGTCACCGCGACCGTGACGCCGGGCGTCGAGGGTCGATATTTCCTGGTCGTCCCGCTGACGTCGATCGCCGAGGGGAGCTACGGCGTCAACTCGTTCGGCGGCGAGCGTCCACCGTCCGACATGGCTTGCTTCGAGCAGCTTCTCGGCTGCCCCTGACAGGTGACTCGACCATGAACATCCTCGACGCCGTCGGCAGCACGTCGTTGATCCGGCTGTGCAGCGTCCCGCCCGATCACGCCGCGATCTACGTGAAGCTCGAGTGGGAGAACCCCACCGGGAGCATGAAGGATCGCATGGCGCATGCGGTCCTCGCGGCTGCCGAGCGCGACGGGAGGCTGAAGCCGGGGGAAAGCGTCGTCGAGTACACCGGGGGCAGCACGGGAACGTCGCTCGCGATGGCCTGTGTGGCGAAGGGCTATCGCCTCCGCATCGTGACGTCGGACGCGTTCAGTCGCGAGAAGCGCGATCACATGGCTGCCCTCGGCGCGGAGCTGACGCTCGTACCCAGCGAGGGCGGCCTCACCACGAAGAAGCTCATGCTCGAGATGATCGAGACGGCCCGACGCATGAGCCAGGAGCCCGGCGTCTTCTGGGTGAACCAGCTCGAGAACACCGACACCATCTCGGGCTATCACCTGTTGGGTGAGGAGATCTGGAGCCAGACCGCAGGACGCATCGATGCCTTCGTGCAGTCCGTCGGGACGGGCGCTTCCTTGCGCGGCGTCGCGACGGTGCTGAAGCGGCACGAGCCGCGCGTCGAGTGCGTCGCCGTCGAGCCCGCGGAATCGCCCGTGCTGAGCGGCGGCGCGCCGAGCCCGCACGGGATCGAGGGCGTCGGCATCGGCTTCATGCCGCCGATCTGGGACGGCGCACTCGTCGACGAGATCCAGCAAGTGGCGACGGCGGATGCGAAGGAGATGGCCCGTCGACTCACGCGCGAGCAGGCGTTGTTCGCAGGGACCTCGTCGGGAGCGAACGTCGTGGCAGCGTTGCGCGTCGCGAAGCGGCTCGGTCCGGGCGCGACCGTCGTCACGCTGATGATCGACTCAGGCCTGAAGTACCTGGGCTCCGACGTCTACCGCCGGACCTGACGCGCGGCTTCGAGGTGCACGTGAGAGTGTCGCGCGCCGGCGGGAGCGCAAGGGGCATGCGGCACGCTGCCGAGCGGAGATGGCAGGATGCGCGGATGAACGCCGCATCGCGCCGAGCCGTGATCCTGGTGACGATCCTCGCTGCTGGCTGCGCCGCTTCGCGCGAGCAGCCAGAGACCGCCGAACGCTCTGTTGGCACGCCGGCTTTCGAGGTAGCCGTGGGCAGCGGGGGAGGATTCGCAGGAACATGGCGGACCGTGCGAATGCGCGAGGACGGAACCCTCGTCGTCGAGTTCAGCACGACGGGACGATCGGATGCGGAGGTGCCGGCGGGACGACTCGACGAGGCGGCGCGTCGCGCGGCGTGGGATCTCGTCAAGGACGGCATCGGCGCTCTGGGCTGCGAGCCGGGCAACATGACGGATCGGGTAGAGACACGCATCGCCGGCGTCGAGCAGCGCGCGTGCGCGCCCATGGATCAGGGCTCCGCGAGGTTCCGCAAGCTGCACGACGAGCTCGAACGGATCATTGCGACTCCCGCCGCAGGCGTGCAGCCGCCGCCACCGCCATTGCCGCCGCTGCCGCTCGTCCTCGTCGTCGAGGCGTCGCGCGAAGCGACGCGTCATCGCGTCGCACGCGTCGGTCCGACCCTACCGGCGCCGCTCGATCAGGACACGCATCGCCTCGATGACGAGGCCATCGATCCGATCTGGCGCGCCATCTTCTCCAGTCGCTTCTATTCGGGCGCCTCCATCGAGGAGCGCGATGGCGTGGCGCTGCCCGGCGCGCCGTTCCCGTGCGGCAAGGACATGTCCGTGCGCGTCACGAGCGGCGACGGCGCGACCTGGGAGACGCGCCAGCGTTGCGCCGAGGGCGATGCGGAGATCCTCGCGCTCGCCGACCTCGTCATCCGCGCCGCAGGCGACTGATCAGGCGCCGAGGAGCGTGAGGATCTTCGGGATCTCGTCCTGCTTCTTCGCGACGCCGTCGAAGAGCCAGGCCGTCGGCAGCTTCGTGAGGCCGAGGTCCATGGCGGCCGGCGTGCCGAGCCCGCCGACGTCGATCACCATCATCCGCACCGTGGACACCTTCTGCCTCACGGCAACCTCGAGCTTCGTCTCGAGCGCCTTCGACTCCGCAGATCCGGGCTCGGTGAACAGCACGAGCGTCCAGATGCCGGCGTCGAGGTTGTCCGCTACGGATACCTTGTCGCGCGCCGTGATGAACGTGACGCGCTCGCTCTCCGGTATCTCCTTGCCCACGAGGCCCGACTTCCCGAAGTGCTTCCACGCGAACCAGGCACCGACGATCACCACGACGAGCACGACTATCTTCTTCATGGGCGCTCCATCCCTCCGCGCCGAGCTTGACGGAATCCGTGGCGCGCCGCCACCTCGACGCAGTCGAAGGATGAAGCCGGTGCACGCGCGTGCGATGATGTGCCCGCATGCGCATCGGGAGGTCGCCTCGCGTGATGGGGCTCGTGCTGCTGCTGGCCGCGCAGGCGATGGCCGGCCCGCTCGCACCGTCGGCGCTCGTGTTCTGTCCCGAGGATGCGACGCTGCGCGGCTCGCGATGGGGTCCCGTCGGCGAGCTGCAGGATGCGCTCGCCTGTCATCTCGAGGAGTGCGGTCAGGCTCCCATCGACGTGGACGGCTGCTTCGGGCCGGCAACGCGCGAAGGGCTGATGCGCCTCGGCTGGTGCGTGCCGGTCGATGTGCCGCTTCCATCGAGTAACGTGCTCGACGGCGCCATCACCGCCGAGGAGTGGGAGGTGTTCGTCGGGACGCCCGTGCCGGATGCCCGCGCGCGCGCGTTCGTCATGGTCCTGACCCATGAGGGCACTGACTTCGATCGCGTCGTGTGGAACCTGCGCACGCGAGATGATTCCTCCATCCTCACGTGGGGACCCTTCGGCGCGACCGTCGGCCATGGCGGCGAGGTGCAGGCTATCCTCGCGCGCCTGCGCCGGCGCGATGAGGGCGTCCTGCGCGAGGCCTTCGGCAACGAGGCGGCGACGGCGCTGCGCCTCTCGCGCTGCGAGAGCGCGACCAGCGCGCGCCGGCTGCTGGCTCCGGTGCACGTGAACCGCTCGCGCCGGCGGGCCTGGCTCGCCGCGTTCCGCGCGCTGGGCGCGCGGGCGGACGTCCGCGACGAGTACATGGCCTACGCGCTCGAGTCCGACGCGTGGCTGCGTCCGCCGATGCGGCGGCTCGAGACGCTGCTTCCCGACGGCGTGGCCGCGACGGAGGTGGACCGCGCGTTCTTCCTCGACCTTGCCGTGCAGTGCCGCGTCGATGCGGAGCGGATCGCGGTGGCGCGCGAGCGGCTCCGCGCTCTGGAGCGCGACCTCGGCCGAGCGCCCGACGCCGCGGAGCGGCGCCGCTGCATCGGCGAGACGTGGACGGAGTTCGTGAGTCCCGCTTGGCGCGACGATCGGCGCGCACGCAACGTCGCGTTCACCATCGACGAGCTCGTGCCCACGGAGGAGGAGCGCCTCGCGTGGTCGCGCCGTCGCACCCGCGCATCCGCCGCTGGGCTCTCCGACGACCGGCCCGCGGACTGAGCGGCCGGGCAGCGCATGAAGATCGCGATCACCGGCGGCACGGGCTTCGTGGGACGGCACCTGGCCCGGCGACTCTGCGACGAGGGCCACTGCGCGCTGCTCATCGCGCGCGGCATCGATCGGCGCGATGCCGAGGTGCGCAGCCTCGAAGGCGCAGAGTTCCTCGCGAGCGATCTCTCCGACGCCGATGCGCTCGCCGCGTCGCTGATCGGCCGTGACGCGCTGGTGCACTGCGCCGGCATCAACCGCGAGATCGGCGAGCAGACGTATCAGCGCGTCCACGTCGAGGGCACGCGGCACGTCATCGAGGCCGTGCGACGCGCAGGCGTCTCGAAGCTCGTGCTCCTGAGCTTCCTGCGCGCGCGTCCCGATTGCGGCTCGGCTTATCACGAGTCGAAGTGGGCGGCGGAGGAGCTCGTCCGAGCGTCGGGCCTCGACTACACGATCCTCAAGGCTGGCATGATCTACGGCCGCGGCGATCACATGCTCGATCACCTAAGCCATGTCCTCCACACGATCCCGGTGTTCGCCACCGTGGGACTCCGAGAGCGCCCGATCCGCCCCGTGGCGATCGACGACGTCGTCACGATCCTGCGTGCGGCATTGCTCGAGGGCCGACTCGTGCGTCAGACCGTGGCCGTGACGGGACCCGAAACGCTGCTGCTCAGCGACGCCGTGCGGCGCGTCGCCGCGGTGATCGGCCGGCGAGTGCTGGTCCTCCCCGCGCCCGTCGTCTTCCACCGTGCGCTCGCCATCCTGTTCGAGCGCACGATGAAGGTGCCGCTCGTCGCGAAGGCGCAGGTGCGCATGCTCGCGGAGGGATTCGTCGAGCCCGGCCCGCTCGCCGCGCCGCTGCCCGACGACCTGCTGCCGCAGCGTCGCTTCACGGCGAGCGAGATCACCCGCGGCCTCCCGCCACCCGGCCCCTTCCGCCGCGACGATCTCCGCATGGCGTGAGCGCCCCGTTGGCGCGCACGCTCGAGGTCCGGCCCCGTTCATGCGCGCCCACTTTCGTGACGGGCACGGATGCCGCACCCTCGGGGTCTGGCCCCGTTCATGCGCGCTGACTTTCGTGAGAGGCAAGGATGTCGTCGAAACGGGGCCTGACCCCCGGCAAGCACGACCCATCGTGTCGAGCTGCCCGCGCTCCACTCCGGCATCGCGGAGCGGCGCCTCGCGTCTACCCCGCGCCATCAGCTCCGAACGCGATCCGCCGCAGCAATCGCATGTACCCCGCGATGTCGCCGACCTGCTCGACCTCCGCTTCGAAGCGCGCCAGTCCCGCGACGGTCTCGCCGCGAAGGATCTCGATGCGCTCGGAGATGTCGTCCCTCGACGCGATCAGCAGCGAGTCCGGGTAGCCGAGGTCGTAGCCCATCACGACATCGACGAACACCTCGCCGGGTCGCAGCAGCTCCGCGAGCTCCGGCTTGCGCTCGCCGCGCAGCGCCTCCGTCAGGCGGCCGATCTCGCCAGGCATGATGCCGAACAGCGACAGCTCGGACGAGGCGTCGCTCGACAGGGCGAGGTTCGCCGCCGCCAGCTCGCGGAAGGTGCGGATCTCGAAGAGGCCGGCCCGATCGGCCCGCGCACGCTCCTCGACCGTCGAGTCGTACGGCACGCACGCGTGCGCGGGCACGAAGCCTACCGGCCGGCACGCGCTCCCGTCGGGCGGGATCTCGACCTCGAACTCCCATCGCACCAGCTCGGGCTCGCGGCCGAGCGCCTTCTCGGCGTGGTCCCGGTAGTACGCAGGCAACACCCATCGCTCGAGCCCCGCGGTGAGGCGGAAGGCGAGGCCCAGGTAGGCGGCGGCCGCGGCGAAGCTGCCTGCCGTCGTGCCGAACTCGTGCAAGGGACTGCCGGGAAGCATCAGGTCCACGTGCCGCATCGCGGGCGAGTCGCGCTCTGCGAGGACGGGATGCTTCGGTCCGTCGCGTGTCATGAGTGTCGCCGGAGCGAAGTGCCAGACGTGGAGCGCGCCCTCGCGCCGATGCGCGAACGCCAGCTCGACGCGGACCACGTAGCTCACGCCTTCGAGCATGGCCCATCCGGAGCGGCGCGGGCCATGCCAGGATGTGCCGCATGGCGAAGCAGGGCATCACGTGGAAGGGCGTCTTCGAGGACGGCGAGGTGCGCCAGGTGAGCGCCGATCGCGTCGGAGGCGAATGGGCCTTTCACGAGCGCGGGAAGCGCTTCGACGACTGGAAGCGCATCGCCGATCCTTCGCTCGAGGACTGGCTCGAGCTCCTCGATGGCGTGCGCCGCCGCATCGGTCGCGGTCTCATGAAGCCCGCCGACGAGAGGCTCGTTCTCGCGCGCATCCGCGAGCGCTTCCCGAAGGCGGAGGTTCCGGCGCGGAAGTGATGGGTGGGGAACCCATGATGCGCCGCGTGCGAGCTGGCGTGAAATGGCTGCGCCTCTCGATCTCGCTCGGATAGGCTAGGCCCCATGTTGCACTCGACCTCGCCGCGCGATCGATCCTGTTCACTCGCGATGGTCGTCGCGGCGCTCATCACTTGTGGCGCCTGCGCGCCCGCTCACGACGCGAAGCCGCTCGAGCCCGCGGCTGTTTCCGCCCCGAGCGGGCCGGTGATCCCCGGGCGCGAGCAGTATGAGCTGGCGAAGCAGGCCATCATGGCGGGCGACGTTGCCGGGGCGAAGCCGCTGCTCGAGCAGTGCACGAAGGTCGGTCCTCAGGTCTGCGAGTACTGGTACCAGCTCGGCGCGGCCGAGTCGAACCTCGCCATCGATATCGTCAACCAGAGCGAGTCCGAGGCGGTTCGCATGTTCGGCGACAGCGTCGATCACAAGCGCGAAGCGATGCGCCTGCTCAACGCCGGCCAGTGCCCCATCTGGACGGACGCCGAGCGCGAGCAGGCGCGCTCGGACGGCATGGCCGGCCTCGCGGACGCGGAAGCGGTGCTCAACGACCCTGTCTCGCTCGTCGCCGCGATGAAGATGTACGCCGCCCAGCGGGGTCGATGACGCGCGCCCTCAGGTCGCCTCGCGGAACCTGATGTCCGGCCGCACGGCGCTCAGTGCCTGCCGCCCCTCCTCCGTCGTCGCCGTCCTGCCGAGGAGCGCGATCTCGAGATGCCAGAGCGTCTTCAGGTGCTCGAGTCCCGCGTCGCTGACGGAGGTGTCGAACAGGCTGACCTTGTGGAGCACGGGGAACGCCGCGAGCCGCGCGAGCCCTGCGTCCGTCACGCAGGTCCCGCCGATCAGCAGCGTGTCGAGCTCGCGCATGGGATGGAGGTGGGCGAGGCCGGCGTCGGTCGTGTTCGTGCGGAAGATGTTCAGGAAGGTCAGCTTCTCGAGCCTGGCGAGATGGGCGAGGCCTACGTCGCCGATGAGGGTCTTTCGCAGGTCGAGCCGCTCGAGATCCGAGAGCGCGCCGATGATCGCGAGGTCGGCGTCGGCAACGGCGCTCTCGTGCAGATCGACCTTCACGATCGGAGCGTCCATGCTGCCGTCGCAGGTCTCGAAGCTGCCGCGGAGCCGGAGGATCGTCGCGATCGCGGCGTCGCGCTCGGACGCAGTCGGGCCTCCCGCCAGGGCGATGGAGGGGAGGAGCAGGGACAGGACCAGGCAGAGGGGGCGCATGCGGAGATCTCCTTTCGTCTTCAGGGGTAACGACCACCCTCGTCGCGTCGCCCAGTTCTCACCGCCCGAAGTGAATGCCGGGCGGCGCATCGTCGTCGCGTGGGACATGGTCTAGCGCAACACGGAGGATCCCGGCATGAGCGTGCGTCGCCGTTCGGCTTTCGTCTGTAGCGCGGTCGTCGTCCTGCTTCCGGCTCTCGTCGTCGCAGCTCCGCGACGCGAGCGCGATTCGCCGCCCTCCGAATGTCGCCCCCTGATCGCGTGGTTCAACGATCCGCGCGCGGTCGAGGAAGGGAAGCCGCCAGCCAAGGCGCCCACCGAACGGAGGGGACTCGAGCGCGTAGCCGGGCCGGCACTCGAAGGCGCCAGGTGGGACGTCGTCGCCGTCGGCGCCGGATGGTCCGGGACGCTGACGACGACGTGGCTCAATGGCGAGAGCGAGGCGGCCATCATCCCGCTCGTGGACATCTCCGCGCTCGATGCCTCGGAGGCCGTGCTCCTGCGCGCCGACGGTTCTCAGTGGCCGATTCCCGTCGTTGCCTCCGAACGGAAGAGTCCTCCGGGTGACGCCGGGAAGCGCATCCCCTTGCTTCCCGGCGAGCGCCTGGTCGTCGAGGTGAAGCTGCGGGGCAGCGTCGATCTGAAGGACGGGGGATCCGAGCTCGAGCTGCCCGCCATCGATGGCAAGTGTCCACGACGCGGGGAGGCTCCGCAGCTCGAGACGCGCATCGAGGTGGCGGGCGGCGGCGAGGTTCTCGAGTCCGAGGAACCCTCGATGTTCGCCGCCTCCCAGGAGGGCGAGTCCCTGGTTCTCGATCTGGCGCCCGCGATCCCCGTGGATGCCCATCCGCTGCGCGTGGCATGGAAGCCGACACGCAGCGAGGAGAGCATCTCGTTCGCGCGCTCGCGTGCGCTCCCCGCGGGCGGCCACGAGGTGACGCTCATGCTCTCGGCGCCGGCGCATCCCGAGGATGCGCGGGTGCGCGCGAAGGAGGTCGTCTTCGTCCTCGACACTTCCGGATCGATGAACAGCGGCAAGCTCCCCGAGGCCATCAAGGCGGTCGAGTCCTGCCTCGGCGCGCTCGGCCCTGGCGACGCGTTCGGTCTCGTGGACTTCGACGACGCCGTTGACGTGTTCGGCGGAGCTGCCGTCGGTGCAACGAAGGAGAGCCTCACGAGCGCGCGCGAGTGGCTCCGCCAGCGCGAGGCGAAGGGCGGCACGAGGCTCGATCCTGGACTGCGTGCGGCGCTCGACATCCGCCGCGATGCTCGCGCGCACAGGATGGTCGTCGTGCTGACGGACGGCAGGGTGGGTGACGGCAACGCCGCGACCGAGACGCTGCGCCAGGCCTTGGGGGACGCGCGGCTGCTGATCGTGCTGGTGGGCGAGGATGGCGACATCTACCAGGCGCGCCGGCTCGCGGACGTCGGGCGTGGCGAGGTCATCACGGCGGGCATCGACAGCTTGACCGCACGCATGACGTCGATGCTCGATGCGTTCTCGTCGCCGGTGGCATGGGACCTCAACGTGGACTGGGGCCCGGTCGCTCCGCGCGTCACGTTCCCGCAGCGGGCTGCGGACCTCTACGCCGGACGTCCGCTCGCGATGCGGGCCGTGATCGACGGCGACGTGCCAGAAGCGATCCACGTCGTCGGCTCGACCGCCGATGGCGAAGGCACCTTCGACACGCGCGTCGTCGTCGAGCCCTGAGCCTCCGGGACTGCTGCCCTTCGGCGTTCCACGGCCCGGGATGAGAACGGCCCTTCGCGGCTCTCTCGACCCTCGTGCGCGGCATGCCGGCGAACGAGACACTCGACGCCGTGCCGGCGATGGCACGAGAATCGCTCGGTGCGCTCCCGACGGCGGGGCCGCCCCGCGAGGAGATCCAGATGCGCATCCGTCGAGCTCTCTCCGTCCTGCTCGTTCTCGCCTTCAGCATTCCTGCCACTGCGAAGAAGCAGAAGCAGAAGCTGCCGCCCGCGGCGCCAGCCATCGTCGAGACGCCCTGGTACGTGGCGCCGCGTCCGGCGGGCGACGGCTGGCTCGTCGTCGGTCGCGACAACAACGACGTGGTGCTCGTGCGGGACGGATCGGGCGAGCCGGGCGCCGGGCCCGAGGACTCCTGGTCCGCTCAGGTCCTCGTGATGCCGCCGTTGAGCGACGGGACGCCGAAGGGCCTGACGACGATGCTCGAGCGCGAGTACCGCGACAGGCTGCTCGCGGGGGGTCGCTTCGAGCTGCTCGAGTGGAAGGCGCAGTCCGATCCAGATCGCGCGGCGACGTGCGTGCGCTATCGCCTCGCGACGATCGATCGCGAGGCCTACATGGGCGGCTCGGCGAGCGGCGAGCTCATGCTCATCGAGGAGGGCCTCGCCTGTGAGGTCGCGCAGCCCGAGAACGGCGCCGTCATCGCGAAGATGTCATGGCGCGGCGCGAAGCCCACCTCCAGCGAGTCGCTCGCCACCCGCTTCGACACCTGGCGCTCCGCCATCGAGATTACCGGGGCAGCGAAGCGCGCGAACGATCTGAAGCAGGGCGCCGCAACGCCTCCCTGACACAGCCCTTACGGCACCGGTGAGACGACGCGCGTAGCATCGCGCAACCCCCGGAGGAGCGTCGTGTCGCGCATCCTGCTCGTCCTGTCGTTGATCGCGTCGAGTGCTGCGGCCGCCGAGCTGCCGGCGCTCGAGTCCCGTGTCGTGCGCGTCGCCGCGTGGAAGAACGGACTCGCGGCGATCACGCGCGAGGTGCGCATGCCGGCCGCCCCCGGCGACTACGAGCTCGTCATGCCGCCGGCGTTGCACGGGACGCTGTGGGTCGGCATGCCGGCAGGGGCGCGGCTGGGCGAGATCGTCGCGGAGGACGTCCCGAGCGACGACGCGGCGGCATCGGTCGAGGATCTCCTCTGCGCAAGCATCGGGGACCTCGTCGTGATCGAGCGGAGCGGCGAGGTGCCGCCGCTGCGAGGGCGGCTGAGGCGGGCGCCGTGTCGCGCCGACGAGCGTCCGCTCGTGCAGCCGGGATGGACGGGCGACTTCCAGCCGCAGTGGATCGAGGTCGAGACGGAGGCGGGGATCGTCGCGCTCGCCTCGGGATCCGTCGTCTCGCTGACGATGCCCATGCCTGATGACGGCATCGCGCGGCGCGGCACGCGACGCCGCCTCAGGCTGCGTCTCGACGCTGTCGCGGGGAAGACGTTCGAGGTGTCGTCGCTCGTGCGCGGCATCGCGTGGGCGCCGGCGGCGCGGCTCGATCTCGCGAGCCCGACGCGCGCGACGCTCGCAGCGAGCGCGACGCTCGTCAACGAGGTGGAGTCGCTCGACGGCGTCGCGTTCGATCTCGTGTCCGGGCCCGCGCGCTTCAGCATGGGCAACG
>Ga0315912_10004597_pt1 | contig 13015 bp, 12 predicted proteins | sample VfabasoilMG_FD_204469 | JGI IMG/M metagenome (GOLD analysis project Ga0315912, IMG submission 204469) | Garden soil microbial communities collected in Santa Monica, California, United States - V. faba soil | ecosystem: Environmental > Terrestrial > Soil > Garden | place: USA: California... | reverse complement strand
CAGCATGGTGCGCAGCGCCGGCGCTGAGATCGACCGCCTCGACCTGCGCACGCGGCCCGGGATGGCGGTTCTCGGCACGGTACCGCCGCAGCACTCGTATGGCCTCGAATCCACCGTGCTGATGGCGATGCAGGGCGGCCTCGCGCTGCATGCCGGCCGGCCCTTCTTCCCGGCGGACATCCTGGCCGAGCTGCTGGCGCTGCCGCGCCCGCGCTGCCTGGTGACGACGCCCACGCATCTGCGCTTGCTGCTGGCCGAAGCGGGTGAGCTACCCGCGCTCGACTTCGTGCTGTGTGCGACCGCCCCGCTGTCGCCGCAGCTCGCGGCGCAGGCCGAAGCGCGCTTCGCCGCCCCGCTGCACGAAATCTACGGCTGCACCGAGGCCGGGCAGGTCGCGACTCGGCGCACCGTCGAGACCAGTGAATGGCAGGCGCTGCAGGACGTCACGCTGCGCAGCAACCGCCACGGCACCTGGGTCACCGGCGGACATGTGGAGAAGGAAGTGCTGCTGGGCGACGTCATCGAACTGCGCGGACACGCGAGGTTCCTGTTGCATGGCCGCACTGCGGACCTGGTGAACGTGGCGGGCAAGCGCACGTCGCTCGCGCATCTCAATTTCCAACTGAATTCGATCGATGGCGTGCTCGACGGGGTTTTTGTCGCACCCGACGGCGATAGCCACGCAGTCGCGCGCCTGACGGCGTTCGCGGTCGCACCGGGACTCACCAGCGAAGCGCTGATGCAGGCCTTGCGCCAGCGCATCGACGCCGCTTTCCTGCCGCGGCCGCTGCACCTCGTTGACGCGCTGCCACGCAGCGCGACCGGCAAGTTGCCTCGCCAGGCCCTGGCCCAGGTCGCCGCCAGCCTCGACGCAAGGCCAGCGCAGGGCCGGCCGTGATGGAACTGGACCTCCGGCCCGACCATCCGGCGTCACAGGGCCATTTTCCCGGCGACCCGATCATTCCCGGTGCCGTGCTGCTGAGCGAAGCCCTGCTGGCGATCGAGGCCAGTCTCGGTACCAGGCTGGCGCCTTTTCAGGTCACCACCGCCAAATTCCCGCATCCGGCGCGTCCGGGCGACCGTGTCTTGATCGAGGTTTCCCGCGCCCCGGGCGGCGGGGTCAGGTTTGCATGCACCGTGCAAGGGAAAAAAGTGCTGACCGGCCAGGTGGCATGCCACGCCCCGTCGACGGCCCCGTAGGGCGACCGCAAGCGCCGGAGTGGGTCAACCGGCCTGAGCGCGGCAGTGCGCAGGCAATTCGATTCATGGCCTGGGTGGCAATGTCCCTCGGCCGGCCTGCCGCGCGCCTGCTGCTCACCCCGATCTGCCTCTACTTTCTGGCGTTCTCGCCCGCGACACGGTCTGCCTCCAAGCGGTACCTGGGCAAGGTGCTGGGGAGGAAAGCGGGCCTCGCGGACGCCTTCCGCCACTACCACTGCTTTGCTTCCGTCCTCCTCGACCGGATATTCCTGCTCAACGGCCAGTTCTCCAGGTTCGACGTGCGCACCCACGGCGAGGAGATCGTCGACGAGATGCTGGCGGCAGGCAAAGGCTGCGTTCTGCTCGGCGCGCACTTCGGCAGCTTCGAAATTCTGCGTTGCGGGGGCAAGACTCGCGGCCTGAAGGTCAACATGGTGATGTACGAGGAAAACGCCAGGAAAACGGGCTCCCTGATGCAAGCCGTCAATCCAGCCCTGCAGGCGGACATCATCGCGCTGGGCCGGGTGGATTCCATCCTGCAGGTCGACGCCGCGCTCGCGCGTGGCGAATGCGTCGGCATGCTGGCAGACAGGACGCTGGAGCGCGCCGGCACGGTGGCGTGCCGGTTTCTCGGCGAGCCGGCGCAACTGCCGACCGGCCCGCTGCGCATCGCCGCCATGCTGAAGCGGCCGGTGGCGCTGATGTTCGGCGTTTACCTGGGTGGCAACCGGTATGAGATCCACATCGAGCGCTTCGCGGAGCCGACGGTCGAGGCATCCTTGCAGCGCTACGCCGAGCGCCTGGAGCACTACTGCCGCCTCGCGCCCTACAACTGGTTCAACTTCTATGATTTCTGGCAGTAGCGAGTTGGCGCGCTGCGGGCGAGCGCTGCTCCTGCTGTGCGCGGCAGGCGTGGCTGCATTCGCCGCCGCCGATGCGGCCGCAGATGCCGCCAGCCGGGACGTCCGGCAACTCATGCAGGAGTTGGCCCAGGTCAAGACCGCCAGGGGCCGGTTCGTCGAGCGCAAGCACCTCGCCATCCTGAACGCCCCGCTGCAACTCTCCGGCACGCTGGTCTATACCGCCCCGGGCCGGTTGGAAAAGCACACGCTGGCGCCGCGGCAGGAAAGCCTGCTGCTGGAGGGCGGCGAACTGACCATCGAGCGCAAGGACAAGAACCAGCGGCGCACGGTGCTGCTGCAGGACTACCCGGTGGTCCGGGCTTTCGTGGAAAGCATCCGCTCGACGCTGGCGGGGGACCTCGCGACGCTGAACCGCCACTACGAAGTCGCGCTCGACGGCGACGCGCGCAAGTGGCGCCTCGTCCTGAAGCCCAGCGATCCCCAGATGCGCGAGGTCGTGAGCGAGATCCGCATCAGCGGCGAGCGGACCTGGATCAACGCCATCGAAGTCCTGGAGGTCGGCGGCGACCGTTCGGTGATGGCCATCACGCGGGAGGAGCCGTGACGGCGGCGCAGCGCTGGTCGATCGCTGCGTGGCTGGCTTTCCTGCTGGCATGCATCGCGATCATCGCCCGCACGACGTTCACGACCGACATCTCCGCCTTTCTGCCGCGCTCTCCGACCGCCGAGCAGCAGGTGCTGGTGGAACAGTTGCGCGAGGGCGTCGTGTCGCGCCTCGTGCTGATCGGCATCGAAGGCGCGGCGCCCGCGGCGCTGGCGCAAGCCAGCAAGGGGTTGGCGGCGACGTTGCGCCAGCACGAGGACTTCCTGTCCGTGGCCAACGGCGACGATACCGGGGCCGCCGCGGACCGTGATTTCCTTTGGCGCAACCGCTACCTGCTGAGCCCTGCCGTCACGCCGGAGCGATTTGCGCCGGGCGCACTGCGCGAGCGGCTTGAGGAACAGTTGCGCCAGCTCGGCTCGCCCACCGGCATGCTGGTGCGGCGCCTCCTTCCCGGCGATCCCAGCGGCGAGGTGCTGCAACTGCTCGAGCGTTTCGAGGGCCAGGCAAGACCCGCGACGCGCGGCGGCGTGTGGTTCTCGCGCGATGGCGCCCGGGCGCTGCTGCTGGCGCAGACCCGGGCCGCGGGCTACGACATCGACGCGCAGGAACGGGCGCTGGCGCTGGTGCGCAGCGCCTTCGGGCAAACGGGGGCGGGCGACGCCAGGCTGCTGCTGGCGGGACCGGGCGTCTTTTCGGTCAGCACGCGCGCCGCCATCCGGGGAGACGCGACACGGTTCTCGTTGATCGCCACCGCGCTCGTGGCGGCGCTCCTGCTGGCGATCTTCCGCTCGCCGCGGGTGCTGGGACTCGGCTTGCTGCCGGTCGCGACTGGTGCCGCTGCGGGGATCGCGGCGGTGAGCCTCGGTTTCGGCTCGGTGCACGGCATTACCCTGGGTTTCGGCGTCACGCTGATCGGCGAAGGCGTGGACTACGCCATCTACCTGTTCGCGCAAACGGCGCCCGGCGTCCCGCCGCAGCGGGCACTCGACCGGATCTGGCCCACGCTGCGCCTCGGGATGCTGACGTCCATCTGCGGCTTCAGCGCGATGCTGTTCTCGGGCTTTGGCGGGCTCGCCCAACTCGGCCTGTTCTCCATCACCGGCCTGGTGGTCGCCGTCGCCGTGACGCGCTGGATCCTGCCGGCGCTGTTGCCCCCCGGATTCGCTGCGCCGGCGGTGGCTGCCTTCGTTCCCGGGGCGATGGCGGCAGTCCGGCGCGCGCCGGCGCTGCGTGTCCCGCTGCTGCTCGCCGTCGTGCTCGCGGCAGTCGTGCTGGCAGTGCAACCCGGGCCGCTGTGGAGCGACGACCTGGCAACCCTGAGTCCCGTCTCCCGCGCTGACCGCTTGCTCGACCAGCAACTGCGCGAGGACCTCGGCGCGCCGGACGTGCGTTACCTGGTGGTCATCCACGCGCGGGACGAAGAGGCCGCATTGCAGGCGAGCGAGGCGGTCGGGGCGACGCTGCACAAGGCGTCACAGGCAGGTTGGGTCGCCGGCTACGAATCGCCGGCCGACTTCCTGCCCAGCCGGCAAGCACAGCTTGCCCGCCAGGCCGCCCTGCCCTCGCCGGCGCAATTGCGCGCCAACCTGCAGCAGGCCACGCAGGGGCTGCCGTACCGGCGCCAGGTGTTCGATCCCTTCCTCAAGGACGCGGCTGCCGTGAAGGACCTGCCGCTCGTGGACCGCGGCGCGCTGCAAGGTACCCGCCTGGCGCTCAGGGTGGACTCGTTGCTGGTGAAACGGGAGAACGGCTGGATGGCGGTGCTTGCCCTGCGGGGCGTCACCGATGCGCAGCGCATAGCCAGGGAAATCGCCGCGCCGGCCGGAACCCGCGCGGTGATGCTGGACATCAAGGGCGAGTCCGACTTGCTATACCGCGGCTATCGCGCGGAAGCGCTGGGGCATTCGCTGCTCGGCGCCTTGGCGATCGTCGTGCTCCTCGCCGCCCTCCTGCGCTCGGCGCGGCGGGTGTTCGACGTGCTCGCCCCGCTCGCCGCGGCGGTCCTGGTGACGGCTGGCGTGCTGGTGCTGGTCGGCTTCAAGTTGTCGATATTCCACCTGGTGGGACTGCTGCTCGTGGTTGCCGTCGGCTCCAACTACTCGCTGTTCTTCGACCGGCAGGCAAGTTCCGGCGAAGGACGCGAGCGCACCATGGTGTCGCTGCTGCTCGCCAGCGTGACCACGACGATCGGCTTCGGCCTGCTCGCGTTGTCGAAGGTACCGGTCCTGCACGACATCGGCCTGACGGTCGGGATCGGCGCCCTCCTGGCGCTGGCATTCGCGGCCATCCTGGGCCGGCGCGATGAAGTACGCCGCTGAATCCGCCTTGCAGGGCGTGAACCCCGGGTATCCGTGGCGACCGGCGCCCGCAGTGTTGCTTTCCCTGCTGTTGCACGCCGCGGCGCTCGCGACGGTCGCCCTGCATCCCGCGCTGTGGCCGTGGGCGCTGGGGTCGGTGGCCGCCAACCATGTGCTGTTGACCGCGGCGGTGTTGTGGCCGCGCGGCAGCTTGCTGGGCGCCAACCTGGTCCGGTTGTCCGCAGCCGCAGCAGCGCGCGGGGAAGTCAGTCTCACATTCGACGACGGCCCCGATCCCGAGGTCACGCCGCGCGTGCTGGACCTGCTCGATCGCCATCAGGCAAAGGCGACATTCTTCTGCGTTGGGGAAGCGGCCGCAGCCTACCCTGACCTCGCAAGGGACATCGTGCGCCGTGGCCACGGCCTCGAGAACCACAGTCATCGCCATTCGCATGCGTTCGCGGTCTACGGGCTGGCCAGGATGCGGCGCGACGTGGAAACCGCCCAGGCCACGCTCACCGGCATTGCCGGCCGGGCGCCCCGGTTCTTTCGCGCGCCCATGGGGCTGCGCAGTCCCATGCTCGATCCTGTGCTGGCAAAGTGCGGCCTGCGCTACGTCTCCTGGACCCGGCGAGGCTTCGATGCGATCCATCGCAATCCCGGAAACGTGCTGCGACGGCTTGCCGATGGACTTGCCGCAGGCGATATCCTGCTGTTGCATGACGGCGGCGCCTCCAATCGCACGGCAGGCGGCGATTCCGTCGTGCTCGCGGTCCTGCCTGAACTGCTGGAGCGGATCAAGGCCAAGGGCTTGAGATCGGTCACGCTAGATGCTGCGTTCGACGATGCACCCGCAGCTTAGGCTGCTGATCGACGCCGCAACTCGACCCTATGGCGTGGTGGGCGAGTATGCGAAGCATTTCGCCAGGGGCAAGCTGCGCCACGACCCGGTCTACTTCTTCCTGTTGCGGCGCGGCTTGCTGCCGGATCGGGGAAACCTGCTCGACCTGGGGTGCGGCCAGGGCATCCTGCTGTCTCTGCTCAAGGCGGCGAAGGAGCAGTACCAGGCCGGGCGGTGGCCGCAGGACTGGCCGGTGCCGCCATTGAACCTCGGCTTGCGCGGCATCGATTTGCGCGCGGACCGGGTGCAAGCTGCACAACGCGCGCTTGGCAGCAGCGCGCTGGTGGAAGCGGGCGACCTGCGCGAGCTTGCAATTCCGCCGTGCTCGGTGATCGTCCTGCTGGATGTGCTGCTGTATCTCGATGCGGCCGCGCAAGGGCGCTTGATCGCGCGGGCCGCGGCTGCCCTCGAACCGGGCGGGCTGTTGCTGCTGCGCGAAGCCGACGCCGGCGCGGGGTTTGCGTTCCGGATGACGCAATGGGGCGAGCGGATCGCCAGCGCGCTTCGCGGAGAGTTCGCGCAGCAGCTGCACTACCGCAGCGCGGTGCAGTGGATCGCGGAGCTGGCGGGGCGCCGTTTCGAAGTCAGCACTGAACCCATGAGCACGGGAACTCCGTTTGCCAATGTCCTGTTCGTGGCCAGGAACATCCCGCAACCCGTGTAAAGTCGCCGCGTGGTTCCGTGGTTGTCTGTGGTTAAATCCAGCTCGTGCAGGCGCTCGCCATCAGCCGTTTTTCCATCGTGAATTGCCTGGGCGCCGGGTCGCGCGCGGTCGCCGACGCCTTGCGTGAGAAGCGCTCGGGACTGGCGCCCTGCGATTTCGAGACTGTCGCGCTCGACACGCATATCGGGCGCGTCCACGGTCTCGAAGCGCAGCCCGTGCGGACCGATCTGGGCGCCTACGACTGTCGCAACAACCGCCTGGCGCAGTTTGGCCTGGAGCTTGACGGCTTTGCCGGGGCCGTCGCGCAGGCCCGCGAGCGCTACGGCGCCGCGCGCATCGGCGTCTACATGGGCACCAGCACCTCCGGCATGCTGCAGGCGGAGTTGGCGTTCCGCCACCGCGATCCGGGCACGGGCGCGCTGCCATCCGGCTTCCACTACGCGGGAACGCAGAACAGCTATTCGCTCGCGGATTTCGTGCGGCGATACCTGGGATTGCAGGGCCCGGCCTGCGTCGTGTCCACGGCGTGTTCCTCCTCCGCCAAGGTGTTCGGCAACGCCGCGCGCATGATGGCCGCGGGCGTCTGCGACGCCGCGGTGGTGGGCGGCGTGGACTCGCTGTGCCTCACGACGCTGTATGGGTTTCATTCACTGGAGCTGACCGCGCGCGGTCCCTGCCGCCCTTTCGACGCGGAACGGGACGGGATCTCCATCGGCGAGGGCGCCGGCTTCGCGCTGCTGGAACGCGTCGATGCACGGCCGGATGCCGGCGCCGCGCAGCTTCTGGGCATCGGCGAGAGCTCCGACGCCCATCACATGTCGACGCCGCATCCTGACGGCCTCGGCGCACGGCTCGCCATGCAGCGGGCGCTGGAGTTCGCGGGACTTGCTGCCACCGACATCGAGTATGTGAATCTCCACGGCACCGGCACTCGCACCAATGACTCGGCCGAGGACCGGGCAGTGTCGAGCCTGTTCGATGCCGAGACACCCTGCAATTCGACCAAAGGCGCGACGGGGCACCTGCTGGGCGCGGCCGGTATCACGGAAGCCCTCATCTGCCTCCTGGCGCTCGAGCGCGGCTTCCTGCCCGGCAGTGCGCACACCCGGGGCGTCGATCCTGCCATGCAGTGCAACTACCTGGTCGAACCGCGCACGGCCCGCGTCGGCCGGGTGCTGAGCAACTCGTTCGGATTTGGCGGGAGCAACTGCAGCCTCGTGCTGGGAGCTGCCGGCTGATGCTCGCGTTCGTCGAGGGCGTGGGACTGGTCGGGCCCGGGCTGCGGGGCTGGCAGGCGAGCCGGGCAATCCTTGCTGGCGAGCAGGCCTACGGACGCACGCCCACCCTCGTTACGGCGGGCGAGCTGCTGCCCGCCGCCGAGCGGCGCCGCGCCGGCATGGCGGTGAAGCTTGCGCTCGCCGCAGGACAGGAGGCCTTTGCCGTTGCCGGCCGCGACACGGCAGCCACGCCGACCGTGTTCGCCTCTTCGAGCGGCGACTGCGACAACGTTCACCACATCCTCGAAGCGCTCGCGGCCATGGAACGCCAGGTCTCGCCCACGCGCTTTCACAATTCCGTGCACAACGCGGCCGCCGGCTACTGGAGCATCGCGACGCACTGCCGGGCACCCTCGACCAGCCTGTGCGGCCACGACGCGAGTTTCGCCGCGGGACTGCTGGAGGCCATGGCGCAGGTAGCGTTCACGGGCGAGCCGGTGGGGCTCATCGCCTACGACCACCCCTACCCCGAGCCGCTGCACGCCGCGCGGCCGATCCGCGGGGAGCTTGGCATGGCGCTGGTGCTGGCGCCACAGGCGAGCGAGCGCGCTGTGGCCGCTCTGCAAGTTGCGTTCATGCCCCAGGAAATGGGCGCGAGCGGCGCGGCGGATCCCGGGCTGGAGGCATTGCGCATCGGCGTGCCGGCAGCGCGATGCCTGCCGTTGCTGGCGGTGCTAGCGCGCGGCACCCGCGAAACGGTGATCCTCGAGTACGTCGCGGCGACCCATCTGCGGGTGGCGGTCACCCCATGCGCATGACCCGGGAGCAGATCGCCGGCCTGATTCCCCACGGCGATGCCATGTGCCTGTTGGATGGTGTCGTGCAGTGGGATGCCGAACAGATCCTGTGCACGAGCTGCAGTCACCGGGCCACGGGCAATCCGCTGCGCGTGGCCGGGCGACTTCCGGCGCTGTGCGCCATCGAATACGCGGCGCAAGCCATGGCAGTGCATGGCGGCCTTGCGGGCAAGGTGGGCGGCAGGCCGCGCGCGGGCTACCTGGCGAGCCTGAGGGATGTCGGGTGCAGCAGGGAAAGCCTCGACGGCCTGGAGGGCGACCTGTTCGTCGAGGCCCGGCAAGTGGCGGGGGACGGCGTGCATGTGATCTACCAGTTCTGGCTGCGGGTGGGCGAGGTGCAGGTGCTGCACGGCCAGGCGATGGTCGTGCTCGACACCTCGGGGGCGGCAGCATGAAGCGCGCGCTGGTGACCGGCGGCAGCGGCGGCATCGGCGCGGCGATCTGCCGACGCCTCGCGGCGGACGGCCTGCACGTCATCGTCCACGCCAACAGCCGGCTGGCGGAGGCGCAGCGGATCGCCGCCGGGATCGTCGCCGGCGGCGGCGCCGCACAAGCGGCGGCGTTTGACGTCACCGACCGGGTGCAGGCCGAGTCGGCGCTGCAGGACCTGCTGGCTGCCGGACCCATCCAGGTGGTGGTCAACAACGCCGGGATCCACGACGACGCGGTCATGCCGGGAATGAAGCCCGCGCAATGGTTGCGCGTGATCGATGTGTCGCTGAACGGGTTCTTCAACGTGACGCAGCCGCTCCTGCTGCCGATGATGGCCACGCGCTGGGGTCGCGTCATCAACATCACTTCCGTCGCGGCGCTCGCCGGCAACCGCGGCCAGGCCAATTACGCCGCCGCCAAGGCCGGCTTGCACGGCGCGACGAAATCCCTGGCCATCGAACTTGCCAGCCGCGGCATCACGGTGAATGCCGTTGCCCCGGGCATCATCGCCACCGCCATGGGCGAAGCGGCCTTCGACAAAGCGGCGATCGAGAAGCTGGTGCCGATGAAGCGCGCCGGCACGCCCGACGAAGTAGCCGCGCTGGTGGGATTCCTCGCATCCGACCAGGCCGGCTACCTCTCCGGCCAGGTCATCTCCCTCAACGGCGCGATGCTCTAGCGCGCGCCGAGCCGGCGCCAGAGCAGGTACGGCATGCGCACCAACCCCTCCAGGATGAGCCTGATGTGCATCCAGGTGAGGAGCACGTTGTCGCGCAGGTAGCGGAAGTGCGAAACGCCCCCCTCGTCGGGGCGAAAGTACTTCACCGGCGCCTCCAGGTTGATCGTGCGCATTCCGCGCCAGCACAAGCGCACGGCGGCCTCCGCGTCGAAGTCGAACCGGCGCATCCAGGTCTGGCGTTCCATGATCTCGCGCAGCGGCGCGACCGGATAGATGCGAAAACCGTACAGCGTATCGCCGATGCCCGCGCCCAGGGTTTCCAGCCCGGCGCACCAGTTGGACAGCTTGCGTCCGTGCACGCGCACGCGAGGCGCGCTGGCGTCGAACACCGGCAAGCCGAGGATCAACGCCTCAGGGTTGGCGGCGGACGTCGCCATGAAGTCGCGGATCTTGTCGTTCGGGTGCTGTCCGTCCGCGTCCATGGTCATGGCATGCGTGAAGCCCGCCGCTTGCGCCTCGCGCAGGCCGTGCAGGATTGCCGCGCCCTTGCCCTGGTTGCGCGGCAGTGTCAGCACCCGGATGTTTTCATCGTCCCGCGACAGTGCCTGCAGCGCTTCAAGGGAGCCGTCGGTGCTGCCATCCACCACGACCCAGACCGGCTGCCAGATCCGGCTCGCATCCCACACTGTCTGCAGGACCCTGCCGCCGGTGTTGTAGCTCGGGATGAGGATCAGGTGCGTGCGCGATGGGCTGCTCATCGTTTGCAGGCATTATAGGGACTAACGCGGCGGATGAACCTCAGGACTTCGCCGAGCGCGCCGCCGCCTTGCGCCGCGTATAGGCGGCCGCCGATCCGGTGCCCTTGTAGGGATTGCGCCCGGTGCGGAACTCGATGCTGAGCGGGGTTCCCTGCAGCTCGAACGCGTTGCGGAAATAGCCTTCCAGGTAGCGCCGGTAGGTGTCCGGCACTTCGTCGAGCGAATTGCCGTGGATGATGACGCGCGGCGGGTTGTGCCCGCCCTGGTGCGCGTAGCGCATCTTGGGGCGGCGCAGGCCCTTGCGCGGCGGCGACTGCTTCTCCACCGCGGCGATCAGGGCCCGCGTCAGCTTGGGCGTGGAGAGCTTGGCCATCGCGGCGGCGTAGGCCCCGTCCACCGAGCGCATCAGCTCGCCCATGCCCTTGCCGGATTTTGCCGAAATGAACAACGTGTCGGCGAAGCCGAGGAATCCCAGTTTCCACACCAGCTCGTGCTTGAGGCGCTCGCGTTGGTCCTTTGCCGCGGCATCCCACTTGTTCACCGCTACCACCACCGCACGCCCGCGCTCCAGGATGTACCCGGCAACGTGCGCGTCCTGCTCGGAGATGCCGTCGGCGGCGTCGAGCACCAGCACCGACACGTTGGACTGCTCGATCGCCTGCAGCGTCTTGACGATGGAGAACTTCTCCGTCGCCTCGCCCTGCTTGCCGCGCTTGCGCAGCCCGGCGGTGTCGATCAGCGTGTAGCGCCGGCCGTTGCGCTCGAAAGGCACCTCGATCGCGTCGCGCGTCGTGCCGGGCTCCCCGAAGGCGATGACGCGCTCCTCGCCCACCAGCGCGTTGACCAGCGTGGACTTGCCGACGTTGGGCCGGCCGATGATGGACACGCGCGGCTGCTTGTCGCGCTCCAGCTCTTCGTCCTGCGTGGACGGCGGGAACTCCGCCAGCACGCCGTCGATGAGGTCGCCGACGCCTTCGCCGTGCGATGCCGAGATCGGGTTGGGATTGCCCAGGCCGAGCTCGTGGAACTCGGCCACCGCGGCGTCGCTCGCCATGCCTTCGGTCTTGTTCACCACCAGCCAGACGCGCGCCTTGAGTTTCCGCAGCCGCCGGGCGATGTCGCGGTCGCCGTCGTGCAGGCCGGCGCGGCCGTCGGTGAGGAACACGATGGCATCGGCCTCGGCCATCGCCTGCTCGGCCTGGCGCGCCATCTCCACGTAGATGCCCTCGCGCGCGCGCAGTTCCAGGCCGCCGGTATCGATGACCATGAAGGGCCGCGGGCCGATGCGGCCGTCGCCGTAGTGGCGGTCGCGCGTCACGCCGGGGACATCCACCACGATCGCGTCGCGCCGGCGCGTGAGGCGGTTGAACAGCGTGGACTTGCCGACGTTCGGGCGCCCGACGAGCGCGATGATGGGCTTCACGGCGCGCCCATGCCTAGAGCGCCAGCGCGAACAGGCTGCCGTCCTGCGTCTGCACGAGGAAACCCTCGGGCAGCCGCAGCGGCGCCGCGCGCACCGGGCTGCCGTCGGTGGCGGCGCGCGCCGCGAAGGCGCCGGTGTCGCGCGTCAGCACGTGGACGTAGCCCTGCAGGTCGCCCACCACGATTTCCGCGCCCAGCGGCAGGGGCAGCGAGAGCTGCCGGTGGGCCAGCCGGTCCTGTTTCCACAGGCTGCGGCCGCTCGAGCGGTCCAGCGCGTGCACCGCGCCGCGATCGTCGCTCACGTAAGCGTAGCGGGAATCGACGCTGGCCCCGGTGACGCTGGACATGTCGCGCGCCCAGAGCTGGTTGCCGCTTTGCGCGTCGAAGCAGGCGATGCGGCCCTGGAAGGCGGCGGCGCAGACTTCGCGCCCGAGCACCGCCGGATCGCCGACGACATCGGTGACGCGCTCCAGCTCCGTCGCGCCCTTGGGCAGCGCCACCGTCGCCTCCCAGCGCACCGCGCCGTTGGCAAGCGCCAGCGCCACCAGCTTGCCGCCGGAGAAGCCCGCGTAGACCGAACCCTGCTGCGCGCTCAATCCCACGGGCGTGCGCACCATCAGCGAGGCCGAGGCGCGCTGGTAGACCCAGCGGCGCTTGCCGTCCTCGGCGTCGAAGGCAAACACCCGACTGTCGGCGCTGCGCACCAGCACCAGGCCGCCCGCGACGCGCGGGGCCGCCAGCACTTCGCTGGAGACGCGCGCGCGCCAGCGCAGTTTTCCCGTCTCCGCGTCCAGCGCGATCACCTCGCCATCGTCGGTGGCCACTGCAACGGTGCGCAGGTCGGCGCCGGCGCCGGCGGACAGGCGAACCTCGAGTTCGCTGCGCCACAGCGGTTTCCCGTCCGCGACGCCCAGCCGCAGCACCGTGCCGTCGCGCGCCGCGGCGACCACGCTGTCGCCCGCCAGCGCCGGGCTGAAGACGAATCCGTCCGCCGCCCCCACGTGCACCGACCACAGCACGCGCGGCTCCTGCGCCTGCTGCAGCTGGGGCAGGTCCGCCGGCTTGGGGCCGGAACTGGAAGAGCAGGCGACCAGGACCAGGGCGAGCGCGGCAGTGGCCGC
>Ga0315912_10004596_pt1 | contig 13016 bp, 12 predicted proteins | sample VfabasoilMG_FD_204469 | JGI IMG/M metagenome (GOLD analysis project Ga0315912, IMG submission 204469) | Garden soil microbial communities collected in Santa Monica, California, United States - V. faba soil | ecosystem: Environmental > Terrestrial > Soil > Garden | place: USA: California... | reverse complement strand
AAGTTGATCGCCTTGCACAGTCTGAGGAGGATGTACTGACCTATGCCATGTTCCCGGATATTGGCAAAACCTTCTTGCAAGAGCGTAATGCCGGCTCACTAAAACCAGAAGCATTATTGACTAAAGATGCCGCTAACACAGGCGCTTCACGCTATGCACCAAGTGAATTTAACGTAACGTTACACGGCGAAACTTTCCATATCAAACTCACTGGTTCTGGTCACGCAGGAGAAGAAAAACGACCTTTCTATGTTTCTGTTGATGGCGTTGCAGAAGAAGTCATAGTAGAAACCTTAAGCGAGATTGAGGTATCCGGTAACGGCTCAAATGGCAAAAATGCTAGCAAGAAAAAAAATCCAACCGCCAATGGTCGCCCGCGTCCACATCATGAGGGTTGCGTTACTACTGCAATGCCAGGAACTATTGTTGCTGTGAAAGTAAAAATCGGTGACAAAGTGAATGCAGGTGATGGCGTATTGGTGATTGAGGCCATGAAAATGGAAAATGAAATTCAATCTGCTACCACCGGTACAGTAGTCGCTGTGCATGTAAATAAGGGTGATAGTGTAACGCCGGATGAGTCGTTACTTGAAATCCAACCTGAAAAATGGGTAAAGCTCAGCTAACTCAACATACAATAAATCATGAAACAAGCCCTCATTCTGGCTTCCTCTTCGATTTATCGACGCGAGCTGTTACATAAGCTGCAAATTCCCTTTAGCTGCGTCTCGCCGCAAGTAGATGAAACGCCGCTTGCAGACGAAAAACCATACGAAACCGCGTTACGACTTGCTCAAGAAAAAGCCAGAAAGATTGGCACGGAGCACCCGCACGCTTTGGTCATAGGCTGCGATCAAGTGGCTACATTAGATGATGAACAGCTGGGAAAACCGCTCAACCATAAAAATGCTACAGCACAATTGCAATTAATGCGTGGTCGCGAGGTGACATTTTATAGCGCACTCTGCTTGTACAATGCGGCAACTGGTAATATGCAAGCAGTAACTGTGCCCTATCTGGTTAAATTCAGACAGCTTACCGATGAAGAAATCGAGAACTATCTGAACAAAGAGCAGCCTTACCACTGTGCCGGTAGTGCTAAATCAGAAGGGTTAGGTATTGTGCTGATTGAGCGCATGCTGGGTGAAGACCCGAATGCGCTAATAGGCCTGCCTTTGATTAAGCTGGTTAGTATGCTGCAAAACGAAGGTGTAAACGTAATATAAGGCGCATCGGAGCCAAGTGCTTACGATGCAGAAGCGGTCAACTAAAAAATCAAGTAGCCGTTTAACTTCTACAATTCAACCTTTCGGAGATTCAAGATGTTTAAACGCCACGCAGTGGTATTAGCAATCAGTTCGATTTTTTCATTAAGTACTTTTGCCGCGGAGTTGCAAAGTTTAGACGAATCTCGCAGCACCCTGAACGACCAACAAAGTGTTGCCGTGACCATCTACAACAGCGATTTGGCTCTGGTCAAAGACACACGCAAAGTGAAACTCAAAACTGGCCTGAACGCATTGGCAATGCGAGATGTGAGCGCACAAATCCGGCCAGAGACTGCCCTACTACGCAGTATCAATGCGCCTGGTAGCTTGGCACTACTAGAACAGAATTTCGATTTTGACTTACTGACCCCCGAAAAACTACTGGAAAAATATGTAGGAAAAACGGTCAGCATTGTAAAAACCAACCCTGCGACAGGTGCTGAAACTACCGAGCAAGCCACTGTTCTATCTGCCAATAATGGTGTGGTTCTAAAAATCGGTAACCGCATTGAAACAGGCGTGCATGGCAAGATTGTTTACGATGACGTACCTGAGAATTTGCGCGATCGCCCAACATTAATTACGCAAATCAATAATAAAGGTGCGCAAGATCAAACAGTTGAATTGAGTTATTTGACTGGCGGCTTAGGCTGGAAGGCTGATTACGTAGCGGAGCTGAATGACAAAGAAGACAAATTAGACCTATCAGGCTGGGTCACGCTTACTAACACAAGTGGCGCCAGCTACAAGAATGCTAAATTGCAGTTAGTAGCAGGTGATGTCAACCGTGTACAACAAAATATGCGACCTATGGCTAAAACAATGCGCATGGAAAGCATGGCAGCAGATGCCCCCGCGCCCATGGCAGAGGAATCGCTGCTGGAATACCACTTATACACGCTAGATCGCCCTACCACCATTGCAGAAAATCAAACCAAACAAGTCGCTTTACTTTCTGCAAGCGGCATCCCCACACGCAAAGAGCTAGTGCTAAAAGGTGCAGATTATTACTATAGCGGGCAATACGGTGAAATTGGTACCAAAATGAAGGTTGGCGTGTTTATTGAGTTCGAGAACAAAGAATCCGCCAAGTTGGGCATGCCACTACCAAAAGGTGTTCTGCGAGTGTATAAAAAAGATAGTAAGGGTAATGCGCAATTTGTGGGCGAAGATAACATTGACCATACGCCAAAAAACGAGACTGTGCGTCTAAAGCTAGGCGATGCGTTTGATGTTACCGCAGATAAAAAACAAACCGATTTTAAAGTTTTACCTCGCCCATCCAAGGGAAGCAATGCTTTTGAAAGCGCTTACGAAATCACGCTAAAAAACGCCAAAAAAGAAAAGGTAACCGTTACAGTGCAAGAACCGATTGGCGGCGACTGGACGATACTCTCTGAAAGTGCACCTCACACCAAAGCCAATAGCCATTTGGCTTTGTGGAAAATTGATGTGCCTGCGGAAGGCTCAACCACACTCACCTACCGTGCTAAAGTAAAGTATTAAACCTGTTTCCGGTGTGCTTGCGCTAAAATAACTGCATGCACACCGGAACCTTATACCTCATCCCCGTCACGCTTGGTGACGACAACATCGCCCAAGTCATTCCACCCAACGTAGTCACTATCGCGCAGCAACTAGATACCTTTGTGGTAGAAACCGAGAAACCTGCACGCCACTTTTTGAGCACCATCAAAATGGTCAAACCTGTGCGCGAGCTCACAATGCACTTACTCAATGAACATACGGAAGACAAAGCCCTTCCCGATTTACTCAAACCATTATTAGCAGGTAAAGATGTAGGGCTGATGAGCGATGCAGGCTGCCCTGCGGTGGCAGACCCAGGTGCGAAACTCGTGGCGCTTGCGCACCAAAAAGGCATCCGTGTTGCACCGCTGGTTGGCCCTAGCTCGATTTTATTGGCGTTGATGGCAAGTGGTCTCAACGGACAAAGTTTTGCCTTTCTAGGCTATTTACCGGTAGATAAAACCGAGCGCGCCAACAAACTGAAAGAGATCGAAAAACGCGCCCAAGCGCATAACGAAACGCAAATCTTCATCGAAACCCCTTACCGCAACCAACAAATGCTGGAAGCGATTTTGAATATATGCAACGCCAGGACCCGCTTGTGTATTGCCTCGCAGGCCAGTCTTCCGGATGAATTTATCGTCACCAAAACGATTAACGATTGGAAACAAAATGCATTGCCGGATTTACATAAAAAACCGACAGTGTTTTTGTTACTTAGCTAGGACTAAAAGTGAGAGGTTGCGTCATATCTTACATAGAAATGTGCCAGAAAGAAGGTACAAGTCTTCAGAGAGGCATGAACTTCAGGCTGAAAGGGCGGCATTCCGTAATCCTCATGTCTGTACGCCCAAACTCGCCCTATAGAGACGAGGTGCTAGAAGATGGCACTGTTTTGATTTACGAAGGACATGATAAGCCTAAGCATGCGGGGATTATTTCCCCAAAAACCATTGACCAGCCTGAAAAGTTACCTGGAGGTACATTAACCGAAAATGGTAAATTTCACCGAGCTGCGCAGCAATTTAAGGCTGGGCAAAAAGGTCCGGACATTGTTCAAGTTTACGAAAAAATCAAAGCCGGCATCTGGACAGATAATGGCTTCTTTCACCTAGTTGACTCGTGGATAGAAAGCGACGGCATTCGAAATGTATTTAAATTTAAATTATTAGCCCTGGAAAAAGTTATTGACGAGGCAGCGGCAGAAGACAGTTCAGCCATAATACCGATGCGAAGTCGAATCATTCCAACAAGCGTCAAATTAGAGGTTTGGAGTCGAGATGGCGGGAAATGCGTAATGTGTGGAAAGGCCGATGAACTGCATTTTGACCATGTCTTGCCTTTTTCAAAGGGTGGCACATCGCTAAAAGCTGAGAATGTGCAATTACTTTGCGCTCGACATAACCTTGCGAAAAGAGCAAAGATTCAATAGCTAGCGGCTTAGCAAAGCTCTCACTGGCCCATAACTAAGTCGATGTTGAGGGCAAATCCCATGTGTCTGCAAAGCCAATAGGTGTGCGGGGCTTGGGTAGCCTTTGTGTTGGTCAAAACCGTATTGTGGGTAATTTTTGTGCAGCGCGTAGCATTCCGTATCGCGCGCGACTTTGGCGAGAATAGACGCGGCAGAAATCGCCTGCACTTTGCTGTCGCCCTTCACAATCGCCTCGCATGGCAGACTAATTTTCGGACATTTGTTGCCATCTACTTGTACTAGACTTGGAACAATGTTGAACTGCGCTTGCATGGCTTCTATAGCGCGTTTCATGGCCAACAGGCTCGCTTGCAGAATATTGATGCGGTCTATCTCTTCCGCCGTGCTAAAGGCGATGCCCCAAGCCAGTGCTTTGGTTTTGATTTCCTCGCTTAAAAAATCACGCTTCTTCTCGGAAAGTTTTTTGGAATCGGCCAAACCTTCAATCGGTCTATTAGGATTTAAAATAACTGCAGCAGCATACACAGAACCCGCTAAAGGTCCGCGTCCAGCCTCATCAACTCCGCAGATGATGGTGGTCATTTCAGGTACGAAAGCACGACTTCGGCTGCCTTTTGGGCTGAATTTTGTTTGAGCGAAGTATGGATATCGGCAAACTCTTGCTTAAGGTTTTTTAGATTTTCCTGATCATTCACCAATTTTGTGAGGGTATCGGCGATTTTTTCCGGTGTAGCCTCTTTTTGTAGTAGCTCCGGCACCAAAAATTTACCTGCCAACACATTGGGCAAGCCAACATAGGGTAAATAATTCATGCGTTTTAATATCAGCCAGCTCATAGTAGGCATGCGGTAAGTGATTATCATAGGGCGCTTGAGTAGCGCGGCTTCCAGCGTTGCCGTGCCAGATGCGACGATAACCATGTCGGCGGCTTCCATTGCGTCTTGTGCGTGCCCAAACAGGATTTGCACATTGGGTATATTGTTGAGGTCTTTGTATAAAGTGGTTTCAAAGATATTTCGCGTGTTGCGTGTGATAAGCGGCACCAGGAAGATTGCATTTGAATGTTCTTCGCCAATAAGTCGTGCGGTTTTAACAAATAATTCCGCATGCTGCTCGACTTCCGATTGGCGGCTACCCGGCAACATTGCTACAACAAACTGGCTGCTTTTAAGCTTGAGTGTTTCGCGCGCAGCTTTTTTATTAGGCTTAAGCGGGATTTCATCTGCTAGAGGATGCCCGACAAACGTCACTGGCAAGCCGGCCTTTTCATACAAAGCAGGCTCGAATGGGAACAAGGCCAGCATGTGTGTGGCTGCGCGCTTGATTTTGCGAATGCGACTACGTCGCCATGCCCAAATAGAGGGACTCACGTAATGCACTGTGGGAATGCCTTGTTTTTTGAGTTTTCGCTCAAGCCAGAAATTAAAATCCGGCGCATCAATACCCACAAAAACATCGGGTTTTTCTTTTAAAATTTGTTTGAGCAAACTACGGCGTAATTTAAGCAATCCATATAGATGCTTAAGCACCTCAATATAACCGCGTACGGAGAGCCTTTCTATAGGGAATAACGAACTGGCGCCCTCTCGCATCATTTTTGGCCCAGCAATGCCAAAAAACTCCAAATCGCCGCGCTGTTTTTTAAGCGCGGAAATTAAATGAGCTCCCAGCAAGTCCCCCGAGGCTTCGCCAGCCACCATTGCTATTTTCGGCATACTTTTTAAATTAGCGGATAATGCCGCGATCAGAAATGTTCAGAAAGTCTGATAATAACTGAATTTTTTCACATTTGGCCTGCATCGTCACCAGTTCCGTTTTGGCTTCTTCTAAAGTGAGTCCGTTGCGGTAAAGCGCTTTGTAGGCACGTTTAATCTGTGTAATCTCATCGGCCGTAAAGCCGCGTCTTTTAAGGCCTTCAGCATTAATGCCATGTGGCTTAGCATCATAACCGGCAGCTGTGACATAGGGTGGAATATCCTTAAACACTACTGAGCCTACGGCGGTAATGATGTGCGCGCCAACTTTGCAATATTGATGAATCAAAGTAAAGCCGCCAAGAATCGCGTAATCATGAATATCTACATGCCCAGCAAGAGATGTGTTGTTAGCAAAAATAGTATTGTCGCCAATGGTGCAATCATGTGCGATATGCACATAAGCCATAATCCAATTGTCGTTGCCGATAGTCGTCACGCCTTTATCTTGCACCGTTCCACGGTTAAACGTACAAAATTCGCGAATGGTGTTGTTATCGCCAATCACAAGCTCAGTAGGTTCGCCTTTGTATTTTTTATCCTGAGGTTGTTCACCAAGAGAGGCATATTGAAATATCTGATTGTTTTTGCCGATGGTTGTTGGGCCTTTTAGAACCACATGGCTACCAATACGCGTATTTGCGCCGATCTTCACACCTGCTTCAACAATTGTGTAGGCACCAATTTCTACACTACTATCAATTTCTGCTTTGGGATCAATTATGGCGGTTGCGTGAATTTTGCTTTTCATATTACAGATTTAACTTTAAGTTAAAGTATTATATTATTGATTATATTGTTATTTTTTTATTTCTTTTAGAATACACATCATGCTCGCCTCGGCCACCACCTCTCCATTGACTGTAGCAACGCCAATGTATTTCCATATTCCTTTAAGGATACGGTCGATTTTTACATTAAGAATAATTTGATCACCTGGCGAAACGGGTTTTTTAAAACGTGCACTATCAATGCCCGCAAAATAATAAACCGAATCTTCACTTGGCTTGCTACCCATTGTCTTGAATGACAACACAGCTGCGGCTTGCGCCATAGCTTCCACGATTAATACCCCCGGCATTACCGGATGATAAGGAAAATGGCCCGGGAAAAACGGTTCGTTTACAGTCACATTTTTTAATGCAGTAATTTCTTTGCCAACTTCCATGGAAATGACACGATCTATTAACACGAATGGATAGCGATGCGGAAGGTAATCCAGAATCTCGTGAATATCCATGCCGCCGTTAGCTGTATTGGTCATAATAAACTTTCTATACTTTCTTTTTGCTTAAGCTTTGACTTTTGTCTGCGAACTCCGCAATCTTAGCTTCTAAGGTTTTTATTCTATCTGTTAATTGACTCAAGTGGCGAATATTCGCAGCCGTTTTAAGCCAGGCTTCATGTTCCTGAAAAGGCATCAGTGCAGTATAGGTGCCTTGTTTCACGATAGAGCGCATAATCATGCTACCGGGCGAAACAGTGACATTATCTGCGATGTTTAAATGACCCAGAATCATTGCCGCACCGCCGATTTTGCAGTGTTTGCCAATGACAGCGCTGCCTGCAATACCTGTGCAGCCTGCAATTACGGTATGTGCGCCTATACGACAGTTGTGAGCAATTTGAATAAGATTATCCAGCTTCACACCCTCTTCAATTACCGTATCGTCTATCGCCCCACGGTCTATAGTAGTATTTGCACCAACGTCCACATGATTCTCTATCAATACACGACCCACTTGCGGGATTTTTATCCAAGAGCCTTCTTGTTCTGCATAACCAAAGCCATCATTTCCGATAATGCAACCGGAAAATAAATGGCAGTGTTCGCCAATTTGCGTACCGTGTTTTATGGTGACACGAGATTCCAAAATAGTGTTGTTACCAATACTTGAATTGCGTTCTATCACGCAACCTGCACCAATAGTGACGTTTTCACCAATGGTTACGTTTTGCTCTATCACTACTTGGGCGCCAACATTACAACTGGTTGGTATTTTGGTTGAAACGTCAATAACTGCACTCGAGTGGGTGCCTTTTGAAGCAATGTCCACAGGGTTTAGCAGTTGTGATACTTTGGCAAAATAGACATATGGATTATCAGTGATAATTTTTGGAAGTTGCGTAAGCACGGCATGTTCAGCTTTTAAAATAACTGCACTAGCCTTAGTGTTTTGGAGTTGAGAAGTATATTTCGTGTCGTTAAAAAAACTAATAGCACCGGCTTGTGCCTGCGCTAAAGACCCTACTCTATGGAGTTGCACATCGGAACTTCCGGAAATTGCACCGCCTAATTGCTCGACGATTTGGCTTAGCGATAAATAATTATTGAGTAATAGTTCATGACTCATAGTCGTGAGCCATGAAGTTATTTTTTACCCAAAAGCTTCAACACTTTATCGGTAATATCGATTTTTTTACTAGCAAATGCCACACCGCCATAAACTACCAAATCATAACCTTCTGTTTCAGAAACGGTTTGTACTGCTTTATTGATTCGGTCCTGCAAGCTAGAGAGCTCTTCGTTTTTGCGTAGGTTTATGTCTTCACGCAGCTCACGCTGCTTACGTTGAAATTCAATTTTTATGTTGGATACATCACGCTCTTTATTGCGACGCTCAGTCTCAGAAAGAGTAACGCCTTCTTTATCAAGTGCAGCCTCAATATCTCGGATTTGTTTTTGCATTTTGTCGAGCTCTTGTGAGCGTGGGCTAAACTCACGCTCTAGCTTTTTACCACTCTCTGCTGTTTGCGGCGCATCTTGTAAGATTTTGTCCACTTGCACATAGCCCACTTTCAACTCAGCAGCATTCAGGCTCTGGTAGAGAACCATCAGCCCAACACAAAATAAAGCTTTTAAATTATTTCTCAATTCTTACCTCCAGGACATCCTGAGTTATCAGGCGCATCAGTGCTAATTCTACTATCAAAACTTAACTTAGATTCAAATGTTTAACTAAAATTGCTGCCCAAGTTGAAACTGTAAAGTTTGCGTTTCGTCGCCATCCTTTTCATTAAGTGCTTTTGCTAGCACCAATTTTAGAGGTCCGAACGGTGAAAACCAACTGATACCTACGCCAGTACTGTACCTTAAATCACCTAGGCTCATTGACTCATTCTCAGCGTAAATATTACCAGCATCCACAAATGCGCTTAACCTAAACTGCGAAGAGTCTTTAATCAGCGGCACAGGGACAAACACTTCCGCGTTACCTACAATACGGCGCGTCCCACCAACTGAGTATTCGTCACCAGTTGCCGGATCTATATCTTTTGGACCAATTGAGCCATTATCAAAACCGCGCACCGAATTGACGCCACCCACATAAAAGTTTTTGAAAAATGGGTAATCCTCATTCCCGTAACTATCCGCATAACCAAATTCGCCATTCAGCAGAATCGTTACTTTTTTAGTGATATCTTTGTACCAAGCGTGTTTATATTCTAGCTTATAGTATTGCAAATCCAAACCTGGCAGGCCTACCTCTGCGGTTAAACGCTGGAGCACGCCCTTATTTGGAAATAAAGTATTATCTCGTGAGTCGTATGTCCAACCGGCACTAGCCTGTATTGAATTGGCATCACAACCATCAGTATTGCCACAAAAGTCTATGTATTGTTTAGGACTATCGTCTTGCAAATCAATTGATGTGAAGTCTGCAGTTAAACCCGTTGTTAAAAAACTTTTTTCGGTAAGTGGCAAGCCAAAACGCACACCAGCACCGTAGGACGAGCTGCTATAGGTACCAATATTCGATGAGGTTGACTCGTCTGTGTCTACATCACGTCTATACAAATCAAAACCTCGGCTAATGCCGTCAGGCGTAAAGTACGGGTCGGTGTAAGAAAGCGAATAAACAGTATTGGTTTTACTTGTATTGACTTGTGCACTCACGCGATTACCTGTACCCAGAAAATTTTGCTGGTTGACTGTAACTCCAACGACAACCCCATCACTACTTGATAAACCTGCACCAAATTGCACGCTACCTGTTGATTTCTCAGTAACGTTGAAATTGATATCAACTTGATCTGTACTGCCAGGTACGGACGGTGTTTCAATGTCGACAGTGTCAAAAAATTGCAGACGATTCAACCGCTCTTTTGAGCGTTCAATTTTGTCACCTGCATACCAAGCAGATTCCAGCTGCCTCATCTCGCGACGCAGAACAGAGTCACGTGTGCGCGTATTGCCGGTCAAGTTGATACGCCGCACATAAACACGGCGACCAGGATCAACAAAAAAAGTAAAGGCTGCCGTGTGCTCTTCTTTATTAATTTCCGGAATCGCGTTGACATTAGAGAAAGCATAGCCTTCGTTACTAAGTCTGTCGCTAATTGCTTTGCTAGTTTCAGTTACCATCTGACGGTTAAAGGTATCACCTTTTTGCAACTTAATCAGTGCTTTTAACTCTTCTTCAGGCAACTGCAGCTCTCCTGCTAGCTTTGCATCGCTAATTGTATACTTTTCCCCCTCTGTTACATTCACTGTAATGTAAATGTCTTGCTTGTCGGGCGAAATAGCCACTTGCGTCGAATCAATCGAAAATTCCAAATACCCCTGATTCATGTAAAACGATTTAAGTGTCTCCAAATCCGCAGTAAGTTTTTGTTTGGAATACTGGTCGTCTTTGTTCCACCAGCTCATCCAGTTTGGCGTAGTAAGTAAAAACTCAGCACGTAAATCTTCTGTGGTAAACACATTATTGCCAACGATATTGATATCACGAATCTTCGCGACCACACCTTCCTCAATCTCGAATCTCACCGCAACACGATTACGCTCCAGTGGGCTAACAACTGTTTTTATTGTTGCTCCATACTTACCCGTTGCAAGGTATTGACGCTTGATTTCCTGTTCGGCACGGTCCAATTGTGATTTATCAAATATCAAACCTTCAGAAATGCCGATTTGCTTCAAGCCTTCAGCCATTTTGTCAGAAGGAAAGGATTTGTTGCCGCTAAAATCAATTTTAGCAATGGCTGAACGCTCCTGTACGGTAACGATAAGCACGTCCCCTTCAGCTTCAACGCGAACATCCTTAAAGAAACCTGTGGCATAAAGTGACTTAATCGCTTGCGTAGCCTTTTCATCGCTCATCACGTCACCTACTTGCACAGGCAGATAATTAAATATTGTGCCTGGCTCGGTACGCTGCAAACCTTCTACGCGAATGTCCTTGACTACAAATGGCTCTAGGGCCAATGCATGCTGACTAAATAGCGAGAAAATCAAAGCTGAAATAATGCGTGGTTTCAACAAATTACTAACCCACAACTAATCGATTAATGTCATTAAAAATGGCAATGGCCATAAGCAAACCCAAAATCCCCAACCCTATTTTCTGTCCCCATAGCATTATTTGTTCTGACACTGGGGAGCCCTTAATAATTTCGGTTATATAATACACCAAATGACCGCCATCTAATACAGGGATTGGCAAAAGGTTGAGCACTCCGATGCTAATACTGACCAATGCCAGAAAACTTAGAAACGTTTTTATACCTAAACTTGCACTATCTCCGGCATACGAAGCAATAGTCACCGGCCCACTAATACCTTTCCATGAAGTTTTCCCCACCACCATATACCACAGCATTTTCAGGCTGAACACACTGGTCTGCCAAGTTTTGGCTACCGCTTTCGTTAAACATTTTAATGGGGAGTAATGCTGCTCAATCAAATACTTATCCAGCTCCGTTTGGTTAAGCTTTGCACCTGCACCAATTTTGCCAACAATGACATTGTTTTCTTTGACAGCCTCTGGTGTCACGGAGATATTTAGTATCTTTTGCTGGCGTTCTATTTCAAATCGCAAAGCTTTATTAGGACTAACTTTCACCGTATTCACAATCTCATCCCAATTTTTTAATTGCACGTCATCGATGCTTAAAATTTGGTCATTTTCTTTCAATCCTGCTTTTTCGGCTATGCTACCCGGTAAAACTTGTCCGATTTCCGCGGCAGCTTGTGGTCTAAACATCTCCACACCAATTCTCTCCAAGATATCGATCTCGGAATCATTGTTAAATTCGTTGAAATTAAGCGTGTGCAAATGCAGCTCGTTATTATTGTTGATAGCTTCAATTTCTACTGTTTTGTCCTCCAGAGAAGCTTCAAGCAATGCCCAACGAGCATCTGACCAAGTTTTAATAGATTGCCCTGCAATCTTTTGTATAAGCTCACCAGTGTTTAAACTGGCGTGGGCGGCGAGACTATTTTCTTTCACTTGGCCAATAATTGGGCGCATGCCAACATCGCCTTGCATTAATAAAATCCAGTAAATCAAAATCGCAAGCAGTAAGTTAGCTGCAGGGCCAGCTAATACAATCGCAATGCGCTTATAAACAGATTGCCGATTAAAAGCGCGTGCTAGTTCAGTCTCTGAATAATTTGGGCGGGAGTGACTTGGGTTGGACTCAACATCTGCCTTAAGCTCTCTTTCGTCGAGCATCTTCACATAACCGCCTAACGGAATTGCAGCTAAAACAAATTCAGTTTTATCTTGGCCAAATGTCCTCTGCCAAAGCGGTTTGCCAAAGCCGATTGAGAAACGCAACACTTTAACACCGCACCAGCGCGCAACTTGAAAATGACCGTATTCATGAATAGTAACGACAAGGCCAATGGTGACGATAAATGCGAGGATAGTTAACAAGCTTGTGCCTTAGGTACAGAAAGCGAGGCAATCCAGTCAGTGGCAAACTGACGCGCTTGCTTATCCACTGCAATAACTTGCTCGATAGAAGTTATCGATTCTGCAGGGATGTTGTCAAGAGCTTCAGAGATCAAATTTGGAATATCTGTAAAAGCAATATGTTCTTTCAGAAACGCGCTGACAGCGACTTCGTTAACTGCGTTCAGTATTGCTGGCGCTGTACCGCCAGCGCTGAGAGCATCATAAGCCAACTGTAAACAAGGAAAGCGTTGCAAATCGGGCGCTTCAAATTCCAGCTTAGCGATACTTAATAAATCCAGCGAAGCCACTCCAGAGGCAATGCGATTTGGGTAGCCAAGTGCGTAGGCAATGG
>Ga0315912_10004595_pt1 | contig 13027 bp, 11 predicted proteins | sample VfabasoilMG_FD_204469 | JGI IMG/M metagenome (GOLD analysis project Ga0315912, IMG submission 204469) | Garden soil microbial communities collected in Santa Monica, California, United States - V. faba soil | ecosystem: Environmental > Terrestrial > Soil > Garden | place: USA: California... | reverse complement strand
CTGAGGAAGAACGGGCGTTGTGTGATGAAGCGATGGGTTGTTGTCCGGTTGAAGCTATCGGAAACGATGGGTAGTTATTTTCCGTTTTCCATTTATCGTTTTCCATTTTTCATTTATTGCGTTGCTGCCTGAAATGACAAATGACAAATGATAAACGGAAAATGGAAAATGACCCGAGTTAAACCAAAACTTTCAGCATTCCATCCTCAATCTTCAACGGATAAGTCTTAATCCTATCCACTACAGTCAAACACTGCCCCGTGCGAACATCAAACTCCCACCCATGCCACCCACACTCAACCACATGCCCGCACAAAACCCCCTCCGAAAGCGGCGCCCCCTTATGCGGACAGAAATTCTCGATGGCATAGAATTCGCCACCCACATTGAAAACGGCTAACTCGTCGCCATCAGGAAGCTCGAACCTGGTGCATTCACCCGCTTGAAGGTCACTGATTGCACCAACAATCAATTTCCGTTTGTCGGCGGGAGGCGTCAGTGCGTCGTCTGGTTCAGTATCGAATGATTGCATCGAATGGATGGTAACAAAACACGTTTTGCGCAGCCAGAAACACAGCGAAAGGAGTCCGCGGAGCGCATCAAGCAAGTTTTTCCTGATAGCGCGTTCTTTATCTTCGCGGCAGAATCTCTCCCAGCCGTGAAAAACTAAAGATACGGGAGAGGAAAAACTATGAAACGACTATTAACAGCAACCTGGATGATCGCCGTAATTCTCGGCACAACAACCATGATTAACGCGCAAACGGCAAACCCATCGCCCACACCGAGCGACCGGCGCTTTACGCGCGTCACTGTCGGCGGTGACGCTATCGTTCAGGCCCAACCGGACACGGCTATTCTGACGATCTCAGTAGTGACCCAAGCGCGCCGCGCCATCGATGCACAACAGGAAAACGCCACCAAAAGCGACGCCGTCGTACAAACATTGAAAAGCGCTGCCGGCCCAGGCGCGGAGGTGAAAACCAGCGGCTATAGCGTTCAACCCCAGCGCGTTTACAAGGAAGGCCAACCGCCTACTATCAGCGGCTACGAAGCGCGCAACACAGTCACCGTGACGCTGAGCGATCTGAAGCGACTCGGAAACGTGATCGACACCGCGGCACAAGCCGGCGCGAATGACATCGCGGGCATTTCGTTCACACTGAAACAGGATCGACCCGCGCGCGATCAGGCGTTGAAAGAAGCAACTCGCGAAGCCATGAACAAGGCCCAGATGGTTGCGCAAGCGCTCGGTGGCCGTGTCGTGCGCATCGTGGAAGTGCAGGAAGAAGGATTTCAAAGACCGCCGCAACCGGTTTACATGTACGACACCATGGCCGCCAAGCGCGAAAGCGTCTCTACACCCATCGAAGTCGGTTCCCTCGATATAACTTCGCGGGTGATGTTGATTGCGGAGATTGAGGCGAATCTTTGAAGTTGTAATTCATAACGAATAGCTAAGGGAGGGAAGCAATGACTAGATATAGGAATGACCTGGATGACGAGAGGGAGCGAGACTATTACCCACGCGAAGAGCGGCTCAGACGTGAGGCCCTGGGCTCTTACGACGAACCGTACAGCTCGCGCGCTCGTTTCGACCGCGAGCGCGACCGCGGGAACTGGCGTCCCGCCGATTACAACCGCGGACGCTTCGGCGAACGCGCCGAGTATGAAACCGACGAACCACGTTACAGCGAACAACGCGGACGTTTTCGCGATGAAGGCCGTCGCAGTTCGTTGTACGACATTCGCGGAGATCTTTCGAGCGGACGCTCACGCGACTATTACGCCGCCGACCGTTCGCGTCTGCGCTGCCGCGACATCATGACGCGCGATCTCGCTGTCGCCACGCGAGACACGACGGTCACCGAAGTAGCGTTGATGATGAAACAGGAAGACACGGGCGTAATCCCCGTCGTCGAATACGATTTGACGCCGGGCAACGGCAGGACGGAAAACGCCGAACGTAAGTACGACGGTCGCAATTACTCACGCGGCAAATTGGTCGGACTGATCACCGATCGCGACATCGTGATTCGCGCTATCAGCGAGGGCAAAGACTGTGCGTCGGTTCGCGCTGAAGACATCATGTCCGTGGATATTCACACGGCCCATCCGAACGATCGCGTCGTCGACATCATTCGCAAGATGGGCGACAAGCAGGTGCGCCGTATTCCGGTGGTGAACGAGAACAAATACCTCGTCGGCATGATCTCGATGGCCGATGTGGCAATCGAGACGCGGGAAGACCGCGAGCTCGCGGAAGCGATCGAGGACATTTCCAAAGGCTCTTCATTCTGGAATCGAATCTTCGGTTAAGGCTCGTCAGTTACTGTCCAATCCGCGTCATTGAACACGGATTGGACAGATAGCTGCGTTTCTACTTATTCTTTCGCCATGCGAAATCCGAATCGTGAAGTGCTGATCCGGGCGGATCGGCAAGTAATCCCGTCCGGCCGGTTATGGAATCCCGACGCCGATGTCTATCGCGCGAAGGAGGGCTGGATCGTGAAAGTCGATCTGGCAGGTATTTGTTCCGACGAGTTGGAAATTGAGGTTCGCGACTCGTTGCTGAGTATTCGCGGTTGTCGTCGCGACACTCACTATCGCGAGGGTTTCGTATATCAGCAGATGGAGATTACTTATAGCCGCTTCGAGAAGACCATCCAGTTTCCTTCAACCATTGAAGGGGCAACGGTCAGACAAGATTATCGAGACGGATTTTTAATCATCGACGTGCGTACTGAATAAGGTTAATCGTTATGCCGGATATTTCTGAAACTGCACCAGCCGCCGAACCCCCGCCAGCTTCAACAACACAGGATGAGGCCCTGAGATTTTCTGCCATAGCTACCGGACAAAAGTTTGAACTGCCGGTCCTGGCGCTGCAAAACCTCAATCTTTTCCCGGAGACAGTTGTGCCGCTTGGCGTGGGCCGCCCGCGCTCGGTCGCGGCAGTCGAAGCCGCCCTTGGGACGCCCGAAAAGTTGTTGGGCTGTATCACCGTTCGTCCCGAGCGTTCGGACGATACGGATGCAAAGCAGGCTGATCTCTACGACGTGGGCACGCTCGTCATCGTGAAGCGAATGGAGCGCCTGCCCGACGCGATGCGCATTCTGGTCCAGGGCACCGAGCGTATTCGCGTGGTCGAGTGGAAGCAGGAAGATCCTTATTTAAAAGCGGTCTGCGAGGTTCTTCCCGAGCCGCGCATCGTTGACGGGGACCAGGTCGAAGCCGCAAAGCGCAACGTGCAGCAGATGATCCAGGAGGCGTTGGCGCTGTTGCCCAACATTCCGGCTGAAGTCCGGATCGCTGTGTTGAGTTCGGTTGAGCCGGTTCGTTTGGCTTATTTCCTCGGCTCGATTCTGAATCTCGGCGTCGAAGAAGAGCAGAAGATGCTCGAGGCAAACACTGCCGACGAGTTGCTGCGCTTGGCGCACAACAATCTCGCTCGCGAACTCGAAATCCTGCAACTGCGCTCGAAGATTGCCTCGGAAGCGCAAACCGAGATGGACAAGGCGCAACGCGACTATGTCTTGCGCCAGCAGATGCGCGCGATTCAGAAAGAGCTCGGCGAAGACGAGACTGGCGAAGCTGCCGAAGCCGAGTTGCTGCGCGAGCGTTTGGAGAAAGCGGAACTTCCGGACGAAGTGCGCACCGAAGCCGAGCGTGAGTTGAAACGGCTCGAACGGCTGCCGCCGGCCGCGCCTGATTATCACGTCATCCGCACGTATCTCGAATTCATTCTCGAGTTGCCGTGGCTGAAGTCGTCGGAAGACAAGCTCGACCTGGGCGAGGCGCGTCGCATTCTCGACGAGGATCATTACGGGCTCGAAGACGTAAAAGAGCGAATCCTCGAATTTCTCGCGGTGATCAAGCTGCGGCCGGACACGAAGAGTCCGATCCTGTTGTTTGTTGGACCACCGGGAGTCGGCAAGACGTCACTCGGACGTTCGATCGCAAGGGCGTTGGGACGGCAGTTTGAACGCATGTCCCTGGGCGGCGTGCGTGACGAGGCTGAATTGCGCGGTCATCGCCGCACTTACATCGGCGCGATGCCCGGACGGATCATTCAGTCGATCCGGCGCGCGGGTGTGAACAATCCGGTGCTGATGCTGGACGAGATCGACAAGCTTGGTAATGACTATCGCGGCGATCCGGCGGCGGCGCTGCTCGAGATTCTCGATCCGCAACAGAACAACTCGTTTCGCGATCACTATCTCGATCTGCCGTTCGACCTGTCGAAGATCTTCTTTATCGCCACCGCGAACCAGCTTGGTCCGATACCGCCGCCGTTGCGCGATCGCATGGAGATGATCCGGCTCGCGGGTTACAGCGATCGAGAGAAGCTGGAGATCGCGCGGCGCTATTTGATCCCGCGACAGACGACGGAAAATGGTTTGAACCAGGCGCAGTTGAAGATCGAGGACGAGGCGGTCGAGCGGATTGCCGCGCTTTACACGCGTGAAGCGGGCGTGCGCCAGCTCGAACGAAATGTCGGCAGCGTTGCTCGCAAAGTGGCGTTGAAGATTGCGCAGGCGCAGGCGGAAAACGTCACGGTTACGGCGAACGATCTGCGTGAGTATCTCGGGCCGCCGCGTTTCTATCCCGAACTGGCACGCAAGGAGTTGCCGGCGGGTGTGGCGACGGGAATGGCCTGGACCGAGATGGGCGGCGAGGTTTTGTTTATCGAAGCAACGCTGCTTCCGGGTGGCCGTGGATTGACGATCACCGGGCAGCTCGGCGAGGTGATGCAGGAGTCAGCGCGCGCGGCGCAATCGTATTTGTGGTCGCACGCGGCGGACTTTGGCATCGAGCCTGAGATCTTCAAGGAGTTTGGCGTTCACTTGCACGTGCCGGCGGGCGCGATTCCGAAGGATGGACCGAGTGCCGGTGTGACGATCACGTCGGCGCTGGCGTCGTTGTATACCGGAAGGCGTGTGCGGCCTGATACGGCGATGACGGGCGAGATCACGTTGTCGGGGCTGGTGTTTCCGATTGGCGGCGTGAAGGAGAAGGTGTTGGCGGCGCATCGCGCGGGTATTCGGCGGATACTGTTGCCAAGCCGGAATGAAGCGGATGTTGACGACATTCCTGAGGACGTGAGGAACGAGTTGCAGATCGTTTTCGTGTCGAATATCGGTGAGGTGCTGGATGCGGCGCTTGAGGTGCTGGTGGCAAATCCACCGCCGCACGTCGTGACGAGCGATTCGGCCCGAGGTGGACGCCAACCCGAGCCTGAACCGCTCTCAGTCAAAGGTTAACCACAAAGAGGCACAAGAAGCACAAGCGGCACAAAAAGGTCTTTTGCGTGTTAGGGCGCTCTTACAGGTAAGGCGCTAAGAACTCTTCTGAGTCTTAGCGCCTTTTCATGTAAGAAACTTTTTGTGCCTCTTGTGCCTCTTTGTGGCTCTTTGTGCCTAGGCTGGTTCTGTCTCTTCCTCAGCAGCAGCTTCGACGAGCGATGCGCTCGTTACCTTATCGCCGGCATCAGTCTTGATCAGTCGCACGCCCTGCGCGCTGCGGCCGGTCTTACGGATCTCGGAGGCCTCGAGCCGGATTAGCTTGCCCTGCTGCGTGATGATCATGATCTCCGACTCGTCGTCGACCGGAAACACAGCCACAACCTTTCCAGTCTTGTCCGTCGTCTTCATATTGATCACACCCTTGCCGCCACGCGACGTGAACCGGTAAGTCGTAATCGGTGTCTGCTTGCCGTAACCCTGTTCAGAGACCGACAGCATCCGTTCCGTGTCCTCCGCCGAAACAGCACAAACTGAAACCACGAAATCGTCACCACGCAAGTCGATGCCGCGCACGCCGCGAGTCGCTCGTCCCATCGGGCGGACGTTCTTCTCATCGAAGCGAATCGCGAAACCATTATGCGTGGCGATAAACATGCGTTTTGTGCCATCGGTCAGGATAACGTCGAGCAGTTGATCACCCTCGTCGATGTTGATGGCGATGATGCCGTTGGTGCGAATGTTCTGGAAATCGGCCAAGGACGTCTTCTTGATGACCCCCTTGCGCGTGACCATCGCAACGTAACGTCCTTCCGCGAACTCACGCACCGGAACCACGCCCGCGAGCTTGCGATCTGACGGAATGTTGATGAGGTTCACAACAGCCTTGCCGCGCGCGGAAGCTGCCGCATCAGGCACTTCGTGAACTTTCAACTTATAAACCATACCGTCGTCGGTAAAGATCATCAGGTACGCATGCGTCGAAGCGATGAACAGGTGTTCGACGAAATCACCATTCTTCGCCGCCGCGCCAAAGCGTCCCTTGCCGCCGCGTCCCTGCCGCGAATAAGTCGTAATTGGCGTGCGCTTGATGTAACCGCTGTTCGTGACCGTGATCGCGACGTCTTCATCGGCAATCAGATCCTCGATCGAAAGCTCAACGCCTTCATCGACGATCTCCGTGCGGCGCCCGTCACCAAACTCTTTCTTGACTTCTTCCAATTCTTTCGTGATGACGCGACGCAGCGAACGCTCGTTGCCGAGGATCTCTTCGAGTTCGGCGATCAATTTGATAATGCCTTCGTACTCGTCGATGATCTTCTGCCGTTCGAGCGCCGACAGCCGCCGCAGTTGCAGATCGAGAATCGCCTGCGCCTGGATTTCAGTGAAGGCGAGAGTCTCCATCGTCTTCGTCATGCGCGACAAGTAAGTCTTCAACGGAACGTCTGACGGAACGCCCTTCCACGTCTTGATCTCGCTCGTGGTCTTCAACTGCGCCGTCAGCCACATGCGCGCTTCATCAACCGAGCGCGAGTTGCGAATGAGCGTGACGATGTGGTCGAGCGCGTCGATGGCTTTTGTAAGTCCTTCGAGAATGTGCGCCCGCGCCCGCGCCTTGCGCAGCTCGTATTCAGTTCGTTTCTTAACGACTTCGCGGCGAAACTCGATAAACGCTTCGAGCATCTCCTTGAGGTTCAGCACACGCGGCTGGCCATTGACGATCGCCAGGTTGATGACGCCAAACGACGACTGCATCGGCGTCAGCTTGTAGAGCTTGTTGAGCACGACCTGCGGCACTGCGTCGCGTTTGAGTTCGGCGACGATGCGCATTCCGGTGCGGTCCGATTCGTCGCGCAGGTCGGAAATGCCGTCGATCTTCTTTTCGTTGATCAATTCGGCGATACGTTCAATCAAACGCGCCTTGTTGACCTGGAACGGAATCTCGGTGATGACGATCGCGTCGCGTTCCTGCGCGCCGCGGCCGATGCGATCGATCCCTGCACGCGCGCGAAGCTGGATCACGCCGCGGCCTTCGGTATAGGCTTTTCGAATTTCTTCGCGGCCGTAGATGAATCCGCCGGTCGGAAAGTCCGGACCAGTGACGATCTTCGTCAAATCTTGAACCGTCAACTCCGGATCGCGCACCAACGCAATTGTTGCTTCAACGATCTCGGTGAGATTGTGTGGCGGAATCTTCGTCGCCATTCCCACCGCGATACCGTCCGAACCATTGATCAGCAGATTGGGAACACGCGTCGGTAAAACTGTCGGTTCGCTGAGCGACTCGTCGTAGTTGGGCTGAAACCCAACCGTCTCTTTTTCGATATCGGCGAGGATTTCGTTGGCAAGACGCGTCATGCGCACTTCGGTGTAACGCATGGCCGCCGCTGCGTCGCCGTCGATCGAGCCGAAGTTTCCCTGGCCGTCGACGATCAGGTAACGCATCGAGAAATCCTGGGCCAAACGGACGATCGTGTCGTAGACGGGCATGTCACCGTGCGGGTGGTACTTACCGATAACATCGCCGACGATGCGCGCGCTCTTTTTGTATGGTTTGTTGTAGGTGTTGCCGAGTTCGTGCATCGCCCACAACACACGCCGGTGTACGGGTTTCAAGCCGTCGCGCACGTCAGGCAGCGCGCGGCCGATGATCACCGACATGGCGTAATCGAGATACGAGCGCCGCATCTCGTCTTCGATGTTTATATGGTTCTTCTCAGAAGTTGTTTCCATCTACCGGCCTTTCAAGTACAATCCGCGCCAGCACGCAGTTCGATCCCACTGAAAGAGATACTGAGCTCGGGTTGGCGGTTCTTTTTCGAACAGAGAAACGAGTGGCACTTCAGCATTAAAGTGCCCATCATTTTAGCCTTTTTGCGTGCTTTTTGGCAACCGAGTAATCGCCAAAAACTCTAATAAAATCAACAAGTTTTGGCCTCGTGGCGACCTCAATAGCGCCGATGAGCGAACAACGAAACTGGAAACGAATTCGCGACCGCCTCGCCCTCCAATTGCCGGTACGCGTGCATTGCCGCGAGACGCCGGATTTCGCCTGGACGGAGATGACGCGATTGATGAACGTGACGCCTTTCGGCGCCGGTTTCACCCTCAAGCGACCAACCGAAAAAGGCCGCTTGTTGCACATGACGATCCCGATGCCACGCCAGTTGCGCGTGTTCGATCACATCGAAGATCAGTACCGCATCTGGGCCATCGTTAGATATTTGAGAACCGAGATTACCGAGAAGGGAACAGTCTTTTCCATCGGCGTGGCATTCATCGGCAAACGGCCGCCTCCCAGTTATAACGGGGAACCGTGGCGACGCTACGAGGTTGCGGCCAGCGCCTTTGAGAGTTTATCGCCCGGCGAAGAGATATTGACCCCAACTCCTCTCAAAGAACAGCGCACCGAGACGCGTCACCACATCCCTGTCGACATGCAAATCGAGTTGTTGGATGGAAATGGCGCAAGACTCGAATCTGAACAAACAGTGACCGAAAACATCAGCACCCACGGAGCCAGTCTCTTTACCACCCTGAATCTCGGGCAGGGCCGTTTCATTCGTCTGACCAGCGAACGATACGGAATCACTGCCCACGCCGCGATTCGATCGCAAAGTATCGGCCCTGACGGCATCTCTCGCATTCACGTCGAGTTCATCGATAGGGAATGGCCGTTGTAATATAGGGCGCCTTGAACAACAACGGTACATCTACAGCGAAGAAGGAAAACTCGCGCCCGGCGGGCTATGGGCCGATGTTCCCGCAGTGGGCGCTGGAAATGATCCGCCCGGTGGTGGGCGGCATGAGTCGCGTGCTGTGGAAAATCGAGTTTCGCGGCGTCGAAAACATTCCCACGGGCGGCGGTCTGATCGTCGCGGCAAACCATCAGACCTACATCGATCCGTTCTGGCTTTCGCTTAAGATCAAACGGCCGACACGCTATCTGGCATGGAGCGCCGCTTTTCGCTGGCCCGTCGTCGGACAATGCCTGATCTGGTTTGGCGCGTGGCCGCTCGCGCTTGAAGGAAGCGATCCGGCGGCGATTAGAAGGTCGGTCAAGTGGTTACGCGAAGGCGGCGCGGTCGTGATCTTTCCCGAGGGCGGCCGCAGCAGCTCCAGCGGCGAGCTGGAACGATTCAAGGCCGGCGCCGTGCGTCTGGCCCTGGAAGCAAACGTGCCGATACTGCCGGTCACGATAAAAGGTGGGAATCAGATCTGGCCGCGCGGTTGGCGCTTTCCGCGTCCGGGCAAGGTTGTTGTAACCTACCATCCCTTGATTCACCCGAAACAAGCTGCAGATGAAGAGACGCGGGCGGCAGCCCGGCGCGAAAGTGAACATCTGGCTCAGGTAATTGCGTCAGCGCTCTAATTCCGTAAACCTGTGTTTCTTACTTTCCGAGCACCAGGGCGAGTCAACTTAATCGGCGAACATACCGACTACAACGCGGGTTTCGTAATGCCCGCGGCCATCAATCTTTCCGTTTTCGCCCGCATCTCGCCACGCGAAGATCGCAAACTCGAAATCCTTTCCGATAACTTCGACGATAGCGTTGTTGTCGATCTCGACGACGTTGCTGCTCTGACCGCGCGCAGGCACTGGAGCGATTACCCGGTCGGTGTCGCCGTGATGCTCGAACGCGCGGGTCACCGGCTGCGTGGCGCGCGACTCGAGCTTCGCAGTGAGGTACCGATGGGTTCGGGATTGAGTTCATCGGCGGCGGTGGAAGTTTCAACGGCGTGCGCGCTCGTTGCTAATTCGTCGCTGACGATCGATCGCAAAGAGTTGGCACTGCTTTGTCAGAAAGCGGAGAACGAGTTTGTCGGCGCGCGCGTGGGGATCATGGACCAGTTTGTGGCGCTGTTCGGCAGGGAACAGAAAGCGCTGATGCTCGACTGTCGTTCGCTTGACTACGTGCTTCTGCCGTTGCCTGCTAAGGTGCGACTCGTAGTTTGCAATACGATGGTCAAACACGAGCTGGCGTCGAGTGCTTACAACGAGCGCCGCGAACAATGTGAGGCCGGCGTGCGGCACCTCGCGCAGTTTTTGCCGAATGTGGTTGCGTTGCGCGACGTCAACGTCGAACAACTGGAGCAATTCGGGCGCGATCTTCCGGAAGTGATTTACCGGCGTTGCCGTCACGTCGTCACGGAAAACGCGCGCGTGCTTGCGGCCGCTGAAGCGCTGGAGCGAGGCGAGTTGGATCGCTTTGGCAGCTTGATGGCTGAATCGCATGCGAGTTTGCGCGACGATTACGAAGTGAGTAGCCGCGAATTGGACGTGATGGTCCAACTTGCGAGCGAAGTTGCAGGTGTGTACGGTGCAAGGATGACGGGCGGCGGCTTTGGCGGTTGCACGATCAATCTGGTTGACGTCGATCGAGTCGAGGTGTTTCAACGCGCAGTCGCGGAAGGGTACGAGCAAATCATAGGGTTGGAGCCCGAGATCTATATCTGCGAGGCTTCGAATGGAGCAGCAGAAGAAGAAGCCTGAGCATTTTCCGTTTATCATTTGTCGTTTGTCATTTTTCATTTAGTGCAAGACGGGAGTCTTGAAAACTGAAAAAGCGTCCTCAAACGAAACAAATGCAAGGAAATGGAAAATGAGAAATGACAAATGAAAAACGGAAAATGAAACTGATCATACTGGCCGCGGGTTACGCCACGCGTCTTTATCCATTGACACTGAATCAGCCGAAACCACTCTTGTCCGTGGCCGGCAAGCCGATGCTCGAACACGTTATCGACAATCTCTCGACCATCGATGATATCGATCACGCCTACATCGTCACGAACGCGAAGTTCGCCGGTCATTTCGAACGCTGGGCTGAAGGCTACAAGCGTCCGAGTCTCTTCACTATCGTTAACGATCACAGCACTGACGATTCGAACAAGCTCGGCGCCATCGGCGATCTGCACCTCGTCATCACCAAGCACGAGATCGACGAAGACATCATCGTCGTCGGTGGCGATAATTTGTTCAGCGACGACCTTCGCGGATTTGGCGACTATTGCCGTCAGAAGAACGCGCCCGTGACTGCTGTCTATGACGTGGGCGATCTCGAAGAGATCAAGAAGTACAACTCGATCGAGATCGACGAAGACGGACGCATCCTGTTCTTCGAAGAAAAACCCGCCGTACCGAAAAGCACGCTCACCGGGATCGCGCTCTATTTCTACCCACGCGCAACGCTGCCGCTGATCAAGCAGTACATCGCTGACGGAAACAATCCCGATCAGCCGGGCCGGCTGGTCCAGTGGCTGTATCCGCGCGTGCCGTTCTACACCTGGAAGGTTCCGGGGCTCTGGTACGATGTCGGTTCAATCGAAACGCTCGAGGAAGCAAATCGTGTTTTTGGTGAGCTGCGACGCAATGATTAATTTCTACACGCTTACGAATAGTCATGGGGTCGAGGTTTCGATCACGAATTACGGCGGCACAGTGACGTCGATCAAAGTTCCCGATCGTAATGGCGTGTTCGGCGACGTTGTGCTGGGTTACGACACGATTGAAGAGTACATGCAAAACCCGCGCTACCTTGGCGCGCTGATTGGACGTCATGCCAATCGCATTGCAGGCGGGAAGTTTTCGCTCAACGGAGTCGAATATCAACTCGCGCAGAACAACGGTGTGAATCATCTTCACGGCGGCAATAAAGGATTCGACAAAAGGGTTTGGAAGGCCGCTGAAACAGAAAACACTCTACACCTCGAATACTTCAGTGAAGACGGTGAAGAGAACTATCCAGGAAATCTCGCGGTAAACGTTGATTATTCACTGAACGACGAAAATGAATTGCGAATTGAGTATCGTGCAACGACCGACAAAGACACGATCTGTAATCTCACCAACCACTCGTATTTCAATCTCGCATGCGGCGGCGACATCCTGGGCCATGAACTAACGCTGCACGCCCACGGCTTCACGCCAGTTTCCGAAGACCTGGTACCAACGGGCGAGATTCAATCAGTGGACGGCACACCGATGGATTTCAGAACCGCGCGGGTGATCGGTAACGGCGGGTACGATCACAATTATGTGTTAGACGATTGGAACCACGGATCGATCAGATCTGTGGCGCTGCTGCGCGAACCGGCGTCGGGACGTGTGATGGAGGTGCTCACGACCGAGCCCGGCATACAGTTCTATTCAGGAAATTTTCTCGACGGCAGCTTGCAGGGAAAAGGCGGCGTCGCGTATCTACGGTACGCAGGATTGTGTTTGGAGGCCCAGCACTTTCCTGACACGCCTAACCAGCCGAACTTTCCGACGACGGTGTTGCGTGCAGGCGAAGAATACCGGCAGACGACGATTTATCGATTCACCACCGATTAACGCGCTGCGCTTCGTAGCTCTTGATTAGATCTTCGTGTCGAAGCGTGAGGCCGATGTCGTCTAATCCTTCCAACAGGCAATAACGCTGAAACTCACTTACGGCGAACGGAATCGAGACTCCGCTTTCGTCTGCGATCGTTTGTTGTTCGAGATCGATCGTCAACGAGTAGCCTTCTTGTTCACTTGCGCGACGCATGATCTCGCGCACGTGTTCTTCGCTCAACGCGATCGGAAGCATTCCGTTCTTGAAGCAATTGTTAGCGAAGATGTCGGCAAACGAGGGCGCGATGATTGCGCGGAACCCATACTCGCCGAGTGCCCACGGCGCATGCTCGCGCGACGAACCGCAGCCGAAATTCTTGTCAGCCACGAGAATCGATGCGCCCTCGTAACGGGGTTCGTTCAGCACGAACGACGGATTGAGCGCGCCGTCAGGCGCATAGCGCCA
>Ga0315912_10004593_pt1 | contig 13032 bp, 11 predicted proteins | sample VfabasoilMG_FD_204469 | JGI IMG/M metagenome (GOLD analysis project Ga0315912, IMG submission 204469) | Garden soil microbial communities collected in Santa Monica, California, United States - V. faba soil | ecosystem: Environmental > Terrestrial > Soil > Garden | place: USA: California... | reverse complement strand
CGTCGACCAGCGTGGCGATGCGGCCATGCTGGCCGCGCGGCAGGCCGATCCACAAATCGTCGATGCCCAGCGGGCGCAGCACCTCGTCCTGCACGAACCGGAAGAACGGCCTGTGCTTAGGGTCCGTGCGGCGCACGATTTCCGCGATGATCCAGCCGAACGTGTAGCTCTGGTAGCCGTTGCGCGTGCCGGGCGTGAACACGGGCTTCAGCCGCGCGATGGCGTTCACCATCCACTCGTAGTCCGCCATGCGTTCCGGCGTGACATGGGCCGGCATTTCCCAGATGCCGGAGCGGTGCTGCAACGCGTGCCGCACCGTCATGCCCTCCTTGCTGTTGCCGGCGAACTCCGGCCAATAGCGGGCGATCGGCGCGTCATACTCCACCAGGCCGCGCTCGGCCTGCACATGCAGCGCCACGGCGGTGACGGCCTTGATGACGGAGAAGGTGGGGAACAACGTCTCGGCCGTCACCTCCCGCCCCGTGGCCAGGTCGGCGATACCGGCCCACATGTCCACCACCAGTTTGCTGCCCTGATAGATCGCCAGCCCCAGCCCCACCTCGCCACCTTCGGTGATACAGCGTTGCAGCGCCTGGCTGAAAATGGGGATCAAGTCGGCGCGCGTGCGGCCCGGATGCACGGTCATGGCGGCGTTTCCTTGTCGTTCCTGGGGTCGTTCCTCGACACGACAAGGGTAGGCTGCATGCGCGGGCATGGGCAACGGCGGGCGCGGGAAGGGGAGGGGGGATTGGCGGACCCGACACGATTCGAACGTGCGACCTTCGCCTTCGGAGGGCGACGCTCTATCCAGCTGAGCTACGGGTCCGTTGCCGGTTCTCTTAGCGGCAAATCGCGCCGGGCGGAAGCGTTCACTGCGCGCGGGCCAGGAATGCCTTGCCGTCGGCCTCGGCATTGGAGGGGAGCGGGGCGGCGGGCCGCCTGATCCAGGCCAGCACGTCGGCGATCCGTCGTTCCCGGTCCTTGTCGCGCAGCAGCAGGTGGTAGCCCTTGGGATAATGCGCCAGTCGGACCGGCGCACCCTGGGGCAGGCTCCGCCACACCGCGCGCAGGGCGTCCGGCGGAATGATCTGGTCCTCCCCGCCATGCAGCACCAGCGCGGGGACCTGAAGCCGGGTTGTGGCGCTGCGGGATGCATCCATCAGGTCCACCACGCCCTTGATGGCGTCGAAGCGGGTTTCCTTGATCGTCAGCCGGTTGCGGGAAAGGCGGATCAGTGCATCGCGGTTGTCGCTTGCCACGCGCCCGGCGATGCGGCCGGTCACGGCCAGCCCGGGGACGAGTTCGGAAAACAGCCACAGGCCGGTTCGGGCGAACACGTTCATCTCCGCCCGGCCCCAGATGGCGGGGGCGAGCAGCACGTATCCGTCCACCGGCGGCGGGTTGGGGCCGGTGGCGGCCAGGATGGCGACCCCGGCACCCATGCTTTCGCCCATCAGTATCAGCTTCGCCCCGGGGTATTTCGCGCGCAAGATGTGGGCCATGGCGCTGGCGTCGTTCGCCAGAGCCTGGGCGCCAGGCCAGTATCCGCGCTGGGCGGTGTCGCCGAAGCCGCGCTGGTCCGGGGCAATCAGCAGGATACCGGCCGCCGCGAAGTCCGGTCCGGAGTCTTCAAACGCGTCCCGGCTGTCGTTCATGCCGTGCAGGGCCAGCACCACCGCCCAGGGCGGACCATCCGCCGGGTCCCGCTCCGGCACCCAGGCGCGATAGGGCAGCCTGGCGCCGTCCGCCATGATGAAGGCGTCCACCTCCTGCCGCGGCGCCTCCACTGGTGGCCCGGGCGGCACCAGATGCGCCGCGCAGGCTCCCAACCCCAGCAGGGAGAGCAACAAGGCGGCACGGCGCGGCAGGGCCGCGAGGGGCGAGGTTGAAAGCACGGGGCGCATCGCTATCATCCCCGCTCCCTCCCGAGAAGCGAGACCACGCCCATGCCGGACGGCAACGCCCCGACACCCACCGAGATTATCCACGTTGACGACCGCACCGTGGCTTGCGACGGCGGAGATGGCTCCCTTGGCCACCCGCGCGTCTTCCTGCGCATCGCGGAGAAGGAAGTGACGTGCCCGTACTGTTCGCGCCTCTACATCCTGAACGAGGGCGCCGGCGGCGACCACGGACACTGACCCGGCGATGACCAGTAGCGCGGAAAAGCCACCTCATCTGATCCTCATCGACGGGTCGGGCTTCATCTTCCGCGCCTTCCACGCCCTGCCGCCGATGACGCGGCCGGACGGCACGCCGGTGAACGCCGTGTTCGGCTTCACCAACATGCTGGCGCGCATGCTGAAGGACCATGTCGGCACCCACTTCGCCGTCATCTTCGACGCCGGCCGGCTGACCTTCCGCAACCGGCTGTACGACCAGTACAAGGCCCACCGCCCGGAACCGCCGGAGGAACTGCGCCCGCAATTCGCCCTGGTGCGCGAAGCCACCGAAGCCTTCGGCGTCCCCGCCATCGAGCTGCCTGACTGGGAAGCGGACGATCTGATCGCGTCCTATGCGCGCGAGGTGGTGGAGAAGGGTGGTACGGCCACCGTCGTCTCCTCCGACAAGGATTTGATGCAGCTGATCCGCCCCGGCGTGGACATGATGGACCCGCTGAAGCTGAAGCCGATTACGTTGGACGAGGTGATGGCCAAGTTCGGCGTGCCGCCGGAAAAGATGGTGGAAGCGCAGGCGCTGATCGGCGACAGCGTGGATAACGTGCCCGGCGTGCCCGGCATCGGCCCCAAGGGCGCGGCGCAACTCATCAACGAATACGGCGACGTGGAAGCCATCCTCGCCGCCGCGCCGGGGATGAAGCCCTCCAAGCGCCGCGACTCACTGATCGAGCACGCGGAGAAGGCGCGCATTTCCCGCCAGTTGGTGGAGCTGCGCGCCGACGCGCCGCTGCCGCTGCCGCTGGACGCGCTGGTGGCGAAGGAGCCTGAGAAGGAAAAACTCGCCACCTGGCTGGCGTCGCAGGGCTTCCGCAGCACCCTCGCCCGCCTCGGCCTGGACGGCCACGCCCAGGCGCCGGTGGCGAAAATCTCCCCGCACGCGGCCACCGCGCCGAAGCCCGCGGAACCGGAAGCCGCGCCCGCCAGCGACCAGCCCTTCGGCCCCTATGAGACGGTGACCACCGAGGACGCATTGCGCGCCTGGGTCGCGGAGGCACAGACGCGCGGATATGTCGCGCTCGACACCGAAACCGACGGGCTGGACGCGATGCGCGCCAACATCGTCGGCCTGTCGCTGTCCACCGCGCCCGGCCGCGCCTGCTACGTGCCCCTGCGGCACGAGGTGCTGGACCCGCAACTCAAACTAACAACCGCCACCGAGATCCTCGCCCCGCTCTTCGCCGATGACTGCGTGCTGAAGGTCCTGCTCAACGCCAAGTTCGACCTCCTCGTGCTGCGCTGCGCCGGTTTCGGCATCGTCACCCCGGTGGACGACGTGATGCTGCTTTCCTACTGCATGGAAGCCGGCCAGCACGGCCACGGCATGGATGAGCTGTCCCGCCTGCATCTCGGCCACTCCCCGATCAGCTACGACGAGGTCACCGGCACGGGCCGCAACCGCATCAGCTTCGCCCAGGTGGCGCTGGACAAGGCCACCGCCTACGCGGCGGAGGACGCGGACGTCACGCTGCGCCTCTGGCAGATCCTCCGCCCCCGCCTGCGCACCGCCAAGTCGCTAACCCTGTATGAACAGGTGGAACGCCGCCTCGTCCCCGTGCTGCTGGAAATGGAACGCGCCGGCATCAAGCTGGACGCTCCCGACCTGCGCCGCATGTCCGGGGACTTTGCCCAGCGCATGGCCGGCATGGAAGCGGACATCCACCAGATGGCCGGGCACAGCTTCAACGTCGCCTCCCCCAAGCAGTTGGGCGATGTGCTGTTCGACGAAATGGGCCTGCAAGGCGGCAAGCGCATGAAGACCGGCGCCTGGGGCACGGATGCGTCAGTATTGCAAACACTGGCCGACCAGGGCCACGACCTGCCGGCCCGCGTGCTGGAATGGCGGCAACTGGCCAAGCTGAAATCCACCTACGCCGACGCGCTGGTGGACCAGATCAACCCGGAGACCCATCGCGTCCACACCAGCTTCGCGATGGCCATCGCCTCCACCGGCCGCCTCTCCTCCACTGATCCCAATCTGCAGAACATCCCCATCCGCACGGAGGAAGGCAGCCGCATCCGCCACGCCTTTATCGCGGAGGACGGCCACAAGTTGGTCAGCGCCGACTACTCGCAGATCGAACTCCGCCTGCTCGCCCATGTCGCCGACATCCCGCAGCTGAAGGACAGCTTCGCGCGCGGCGAGGATATCCACGCCCGCACGGCGTCCGAGGTTTTCGGCATCCCCATGGAAGGCATGGACCCGATGACCCGCCGCCGCGCCAAGGCGATCAATTTCGGCATCATCTACGGCATCTCCGCCTTCGGCCTCGCCCGCCAGCTCGGCACCACGCCGGGGGAGGCGCGCGCCTACATGGACATCTACTTCGCCCGTTATCCCGGCATCCGCGACTACATGGAACGGGTGAAGGAGGAAGCCCGCAAGGCCGGCTATGTCCTCACCCCGTTCGGCCGACGCTGCTGGATCAAGGGCATCGCGGAAAAGAACCAGGCGATGCGCGCCTACGCCGAACGCCAGGCGATCAACGCCCCGCTTCAGGGCGGCGCGGCGGACATCATCAAGCGCGCCATGGTCCGCCTGCCGGCGGCGATGAAATCCGCCGGCTTCAAGTCCCGCATGCTACTGCAGGTGCACGACGAACTGCTGTTCGAAGCACCGGAGGCCGAGGTGGAAAATCTCGCCGCCCTGGCACGGGACGTGATGGAAAGCGCCGCCGAACTCTCCGTGCCCCTGGTCGTGGAAACCGGCACCGGCCGCACCTGGGCGGACGCGCACTGAACCCTGCGTTCGCCCTGTCGCCGCCCTAATGCGGCGGCAGATGCTGCTGGAACCAGGCCACGGTCGGGTCCATCACCTGGCGATAGGCCTCGCCCGCATAGACCTCGTAGTGGCCCCATTTCGGCAGCACCACCAGCTTCTTCGGCTCTCCTGCCTTCTCATACAGCGCCACGCTTTCCTCCGGCGGCACCAGTCGGTCATCATCCGTGGTGATGAACAGGATCGGCCGCGGCGCAATCTTGTCCACCACCCATTCGGGGTGGAAGCCCAACGTGTCGTCGATGAATTCCAATGGGATTTGCGATACCGCGCCGGGAATCGCCGCCCGCGCCGCCGCCGCCAGCGCGGCGGACTGCCGGTCCGGCAGCAGCACCTCGCTGCGTTCCGCCCATTCGGATTCGCCCGTCATCACCCGCTTCACTCGGTCCGCCGCGCTGCGTTCCAGCAAATCCACCCACTCATCCGGCCGGCGCACGCTGCGCATCCAGCGCCGCCCGTTGCCGATGCCGACGACGGAGACGGTGCACTTCACGCGCGGGTCCACGGCGGCGGTCCACACCACCGTCGCGCCGCCATAGCTGGTGCCGTAGATCCCCAGCCGCTCGTCATCCACATGCCCCTGCGCGCCAAGGAAGGTCAGCGCGGACTGCACGTCCGCGACACGGGAATATGGCGCCAGCCGGTTCTTTGGCCCCTCGCTGTCGCCCCACCCCTTGTAGTCGAAGGTCAGCACCACATAGCCCAGGCCGGCCAGTTCCCGCGCATTGTCCGGCAAATACAGCGCGCGCACCCCGGTATAACCGTGGCACAGCACAATCCCGGCCCGCTGCTCCCCCGGCCGCAGATCGTCCGGCAGGAACAGGTCGCCCGCGAGCTTCACGCCCTCGCTGTAGAAATGGACAGGTTGCTGCTGGACCATCTGTTCCCTCCTTGTCGGTTGGGTTCAGTCTCGCGCTATGCTGGCGGAACGGGAAGGGGGACACGTGCATGACCACAATCGTCGGCTCCGGCGACTACACCTACGAGTGCGTGGAGAACTGGGCCAAGCTGCCACCAGGCTGGAGCTTCAAGGAAATTGGCGCCATCGGCACTGACCGTGCCAACAACGTCTACGCCTTCAATCGCGGCGAACACCCGATGATCGTCTTCGACCGCGATGGCAACTTCCTGAAATCCTGGGGAGAAGGCGTCTTCCCCCGCGCCCACGGCCTGCACATGGGGCCGGACGACACGGTCTGGCTGACCGATGACGGCGACCACACCGTTCGCCAGTGCACGCTGGACGGCAAGATCCTGCAAACCATCGGCATTCCCGGCAAGCCCAGCCCCTACATGTCCGGCGAGCCGTTCCATCGCTGCACGCACACCGCGCTTTCCCCCAAGGGCGAGATTTTCGTCAGTGACGGCTATGGCAATTCCCGCATCCACAAGTTCGACCCCACCGGCCGCCTGTTGAAATCCTGGGGAGAGCCGGGCACAGACCCTGGCCAGTTCAACATCGCCCACAACATCGTCTGCGATGCCGATGGCTGGGTGTATGTGGCCGACCGGGAAAACCACCGCGTCCAGGTCTTCAACTGCGACGGCGTCTACGAAACCCAGTGGAACAACCTGCACCGCCCCTGCGCCCTGTTCATGACCGCCGGCCCCTGCCCGGTGTGCTTCGTCGGTGAATGCGGCTTCGGGCTGGAGATCAATCGCGGCATGCCCAACATCGGCCCGCGGGTCTCCGTGCTGGACCGCGCCGGCAAACGCATCGGCCGCTTCGGCGCCATTCTCCCCGGCTGGGGCCCTGGCGAGTTCCAGGCGCCGCATGGCATCGCGGTGGATTCCCATGGCGACGTCTATGTCGGGGAGGTCTCCTGGACCAACTACCCGCTGTTCCACCCGGGCCAGACCCGGCCGGACGACGTCCGCAGCCTGCAAAAATTCCGCAGGGTTGCCCCCACCTGAAAGGGCGTGACGGCGGGCCTGTCCTGGGGCACAAGGTCCGCCCCAGCCTGTCGCCTACCCCCGGAGCACGTGATGAGCCTGCCGCCCGAGCCGGAAACCGTTGAGAGCAAAAGCGATTTCATCCGCGACATCGTCCGTGAGGACCTTGCCGCCGGCAAGCACGCGCAAATCGTCACCCGCTTCCCGCCGGAGCCGAACGGCTACCTGCATCTGGGCCACGCCAAGTCCATCTGCCTGAATTTCGGGGTGGCGCAGGAATTCGGCGGAAGCTGCCATCTGCGCTTCGACGACACCAACCCGGTGAAGGAGGAGCAGGAGTTCATCGACGCCATCCAGAACGATGTCCGCTGGCTCGGGTTCGACTGGGGCGAGCACCTGTACCATGCCTCCGACTATTTCGAGCAGCTCTACCAGTGGGCGGAGCACCTGATCCGCGCCGGCCTGGCCTATGTGGACGACACGCCGCCGGAATCCATGCGCCAGCAGCGCGGCACGCTGACGGAACCAGGGCAGAACAGCCCCTACCGCACCCGCTCCGTGGACGAGAACCTGGCCCTGTTCCGGGACATGCGGGCCGGAAAGTTCCCGAACGGTGCCCGCGTGCTGCGGGCGAAGATCGACATGGCCTCCGGCAACATGAACCTGCGCGATCCGGTGCTGTATCGCATCCTGCACGCCCCCCATCCGCGCACCGGCAACGCCTGGTGCATCTACCCCACCTACGACTACGCGCACGGCCAGTCCGACGCGATCGAAGGCATCACACATTCCATCTGCACGCTGGAGTTCGAGGACCACAGGCCGCTGTATGACTGGTTGATCGAGAACCTGCCGGTCCCCTCTCGCCCGCGCCAGTATGAATTTGCCCGACTGAACCTGGCCTATACGGTCCTCTCCAAGCGCGTGCTGACAACGCTGGTGCGCGACGGCCATGTGCGCGGTTGGGACGATCCGCGCATGCCCACGCTCGCCGGCATGCGCCGGCGCGGCATTCCCGCCGCAGCGCTGCGGGCCTTCGCGCAGAAGGTAGGCGTGGCGCGCGCCAATGGCGTGGTGGACTACGCGCTGTATGAACACACCATCCGCGACCACCTGAACCGGTCTGCTCAGCGCCGCATGGCCGTGCTGCGACCGCTGAAGCTGGTGATCGAGAACTACCCCGAAGGCCAGGTAGAAAAACTGACGGCAATCAACCACCCGGACGACCCGGCCGCTGGCACGCGGGAGTCGACATTCTCGCGCGAGATCTATGTCGAGCGCGACGACTTCATGGAGAACCCGCCGCGCAAGTTCTTCCGCCTCTCCCTCGGCCGGGAAGTCCGCCTGCGCTACGCCTACCTCGTCACCTGCACGGAAGTGGTGAAGGACGCCACGGGCGAAGTTGTGGAATTGCGCTGCACCTATGATCCCGCATCCCGCGGCGGCAACGCGCCGGACGGGCGCAAGGTGCAGGCCACCCTGCACTGGGTCGCCGCGGCAGACGCGGTGCCGGCGGAAGTGCGCGTCTACAATATGCTGTTCGCGCGTCCCGATCCGGGTGCCGATGGCGATGTGATGGCGGACCTCAACCCCAATTCGCTGGAAGTCATACCGGACGCGCTGGTGGAACCCAGCCTGGCCAACCTGCCGGTGGGGGAGACCGTGCAATGCGAGCGGCAGGGCTATTTCTGCGCGGACCCGGACAGCGCGCCCGGCAAGCCGGTCTTCAACCGCACCATGGGCCTGCGCGACAGCTGGGCGAAGGAACAGGCTCGCTGAGGGAAACGGCATGATCGAAATCAACGGGATGGCGCATGTCATCCTCACCGTCAGCAATTTTGACGCCGCGCGAAAATTCTACTGCGAACTCCTGCCCTTCCTCGGCCTGAAGAAGGTCTACGACGGAAACCAGTTCGTCTATCACGTCGGCGGTCGCACCGCGCTCGGCATCCAGCGCTGCGCGGAAGGGTTTGAGGGGGAGCGCTTCGCGCAGAACCGCGTCGGCCTGCATCATCTCTGCCTGCGCGCCCGCTCGCGGGAGGACGTGGACAAGGCCGCCGCCAAGGTGCGCGAAATCGGCGGCTTCATCGATCGCGGCCCTATCGAGGCCGATTTCGCGCCAGGCTACTACTACTTCGTGTTCGAGGACCCGGACGGCATCCGTCTGGAGATCAACTACGTCCCAGGCAAGGGGCTGCTGGTGGGGGATACGCCACTCAGCCCCAGCAGCGATCCGGAGTGGAACCAAAACGCCTGACCGCGCCTGCGCGAAGGCCTATGCGAAATCCTTGATCGACACGCGCCAGTGGATGCGATCCTCCTCCGGCGGGTAGTCCCCGGCGGCCTTGTGGACGGAGCAGCGGTTATCCCAGATAACGATGTCCCCGACATCCCATGTGTGGGAATACTCGGCATCCGGTGCAATCATCCGCTCCGTCAGCTCGTCCATCAGCGCGTCGCTCTCCGCCTGCGCCGCGCCTTCGATGAACAGGATCTTGCCCGGATCGAAATACAGCGACTGCCGCCCCGTCTCCGCATGGCGCGGCGTCAGCAGATGGAACGCCGGCGGCACGTCTCGGTCCTCCGGGTTGAGCAGCGCTTGGGACTTGGTGCGCCCGCCATAGCAGAACGCCCCGCGCACGCCCTCCAGCCGGTCCTTCAGCCGTTGCGGCAACGCCTCATACGCCGCGTACATATCGGAGAAATGCGTATTGCCCCCGCGGGACGGGATGGCCAGGGCGAACAACTGCGTTGCCTTGAACGGAATTTCGTCATAGGCCCCGTCCGTGTGCCAGCCCTCGGCGCCCCGGCGGTAGATCGCCTCGTTCAGCTTGCCGTCCGGCCCGAACTTGTTGGTCCCCAGCATGGTTATTTCCGGAAATTCCGGGTGCCGCGTGCTCTTGGAAGGGTGTGGCACCACGCTGCCGAAACGCCGGCTATAGGCCAGGAATTCCGGGATCGTCAGGTTCTGGTCCTTTACCACGATCACGTTGAAGTCCAGCCATGCCTGGTAGATCGGCGCAAACCCTGCCGCCTCCAGCGTCCGCACATCCACGCCCCGGATCGCGGCCCCGATGCGCGGCCCCATCTTCGTGACTTCCAGCATGCAAGTTCCCCCCCGGATCACTCCGACAGGAACGCTAGCACCTCCTTGTTCAGGATGTCAGGCCGGTCCCGATGCACGTTGTGCCCCGCCCGTTCCAGCGTCCGTACCGGCATATCCGGCCGCAGAGCCCGGAAGCGATCGGCAATCACTGCCTCGAACGGAAAGCTGTCGGCGCCGTAGTACAGCCGGCAAGGCGGGGCGAATTCCCGCACATCCTGTTCCGTCACCACCAGGTCCACCAGCCCCTGCATGTGCGGCCCCACCATCGGGGCAGTGCGGGCCATGCGCTGCAATCGGTGCGCCTGCGCATCCGGCTCCATCCGGCTGAAGGCGCCACCGCTCAGGTAATCCAGCGCCCGGCGCAACGCCGCCTCCGGTCCCACTCGCGCCGCTTCCCGCACCACGTCGTGATAGCCGGGCACCGTCGCCGCCAGGTCCGCTTCCGGCAGCAGGGCGAGCAAGGTCGGCTCGATCAGCACCGTGCGGCGCACCCGTTCGGGAAAGCGCCGCGCCAGCACGAACGCCGTCGCGCCGCCGGAGGAATGCGCGAACAGGTCAGCCTTGGCGATCCCCTCGGCATCCAGCACCGCCAGCACGTCTTCCACATCGCTGGCACCGACGCCGTAGTTGGCCGGCACGAAATTGTCGCTGCCGTCATGCCCGCGGAAACTGATCAGCACCAGCCGATGCCGCGCCGCGAACGAATCCCGCTGGCGGGAGAATACATGCCGGCTCGCCAGCAGCCCGTGCAGCAACACCAGCGGCGGCCCGGCGCCCAGCACATCGTATTCAATCAATGCGCCATCAGCCGCGCGCGCTTCCCGCCGCTCGGCCGCGTGGCTCACGCGCTACTCGGCGGCTTCCGCCACCTTTGTCTTTGGCTTGTGCGCCATCTCCGCCATCTTCTGTTCCACGTGGCGGGAGAACACGAATTCGGCCGGCCTCTGGTTGGTCAGCGGAATCTCCGGCGCCATCGGCCCCTCGGTCTTCGGCCCCTTCAGGAACACGGAAATCGTCTTCATCGGGTGCGCCACCGCGTCCATCACCGATGTCGCCTCGTAGCCGGAATGCACCATGCAATCGGCACACTTCTCGTAGTTGCCGGTGCCGTACTTGTCCCAGTCCGTGCTTTCCATCAGTTCCTTGAACGTCTTGGCGTAGCCCTCGCCCAACAGGTAGCAGGGCCGCTGCCAGCCGAACACGTTGCGGCACGGCTTGCCCCAGGGCGTGCACACGTAGCTCTGGTTGCCCGCCAGGAAGTCCAGGAACAGGGAGGACTGGTTGAACTTCCACTTCCTGCCCTTGCCCCGCTTGAAAATCTCGCGGAACAACTGCTTGGATTTCTGCCGGTTCAGGAAGTGCTCGGTGTCCGGGGCCCGTTCATAGGCATAACCGGGAGAGATCATCACCCCGTCCACGCCAATGCCGTTCACATCGTCCAGGAACGACGCCACCCGATCCGGATCGGCACCATCAAACAAGGTGGTGTTGATGCACACGCGGAAGCCCTTGGACTTCGCGTTCTTGATCGCCGCCACCGCGCGGTCGAACACGCCCGTCTGGGAAACGGCATGGTCATGCATGCCCTTGTCGCCATCCAGGTGCACATCCCATGCGAAATTCTTGTGCGGCTTGTAGTCCTCGATCCGCTTGTCCAGCAGCAAGGCGTTGGTGCAGAGATAGATGAACTTGCCCTTCGCCAGAATCTTCTCGACGATCTCCGGCAGTTCCTTGTGCAGCAGCGGCTCCCCGCCCGCGATCGCGACCACCGGCGCGCCGCATTCGTCCACCGCGTCCAGGCAGTCCTGCACCGACAGGCGCTGGTTCAGGATGGGATCCGGATAGTCGATCTTGCCGCAGCCGTTGCACGCCAGGTTGCAGCGGAACAACGGCTCCAGCATCAGCACCAGCGGGTAACGCTTGTTCCTCAGCAGATGCTGCTTCACCACATAGGCGCCGACCTTGATGGCCTGGTTCAACGGCACGGGCATTCGCGAAACTCCTCAGGCGTCGGCCAACTGCGGCGGAAAGCGGAAACGCACATTCTCCTGCACGCCATCCAGGGTGGCCACTTCCACTTCCCCACCCGCGCGCAGCCCATCGATCACGCCCTGCACCAGCAATTCCGGCGCGGACGCCCCGGCCGTCAGCCCCACCGATCCGATGCCGGCAAACCACTCCGCCTTCAGCGCGGAGGCATCGTCGATCAGGTAGGCCGGCTTGCCCAGTTCGTCCCCGATTTCCTTCAACCGGTTGGAGTTGGAGGAGTTCTTGGACCCCACCACCAGGATCATGTCCACCGCCTTGGCCAGCTCGCGTACCGCGGTCTGCCGATTCTGGGTGGCGTAGCAGATATCCCGCACATCGGGCCCGACAATGGCCGGAAAGCGTTCCTTCAGCGCGGTGATGATGCCGCGCGTATCGTCCACGGAAAGCGTCGTCTGCGTGATGTAAGACAGCTTCTCCGGGTCGGAGACGGCCAGCGTCGCCACGTCGTCCACCGTCTGCACCAGGTGCACCTTACCGGGGATCTGGCCGATCGTGCCCTCGACCTCGGCGTGGCCGGCGTGGCCAACCAGCACGATTTCCCGCCCTTGCGCGGCGTAGCGACGGCCTTCGTTGTGCACCTTGGCCACCAGCGGGCAGGTCGCGTCGATCACCGGCAGCTGGCGTTCCTTGGCCAGCTCCTCAACCCGCTTGGCCACGCCATGGGCGGAGAAAACCGTCATCGCCCCGGCCGGGATTTCGTCCAGCTCGTCCACGAACACCGCCCCGCGGGCGCGCAGATCCTCCACCACGTGCCGGTTATGCACAATCTCATGCCGCACATACACCGGCGGCCCATACTTCTTCAGCGCCCGCTCGACGATCTCGATCGCCCGTTCGACACCGGCGCAAAAACCCCTCGGCTGGGCGAGAATCACCCGCATGCTCGGTCGGCCCTTCCTGATTCCCGGCGGGGATAGCCCAAACGGGGGAAATATCCAACGGATTTGGTCGGCTTTGGGCGCGGGTCAACCCCGCACGAATTAGGGGCTTGCCCGCCACCCTTTGTTCAATCTACGGAACTCCGGCCG
>Ga0315912_10004592_pt1 | contig 13033 bp, 11 predicted proteins | sample VfabasoilMG_FD_204469 | JGI IMG/M metagenome (GOLD analysis project Ga0315912, IMG submission 204469) | Garden soil microbial communities collected in Santa Monica, California, United States - V. faba soil | ecosystem: Environmental > Terrestrial > Soil > Garden | place: USA: California... | reverse complement strand
GACCTACGTCGTGGCGTACGGGCCGGCCAACGATCCGCTGAAGACGCGCATCACCGTCACGGGCGCGACCGCCACACTTCCGTCGGTACCGGAGGGCACGCAGATCGCGGTGAAGGCAGTGAACGCGCGCGGCATGGAAGGCTGGGACTGGGCTCGAACCACCGTCAAGTAGACACGAATGGCCTTTGAGGATTTCCCACTCGAGCGCACGCCGCAACCGCGGCGGCCGTCTCCGCGATCGTCGCCATCGCGGTGGGTGATCCTCGGCGCGGGCACGATTGTGGCGCTCGCGTTGCTGGCGCTCTGGTGGATGGGACGCGCGCAAGTGCCGTCGGTGCTCCTTGCACCTACGTCGCCCACCGACGGCGCGGCGCCACTGACGCGTCCCAATCGCCAGCCGCTGGAACTGCCCCCGCTGGCCACCTCAGATTCGATTCTTCGCGAATGGTTCGCCGCCCTGTCGCGCCATCCGCTGCTGACGCGCGTCCTGGCACAGCCAGGCATTGTGCGCGCGGCCGTGCTGGCTGTGGTGCAGATTGGCGACGGAAAGACTCCGGCCGTGCCGCTTGATGCGATGCGGCCGAACGAACGGCTGAAGCTTGTCGGTGGCGGCACCAGCGGAAAAATCGACCCCGCAAGTTATGTGCGGTGGAACGGCCCGGCGCGCGCGCTGCTCGACATCAACGCCACGGACGCCGCGCAGGTCTACGTCAACGTGAAGCCGCTGTTCGATGAGGCCTACGCGGAGCTGGGATACCCGGGCGGCAATTTCGACGACGCGATTGTGCGGGCCATTCAGATGCTGGCCAGCACGCCCGAAGCGCCGGGCGATCCCGTGCTGCTGGAACGATCCGCCTACTTCGAACATGACGACGCGACGCTGCGATCGTTGCGGCCGGTTCAGAAGCAGCTGTTGCTGACGGGCCCCGATCACCAGCGTCAGATCGTAGCGTGGCTCAAGCGGTTCGCCGCGGCGCTGGCGCTGAAGATTGACTAAGTCGGTCGTTTAGCGGCTCACCGTGTAACCCGACAGCGCATCGCGAAGTTTGGGCGACAGGATCAACTGGAGCGCGCGGCTGTAGCTCGCGGTGCCGTCGGCCACGCGGTTCGCGCGGAGGTACTCGTCATAGACGCGTGAAGCGGTGCGTTGCACGGCCGGCCGCTGCCTGCTCATGCGGGCGACAATCGCATCGAGGTCGGCTTTCACGGGCGGCTCCACGCGCGCCAGCAATTCCTGCCTGGTTTCAGCCGGAAGCGCGGCCGCCGCTTCCATCATCAAATACAGGCTCGCGCTGTACGCCATGGTCGGATCGCCCTTCATGCAGGCGTACCAACCGAGCGCGCTCGCTTCGGCCTCGTCCGCGTGGCCGGACAGGTGCGCCCATTCGTGCGCGAGCACGAACGGCCGTTCGTACGGCAGCAGCTCGGGCAGCACGATCGTTTCAAGGCCGAACGGATTGATCATTCCGGTGATGCCGGCGGCCGTGAAGTACGGCGAGAGCACGAGCGAATACTTCGGTTCGCTGAAGGTGGAGAGCGGCTCGCGGCTCAACGTCCGAAGCGCGGCGTTCATCGGTTCTTTCAGCGAGAGGACGATTGAGTGATAGCGGCCCTCGGGCTGCGAGAGCGGCCGCAGTCGCGCGGCGAGCACGGCGGAATCCAGATAGGCCTGCTTCAGCGCGTCGACGGACGGGCGCACGCTGGCGCCGGCGCTCACGGCGTTGTCCAGGGGCAGGCGGCGGTAATTGAATCCCCACGCCCACAAGAAGAGGATGACGAGAATCGCAGCCGCGCGAAGGATGCGCCGGATCGCTTCCCACGCCGCATCCACCACGCCGCGCTGGCGCGCCACGTGATACAGCCGGTACATGCGGCGCAGCACGGCGATGATGATAATCACCAGGATCAAATCCAGCAGCGCGAACGGCAGGATGTTCGTCGCCATGGTCATGAATTTCTGCAGCCACAGATACATGTCGCGCGAATAGAAGTCGTCCACGATCCAGGCCGGAATCGGAACGAGCGCCGCAATGAGGGCAATCACGGGCGCGACAACCGAGAAGCGCACGGGCTCCGGGTTCATCGACTGACTACGGGCGGATGTGGCCATTGATCTGACTATCGGCCACCTGATGTGCAAGCTCCAGACCAGCGTTCGGCGCCCAAAAGGGCCCGGAAACAGCCGCGTCGATTACACTTGGGGAATGTCGGATCTGAAAGTGTCGCCGCCGCGATCGTGGGGCCGATCGGTGGTTCGGACCGCCTGCCCGCTCGATTGCCCCGACTCCTGCAGCCTTGACGTCACCATTGAGCGCGGCAAGCTTGTGTCGATCGACGGATCGACGGCTGCGCCGTCAACTGACGGCTACATTTGCGGCAAAGTGCGTTCGTTCGACCGGCGTGTGTACCACGCGGAGCGCATCCTGCATCCCGCCGTCCGTACGGGGCCGAAGGGATCGGGCCAGTTCTCGCGCGTGACGTGGGATGAAGCGCTCGACCTGATCGCCAGGCGCATGTCGGACGCGCGCGACAAGTTCGGCCCCGAGTCGGTGCTGCCGTACCACTACGGCGGATCGAACGGCATTCTCACCAACGATTTTTCAGACGCGCGGTTCTTCCGCGCGTTCGGTGCATCCCGGCTCGCGCGCACGCTGTGCGCGGCGCCGACCGGCGCGGCCGCGCTCGCGATGTACGGCAAGATGGCCGGCGTCTCGTACGACGACTACGCGCACGCGAAACTGATCGTGGTGTGGGGCTGCAATCCCTCCGCCACGGGCATCCATCTGGTGTCGCACATCAAGCAGGGCCAGAAGAACGGCGCAAAGCTCGTGGTGGTCGATCCGCGCCGCACGCCGCTCGCGCGGATCGCGGACATTCATCTTCCCGTCCGGCCCGGCACCGACCTGCCGGTGGCGCTTGCGCTGATCCGAGAGATGTTCGCGCGCGGCTGGGCGGACGCCGAATTCCTGGCCGCTCATACGACGGGATCCGACCAACTGCGTCGGGCCGCCGAACCCTGGACGATCGATCGCGCGGCCGCCGAGGCCGGTCTCTCTGCGAAGGATCTGTCGACGGTCGCGGAATGGTACGGCACCACTTCACCAGCGGTGCTCCGCTGCGGCTGGGGACAGGAACGCAATCGCAACGGCGGATCCTCCAGCCTCGCCATCCTCGCCTTACCGGCCGTGACCGGCAAGTTCGGCGTCCGCGGCGGCGGCTACACGATGAGCAATTCGGGCGCGTGGGGCATTCAGACCGAGTCGATCATCGGCGTGCCGCAACCGAAGTCGCGGCTGGTGAACATGAACGTGCTCGGCCGCGCGTTGCTCGACTACAACGATCCGCCCGTCTCCGTGTTGTTTGTCTATAACTGCAATCCGGTGGCGACTGTGCCCGATCAGCGGCGCGTGATCGAGGGCCTCCGGCGCGAAGACCTGTTCACGGTGGTGCACGATCAGATTCGCACGGACACCACCGAATACGCGGACGTGATTCTGCCGGCCACCACCTTCCTCGAGCACTACGACATTGCCAAAGGCTATGGGGCGTATCACTTTCACCTGGTGCAGCCGGTCATTGCGCCCGTTGGTGAATCGCGGCCGAACCACGATGTCTTCGAAGAACTCAGCGCACGGCTGCTGCCGGGCCGGGACGTCTCCGACCTCGGCGAGGCCGGCGCGTTGATGGACGTGGCGTCCAAGCTGCAACCGGACCAGGCGACCGCGCTGCTCGATGGTCAGCGGCCGATCGCACCCGGCGGCGGCACGCCGATCCAGTTCGTGGACGTGTTTCCAAAGACCGCGGACGGAAAAGTGCATCTCTACCCCGCGGATCTCGACCCACGGACCGCGCTCTTCGCCTACGAACCCGATCCGGCCACCGATCGGCATCCGCTAGCGCTGATTTCTCCCGCGAGCGCGCACACCATTTCGTCCACGCTCGGCGAGCTGCGCCCTGGCACGGCGCGACTGAAAATCAATCCGGCTGACGCCGCCGCGCGCGTGATCATCGAAGGCGACACGATCCGTGTGTTCAACGATCTGGGTGAAGTGCATTGCCACGCCGACGTGTCCGCCGAAGTTCCTCCGGGCACGGTTTCGTTGCCCAAGGGCCTCTGGGCGCGCAGCACGCTGAACGGCATGACCGCCAACGCCCTCGTGCCCGACTCGCTCACCGACATCGCCGGCGGCGCGTGCTTCAACGACGCGCGCGTGCAGGTGGAACTACTGGGAAGACACTAAGTTTCAGAAGCCTTGGCGAAGCCCGATCTGCCACTGAATGCCCACGCCCGGGCGATCGAACGGATGGGCCGCGGAGACTTCAACCATCAGGAAACCGAACACGTTGGCGCGGGCGGCCACGCCGACGCTGCGCATCAGCGGCCGATCGCCGCCGGCCAGCGCGGGGCGGTTGCCGCTGGACCAGGTGACGCCGGCGTCGAAGAACGCGCCGATCTCGACGGGGATCTTGCCGTACGTCATGTCTCCGCGAATCAGCCCGATCAGCGGTGCGCGCACTTCGATGTTCCCCACCAGTAACCGGCTGCCGCGCAGGTTGTTGTAGACCAGGCAGTCGCCGGTGACGTTGGTGCCGACGCAATCGGCCGAATTGACCGACCCGAGGTAGTAGCCGTGCACGAGCTCCGGGTAGCCGGCGTACAGATCGACCAGGCGGATGTACTCCGCATCTGTTCCATATCTGCCGAAGTGCACGGCGCGCACGGCGATCGTGATCGGCCGCTTCGGCATGAAGTACTGCCGATAGTCCACCAGCAGCGAGGTGTATCGGAGGTCGCCCACGCTCTGCGTGACCTCAAGACGCGTGCGGCTGCCGTAGATCGGGCTCGTCAGCCCGAACAATGTCGTGTCGCGCACGACGGCCACCACCGGTTCGGCCAGATAGAGGGGCTTGCCGAGTTGCGTCAGGTCGCGCTGCTGATCGATCAGTTGTCCGGTGTTGACGTCGTACACGGACACACGGTTCTCGTTCTGGAACGTGAGTTGGCGGGCGGTGCCGCCGACTTCAACGCGGGTGCCGCTGCTCAGCGGATAGAACGCAATGCCCGAAAACCCACGGCTGATCTGGCGCTCGAGAATCTCGGTGATCGTGAAATAGACGCCGTTGTTCTGCGCGTAGGCGATCACACCGGTCGCCAGCGGAATGATCTCCGCCTTCGCGGCCCAGTTCCAGCGGTGCCTGCGATTGACGAACACGACTTGCGCACCAAGGTCCTGGACGGTGCCCGCCGCCTGCACCGCCATGCCGAGCGATCGATCGCCCAGCATGTCGCTGAACGACGCGGAGATTTCGCCCGCGACATACGCGCCGAAGTTGGTCGCGCCCACCGCAAACGTCGGCTGGCTGATGAAGTCCAGCTTCAACTTGCTCTTGTAGGGTTGCGACGGCGGCGTGATCGACGCCGGCGGCAGCCCGCGACTGGCATCCGCGATCAGCGTCTGGATATCGCCGGTGGCCGCATCGCGCCCGGGCAGCAACGCCGCGCGCTGACTCGCTGGTGGCGCGACCGTCTGCCGGATGTCCTTCGCGTCCAGCACGTAAATCACGTGGCTGTCGTGTTCGAACACGCTGAACGCGAGCCGGCCGTCCTCGCCGGCGAGACTCAGCGCCGGGCTCGCCGCCGTGATGCCGGCCACGCCGGTCAGGAACGACGTGATGCGCATCACCGGACCGCCGTCCACCGGCATCCGGTACAGATTCGCGACGCCGTCCGGCTCTGCGATGAACGTCACCGTCTGACCGTCCACGGAGAACTGCGGACTCAGGTGGCGGCCACCGAGGAATCCAGACAGCAGGCGGACGTCTTTCGTTGTGAGATCGAGTCGCGCGAGCCGAAGCGGGCCCGGCGCCAGCGTCTCAAGACTCGTGCTGAACCGCTCGGTCACAAACACGACGAACGTGCCGTCGGGCGACATCACCGGTTCGAGATCGGCAAACGGATCGGACGTGAGCTGCTCAACGGCGCCGGTCGCCAGCGTGAGCCGATACAAATCGACCAGGCCGCCGCGATTGCCGCTGAACACGATCGATTGACCGTCAGGCGCATACGACGGGTTGAGCACATCGCTCAGACCCGGCAGCGGAATTTCTTTCCGGATATCTCCCGACTCAGAATCGATGAGCGCAATGATGGGTTTGGCCTTGCGAACGGCGCCGATCGCCAGGGTCCTGGAATCAGGGCTCCACGTGCCGGCCGAACTCAGGAACGACAGGCTGTCGAAGTGCGGATCGGCCTGCTCTGACGACAACCGGTGCAGCGTCCTGCCCGTTTCGGCGTCGGCCACGTACAAATCCACCGCGAACCGGCCGTGCTCGGAGAAGAAAGCGACACGCTTGCCGTCAGGACTCAACCGTGGTCCCACGTTATAGCGGCCCGCGCCGGATGCTTTTGAAATCAGGAGCCGCGGATCGCTCGTGAGCGGCGGCGCGTCCGCGACAATCGCTTCGGTGGACTTGCGGATCGCGGTATGCCAGTCGGCCGTCAGTTTGTCCGGATCGGTACCGAGCTGCAGCGCCAGGCCCATGAGGTCGCTGCGCGGGTTCGCCCCGGCGCGCAACAGCGACGCAATCGCGCGATCGCCGTACTTCGCGCCGATGTACGCCCAGAACGCATGGCCCCACCGGTACGGAAAATACGTGACCTTGTCTAGGTCCTTGATCGACGGCAGCGTCTCGTGGATGGCCGCGTCGCGCATCCACATGGCCGTCTGCGGATCGACGGCGCCGAGCGTGATGTACTCGGCCATCCCTTCTGAAAACCACAACGGATACGCCAGGATCTCCGGTGTCTCGATCACGCCTGGCGTGGGATCCGCTCCCGTGATGTCGAACTGGAACGCGTGCACCAGCTCGTGGCCAATCACGTGGTCGGTCTCGGCCAGCGAACCCGCCATCGGCAGGACGATGCGGCGCTTGAGCGACTCCGTGAGACCGCCGGTGCCCTCGCCGATGATTTCCTCAACGGCGTTCGTCTGGCGGAACTGCGCCGGCGACGCATACAGAATGAGGACCTGGCGGCCGCGCAAGTCGTGGTTGAAGAACCGCTGCAGCCGCGAGTACCACCGCTCCGCCATGCGCGCCGCCAGCTTCGCCGCCTCAATTTCTTCTTCGTAGTAATAGAGATCGAAGTGATCGGTCTTGAAGATCTGAAACTTGAAGGAGTCGTACTGGACCTTATTGCGGCCGAAATACTGCGCGCGGGCAAGCGAGGGCGCAACGACGCTCAAGAGGGCGGCTGCGACTACAAGACGCCACGCGAAACGCATTGAAACAGACCTGAGCCATTATCCCACTGTCGGACCGGGCGTTTCGGGTAAGATGCCGTCGGCATGAGTGACGAGGGCAGACGGATGGTGACGTGCGTGAAACTCGGCCGGGTCCTCCCCGGTCTGGACGCGCCGCCGTGGCCAGGGGAACTCGGCCGCCGCATCTTCGAGAACGTCTCAGAAGAAGCCTGGGAAGCGTGGGAAGAGCGGATGAAAATGATCTTGAACGAGTACCGGCTGCTGCCCTTCCAGAAGGAAGCCCAGCAGATCGTGGCCCAGCAGATGGAAGCGTATTTCTTCGGCGAAGGCACGGGCCTGCCGGCGGAGTACACCCCAGACAAAAAGTGAACCCCGGGTCTGAAGACCCGGGGCTCCGTTGATCCCGAGGAGAGGTCGCATGACGAGTGCCGCGAGCACGTCCCGCAATGAGGCTCCCCCACCCACATTCACGCAGACGATGGGGCATCCCTCGCCGCTGTGGATGCTGTTCATGTCGGAGTTCTGGGAACGCTTCGCGTTCTACGGCATCCGGTGGGCGCTCACGCTCTACATCGTTGCGCAGTTCCATGGCGGGTCAGCCACCGGCCAGTCCGAAGCGAACCTGACGTACGGCTCGTATCTGGCGCTGGTGTACGCCGTTGCCATCTTTGGCGGCTACATCGCGGACAAAGTTCTTGGGTACCAACGATCGATTCTGACGGGCGCCGTCTTCATGTCGGCCGGCCTGTTCATGATTTCGCTGCCCGATCCCACGATCTTCAAACTCGGCCTGGCCACCATCGTCGTCGGCAACGGCATGTTCAAGCCGATCATTTCGACGATTGTCGGCAAGCTGTACGCGCAGGGCGACGAACGGCGCGACAGCGGATTCACGATCTTCTACATGGGCATCAACGCCGGTGCGACGGTGGCACCGCTGCTGACCGGCTGGTTGGCGACGTCGGTGTTCGGCACCGAAACCATGCCGGCCTACAAGTACGTGTTCATCGCGTCGGGCATCGGCATGCTCATCAGCCTGGTCTGGTTCTGGTTCGGACGCCAGCAGCTGAAAGGCATCGGCGCGTCGGTTGGCGACATGGCGAGCCCGATGCGCGTGGTGTACGTGGCGGTGGGCGCGATTGTCGCGATTCCGGTCATCTATTTCCTGCTCGCGGCCGGCGGCACGAACCTGCAGTATGTGCTGACCGCGCTGTTTGTCGGACTCGTGGTGATGCTGATGGCCGAGGGCATCCGCGAGGGCGCGGTTGCGCGCGATCGGACGATCGCGATGCTCATCATCTTTACGTTCAACATCCTGTTCTGGATGTTTTTCGAACAGGCCGGCAGTTCGTTCACATTCCTCGCCGATGAAATCGTGAACCGCGACCTGGGCGACCCGGGCGGGTTCATCTTCCCCACCGGCTGGTTCCAGAGCGTGAACGCGATCGCGATCGTCACGCTGGCGCCAGTGGCCGCGTGGGTGTGGGTCATGCTCGCCAAGGTCAACAGCAACCCGTCGATTCCGAGAAAGTTCGGCCTCGGCCTGATCTTCAACGGCCTCGCGTTCCTGCTGCTGATGTACACGCTGTCCAACCTGGTGGACGTGAACAACAAGATCCCGTTCTGGACGTTGTTCACGGTGTATGTGATTCAGTCGGTCGGCGAACTATGTCTCTCCCCCATCGGATTGTCGATGGTCACCAAGCTCGCGCCTGTGAAGGTGGTGGGCCTGGGCATGGGCGGCTGGTTCCTTTCGACCGCGATCGGCAACAACCTGTCCGGCATTTTCGCCAGCGTGGTGAGCGGCGAAGGCGGCATGACCACCACGTCCGCGCTGTCAGGCTACACGTTCGGCTTCTGGGCGCTGCTCGCGGCCGGCGTGGTCTTGATTCTCGTTGCGCCGCTGGTGCAAAAACTGATGCATGGCGTCAAGTAACAGAAGTAAGCCTGGCGTAGGTTCTCCAGGCCAGCGGCCGCTCGACGAGTACCGCCGCAAGCGGGATTTCACAAAGACGCCGGAACCGACAGGTCACGACACCAAAACGCGCCGGCCGAAGAAACAGCCGGCGCGTTTTTTCTGCGTCCAGAAACATCTGGCCAGTCACCTGCATTACGACTTCAGGCTGGAGCACAACGGCACCCTGCTCTCGTGGGCGGTGCCCAAGGGCCCGTCGCTCGATCCGAAGATCAAGCGCCTGGCGATGCAGGTGGAGGATCACCCGATCGCGTACGGCAATTTTGAAGGCGTCATTCCCGAAGGCTACGGCGCCGGTCTCGTGATGCTGTGGGACAAGGGCACCTGGTATCCCGAGACGGACGACATAGATCGATCGCTCGCGAAGGGCGACCTGAAGTTCACGCTCGACGGATACAAGCTCAAGGGGTCGTGGGTGCTTGTGCGCACGCGCGGATACGCGAGCAAATATGGCGACACCAGCGGCGGCCGCAGTTGGCTCCTGATCAAGCACCGCGACGAGTGGTCCGGCGACCTCGACATCGCGGAGTTTGCGCCGCGCAGCGTCAAAACAGACAAGGATTTTCCGGAGATTCTGGCCGACGACACACCGGCGGTCTGGCATTCGGGGCGCCCGGCGAAGAACGGCGCCACCGGTGCTATGCTGCAATCAATTATTGAAGAAGCCGCGAAACTGAAGGCCGACCGGCGCGCGGAGAGAAAGTCAAAAGTCAGAAGTCAGAAGTCAAAAGTTAAGGGCAAAGTTAAGAGCAAGAAATAGAAGACAGGCATTAGTCGTTAGACCAATTCAGGACCACAGCCATGGTGACCTTGCTACTCGCAGCCACGCTCGTCGCACAAACGCCGCCGCCTCAGCAGACGCCGACGCCGGCCAAACCGGAAACAAAGACAGAAGCCAAGGCGGCGGGGCTTACGGCCGCCGGCATGGCTGGAAAGTGGACGCTGACCGTGCAGACGGGCAACGGAACGTCCGATTCCGCGCTCGACCTCAAGGCCGATCCGAAGGACGCCAGGAAATTCAGCGGCACCATCACGAGCCAGATGGGCACAGCCAACCTCACCGGAGAGGTTGTGGACGGCAAGTTCACGTTTTCGTTTCCATTCAATAGCGGTGGCAACGACATGACGCTGACCTTCTCCGGCACGCAGGAAAAAGACGGCTCGCTCACTGGTACGTTGAACTTCGGCCAGGGTGAAATCGCGTTCACCGCAGTAAAGGCCAAGTAATGACCGCGTTCATACTCGCCGCCGCCCTGCTCGCGCAGACACCTCCGCCGCAGCAAACACCGAAACCGTCGCCGTCTCCAGCCACGTCGCCAACGCCGTCCCCTGCGCCGGCGGCCAACGTCACCGGCAAGTGGACGATGACGCTTGAGCTGACGATGGGGACCGCCACGCCCACGCTGGAACTGATTCAGACCGGCGAAAAAATCACTGGCAGCTACGAAGGCCGCTACGGCAAGTCGCAGCTGACCGGCACAATCAAGAACCGCGTGATCGAGTTCTCGTTCACAATGAGCGCCGAAGGCACCGACACGCTGATGGCCTACAAGGGCCAGGTGGCCGCCGACTTCAAGTCCATGCATGGCACGGCTGAACTTGGCGGCATGGGCGAAGCCAGCTGGTCCGCGGTACCGAAGAAGTAGAAAAACGACCTCGCCGAAACGGATCCCGAGGTCGTTTTCCCTACCGCAGCAATCGTTCGGCCAGGGCGGCCCAGATCACCGCGCGCAGGCGCGCCCGGTCGTGGCGGGCGATCGAGCCGCGCCAGAATCCGCCGGAAATCACTTCGCAGCCCTCAGGCACGTCGCCCAGCTCGAGCGGCGCTTTCGCTTCACGCGCATAGCGCCACAGGACGTCTTCGCCAGGCGCCTCAACGTTGAACACCATCGCGTCGATCGGCCGGCCAATGACCTGCCCGAGCCGCGTCGCAGCTTCGCCGGCGGTGAAACCGCTCATGCCGCGTCCCTCGGTCAGCAGATTCGCGATGTAGATGATGGGGCCCTTCACTTCGGCGATCGCCTCGCGGCAACCGTCCACCAGGAAGATTGGCAGGAGACTGGTGTAGTAACTGCCGGGGCCAATCACCACCGCGTCCAGCTTTCGAACCGCCTCGGCCACGCCGGGATGGATGGACACGTTCGGCTCGAGCCACAGCCGGGACACCGGCTTGCCCGCGAGCTGGACGGCATCCACTTCCACTTCGCCGCGCGCGGTTGAGCCGTCCGCATATTCCGCGCAAATCGTCGCGCGTTCAACGGTGATGGGAGACACGTGGCCGCGGCAGCCCAGCAGGGCGCGAAGGCCGTCCACCGCCGCGGTGAAGTCGCCGGTGTACTGCTCCATCATGGAGAGCAGCAGGTTGCCGCCGGTGTGGCCGGCCAGTCGGCCATGTTCGAGCATCGGCAGCCGCGCGAGCAGAATCTTGCGGGCTTCGCGCTCGTTGCGGGCCAGCGTCAGCGTGCACTTCAGCACGTCGCCGGGCGGCAGGACGCCAAGTTCATCGCGCAGCTGGCCGGACGATCCGCCACTGTCGAACATCGTGACGATGGCGTGGAGATCGATCCACGGGACACGCTTCAAGCCGCCGAGCACGCTCGGAAGGCCTGTGCCGCCACCAAAGCAACCAACCTTCACGGTCCGCAGACGCACGCGAGTATTCTACCGGCGGAACGCTACAATGGTTGTGTGACCGCAACGGCACTCGACGCGCCGGTGCAGCGCGCGTATCAACGGTGTGCGGCTGATCTGCGCCGCGTGTTTGGTGACCGGTTTGTCGCGCTCGTGGCTGCCGGTCCGGCAGCGGCGGTGGCGTTCGCCAACCAGATCGGGCCCGACGACCTGGAAGCGCTCGGCAGCCTTGCCGAGTCGTGGCGACGCGAAGGCGCGGCCATTCCGGTGGTCATCACGCCCGACGAATTCCGCCGATCGCTCGATACGTTCCCCGCCGAATATCAGGCGCTGCTCGACAATCACGTGGTGATCGCCGGTGTCAGTCCGCTCGACGGCGTGGCGATCAATCGCGATGACCTGCGGCGCGCGTGCGAGGGCCAGGCGCGCGGCCATCTGATCCATTTGCGTCAGGGCTGGATTGAATGCGCGGCCCATCATCACGGGCTGGCGGATCTGATTGCGCGATCGGCGACCCCGCTGCGCCAGCTGCTGCGGAATCTTGCGCGCCTGCACGGTGAGGCGCCCGCCGATTCGGCCGCCCTCGCCGCGTTCGCCGAGCGCGCGGCCGGAATGCCCGCTTCACTCGTGTCGGCCATCCTCGATCTGGAACACGCACCGCACCGGAGCCAGGCGCTCGTGGATCGGTTGCCGGAATACCTGGCCGCTTCCGAACGGTTGTGGGCGGTCATCGACGCCTGGCGCGCAGCATGAAGACAGCGGCCGTCCTGGTGTTGACGCTACTTGTAGCGTCCAACGCTGCTGCGCAGTCGCTCCCCAAACTGACGCAGCCGGTGAACGACTTCGCGAAAGTCATCGACGCGGGAACCGCGGCGGAGCTCGATCGCCGTATCCGTGCGCTCGAACGCGGCACGCCCAAGCACGACGCGGTCGTCGTGGTGACGGTCGAATCGATCGCGCCCTACGGCACCGTTGAAGAGTACGCGCTGCGGCTCTTCGAGCAGGCCGGCATCGGACAAAAGGGACAGAACAACGGAGTGCTGGTGCTGCTGTCGAAGGGCGACCGGCAAGTCCGGATCGAAGTCGGCTACGACCTGGAAGAATTCATCACGGACGGTTTTGCGGGCGACACCATTCGGCAGGAGATGGTGCCGCCGTTCCGGCG
>Ga0315912_10004591_pt1 | contig 13035 bp, 7 predicted proteins | sample VfabasoilMG_FD_204469 | JGI IMG/M metagenome (GOLD analysis project Ga0315912, IMG submission 204469) | Garden soil microbial communities collected in Santa Monica, California, United States - V. faba soil | ecosystem: Environmental > Terrestrial > Soil > Garden | place: USA: California... | reverse complement strand
GTGTGTAATTGTTGTTGCCAAAGCGTACCCCGCGGCGCACGAGGTCATAAGAGATTTGCAGATAATCGTTGTACGAACGATACAGATCGGGCAGATCCATCTCGGGCGGATTCGGGAACGTGAGGTTGCGGATTGAATCATTTTCAGTGATGACGACCACAGCGCGTCCATCGCGGACCTGAGCCTGCATCGGCGTCGAGGCGGATGTCGCGATAAAGAGACTCGCAAATGCCCGCAACAAGCGCGCCGAGGTGATGTAGAACTCGGACTTGTATTCATCGAGATGCTTGTCGCCGCGTTCGGAGGCGGGAAGATGCATAAAGTCCCAGGCAAAGAGTGGGTCGGGTAACGAGAGGTTGCTGTGAATGCCAGCCACCGCGAGTCCGCCACCATAAATGTCAACACATTTTTCAAGATAGCGTCGCTTGGCGATACCCCAGTTGCCGGGGATGGATTGATGACCGATCTCAGTGAGGAACAGAAGATTACCATGCCAGTAATGGAGCCGTTCGCCAAAGTTGTCACCTGCACGATGGAGCGAGTTGATGAGTGAAGCTTCTTGCAGGCGCGCTTCATAAATGGTACCGCGCGGCGTGTAATACGGGCGCGTCGCCCATTCGATCATCCAGTGAAAGACTTCGAGCTGGCTGAACTGCGCCAGCCACGGCGGGACACATTCCGCACGCAGGTAGTCCACGAAGGATTGCTGACTGGGTCCTGACCCGACGGTGAGCAGAGGACGCAGTTCTTCATCGAGCAGATTCCATTCCTGCTCGAAGCCATTGAGTCCGCCTTCGGGCTTTTCCCTGGCGGCTTGCTCGACGGCGAGGTGATATTTATCGGCGAATTGTTGAGGGTTGAAGGGCATGGTTGATTCCTAAAGTTTGGAGTGCATGAAAAGTATTTCGTATTGCGTAGGAAGTAAGATAGGTTTATTCCCCCGTTGGATTACGTTTGCGAGTGATTTGTTCTAAAGAATTCTTTATCCAAATCTTAGAGCCAACAGGGATTTCAGCTTTTTGAGTATTTGGTATCGTGAGTAAATACTCAGGAGAAAATCCCATGGAGAGCCCAAACTCCACATCCTTTTCAATAACCTGATTATCAGGTGTTACGATTTTTACTCTGGCATATCCGTCGAAATGATACTTATCAAACGATAAGAAGGGAAAAATCAATAATAAGGTATCACTAGCCTGACTGACATTTTCAACAGTAAGCAAGAAAGTTTCATCCATTTGACACTCTCCATAAAACTTTTATTTAAGTGATTTCAGACCTTCCACCAACCTCTCGAACGCGCCTTGTGTTCTTTCCGCGGGCGTAGCATACGAGAAGCGGACCCAGTCATTGCCGAAGGGAGAGAAGAACGCGCCGGGGACAATAGCGACGCCGTGATTCTCTGCGAGATACTGTCCGAGAGGTTCACTGTCCGCCCAGCCTTTGGCTTGGATGAATTCACCAACATTGATGAAGGCATAATACCCCTTGCCGATGATGTGCTGGAATTCATGCTTCATCAACAAGTTTTTCAATACGACGCGGCTGGCATTCGTTGGCTCGATGATGGTCTTTGCGGCTTCGTTGAATCCCATTTCATATGCCGCCATTGCAACAGCCAAAGAAAAGAACGATGGAATGACCGTATGCGACGAGCGCGCTACGATGAATTTGATGACATCTTCATCCGCGATGAGATGACAGTTACGGACGTTCGATCCGCCCAATGATTTGGTGATGCCATCCAGGAACATAATGCGTTTGCGTTCTTCAGGCGTAAAAAACTTCAGGAAGGAATTCAAGTCCATTGGCGATTCATCGGTGACGTAGTGATACATCCAATCAAAGAGGACGAATGCCACACCTGCCTCCAAGGCGGCTTTGGCAAGTGATACTTGTTTTTCGACAGCAATGGTCAAGCCGGTTGGGTTGTCGGGGTTGGTGATGACGAGACCGGCGATCTTGCGTCCGCTGGATGCGGCGAACTTCACGCTTTCACGAATCGCATCTTCGGAGTATGCCCATCCCTGCGCAGGGTCACCGGGCGCCCAAAGGACGTTTGCTCCCACGCCGTAGGGTCCCCAGTTGTAGGAGATCCACGGGACGCGCGAGACCATGACAAGGTCACCCTGCCGTCCATGACCGAGAGCCAGCATGGCTTGATAGGCTTTGACCAGCGCGTCACGTCCACCCGCGGTGCCGAGCACATTGGCAGGTCCCCAACCGGAGGAGGAGTCCAACTTCCAGTATTGCTCAATGACCGCCTTGCGATAAGCCTCGGTGCCGAACGGCATATCGTAAGCCGTACCATGCTCCAGTTGGAGTTGAAGCGCACGTTCGAGTATCGGTTTGGGAGTCCCCGGAAGTGAAGCGCCTCCATCTCCCTGCGACGCGTCGAAGATCGCCCCAGTCGGATTCTTTTCCTTGTACACTTTCAATGATTTGTTGATGAGGAACATGCGTGAAGGCGGGATGTCCATCATCTCGCTCAAATTTCCGCTGACAGGAATTAGATTCTTTTCCGGCACAGCGTAGACGGGTGTGGCGTTGGAAACGGTCATGGTTTTTCTCCTTGTTGATAGTTACACCGTCCCGCAGTTTTGTCCTGCAAACAGGCTTGATTCCAGGCAACCTGCGGGACGTTTTGTGTAAGAAAAACGCCCCGAGGGTTCGGGGCGTTTGTGTATGGTTTACTCTCAGCCTTGTCTTGCCTGTTCCAATTCCCAACACGGACGCCCCGTCACTGTGCGAGTGCGGTTTGTATTATCGGTGTTGGTATTGGTCATCAGACTGAACATTGATTGCAAGGATACCACTGCGAGGCGGGGAGAGTCAAGAAAATGGATGCTATATCACAATATTCACAGGCACTATTCCCAAAGGACAGGTCCCGTCTTGCGATAGTTTTGAGCCAGCAGTTCCAGATCGAGGATGTTGATGATGCCGTCGTTGTTCAAATCCGCTCCGGGCGGCTCGGCGGAATTGTAGCTAAAACCGATCGTCATGGCGTCGAACTGATCGATCTCGTTGTTGTCATCAATATCGCCGGCAAGCAGGGCGATCTCGGGCATGGAACGGACGTCCCCTTCCGCAAGCGTGATCGAACCCTGAATGCGGAGGAACCCATTCGCGGTGGCAACGACCGTATACGTTCCGGCAGGGACCTGGAAACTGAACGTTCCATCCGGGTTGGCATTGACAGCCGCGACGAAATTTTCGTCCAGGTCATATAAACGAACCGTGACGACCTTGACTGCGATCACGCGCCCGGTCAGGGTTGCTCCAGATACAGGCGTAATGGTGGGCAAAGGCGTGAACGTGGGCGAGACAACCGGCGTGGATGTCACTGTAGGCGTGAACGCTTCAACCGGTGTGGATGTGAATGTAGGAACGACCGTAGGCGTCAGCGTCAACCATGCGTACGTTGAAACCATCTGTTCAAAGACAGCTGACTCAGCCGCGAAGTCGAAGACAGGCGGCGGAGTGGTAAAAGCACCCGGGTTATGAGAATGGAGGATAAAATCCAGACTTACACAAACATTATCCCTGAGCGTGGAATAGGCAACCCACTGATACAGGCTCCCAGCCGCACCCTCATCTCCGGTCTGTTTCACAAAGGAGATACCGTTTATGGTCACTGCCTCGGATGGATTGGGCGTAGGCAACGGACTTTGACACGGGCTGGCATTCTCTGCCACAACGACTTCCAGATATTTCTCACTGAGATTCGTGCCCGGCACAATGGGCAGATTGATGCGGGTAAAGTTATCATTCCCTCCGGGGGCAATTTGTCCCTGTGGCGGATATTTGAACTCAAAACCATATCTGGAGTTGGTGAAGGTCAGCCAGTCACCTACAGGAGAGGTGGGCGTCACAACCGTGATCGGCGTGGACGATGCAACCTGGGTTGGAACAATCACCGGCGTGGATGACGCGACCTGCGTCGGAACGATGGTCGGCGAGGGTGTATTTCCAAGGATGGTCAGGATGTCGCCAATCGCAGGGAGTTCCACAAGGATATTGTTTCCCGTATTGACACGGGCGGTACAAATGATCGTCGCATCTCCGGCTTGTAAACTTGTCACATTATAGGTAAGTGCAACACCGCTCGTCGTGGCTTTGTTGCCATTACTGCCGGCAATCGCCACGATGAAAGTTCCATTCTGCGGGTCGTTGATCGCCACAGCGGCATCCGCGCCAAACAGATTCGCAACAGCAATGTCGGTTACATAGACCTTACTTGCATCATAAGAACAGGTGAATTCAGCGCTGGTATATCCTGAGACAGGCACGTTGTTCAAACGAACCGTGACGAACGCTGTTCCCCCAATACCGACACTTGCCGGGTCAGTCTCTGTGGAAACATAAGGACCTGTCGGCGTGGGTGTGATTCCCGTGGGCACAGGTGTTGCCGTTGATGGCACGGGCGTCGCGGTGGATACAGAACCCGGCGCATTCAACAGGGGTCTAAATAAACCAACCGTCTCGCTGTTTCGGGTAAACGTCGTGCTGTTCACAGACGAACTGTAGTTAACCTGCCAACCGGCAAAGGAGGCGCCAATTAATGTGGGTCGCAACATGAAATGCAAGTGCGGAACATTCGGCTCCACATATCCCGTGCAGTACCTGTATCTCACACCGTCGGCAATGATCCCCAGGCGTTGGTTCTGCGCCACCGCATCCCCCAACTTCACCTGAATGTTGCCCAAAAACTGATATTCCGTCAACCACCCGCCGCTGTGAGCAACCTTCATGTGACAGGTCGAGATCTCAACTACCATTCCCGATGCCGCGGCTGTCACCCAATAATTGGACGTGTTCTCCCCCGTTTTCAAATCGGTCCGCGGAGCAAAATCGATCGCGCCGCCAAGCGAGTAATGGTGTGAACTGCTCAAGGGTCGTCTGGTGCCGTTATCGATCCCATCGATCGCATACCAGGCAATTCCCTGATCCCACGGCAGTTGGAACATATCCACCGGCGGAGCCAGCTCCGGCGCGGCAACGGCAATTTGACTTGCCGGGATAAAAGAAGCCATTAATACGAGCAGACTAAACCATCGCAACATTTTTTTGGACATTATTCCTCGCTTCCTTCCACGGGGACACTTGATTCTTCCCAACAGGCTTTTCGCTTCACTGAAGCCATCCCTGCCAGGTTTATCCGAACACGAACAGCGCGCTCTTTCCGAGTCGCACCACATCACCGGGCTTCAACGCCGCCGAACTTCTGCCCACAGACCGTCCGTTGAGGAACGTCTCACCATCAACGCTCATCAGATAATAGCCTTTGTTCGTGGAAACGATCTTGGCATGTTGAGCGACAATATGCGGGTCATTGATGCAAATATCGTTTTGCGGGTCACGTCCGATCTGGCAGGGCAGTTTCTTAAGGACAAAACTTTCGCCCGCACGCGGACCATGCTTGACATGCAAAGCGGCGATGCTGTATGAGGCTTGCGGTTTATGGGCAGGCTTTGTCTTTTTCACAAACAACCGATAAACGACCAACGCGCCACCCATCGTCAGCCCAGCCAATAACAAGCCCATTCCCCAGGATAAAAATCCGGTTGTAGAGGCAGGCGGCGGGGCAAGCGTAAGAAGCGATCCCGTTTCCGGTTGAGGAGCTTTGGCTACACCAATTTCCTTGTCAATATTCAAGGCAATGTTTCCACTACTGATACTTACACCCTCAAGCGGAACCGCAAATCCCTCAGGACTGCGAATGGCAAGCGCCGCGCTCTCAAGCAGAAGATTCGTCTGACACCCTTTCAAGGCAACGAAACGCACCTCTGCCAGCGTCCCATTCACATTCTTCGGGGAAGAGCTGGCATACGAGCCATCCACCTGACCGGTGAGTTGAGGCAAAGGCAAACCGTTCATCCCCGGAATCGGACTCGACGCGTTGACAGGCTCCAGACAGGCAGGATCGTAGCGGATCTGAAATGTAAATCCTTGAATGGGGGTGGCAGAGGCGGCGTTCAAATTGACGATCACTGTCTCGCCGGTTTTATAGGCGGTTGTAGAGGCGGTCAACCAGATGGACTCTGCACCTTGTGCACTGACATTGACCGCGGCAACAAGAGCAAAAACAACAATAAAAGCACAAACAGCTATTCTTTTCATGCGTACTCCATGCAAACAGGGGCGCACGGTTTCATGCGCCCCTGTAACTTCATATCAATACTATTCCCAAACCAACGGACCCGTCTCGCGATAGTTTCGGGCGAGAAGTTCAAGGTCGAGCACGTTGATGATGCCATCGTTGTTCAGGTCAGCCGACGTCGGGGTGGAGGCGTTGTAGTTAATGCCGATGGTGATCGCATCGAACTGGTCGATCACGTTGTTGTTGTCAATATCGCCCGCCAGCAGGGTAATGGACGGCTGGTTGGTCGTTCCACCGGGAGTTAAGATGGCTTCACCCTGTGCACCGAGGTGTCCACTGGCTACAGCAAAGATGGTATAGGTTCCGGCAGGAGCCGACATGCTGAAGGTGCCATCCACACCTGCCACAGTAGAAGCGACGAGGATGCCCTCCGAGTCATACAAACCAACGGCAACCGGTTTGCCCGCTATCACCTGCCCGGCAACCGTCCCATTGGGGTTGGGTGTTGACGTCGGAGAGGGAAGCGGTGTGATCGTAAAGGTAGGCACTGGGGATTCCAAGGGTGTGGATGTTGGTGTTGGCGATTCCACAGGTCCGGGGGTGGATGTTTCAGTGGGCGTTCCACCGGGTTCAGATGTGGAAGTTGCGGTGACTGTGCCACCGGGTTCAGGTGTGGATGTCGCAGTGACTGTGCCACCCGGCTCCGAGGTCGATGTTGCCGTAGTTGTCCCGCCGGGTTCCGAAGTGGATGTTGCAGTAACCGTGCCGCCTGTCCCGGATGTAGGCGTGGGCGATTCAATAGGTCCGGGTGTGGGAGTGGCAGTTAATGTTTCCACCGGCTCTGGTGTGGAAGTGATGGTAGGGGAAGGCGTAGGTGTGGATGTAAACGTTGCGGTGGGAGCAACTCCAACGACGGTCAGAGTCGTGACCGTGGCAGGAAGTTCCGTTAACTGACCATCGCCCTTCGAGACGCGTACATTACATCCCAGCGAAGCCTGTCCCGCCTGCAATGCCTTGACATTGAAGGTGAAAGCCGCTCCGCCTGTAGTGGCTTTGTTGCCATTACTGCCCGCGATCGCGACGACGAAACTGCCATTCTGCGGGTCGTTGATCGCCGCGGCAGAATCGGCTCCAAAGAGACTGCCTACAAGAATATTGCTCACCTGCACCAGACCAAAGTTATAGACGCAGATGAATTCAGCGCTGGTATACCCTCCCGCCGGAATATTGTTCAAGCTGACTGTAACGGTCGCTGTCTCTCCCACATTCAGGCTGGTCGGATTCACCTCCACACTTGCAGAGGGCACAACCGAAGCGTTTTCACGAAGTGTCAAAACATAAAAACCGCCACCGGATTGTGGTCCAACCTGAATGGCGTACGACCCGGCAGGCTGGTTACTGGTGAGCGAACCGACACCACTGGCGATCACATTATCACTGGCATCCAGAAGGATGAGTTGCGGAACCAGGTCCCCACTGATGGGCGATACCGTGATGACAAAGTTATGCGCCTCGGTAAACTCAAAGCTCCATTTCTCATAGATACTGGAATTCACAAAGCCGATATAGGTGGCATCCCAAACGCTCAGGCTACGGTTGATCACCATCGCATCAGCATGTGGCGCCGAATTGGTGCTTGCCAAAACAGGCTGGCTCCCCACCGTGCTACTAAACACCAACATAAACACAACAAGGATCTGGATCATATGTTTGTATTTCATGCTCAAAATCTCCTCTCGAATTAAGTTTTGCCAGTCAAACAAGGACCAGATGGAAGGGAATTACGATGCGACCGCCCACAACAATATTTTTCAGATCAGCAGAAAGGATTATGCAGGTTAAGTTCATCCTCTTCATCTGGTTTCTCAAATCACAGAATACCGTTTTGTCTTTGACAAAATAGTTTCTTATCCATTTCATTGTATGACTCTGATGTTACATTTCCCGTTACAGGAAAGTTGCCGTGATGTTGCAAATTGATTGCGGAATCAAATTACCAGTGGCGCATAGTACTTATGTGTGACGCGAGAATCAAAAAAGGCGGCGGACTCTCCTTTCAGAAAGTCCGCCGCCTTTTTATAGTTCAGCGATACGATTCAATGAACCTATATCACAATACTCACCAGTCTTTTGTTTGCCACGATCACCTTCTTTGGCTCTTTGCCTTCCAAATATTTCTGGATAGTTTCGGATGCCAGCGCCGCGGCTTTGATCTCTTCTTCGCTCGCCTCCGCCGGGACCGTGATGCGGTCGCGTACTTTACCATTAACCTGCACCGGCAATTCGACCGTGTCCTCTTTTGCGGCGGCTTCATCGAATTTGGGCCACATTTGTTGATGGACAGAGTAAGTTTTGCCTAAGTGATTTGTCCACAGTTCTTCGGCGATGTGCGGGGCGACAGGTGCCAGCATACGCAGATAAAAGTCCTGGGCTTCGTTCCATTCGGGAGAACCCACTGCACCTGCTTCACGTGCCTTGTACATCTCGTTCATCAGCTCCATCAATGAGGAGATAACCGTGTTGAATTCAAAGTTCTCGAAGTCACTCGTCAATTTGCGAACGGTCTGGTGAACGCGTCGGCGCAGATTCCTTTTCGTTTCATCAGTAGCAGACCCGGGCTGAGTCGGATCGGTGAACAGAGTCCACACGCGGCGAATCCAGCGCGCAGTCCCTTCGATGCCCTGCGAATCCCAGGGCGCTCCCTGTTGCCATCGGGCAAAGAACATCAAGTAAGCACGGACGGTGTCGGCTCCATATTTCTGCACCAACACATCTGGCGCAACCACATTGCCCTTGCTCTTCGACATCTTGCTGTTGTCTTCTGCCAGCACCATGCCCTGATTGCGCAACTGCATCACAGGCTCGTTGCCTTCGGTGATGCCCATGTCGCGCAACGCCTTGTGGAAAAAGCGGAAGTACAGCAAGTGCATGTTGGCATGTTCACTGCCGCCCGTGTAGGTGTCGACAGGCATCCAATAGTTATATTCGGCATCGTCGAAGGGAGCCTTATCATCGTGCGGCGACAAATAACGCATGTGATACCACGACGAACACATGAATGTATCCATCGTATCGGTTTCGCGCACGGCATACTCGCCGCAAACCGGACAGGTAGCGTCCTTCCACGTCGGGTGGAATTTCAACGGGCTTTCACCGGTCGGTCGCCATTCGATGTCATCAGGCAACAACACAGGGAGTTGGTCGTCAGGCACGGGATTCCATCCGTGCTTTTCACAATGCACCATCGGGATCGGCGCGCCCCAGTATCGCTGGCGGGATATCAACCAGTCGCGGTAACGATAGTTGACATCCCGTTTGCCCACGCCCTTTTGCTCCAGGTACTCGATCACCGCTTTGATGGCGGGATTCTTCAAACCTTTATCGTTCGTCGCAGGCGTGCCATTGAATTGAGCGGAGTTGATCATCACGCCTTCGTGCGCGTACGCAACTTCCATCGTGTCACCATCCAATGTAACGCCTTCGGGCTGGATGACAGGAATCACCTTCAAGCCGAACTTGCGTGCAAATTCAAAGTCGCGTTCATCGTGAGCAGGGACTGCCATGATCGCGCCCGTGCCATACGACATCAAGACATAATCTGCAACCCAGATGGGGATACGTTCCTCGTTGACCGGATTGATGGCATAGCCGCCTGTGAATACACCGGTCTTTTCCTTATCCTTCGCTTCACGCTGGATGTCGGTCTGCTTCGCCGCCTGATCCCTATACTCACTGACAGCTTTCGCCTGCTCCGGTGTGGTGATCTTCTCCACCAACGGATGCTCCGGCGACATCACCATGAACGTCGCGCCCCACAACGTATCGGGACGGGTAGTGAATATCTCGATAGGGTCACCCGCTTCCGTTTTGAATGTGACCGACGCGCCTTCACTGCGACCGATCCAATTCGTCTGCAAAGTTTTGATGTAATCGGGCCAGTCAATCCCATCGAAGATCAACAGTTCATCAGCATACTTTGTCGCCTTGAAGAACCATTGCTCCAGTTCCTTCTTGATGACAGGCGTGCCACAACGGTCGCACACGCGATCATCCCCTTTGACCTGTTCGCGTGCCAAAGTTGTATTGTCCTTCGGGCACCAGTCCACAGCTGATTTCTTACGATATGCCAATCCGTGTTTGTATAACTGGATGAAGAACCACTCCGTCCATTTGTAATACTCGGGGTCGGCAGAGATGGCTTCGCGCTCCCAATCGAACATGGCTCCCATCGTACGCATCTGCTTGCGCATCCGTTCGATGTTGGCGTAGGTCCACTTCTTCGGGTGGATGTTATTCTTGATCGCCGCGCCTTCCGCAGGCAGACCGAACGCATCGAATCCCATCGGGAACATCACGTTGTATCCCTGCATTCGTTTGAAACGGGCGCGGGCATCAGGCGGAGTCATCGAGAACCAGTGACCGATGTGCAGGTCGCCGCTGGGATACGGCAACATCGTCAGCGCGTAATGCTTGGGTCTGCTCTCATCGATCACCGAACGATACAACTTGTCCGCTTCCCATTTCTTCTGCCAGCGCGGTTCCATCTCCTGCGGGTTGAAGGAAATATTCCTTTTTGTAGTAACGGCTCTGCTTTGCGCCCCTTTGGGGTTAGCCGTTTCTGCCTTCTTCACCACCTGAATAGCCTTGGGCTTCTCTTTATAAGGAACCACCGCTTTCGATTTTTTCATCACAGGCACGATTGCCCTGACATCAGCAGATTTCGGCGCGACCTTTTTCGCTGTACTCTTCTTTACAGGTGTAGCCTTTTTAGCAACGACCTTCTTTTTAGAAGCTACAGGCTTGGTTGCTTTTTTAACAACAGCCTTCTTGACAGATGTCTTTTTCGCCTTTGGGGCTGTTTTCTTTTTAGTGGTTTTTGTTGTCTTCTTTTTCGTTGTAGCCATTCTTACCTCATGAATTATATTTTCAGGTTTTCCAGTGTCAGGTTTCAAGTCTCCTGATTGACTCTCGGTATTGTCGTTATGATTCAACAAGGAGGCGCGGAAGAAGAGGTCCCTGCTTCCAGAAGATGAAGTTGATTCGAATGTTCATACGTGCCTCCTATTGTTTTATGTCATTGCGAGGAGCGGAGCGACGAAGCAATCTCCGACAATCTTGGGGATTGCTTCGGGCTGTCGCCCTCGCCATGACAAAATAAAAACAAAAAATCCTTCATCCACAACAGGGACGAAGGACGCTTTGCGCTCCGCGGTACCACCCAGTTTGTAAAGCGAGAAACATCTCACCTTACCACTTTAATTGCTATAACGGGCTTTCCCGTCGCTGACTACCTGCGGAGCTTTCCCGCGTTCACCGGCGAAGTCTCTCTTACGAGGAACAGGCGAGTTCGGTCTTGTGTCCCTTTCGGGGATTGGTATTCCCGTACGATACCATTGCTGGGCTTCCACCTCACTCTCCCAACTCGCTGACGGGATGACCTACTACTCCTGCCGTGACTTTTGTTTGTAGATCACGTTTGAAATGTGACCTATTATTTTGTGGACCCAGAGGGATTCGAACCCTCGACCTTCTCAATGCCATTGAGACGCGCTCCCAACTGCGCTATGGGCCCCGGTTTAGAGTTATCAGTTATCAAAGTCACCAGTGATAAGTCTTGTCCAGGGATCATCTTACTGATAACTGTTTACTGCTCACTGAACAAGTGGACCTGAGGGGATTCGAACCCCTGACCTCCTCAGTGCGATTGAGGCGCGCTCCCAACTGCGCTACAGGCCCATGATCAAGGCGAAGGACATTCTACTGTAGGCATTAAGGGATGTCAAGCAAGGTATTTTTTCAGATTCGCTGTAAAATAGGATTATCCTTTCCATTGAGGGAATTCTCATGGCTGATTTAAATTCCAAACCCGTCTACCGCATCATGGATCTGCACGAATCGGATCGTCCTCGAGAGAGGCTTGCTTCGTTGGGACCCCAGGCTTTGACCAACGCTGAATTACTTGCGATCCTGCTCCGGGTCGGCGTACGAGGCGAGAATGCCGTTGAGGTCGGTCAACGACTGCTCAACAAATTCAGCGGGCTGACAGGACTCCACCGCGCCCCTTTCGTTGACCTGAAAAAGCAACACGGACTCGGCGATGCCAAAGCCGCGCAGATCAAAGCCGCCATCGAATTGGGCAGGAGGCTGACGCTGGAATCCCCCGAAGAGAAACCCAGTATCAACTCCCCCGCCGATGCCGCCGCGCTGGTCTCGTATGAAATGTCTGCATTGGAACAGGAACATCTGCGCGTGATCCTACTGGACAGAAGAAACCGCGTCATGGAAACGGTGGAAGTGTACAAAGGCTCAGTCAATTCGTCGCAGGTGCGAGTCGGTGAAATCTTCAAGGAAGCCGTGCGGAAAAACGCCTCGGCATTGGTCGTGATCCATAATCATCCATCCGGCGACCCCACCCCCAGCCCCGATGATGTCGCGGTGACGCGAGCCATCGTGCAGGCTGGCAAATTATTGGATGTGGAAGTGCTCGACCATTTGATCATCGGTCAAGGAAAGTGGGTGTCGCTCAAAGAAAGAGGCTTGGGATTTGTGTAAGTAATCTATGTTGGTTTTTAGCATCACGCTCATCCGGCAGTTGAGCTACTCGATGAACACGTAGGTTCGATGTCTCTAACGACAAAACAAAGGAAATAAATAAAATGAAACGCCTTGCATTTTCCGCTCTTTTACTCGCATCCATCATCGGCATTCTCAGCGCTTGTGCCGCACCAACACAGGCGCCCACTGCCACACCGCTTCCCCCTACAGCGACTGCCACCCCCGAGCCTCCACCGGGAATCACATTTTATTATCAGGGCAGTGCACAATTTGAGATTATCAGTCCCGAGGGTGTTCATGTCTGGTTTGATGTGATCAATACATCTGCCTTTTCCGCGCCGCCAACTGAGAATGATGTTTTACTGACCACACACGGA
>Ga0315912_10004590_pt1 | contig 13036 bp, 11 predicted proteins | sample VfabasoilMG_FD_204469 | JGI IMG/M metagenome (GOLD analysis project Ga0315912, IMG submission 204469) | Garden soil microbial communities collected in Santa Monica, California, United States - V. faba soil | ecosystem: Environmental > Terrestrial > Soil > Garden | place: USA: California... | reverse complement strand
CGGGCGCTTCCGCGTGAACATCTACCGGCAGCGGGGGTCGATCGCGATCGTGATGCGCGTCATCCCTCCGCGCGTCCCGCGGCTCGAGGAGCTCGGTGTGCCGGCGGCGTGCCGCGCGCTCGCCACTAAGGACCGCGGGCTCGTCCTGTGCGTGGGGGCTGCGGGCAACGGCAAATCGACGACGCTGGCCGCGATGATCGACCACATGAACCACACGACGCACCGCCACGTCGTCACGATCGAGGATCCGATCGAGTACCTGCACGAGGACGATCTGTGCTCGATCAGCCAGCGCGAGATCGGCGCCGATACGGTGAGCTTCGCGAGCGCCCTGCGGGCCGCACTGCGCCAGGATCCGGACGTGATCCAGGTCGGCGAGATCCGCGACGCCGAGACGATGGACATCGCGCTCAAGGCCGCCGAAACCGGACACCTCGTCCTGTCGACGCTGCACACGCCGGACGTCGCGCGCACCGTGCACCGAGTGCTCGCGCTGGCGGAGGGTGACGCTCAGGAGATCCGCGAGCGCTTTGCGGGGGCGCTGCAGGGCATCGTCGCCCAGCGACTCTTGCCGCGCGCGAGCGGGCAGGGGCGCGTGCTGGCCGCCGAGGTGCTGATCGGCACGGGGTCGGTGCGCGAGAGCATCAAGCGCCCCGAGGGGAACCCGCCGCTCAAGGAGCTGATGGAGTCCGGCGGGTCGCTCTACGGCATGCAGACGTTCGAGATGCACGTGAAGGACCTGGTCCGGGACGGCGTCGTCGACCGCGAGATCGGCCGCGGCGCCATGGGGTTCTGAGCGCAGGCGCCCCGTCGATTTTTGACCGCGGCTCCCCCCCAAGTTACACCGGCCCCCGAACATGCCCGACGGTACCGACCCCCAGCCCGAAGCACTTCGCCACGATTTCACCCTGCCGGAGGTGCGGAGCCTCCACGACCTGCCGCTCTTCGAGCTCGTCGATCGGGCGCGCGCCGTGCACCGTCGCTTCCACACCGACAACGAGGTGCAGCTCTGCACGCTGCTCAGCGTGAAGACGGGCGGCTGCCCCGAGGATTGCTCGTACTGCTCGCAGTCGTCGCACAACAAGACCGCGGTGAAGGGGGAGGCGATGCTGCCCATCGCCGACGTGATCGCTCAGGCCCGCGCCGCCAAGGAGCGCGGCGCGACGCGCTTCTGCATGGGCGCGGCCTGGCGCGAGCCGAAGGAGGGCCCGGCCTTCGAGCGCGTGCTCGAGATGGTGCGCGGCGTGAAGGCGGAAGGGCTCGAGGCGTGCGTCACGCTCGGCATGCTCACCGATTCGCAGGCCGAGCGCCTGAAAGCCGCGGGGCTCGACGCGTACAACCACAACCTCGACACCTCGCGCGCCCACTACAAGTCGATCGTCACGACGCGTACCTTCGACGACCGGCTCGCCACGCTGCGCCGCGTGCGCAACGCCGGCATCACCGTGTGCTCGGGCGGCATCATCGGCATGGGTGAGAGCGTGGACGATCGCTGCTCGATGCTGGTCGAGCTCGCGACGCTCGATCCGCACCCGGAAAGCGTGCCGATCAACGCGCTCGTGCGGGTCGAAGGCACGCCGCTCGCGTCGCTGCCGCCGGTCGAGCCGCTCGAGCTCGTGCGGCTGATCGCGACGGCGCGCATCATGATGCCGCGGTCGCGCGTGCGGCTCAGCGCCGGGCGCAGCGAGATGCCGCGCGAGGCGCAGCTCCTGGCGCTCTACGCCGGCGCCAACAGCATCTTCTACGGCGAGCGCCTGCTCACCACGCCAAACCCCGACGAGGACGCCGACACGGAGCTGATCCGCCTCGCGGGCTTACGTGCCCAAGCGCCGTCGGCCTAGCCGGCCGCGTCGGAGCACCAGGCCGAGCCCGACGAGCGCGACGAGTGCCGCCGAGCGTCCGTTGCCGGCCTGCTCGGGCGAGATACCGCAGCCGCTCTTCTGCTCGACCGCGCAGGAGCGCATGTAGCCGTGACGCGGCACGCACTCGTCTTGGCTGACGGGCTCACCGGGCGGGTAGATCTCGCAGATGCCCCGGATGTCGGACTCGTAGAGATCGCGCTGCGTGATGCTGCCGGGGCTGTACTGCTTGTACATCGTCGCGGGCGAGTTGCCGTCGTGCGAGAGGCCGAGGAAATGCCCCGCCTCGTGCGTGAGCACGGCCAGCAAGTCGTCCCTGATCTCGCCCGGCTCGTCGGTGGTCGTGAAGGTGGAGGCGTAGGAGTTGATCTCGACGTCGGCGTCGAAGATCTGAGCATTCTCGCGGTTGTACGTGATGGTCGTCAGCGCGAGCGTGTCCTCGCCGTCGACGTGCGGCCAGTCGTTGTCGCGGAACATGAACACGTTGGCGTTGCCCTGGTCAGAGTTGTACTCGGGGTGGTCGCACGTGGCCGGGCTGAAGTCGTCGACGCGCATGCTCGGCGGCTGACCTTCGCCGCAGTCCGCGCTCATCCAGGTGGTGAACGCCTGCTCGACGACACCGTGGACCGTGTCGAAGTCGATGCCCTGCGTCCTCGAGCCGTCCTGCTGAACGGCGAAGGAGAGACAGCTCTTCGGCCAGTAGAGCGGCTGGCCCTCGAGCCGGCAGCCATCGCCGTCGACATCGCAGGGCGGATCCGGCTCGGTTTGCCAGACGTCGTCGTAGCCGACGTGATTGTCGCAGGCCTTCGTGCGGCAGTAGTCGTCGCGGGCGTAGGCGGAGCTCGCGATCAGCGAGGCCGCGCAGGCGGCCGCCAGCACCCGTGCCGGGCGTCTCATCGTCGTTCCGCCCGCACGAGTGCCAGGCTCTCGGTGAGGAGCCGCCCGCGCAAGGTTTCGACGGCCGACGGCTTGCCGCCGACGAGGGCGGGAAGCTGGCGGTTCGGGCGCAGGATCCGTCCGCGCGCCTCGGTCATGATCGGGTAGTGGCCCTGACCCATGGCGGTCACGCCGAACAGGGCGGTGTCGAGCTGCGTGACGAACGTCAGGCTTTGCTCACCGAGCGTGAGCTCGGCCGAGCCCTCCACGACCTGCCCCACGTTCCCGACGACTCCGCCGAGCGTCCGCACGACGAGCTCGGTCGTGCTCGGATCCATCCCAGACACCAGTTCGTCCACCCGGACGCGAGTGTCGGTGACGATGCGCCGGGTCCCACCGATCGTCTGCCAGCTGGACCGCTTGGCGACGGCGGTCACGACGAGCACGCTGCTGCTCCGCCCGACGAGCTCGGCAAGCGAAAGGGCGCGCGCCGTGGAGGCGCTGGCCGGGCCGCTCGTGAGGAGCCCGAGTAGTCCTGCGCCAAGAAGAGTTGTGAAACCCCGTCGCTCCATCCCCTTTGGGTGTAGCACGTCGGAACCCGCCGCGGGGGGAGGCACGCCGGGGGGCGGGACGAGGCGGCTTGGGGTATAACCCCGGGCCGGCCGCATGCCGCCTACCGCCTCAGCGCCCTCGTTGGTCCCCGCGCTCGATCGACGCTCTCCGACGCTCGCCGCCGAGCTCAAGACGTACGTCGTACGCCACCGGGGCGCGATCGAAACGATGGTCCGTGGCGCCGGACCCGAGGCCGGGCTGCCGGCGGCCGTGCGCTACGCCAAGGTGATCGACGGGCTGCTCTGCGCCCTGTTCCGGGCGCTCGAGACGGCGATGACGGCCGATGGCACCTGGCAGGAAGTCGGGCTCGCGGCGGTCGGCAGCTACGGGCGCGAGGAGCTCGCCTTCCACAGCGACCTCGACGTGCGGCTGATCTCGCCGGCGCGTGTCGAGAAGGTGCGACCGGTCGCCGAGGCGCTGCTCTACCCGCTGTGGGACGCGGGGCTCAGCATGGGTCACCAGGTCGTCACGATCAACGAGGTGCTCGAGCTCGCGCAGACGGATCTGCCGACAGCCACCACGCTCCTTGATTGGCGCTTCGTGGCGGGCGATGCCGCGGTGAGCACCAAGCTCGTCGAGCGCGCGGCGGAGGGCCTGTTCGGCATCGGAAATATCTCGAGATTTCTCGAGCGCCTCTCGAAGCGGGTGAGCGAGCGCGGCGAGCGCTACGCCGGCTCGGTCTACCTGCTCGAGCCCGACGTGAAGAACGGCATCGGCGGCCTGCGCGATCTGGACGTGGCCTGCTGGGCGGTGCGCGCGCGCTTCCGCGTGAAGACGCTGAAGGATCTCGTGCGCCTCGGCGTGCTGCTCGCGCGCGAATGGCAGGAGATCGAGGAGGCGACGCTCTTGCTCTGGCGCGTGCGCAACCTCTTGCACCTGTATGCCGGGCGGCGCTCGGACCGGCTCAGCTTCGACCGGCAAGAAGCGCTCGCCAAGGACCTCGGCTACGGGACGGGCGGCGCCGGCGTCGAGCAGTTCATGAGCGTCTACTACCGGAACGCCCGGGTGATCGCGCGTGCGCGCGAGCTCATCCTGCAGCGTTCGGAGCCGCCGCCGAAGCGCAAGCCGCGTGAGCGGGTGATCGGCAACGGGCTGAAGCTCACGAACGAGCAGATGTCGATCGTCGACCCGGCGGCGCTCGAGGCCGAGCCGGCGCTCGCGTTGCGCGTCTACGACGAGGCGGTCCGGCGCGATCTGCCGGTGTACGCCTTCGCGCGCGACGCCATCGCGCGCGCCCTCGCCACGCCGGGCTTCAGCGAGCGACTGCGCGCGAGCGAGGAAGCGTCGCGGCTCTTCGTGCACCTCTGCACCACCGTCCAGCTCACGAAGCTGCGCGGCGGCTCCGTGTTGCAGGAGCTCCACGACGTGGGCTTGCTCGTGGCCATGGTCCCGGAGTTTTCACCGGTGGTCGGCCGCGTGCACCACGACGTGTATCACACGTTCACGGTCGACGTTCACTCCGTCGCCGTGGTCGATCACCTGCGTGCGCTCGTGCGTGGCGAGCTCGCGGCGGAGCATCCGCTCGCTTCGCGCCTGGCCGCCGAGATCTCGCGTTCGAACGCGCTGTTCTTCGCTGCGCTCCTGCACGACATCGGCAAGGACGAGGGCGGCAAGGCCCATTCCGAGCGCGGTGCCGGCATGACGCGCAGCGTGCTCAGTCGTCTCGGCGTGCTCGAGGCCGATATTCGCGAGGCCGAGCACCTCGTCCTCAAGCACCTGCGCATGTACCACGTGGCCACGCGTCGCGACATCGACGACCCGGACACGCTGGCCGCTTTCTGCGAAGAAGTGCACGGGCGTGAGGGGCTCCGCGAGCTCTACCTGCTCACGATCTGCGACGTGTCGATGACCAGCCTCGGCGCGCTCACGAGCTGGAAGGCTCGCGTGCTCGAGCAGCTTTACCTCGGGGCGGACGTGCTCCTGTCGTCGGGAGCCACGCCGCACAGCGAGGAGCGTCTGGAAGAGGCCCGCAACGCCGTGCGGGTCATGTGCCCCGAGCGCGGCGAGCGCGAGTTCCTCGATCACTTCTTGAAGGCGATGCCCGAGCGTTACCTGTACGCGAACGAGAGCGGCGACATCATGCGCCACTCGCGCTTCGCCCGGCAGGCGCAGATGCAGCAGGTGAACGTGACGGTGATGACCATCGCCGAGCCCTACGTCGAGCTCGGGTTCATCGCCGACGACCGCCCCGGCCTGCTCGCGATGATCACGGCGGCCCTCGCGGCCGTGCGCTTCAAGATCCTGAGCGCCCAGGTGAACAACTGGGTCGACAACTACGGCCGTACGCGCGCGCTCGATCTATTCTGGGTGCGCGGGGGTACGTCGCCGGAAACCGTGCAGAGCGCCATGCCGCGCGTGCAGCGCGATTTCGAGCGCCTGCTCTCCCAGGAGCTCACGCCGGCGGAGCTCGTGACCGGCGGCGCCCGCCGCTCGCACTGGTCGGATCGCCCCACGCCGTCGATCGACACCGACGTCCACGTCGACAACCGCGCCTCGTCGAACCAGACGGTGATCGAGGTCACCACGCGCGACCATACCGGCCTACTCTTCTGGCTGAGCAACACGCTCCAGATGCTCGGGCTCCAGATCAGCCTCGCCAAGATCAACACGGAGGGGAACCTGGTGGCCGACGTTTTCTACGTGACCGACGAACAGGGAGCCAAGGTGACCGACCCCGAGCGCATCGAAGCCATCAAGACGCGCCTCTCCTCCACCATCGCTCGCCTCGAGAAAGCATCGAAAGAATGAAGCTCGGCACTCTCGTCTCGTCCACGCTGCTGCTCGCTCTGGCCGCTTGCGGAGGCTCGACGCCGCCGCCCGCCGATCCGTCGCTCGAGGAGTCGAGTGCGCCCTCCGGCTCGACAAGCAGCGCGCCCGCCTCGGCGCCGGCCTCGAACGCCAGCGTCGAAAAGGCGATGAGCGCGCTCCAGAGCCAGGACTTCGCCGCTGCGAAGACCATCCTCGAGCAAGCGCGCAAGGACGATCCCAAGGATGCGCAAGCCGCGTTCTACCTCGGCGTCGCGAACGAGGGCCTGGGCGACAAGGCCGGCGCGAAGGAAGCCTACAAGGCCGCGACCGGTCTCGATCCGAAGCTGCCCGATCCCGCGGTGAACCTCTCGCAGCTGCTCCTCGACGAGAACGACGCCGCGGGTGCTCTCGCCGTCGTCGACGGCGCGCTGAAGGCCCTGCCCAAGCACCCCGATCTGCTCCTGAACCGAGCGGTGGCGCTCGAGGCGCTCGGCAAGAAGGACGAAGCCCTCTCGGCGTATGCGACGGCTGCCGGCGCGCGCCCCAAGGACATGGTGCTGCACGCGGCCTACGGCCAGCTCCTGATGGAGGCGGGCAAGGAGAAGGAAGGCCTCGCCGAGCTCAAGAAGGCCTCCGCCTCCGACGATCCGGCGCTGCTCGCCAGCATCGCGTCCGTGCAGACCAAAGCCGGCGCCTTCGACGACTGCGTCGCCACCATCAACCGCGCGATGGAGCAGAAGCAAAAGGTCCCCGCGCTCCTCGTCCGGCGCGGCATCTGCGAGGACGGGAAGAAGGACGAAAAAGCCGCCGCCGCCGACTACCAGGCCGCCCTGGCCATCGACGCCAACTTCGCCCCCGCCCACCACTACCTGGGCCTGCACCTGGCAACGAAGGACAAGAAGGGCGCCCTCGAGCACCTCGACAAAGCGGCAGCGCTCGCCGGCGACAAGGGCATCGGGCCCGAAGCGAAGAAGAAGGCGGCGGAGCTCAGGTCGAAGAAGTAGCGGCTGAACCGCCGCTTCCGTCTGGGTGCCCCGTTGAGTGTGGGCGAAGCCCGTTGCGGGCCGGAGGCCCGCCGCGACGACCCATGAGTCTTGGAAGAACAGATCGATCGGCCACTGCGGCGATGACGCGTACGACAAACCGGCGAGACCGGCGCCGATCGCCTGTCGGCAAGTCATCGACGCCATGCCCCCACGGTCGCCACTCACGAACAAAAAAATCTACCTAACTCCCAAGAATAAGGCTCAAGATCCGGTCCAGCTCGTCCCACGACCCGTACTTCACGACAATCTCGCCCTTCTCGTCTTTGTCCTTCAGCTCGACCTTCGTGCCGAGGCGGCGCTCGAGGCGGCTCTCCATGTCGCGGACGTTGGCGGACTTACCCTTGGGGGCCGCCTTGCCGCCTTCCTTCTGCTTGGCGGAGCGGACGAGGGATTCGGTCTGGCGCACGCTCATGTGCCCCCGCACGACCTTTTCGGCGAGCTCGACCAGCGCGTCGTCCGAGGGCGCGCCGAGCAGTGCGCGCGCGTGACCCTCGCTGAGCTCGCCGCTCACGACGCGCTCGCGCACCGCTTTCGGCAGCCTGAGCAGGCGTAGCGCGTTCGCGATGGTCGAGCGATCCTTGCCGACGCGCTGCGCCAGCGTGTCTTGCGTGTAGCCGTGCTCGCGCACCAGGCGGTCGAGCGCCTCCGCGAACTCGATCGGGTCGAGGTCCTCGCGCTGGACGTTCTCGATCAGGGCGAGCTCGAAGGCGTCGCGCGCAGAAACGTCGCGCACGACCACGAGCACCTCGCGCAGGCCGGCGCGCTGGGCCGCCCGCCAGCGCCGTTCGCCCGCGATGAGCTCGAATTCGCCCTCGCCCCGCCGTCGCACGACGAGCGGCTCGATCAGGCCGTGCTCCTTGATCGACTGAGCGAGCTCGTCGAGCTTTTCGCTCGCGAAGTGCTGCCGCGGCTGCCCCTTCTGCGGCACGATGCGCTCGAGCGCGCAGCTGAAGACGTTGCCTTGCCCGTAGTCGACCGACGGTCGCGTCGGGGACGACGGCGGCGTCCGCACCGGCAAGAGCGCGTCGAGCCCGCGCCCGAGCCCGCGCAACGGCTTCTTCGGGACCTCGCTCACGCCGCGCCCTCGATCACCTCGCGCGCGAGGCTCAGGTAGCCTTGCGCGCCCTTGCTGTCGGCGTCGTAAAGGAGCGCTGGCAGCCCGTGCGACGGGGCTTCGCTCAGGCGCACGTTGCGCGGGATGATCGCGTCGAACACCCGAAAATGCCGCCGGACCTCGTCCGCGACCTGATGCGCGAGGCGGTTTCTCGGGTCCCACATCGTGAGCACGATGCCCTCCATCACGAGCCCGCTATTCAGCGAGGATTTGACGCGATCGATCGTGGCCATCAGGTAGGTGATGCCCTCGAGCGCGTAGTACTCGGGCTGCAGCGGAACGATCACCCGCTGCGCGGCGACGAGCACGTTCAGCGTCAGCACGCCGAGCGAGGGCGGGGAGTCGAGGATCACGTACTCGTACTTCGCCAGCTCGGGGCCCTGAAGCAGCCTCGAAAGATGCATGCCGCGATCGTGCTCGAAGAGCTCGTACTCGACGCCGATGAGATCTTGGGTGGAGGGCGCGATGTCGAGCGTGCTGATCTTGGTCGGCATGAGCACGTCGGCGAGCGGCGACGCGCCGATGAGCGCGTCGTAGATCGTCTTCTCGGCGGTGCCGGGTGGCACGCCCACCCCGCTCGAGGCGTTGCCCTGCGGATCCATGTCCACGAGCAGGGTGCGTCGCTCGGCGGCGGCGAGGCTGGCGGCCAGGTTCACGGCCGTCGTCGTCTTGCCGACGCCGCCCTTCTGGTTGGCGATCGCGATGATGTGAGGCGGGCTCATTCGAATCGGAGCGGCGAGGGTACAGCCGCACCCACTCCATAGCGACGCCAACCCTGACTCATCGCGAGGCGCGCGGGTCCCTCGTGGTCACTTAGTGAAGGCAGCCCGCGGTCACGCTTTTTTTGGCGGGATTCCAGTATCCTCCTACATTGTGGGGAGATGTAGGTCCAGGTAGTCAGAAGTAGGTCTGGACCGGAGAGGACACCCAGGAAATGGCGAGCCCCAAAGGATATTCGAGCTTTCAGGACTTCACGCGCGAGACGCTCAGTCCCGACATGCGCATCGGCTGGTCGACGGACGAGCTCGAGCATTCCGGCGCCGAGGCGCTGGATTTCGACATGGACCCGTTCGAGGCGAAGTTGTGGGAGGCCGAGCAGGACGACGATGAGTAGGGAGGGGTAGGGGACGGCCTTTCGGGGGGGCACCCGGTCGAGCTTTGAGCGTCTCTTCCTTATTGTTGAAAGCCTTGTTGACCAGGCGGCAGCGGTAGGTAACTTTCGCGACCCCCCATGCAGGTTACGGTCCAGCGGCTCAGTCCCGTCGTCGTCGAGTTCAACATCCAGATCGAGAGCGATCGCGTCAAGACGGAGGTCGAGAAGGCGTACACGGCCGTCGCGAAGAACGCGAAGGTGCGCGGCTTTCGGCCCGGCAAGGCGCCGCGCAAGGTGCTCTCCCACATGTACGGGACGCGCATCGCCCGCGACGTGGCCGACCTGCTCGTCGAGGAGACGTACCCGCAGGCCCTCAACGAGCAGAAGGTGCAGCCGGTCGGCAACCCTGCGATCGAGCGCAAGACGTTCGTCGAGGATCAGCCGTTTTCGTACACCGCCCGCGTCGAGGTGCTGCCCTCGATCGAGAGCGTCACGTACGAGGGCCTGAGCGCCAAGCGCGCCAAGGTGGAGGTCACGGCCGACCAGGTGAAGGCCGAGATCGACCGCCTGCGCGAAGCCCACGCCACGCTCGAGGATCCGAAGGCTGCCCGCCCCGCTCAGAAAGACGACGTGGCCACCATCGACTTCGACGTCGAAGTGGCCGGCGAGAAGATCCCGGACGCGGGCGCGCAGGACTTCCAGGTGTGGCTCGGGCGCGGTCAGCTCCTGGCCCCCCTCGAGGACGAGCTGCTCGGGCTCTCCATCGGCGACAAGAAGGCGATCGACGTCCCGATGCCGGCGGCGCACCCGCACAAGAAGCTCAAGGGCAAGACCGCCGTGTTCCAGGTGACGCTCAAGGCGCTCAAGGAGCGGCTCCTGCCGGTGGCGGACGACGAGTTCGCCAAGGACCTCGGCAAGTACGAGAAGCTCGCCGACCTCGAGAAGGAAATCCGGGACCGGCTCGAGAAGCAGGCCACCGAGGCGTCCGAGAACAACCTCGCCGAGCAGCTCGTGGTCGACCTCGTCAAGGTGAACCCGATCCCGGTGCCCCCGTCGCTCGTCGAGCGGCAGATGAGGCTGACCGAGCAGGAGATCCTGAACCGCGCCCGCACCCAGGGAAACCAGGCGACCGGCCTCGGCGACGAGCTCCGCGAGAAGGTGCGGGCCGACAGCGAAATGAAGGTGGCGGCGGGCCTCCTGATGGCCGAGGTCGCGAAGAAGGAGGCGCTCACGATTGGCGACGCCGAGATCGAGAAGGGCCTCGAGGAGCTCGCCGAGCAGACCGGCAAGAACGTCGCCAAGCTGCGGGCCGAGTACCGCGAGCCTCAGAAGCGCGAGATGCTGATCGGGATGATCTTGGAGAATAAGGTGCTGGACATCATCCAGGCGAAGGCCAAGATTGAAGAAGGCTGAGGATCCTCAACACATGGCACGACGACCTGAATCCCGCTCCGACGCTCTCGACCTACTCGAAACCCGCGCGGCCGCCGAGCGGGTCACGAGCAACGTGATCTACCCGCACGTCGTCGAAACGACGCACCGCGGCGAACGCACCTGGGACATCTTCAGCCGGCTACTGAAGGACCGCATCGTGTTCCTCGGCAGCGCCGTGGACGACGACGTGGCGAATATCATCATCGCCCAATTTCTCTTTCTGGAGAGCGAAGATCCGGACAAGGACATCCAGCTCTACATCAACTCTCCGGGTGGCGTGGTGACGGCCGGTCTCGCGATCTACGACACGATGCAGTACGTGCGCTGCCCGGTGAGCACCATCTGTATCGGCCAGGCGGCGAGCATGGGCGCGGTCCTCTTGGGGGCGGGACAAAAAGGCAGGCGCTTCGCGCTCCCGAACGCCCGCATCATGATCCACCAGCCCCACGGAGGCGCCCGCGGGCAGGCCACCGACATCGAGATCCAGGCTCGGGAGGTGCGTCACACGAAGGACGTCCTCATCGATATCCTGGTCCGCTCCACGGGTAAGACCCGCGACGACATCCTCCGGGACATCGACCGCGACTTTTACATGGGGCCGCCCCAGGCCAAGGAATACGGTCTGATCGACGAAATCTTCGACCCGAAGAAGAAGCTCGAGAAGGTCGGCTGACCCTGGCCCCCTCGCCCCGCCGGCCCACACTACCCCCACCCCCCCTGAACCTTTGGCCGGGTTCAGCCGTAGGGGGCGTCATGGGCTTGCCCATCTGGGGGCACGGCCATAGAATTTCTCGACCGGCCTAGGGTCGCGAAGGACTACGTGGAACGCAGGCGCGACGAATCGAACGGGAACCTCTGTTGCTCCTTCTGCGGGAAATCGCAGAAGGAAGTGAAGAAGCTCATCGCTGGGCCGACGGTTTACATCTGCGATGAGTGCATAGCCCTCTGCAACGACATCATCGCCGAGGAGGTCGAGAAGGACGAGCCCTCGACTGGCGCTGATCCGACGCCGAAGCCGGCGGAGATCAAAGCCATCCTCGACGACTACGTCGTCGGGCAAGACCGCGCGAAGAAGATCCTCGCGGTCGCCGTCCACAATCACTACAAGCGCATCAACTCCAAGATCGCGCAGGACGACGTCGAGCTCGGCAAGAGCAACATCATGCTGCTCGGCCCGACGGGTAGCGGCAAGACGCTCCTCGCCCAGACGCTCGCGAAGATCCTCAAGGTCCCGTTCGCGATCGCGGACGCGACCACCCTGACGGAAGCCGGCTACGTCGGCGAAGACGTCGAGAACATCATCGTCCAGCTGCTGCAAAACGCCGATCACGACGTGGAGCGGGCGCAGCGCGGCATCGTCTACATCGACGAAATCGACAAGATCAGCCGCAAGAGCGATAACCCCTCGATCACGCGCGACGTATCGGGCGAGGGTGTGCAGCAAGCCCTGCTCAAGATCATCGAAGGCACGATCGCCAACGTGCCGCCCAAGGGCGGCCGCAAGCATCCTCAGCAGGATTTCTTGCAGGTCGACACCTCGAACATCCTGTTCATCTGTGGCGGCGCGTTCGTCGGGCTCGATCAGATCATCCAGCGGCGCCTCGGGCAGAGCCGCCTCGGTTTCGGTGCCGAGATCAAGAGCAAGCAGGACATGAAGCTCGGCGAGCTCCTGTCCCACGTGCAGCCCGAAGACTTGCTCAAGTTCGGGTTGATCCCCGAATTCATCGGTCGCTTGCCGGTCATCGCCACGCTCCACGAGCTGAACGAGGAAGCGCTGATCGACATCCTGACGAAGCCGAAGAACAGCCTCGTCAAGCAGTTTCACAAGCTGTTCGAGATGGACGGCGTGAAGCTCAAGTTCGCCAAGGGTGCCCTGCAAGCCATTGCGAAGAAGGCGCTCGTGCGCGAGAGCGGCGCCCGCGGTCTACGCGCCATCATGGAAGAGGCGATGCTCGACGTCATGTACGACGTCCCCTCCAAGCAAGGCATCAAGGAGGTCGTCGTGAACGAGGAAGCGATCCTCCAGGGCGACCCGCCGCTGATCGTCTATCACAAGGAAGCCGGGGTCGGCTGACGCGCGCGGACGCAAACCGCCCCGCGCAAGCCGACGTTTCCTCTTCACCCCGTGCGATCGCCGCGCGGTCGAACTTCGCGTTCTTGGGTTATTCGTGCGGGCGGCTGGGCGCATGCCCAGCCCGAAATGACGCGGGAGTCTTGGAAGACCAGATCGATCGGCTATTGCGGCGACAACGCG
>Ga0315912_10004589_pt1 | contig 13038 bp, 12 predicted proteins | sample VfabasoilMG_FD_204469 | JGI IMG/M metagenome (GOLD analysis project Ga0315912, IMG submission 204469) | Garden soil microbial communities collected in Santa Monica, California, United States - V. faba soil | ecosystem: Environmental > Terrestrial > Soil > Garden | place: USA: California... | reverse complement strand
CATCGTGCTCGACCAGGTCGGCCTGTTCGCCGACGGCGTCGCGGTGAAGGAGGTCGGCAAGGAGACTTTCCGCCTGTGCCGGCGGCTGGTCGACTCGATGATCATCGTCAACACCGACGAGATCTGCGCGGCGATCAAGGACGTGTTCGTCGATACGCGCGTGGTGCTCGAGCCCGCTGGTGCGCTCGCGGTCGCGGGCGCGAAGGCCTGGGTCGAGCGCAACGGCAGCCGCGGCAGGACGCTGGTCGCGATCGCCTCGGGCGCGAACACCAACTTCGACCGGCTGCGCTTCATTGCCGAGGAGGCGGAGCTCGGCGAGCAGCGCGAGGCGGTGCTCGCGGTGACGATTCCGGAGCGGCCCGGCAGCTTCCGCAGGTTCTGCGCGACGCTCGGCGGCAAGAACATCACCGAGTTCAACTACCGCATCGCCGACTCGAAGGAGGCACACATCTTCGTCGGCGTGGCAGTCGAGGGTCGCAAGGAAACGTCCGGGATGGTCAGGAATTTGAGAAACAAGGGATTGAGGACCATCGATCTCTCGGACAATGAGATGGCGAAGTGGCACGTGCGGCACATGGTCGGCGGTCGCGCCCCTTTCGCCCGAAATGAACTTCTCTACCGTTTCGAGTTCCCGGAGCGCCCGGGCGCGCTGATGAAGTTCCTCGACAGCATGAGGAGCGACTGGAACATCAGCCTCTTCCACTACCGCAATCACGGCGCCGACTACGGGCGTGTCCTGGTCGGCATCCAGGTGCCGCGCGACGAAATGCGCCAGTTCCGTAGCTTCCTCGACAAGCTCGGCTATCCCTACGCCGACGAGACCCGCAACCCCGCCTACCGGCTGTTCCTGGGCTAGTCCCTCTTCACTTCGTCGGCGTAGCAAACGGGCGAAGAGAGCGCGCTGATTTCACCCGATTGGGGTTCCCCTAGAAAAACCAAACCTTCGGCATCGCGGCGATAGACGCCCGCTTCGGTGACGACGTAGTCGACCGGGATGTCCCACGACTGCGGGTGGATCGTCTCCATGCGCGCCATCTCGTAGGCGATGCCGATGACGACCGGCTTCTTCTTCAGGCTGGCGAGCGTGCGGTCGAAGAAGCCGCCGCCGTAGCCGAGGCGATAGCCCTGCTTGTCCCAGCCGTTCATCGGCAGCAGCACGCCGCTCGGCGTCACTTCGGAAGAATTTACCGGGTACGGAATGTCGAGCGGCCCATGCGCGAGCTCGACGCCGGGATGCCACTCGCGAAAGACGAGTGGCGTGCGCGGCGCGACGACCACCGGCAGCGCGGTCAACGCTCCCTTGTCGCGAAGCGTTCTGGCAAAATGACGGGCGTCGTACTCGCCTTTGATGGGCCAACAAAAAGCGAGACGGCTGTTGGCAAGCCCGGGAAAAGAAAGCTCGAGAAAACGATCGATGCGTAGCCGCCGGGCTTCGAGATCGGACGGCGACAGCGCGGCGCGCGCGGCGATGAGACGCTGCCGCTCGGACTTGCGCCAGGCTTTGAGATCTGGGGGAAGCGACGCCATGCAGTCGGGAGTTTCATGATTCTGAAGGGTTTCCGCAATCTCGCGGTCTTCGCGGCGCTGGCCGCGCTGCCTGCGTTCGGTGCCAACGGGACCGACGAAGCGCTACTCGCCGCGTTTGATGCGTATCGCGCCGGCGACCCGATCAAGCTCGCCAAGCAAGCGAAAAAACTCGACGGCCATCCGCTTACGCCGTGGCTCGAGTACTGGCGCCTGTCGCTGCGTCTCGAGGATGCGCCGCGCACCGAGGTTCGTGAATTCTTGTCAACGTATGCCGACGCCTACGTCGCCGAGCGGCTGCGCGGCGAGTGGCTGCGCGTGCTCGGCCGGCGCGCCGAATGGGCCGAGTTCGAGCGCGAGGCCGCAGCCTACGGCGGCGAGGACGAGCTCGAAGTCCGCTGCTACGGTTGGATGCGCCGTCTGGAGCAGGGCGACGACAGCGCCTTCGCCGAGGCGAGCGTCGTCTGGGCCGAGCCGCGCGAGTTGCCCGAGGGTTGCGCAAAGCTCGCCGACACGATGGTGACCCGCGGCCGCATCTCGATCACCGATATCTGGCAGCGCGTGAGGATCCTGTTCGAGGCCGGCCAGATCACCGCGGCCAAGACCGCGCTCGGCTACCTGAAGAAGGACGAAGCGCCCGACGAGCGCTCGCTCGCCGAAGCGGCGCGGCGGCCGAGGCGCTTCTTGCAGGGACTGCCGGCCAGCCTCGAGCGGCGCCCCATGCGCGAGGTGGCGGTGCTCGCGGCGGTGCGCTACGCGCGCGAGGATGCCGAAACGACGGCCGAGTTGCTGCTCGGCGGGCTGGGCGAGCGTTTGCCCGAGCGCGAAGCGCGCTATCTCTGGGGTCGCGTCGCGCTCGAGGGCGCGCGCCAGCACCACCCGGATGCGCTCGCCTGGTACGCGCGTGCCAGCGAGTCGACGCTCGACGACGAGCAGCTTGCGTGGAAAGTGCGTGCCGCGCTGCGCGCCGGCGAATGGCGGACCGTGCGCGCGGCGATCGACCGCATGTCGCCGGAGGAGCGCACCATCCCCACATGGACCTACTGGTACGGGCGCTCGCTTGCCGCGGTCGGCGAGGACGCGAGCGCGCGGGCCTATTTCCTGCGCATCGCCGCTGCGCCCGAGTTCTATGGCTTGCTCGCCAACGAGGAGCTCGGCCAGGCCAGCGCTTCCGGCGAGACGTATTCACCGAGCGAAGACGAGCTCGACGCCGCGAAGCGCGATCCCGGCCTCGCGCGCGCCCTCGAGCTGATCCGCCTCGGCCTGCGCAACGAGGGCGTGCGCGAGTGGCAGTTCGCCATCCGCTTCTACGACGATCCGCGGCTCATCGCCGCTGCCGAGCTGGCGCGCCGCGCCGAGGTCTACGACCGCGCCATCCACACCGCCGACCGAACCGTGCACCTGCACAACTTCGCGCTGCGCTACCCGGTGCCCTACCGCGATCTGTTCGGCGAGTACGCCAAGAGCCGCGGCCTCGACGAGGCCTGGGTGCTCGGCCTGGTGCGCCAGGAAAGCCGCTTCATCAGCGAAGCGCGCTCGAGCGCCGGCGCCGCCGGCCTGATGCAGGTGATGCCGCGCACCGCGCGCTACGTCGCCTCGCGCACCGGCATGCGCAACTACCGCGCGAAAAGCGTCACCGAGCTGCAGACCAACGTCCAGCTCGGCACCAGCTATCTGAAGCTGGTGCTCGATCAGCTCGGCCACCCGGTGCTTGCTTCGGCGGCCTACAATGCCGGTCCGGGCCGCGCCAAGCGCTGGCGCGATCCCGAGAGGTCGCTCGAAGGCGCGATCTACGCCGAGACCATCCCGTTCGGCGAAACGCGGCGCTACGTGAAGAAGGTGATGGCGAACTCGGTTTTCTACAGCCAGCTGATGCACACCGAGCCGAAGCCGCTCAAGCAGCGTCTCGGCACCATTCCGCCGCGCGGCGTGGCCGCTTCGCAGGACGACGAGTAGCCCCAGGCCGGTGGAGTTCGACAACGTCCTCGTCGTCGGCGGCGCCGGCTTCATCGGCCGGCACCTGGTCGCGGCGCTGGCCGCGCGCGGCGTGCGCGTCACCGTGCCGTCGCGACGCCGCGAGCGCGCCAAGCACCTTATCCTGCTGCCGACCGTCGACGTCGTCGAAGCCGATGTGTTCGCGCGCGGCGCGCTCGAGCGCCTCGTTGCCGGCAAGCAGGCGGTGATCAACCTGGCCGGGATCCTGCACGGCGACTTCCACCGCTTGCACGTCGAGCTGCCGCAGACGGTCGTCAACGCTTGCCGCGCCGCGGGCGTGAAGCGCGTGCTGCACATGAGCGCGCTCGGCGCTTCGCGCGACGCGCCTTCCGAATACCTGCGCTCCAAGGCGCTCGGCGAGGAGGCGGTGCTCGCCGCGACCGATCTCGAGACGACCGTGTTCCGGCCTTCGGTGGTGTTCGGGCCGGAGGACCGCTTCCTCAATCTGTTCGCGCAATTGACGCGCTTCCTGCCGGCGCTGGCGCTCGCCTCGCCGAAAGCGCAGTTCCAGCCGGTGTACGTCGGCGACGTGGCGCGCGTCATGGTGACCGCGCTCGACGATGCCGCTTCCTTCGGCAAGCGCTACGATCTGTGCGGGCCGCACCTCTGCACGCTGCGGCAGCTCGTGGAGTACGTATGCGCGGTGACGGGCAGGCGGCGGCTCATCGTCGGCCTGTCGCCGCGGCTGTCGCTGCTCCAGGCGTGGCTGCTCGAGCACCTGCCGGGCAAGCTGATGACCCGCGACAACGTGCGCTCGATGCGGACGCCGAATGTCTGCGCGGAAGGCTGCCTGCTGCCCTTCGACCTGGTGCCGCAGGCGCTGGAAGCGATCGCGCCGTCGTATCTCGCGCCACTGAGCCCGCGCGAGCGCTACCCGCAGCTGCGCTGGCGCGCGCGGCGCTAGTACCGCTGCTTCTGCAGTACCGCTAGCGCTCCGGCGAGGGCGTTCCAGCCCGAGCCCTGGCCGACCGCGTCGAGCCGGAGGAGGACCGCGTCCAAGTCGGGCACGCGGTGGAAGATCTGGGAAAGGCAGTCGTGCAGCGCTTCGTGCGCTTCGCCCGCTGCTGCGGCGGCGAGGTGCGCGGCGCTGATCGGGTTCGAGCGCTGGGCGAGCCGCGGCTCGAGCCAGCGCCACAGGGCTGCAGCCTGTCCGGCGCGATCGAGCAGATGCAGCGCCACCATCACGCCGCCGAAGTAGTCGTCGCCCGCGGGCCGGAGCCCGGGTCCGAGACCGATCAGCGCCTCGGCGCGCGGGTCGAGCGCGTTGCCGGCAATCCATTCGTCGACCGCGTCGAGCGCCGGTTGCGCGTGCGCGCTGAGGGCGTTGTGCGTGCCGGCGACCAGGCAGCCGAGCCCCTCGACGGGCGCGAGCGCGCGTGCCGCCTGGCGCAGGCCGTAGAAGTCCGGGAAAGCCGACATGACCAGGCTTGCCGGCCGCCAGGTGCTGTCGGCGGAAAGCGCGACCCTCTCTCCCAGGGCAGGTGCGTCGAATCCGTCGACGATCGCGTTCAGCGGCCCGCGGCCGATCGACTCATCGCCGACACAGGCATAGGCGTGGTCCGCGAAGCGAAGGTAGAAGGAACGCTTGAAGACCGCGCAGACCTGGCCTTCACCGCGCGCGGCGAATTGGCCAGCGATCCTGGCGGAGAGCGCGTTCATGGTTTCAGTTTATCCTGCCCGCCGTGTGGATTGGCAAGCCGTTGCCCCGCAAGGAGGATGAACGGCTCCTCTCGGGTCGCGGCGCGTTTACTGGCGATCTCTCGCTGCCGGGCGAGGTGCACGCGTGCATCGTGCGTTCGCCGCATGCGCACGCGCGCATCGGCGCGATCGACGCGCGCGCGGCGCTCGCCCTGCCGGGCGTGCTGGCGGTGCTCACCGGCCGCGACGCCGCCGCCGATGGCCTGCAGCCGATTCCGTTCCGGCCGATCTCGCCCAATCCGCACGAGGTGCCGCTGAAGGGCAGCTTCCCGCCGTTTCCCGCCCTGTCGGCGGACAAGGCGCGCTTCGTCGGCGAAGCCGTCGCCCTGGTGGTCGCGGAGACGCGCGCCATTGCGCGGGACGCGGCTGAGCGCGTCGAGATCGACTACGAGCCTCTCGACACGGCGGTCGATACCTGCATCGATAACCTGTTTGGCGATCCTGCCGCCGTCGCCGCCGCTTTTGCCAGAGCCACGCATGTCGTGCGCCTGCAGACGCAACTGAATCGCGTCACCGGCGTGCCGCTCGAGCCGCGCGTGACCATCGCGGCATATGAAGGGGGGCGCTACACGATCCACGCCACCTCGGCGTGGGTGCAGCGGCACCGCGCGGACCTGGCGACCGTGCTGCGCGTGCCGGAGGAGGCGGTGCGGGTCGTGACGCGCGATCTCGGCGGCAGCTACGGCACGCGCAACAATTTCTACCCCGAGTACGCGCTCACTGCCTGGGCCGCGAAGCGCGTCGGCCGCCCGGTGAAATGCGTTCTCGACCGGCACGAATGCTTCCTCAGCGACGATCACTCGCGCGACCTCGCGGTGCAGGCCGAGCTCGCGCTCGATGGCGACGGCAACTTCCTCGCCTTCCGCACGGTCAACACCAGCAATCTCGGCGCGCATGCCATCTCGGCGGTGCCGCTCTCCAAAGGCGTCGGCGTCTCGACCAGCGTCTATCGCGTGCCTGCGGTTGCCGCGCGCGCCCGGGGAATTCTGTCGAACACTACACCCACCTCGGCGTACCGCGCCGCGGGCCGACCCGAGGTGATGTTCGTCATCGAGCGGCTGATCGATCTCGCGGCGCGGCGCCATGGCTTCGACCGGCTCGCGCTGCGCAAGCGCAACCTGGTCCCCGTGGCGGCGATGCCCTATCGCAACCCGTTCGGTCTCGTCTACGACAGCGGCGACTACGCGATGGCGCAGGACCGCGCGGCCGCCGCCGCCGATTGGGCGGGCTTCGAGGCGAGGCGTGCCGAGGCGCTGAAGCGCGGCCGCTACCGCGGCATCGGCCTGGCCAACTACGTCGAGCTCAACACCGGCGCGCCGCGCGAGCAAGCGGAGATCACTGTCGCGCCCGAGGGCCGTATCGACGTCGTGCTCGGCACGCTTTCCTCCGGGCAGGGGCACGAGACGAGCTTCGCGCAGCTCGTCGCCGACTGGTTCTCGGTAGATCCATCGCAAGTGCGGCTCCTTGCCGGCGACAGCGACGTGGCGAAGGTCGGCGGCGGCACCCATTCCGGCCGCTCGATGCGCATGGGTGCGGTGGTGGTGCGCTGTGCGTCCGACAGGGCGATCGACGAGGGGAAGAAGATCGCCGCCGACCGGCTCGAGGCTGCGGCGGCGGACCTCGAGTTCGCCGCCGGTCGCTTTGCGGTGAAAGGCACCGACCGCTCGGTCGGTCTCTTTGAATTGGGCGTATTGAAGGGCGTTTACGATGAAACCATGCCACTGCCTTCCTTTGCCTACGGCAGTGCCGTGTGCGAGGTCGAGATCGATCCGGAGACCGGCGTGGTCGAGGTGGTGCGCCATACCAACGTCGACGACTGCGGCCGCGCGATCAACCCGCTCATCCTGCACGGCCAGGCGCACGGCGGCATGGCGGCCGGCATCGGCGAGGCCCTGCTCGAGCATTGCGTCTACGAGCCGGGGAGCGGCCAGCTGCAGAGCGCGACGCTGATGGACTATGCGCTGCCGCGCGCCGACATGCTGCCGATGTTCACCACCGAGATCAGCGAAGTGCCTTCGACCACGCATCCGCTCGGCCTGCGCGGCGGCGGCGAGGGCGGCACCACGCCGGCGCTCGGCGCGGTGGCGAACGCCATCGCCGATGCGCTCTCGCCTTTTGGTGTCGAGCACGTCGAGCTGCCGGCGACACCCGAACGTGTCTGGCGCGCGATCCGCCAAGCGCCTCCGGCGCGCACTCGCTAGGTCCAAATCGGTACACTAGGCCAATGGCCAAGCTGCAGCTCGTCATCGGCAACAAGAATTACTCGTCGTGGTCGATGCGCCCGTGGGTGCTGCTGCGCCAGGCACAGATTGCCTTCGAGGAAGTGCAGCTCTATTTCGGTGGAACGAGCGCCGACCTGACCGTTCCCGGCATCGAGAAGTACTCCAAGGCCGGCAAGGTGCCGGTGCTGCTGGTCGACGGCGACGCGGTGTGGGACACGCTCGCCATCGCCGAGACGGCGGCGGAGCTGTTCCCCGAGAAGCAGCTCTGGCCGGCCGACGCGCGCGCCCGGCGCATGGCGCGCTCGGCCTGCGCCGAGATGCACTCCGGCTTCCAGGCGCTGCGCGACAAGATGCCGATGAACATCAAGGGCAGCCATCCAGGCAAGGGCCTGACGCCCGGGTCGCAGAAGGATATCGATCGCGTGGTCGCGCTCTGGAGCGAGTGTCGCGAGAAGCATGGCTCCGGCGGACCGCTCCTGTTCGGCAAGTTCTCCGTCGCCGACGCGTACTTCACGCCGGTGGTGATGCGCTTTCGCACCTACGGCGTCGAAGTGCCGCGCGTGGCGAAGGACTACTGCGCTGCCGTGGAAGCGCTCGCCGCGGTGCGCGAGTGGATGGACGCCGCGCGCAAAGAAGCCAAATTCGTCGCCGCCGACGAGCCCTACACCAAGAAGTGAAGGCCTACATTGTTGGCGGGGCAGTCCGCGACGCGCTGCTGGGATTGCCGGTCAAGGATCGCGACTGGGTCGTGGTCGGCGCGACGCCCGAGGAGATGGCCGCCAGGGGATTCAAGCCGGTCGGCAAGGATTTCCCCGTCTTTCTTCACCCGACCACTCGTGAAGAGCATGCATTGGCAAGAACGGAAAGAAAGAGCGGCCGCGGCTACAAGGGCTTCACCGTGCACGCCGCGCCCGACGTCACGCTCGAGGACGACCTTCGCCGGCGCGATCTCACCATCAATGCGATCGCCAGGGATGAAAGCGGCAAGCTGATCGATCCGTTCGGCGGCCAGGAAGACCTGCGCCAGGGCGTGCTGCGGCACGTGAGCGACGCCTTTGCCGAGGATCCGGTGCGGATCCTGCGCGTCGCGAGGTTCGCCGCGCGCTTCAATTTCCTCGTCCACAGGACGACCGCGGCGTTGATGCGCAAGATGGTCGCCTCCGGCGAGGCGGACTATCTCGTCCCCGAGCGCGTGTGGCAGGAGTTTTCCAAAGGCCTGATGGAGGCGCACCCGCAGAGGATGTTCGAGGTGCTCAAGGCTTCCGGACTACAACTTCTCCCCGAGCCGAAGTTCCCGCTGAAGGGCAGCCTGCCGGTGCGCTTCGCGCTGCTCGCGTGGCCGCTCGAGGAGAAGGCGGTCGAAGCGCTCTGCAAGCGCTTGCGCGCGCCAAACGAAGTGCGCGAGCTCGCAGTGCTCGCCAGCGGCTATCGCGAGCAGGTCAAGCACGCGAAGAAGCCGGACGAGATTCTCGACCTGCTGAAGCGAACCGACGCGTTTCGCCGGCCGGAGCGCTTCGCCGAGCTGCTCGAGGTCGCGAGGATCGCGGCGCCGAAAGCGGATCTCGGGCGCCTGGAGAGGGCGCGCGCCGCCGCGGCCGCGGTGGATGCCGGCGCGCTCGCGGGCAAGGCTTCCGGCAGGGAAATCGGCAAGCGAGTCGATGCCGCCCGCCTGCGGGCGATCAAATCACTCGGCTGATCGCCCACACCAGCAGCGAAAGGACGACCGTGCTCGCCACCGGGATGTAGTACATTCGCCCGCGGACCGGCACGCTGAAGTCGCCGGGAACGCGCCAGCGCAGCCGCTGCGAGATCAGCGAAAGCACGACCACCAGAACCACCACCGTCACGAGCCACTTAACCATGACTGCCTTATATACCTCATGATCGACTTGTATACCTGGAGCACTCCCAACGGCCGGAAAGTTTCGATCATGCTCGAGGAGTGCGGCCTGCCGTACACGGTGCACAAGATCAACATCGGCAGCAACGCCGAGCAGTTCACGCCCGCGTATCTGAAGATCAATCCCAACGGCAAGATTCCGTCGATCGTCGATCCCGACGGTCCGGGCGGCAAGCCGATCGCGATGATGGAATCGGGCGCGATCCTGATTTATCTCGCAGACAAGGCGAAAAAATTCTTCCCGGACAAGAACCGCTACCAGGTCCTGCAGTGGCTGATGTTCCAGATGGGCGGCGTCGGGCCGATGTTCGGCCAGGCGCACCATTTCATGCGCGCGAAAAAGGACGAGGTCCCGTACGGCAGCGAGCGCTACGGCAACGAAGCGAAGCGTCTCTACGGCGTGATGGACAAGCATCTCGAAAAGAACGATTACCTCGCGGGCACGGAATACAGCATCGCCGACATGGCGATCTATCCGTGGACCGCGCGCCACGAGTGGCACCGCGTCGACATCGCGTCGTTCAAGAACGTGAAGCGCTGGTACGACAAGGTCGGCGCCCGCCCCGCGGTCGCGAAGGGCATGGCGGTGCCGCAAGTCTAGCTACTTGCGCGCGTGCTTCTCGAGGAAGGCGAGGATCTCCTCGATGCGCAGCTGCGGCTCGCCGGGAACGGGCTTCGCGCCGATGACCCGGTTCATCCACTCCATGTTCTCCTGCATCCGCGCCACCACCGAGCGCCATTCCGCGGCGTCATGCCGCTTCGGGTCGGGCAGGGTGTGGCACTGGTTGCAGGCCAGGCGAAACGACTCGCCCGCAGGCTGACGCAGGTCGGGATAGCGCGCTGCATCGATCGGCTTCTGCGCGTGCTTTCGCAAGTAGGCGACGATGACACGCTCTTCTTCTTCGCTCGGCGAGCGCACGCCGGCCATCATGTCGGCCATGAGCTTGCCAAGGTTTCCCTTGCCTTCCATGCGCGGCACCATGCGCCTGACCACGCCGGTCCAGCGCGCCGCGTCGTGCATGGCGGGATTCGGCAGGTTGTGGCACTGCACGCAGTACGCGATCGTGAGCCGCGCGCCCCGCGAATCCGGCTCGGGAAGCTGCGCCGCCTCGAAGGTCGGCGGCAGGATGCGCTCGAGCAGCGGTCCGTGCGGGCTCTCCGACCAGCGCTTGCGGGCGTCGGCGATCTCATCTGCATGCAATGCAGTTGCAAGAAAAGCGAGAAGCAGCGCGCTATAGCGCATGCGAGCGATCACCGCGCGAGAAACCGAGGAGCGGAGCCGTGATGCCTCTGCCGACAGCGAGCACCTTGAACAGCTCGCCCATCTCCGCTGGCGAGAGCAGCTTCTGCGCCTGCGCCGCGATCGGCGCGTACACCAGCGCATTCTCGGCGTTGGCCTCGCCCAGCACCTCGGTGATGCCGCAGTTGACGAGGAACTGCGCCTGCGTGGCGAAGCCGAGCACGTCGGCGCCAGCGGCGCGCGCCGCGCCGGCGAGGGCGCTGAAGTCGACGTGCGCGGTGATGTCCTCGTCGCCGGGGCGGGCGAAGGGATCGGCGTGCGCAGTGTGACGGTGGTGGCACATCAGGGTGCCGGTGGCGCGCTGCGGGTGGTAGTACTCGCCGCGCGGAAAGCCGTAGTCGACGACGAGGATCAGGCCGTGCTCGAGGTGCTCGCACAAAGTCCGCATCCAGGCGCGCGCCGCGAGGCCGATCTCGCTCTCGTAAGGCAATGGCACCCGAATCTTGCGTGCTTCTTCCCGCAGCCCTCCGGTCGCCGGACGCTCCTCCCAGTGGAATTTTTCATTCCGAAAAGCAACTCCACGTTCCATGACGCCGTCGGCGCGCCAGCCGACGAGATGCACCGGCATGGCGTCGGCGACCTCGTTGGCGATGATGATGCCGCGCCAGCGCCCGGGCAGGCGGTCGAGGTGCTTCACGCGCTTTCCCAGCCGCTCCTCCTGTCGTGCACGCAAGGCGGCGCTCGTTTCGAGAATGAAGTACTCGCGGTCGATCGTCTCTGCAAGCGCACCGCTGCCCGCGCCGAGTTCGAGGATGGGCAAATCCGGAAACTGCTCGAGCTGGCGCGCGAGCGTGCGGCCGAAGAGAGTGCCCAGCTCGGGCGCGGTGACGAAGTCGCCTTCGGCGCCGAACTGGCGCGAGCCGCCGGCGTAGTAGCCCGTGCCGGGCGAGTGCAGCGCGAGCTCCATGTAGCGGGCGAAGGAGATCCAGCCGCCGTGATCATGGATTTCCCGGACGATGCGGTCGCGCGCCAGCATGCGAGGGAATTTAACCTAGAATCCAGCGGCTTAGATGACTGCCGACCTGACGGGAAAAACCGGACTCATCACCGGCGGCGCGCGCCGCGTCGGCGCGGCGATCACGCGCCGGCTGCATGCCGCGGGCGCCAACGTGCTCGTCCACTACCGCGACTCGGACAGCGACGCGGCAAAGCTGGCCGCCGAGCTGAACGGCGTGCGGCCGAAGAGCGCCGCCACGGTCAAGGCGGAGCTGCTGGCGCCGATCGCGCCGCGCGCGCTGGTGAGCGCGGCGCTCGAGAGCTTCGGCCGGCTCGACCTGCTGGTGAACAACGCCTCGGCGTTTTTTCCGGTTGCGCTCGGCGCGATCGAGGCCTCGCACTGGGAAGAGCTGGTCGGCTCGAACCTGCGCGCGCCGCTTTTCATCGCCCAGCAGGCGGCCGCCGAGCTGGCGAAGCAGGAGGGCGCGATCGTCAACATCGTCGACATCCACGCCGAGCGGCCGCTGAAGGGCTATCCCGTCTACAGCATCGCCAAGGCGGGACTGGCGGCCATGACGCGCGCGCTCGCGCTGGAGCTGGCGCCGCGGGTCCGCGTCAATGGCGTCGCGCCTGGCGCCATCGCCTGGCCCGAGGACGGCCAGTTCGATCCCGCCGAGCGCGATCGCGTCATCGCGACCACGCCGCTCGGCCGCACCGGCACGCCGGAAGACATCGCCCAGGCGGTACACTTCCTCGCTTGCGCGCCCTATGTCACCGGCCAGATCCTGGCGGTGGATGGCGGGCGCTCAATTTTCTTATGAATGTTTCTTTCATAAAACCCAAAGAGATTTACGAAGCCGGCAAGGTCGCGAAGCGCATTCGCCGCCAGGTCGGCGAGGCGATCGCCGACTTCAACATGATCGGCGAGGGCGACAAGGTGATGGTCTGCCTGTCCGGCGGGAAAGACAGCCATGCGCTCCTGGATGTCTTGCTTTCACTAAGAACCAAAGCACCCATTGCTTTCGATGTCATTGCGGTGAATCTTGACCAGAAGCAGCCGGGGTTCCCGGCGCACGTCCTGCCCGAGTACCTGACCGGGCGCGGCGTGCCGTTCCGGATCGTCGAGCAGGACACCTACTCGGTGGTGAAGCGCGTCATCCCCGAGGGCAAGACGATGTGCTCGCTCTGCTCCCGCTTGCGGCGCGGCGTCCTCTATCGCGTCGCCTCGGAGCTCGGCGCGACGAAGATCGCCCTGGGGCACCATCGCGACGACATCCTGGCGACCTTCTTCCTCAACCTCTTCCACGGCGGCAAGCTGAAGGCGATGCCGCCGAAGCTCGTCTCGGACGACGGCAAGCACGTCGTCATCCGGCCGCTGGCGTATGTGGCGGAAGAGGATCTGGTCGAATACTCGAAACAGAAGGCGTTTCCGATCATTCCCTGCACGCTGTGCGGCTCGCAGG
>Ga0315912_10004588_pt1 | contig 13039 bp, 14 predicted proteins | sample VfabasoilMG_FD_204469 | JGI IMG/M metagenome (GOLD analysis project Ga0315912, IMG submission 204469) | Garden soil microbial communities collected in Santa Monica, California, United States - V. faba soil | ecosystem: Environmental > Terrestrial > Soil > Garden | place: USA: California... | reverse complement strand
GTTATTTCGCTACGGACAAAAGAATGAGAAATGGTGCGATTTGTTGTATTCTCTCGTGCGTACAGGCTGCGAGGGCTCCCGGGAGATGGTGGATCCCGGTTCCTGACGAAGAATTCAGGGACTCTTCAGGACAGTTTTCCTCGTATGTCGGCTAGGATTCCTTACAGAGTTCGGTTCTGTCAGGGGAGGAACCACGATATGAAGCGTTACCTGGTTGTTTTGGCTGTCGCAGCGATGACGTTCATCGGTGCACAGGCATACGCCCATCACTCCTTCGCGGCCACGTATCTCGAAGATCAGACCGTGCAGATTGAGGGCGAGCTGGTGCAGTTCCTGTTCAGGAATCCTCATTCCTTCGTGCACGTCATGGTGAAGGAGAAGGATGGATCGATGGTGCGGTATGCCGTCGAGTGGGGCGGCGCCGGTCAGCTCGGTGGGCAGGGCGTGACCAGAGAGACGCTCAAGGCGGGCGACCACGTCATCATCACGGGCAGCCCGGGCCGCAACCCGAAGGACCATCGCGTTCGCATGGTCACGCTGCACCGCCCGAAGGACGGATTCGGTTGGGGCAAGCGTCCCGGCGAAGTCGTCGACTAACTTCTGCTTCGCAGAACAAGTCCCAATTACCAACTCCCAACTCCCAAACAGAATTTGGGAGTTGGCCTTTTGGGAGTTGGAAGTTGACAGTAACAGACCCGCTCACGTCACTGGCGTAGAGCGGGTTTTGCTTTTTAGGCCGCCAGGAGCCCTCATGATTCGCTGCCGGATATTCGCCGTCTTCGTGCCGTTGTGCGTCCTCATCGCCGCCTGCAGCCGTAGTGAACCCCAACCAACAGTTGATCAACCACTCGGGTTGGGCGCGGAGCTTGCCCCTCTCGAAGTGCCGGCGCAGGCTGGCAGCGCACACCCGCAGTTGACCACGTCGCAGAAGGGCGCGATCCTGAGCTGGCTCGATCAGGACGAGTCAACCACGCTTCGGTTCAGCGAGCGCACCGGCGGAAACTGGTCGGCGCCGCAGACAATCTCGAAGGGCGACGACTGGTTCATCACCGCTGCAGACGTGCCATCGGTTCTTCGCTTGAAGGACGGCACGCTCGTCGCCAACTGGTATCCGACGACAGACGAAGCCATCGAGGCCTACGACACGCAATTGTCCTACTCGAAAGACGACGGGAAGACATGGGCCAAGGCGTTCTCGCCTCACCATGACAAGACGAAGACGCAGCACGGCTTCGTCTCGCTGCTCGAACTGGCCGACGGTGGCGTCGGCATGGTGTGGCTCGATGGGCGCGATCAGGAGCTGAACACCACCGATCCGCTCGGCGGATCGATGGCGCTCTACTACACCAGCTTTGACTCCTCCTGGAAGCAGTCGCCTGAGAGCGTCGTGAACGCGCGTGTCTGCGAGTGCTGCCAGACGGCGGCGGTCCTGACTGCGGACGGAGTGCTCACGGCATTCAGGGATCGCTCGGCCGAAGAGATCCGTGACATCAAGGTGTCTCGCTTCGACGCCGGTAAGTGGACGCCGGAGTTGGCGCTGCATGACGACAACTGGAAGATCGACGCTTGCCCAATCAACGGCCCCGCATTGAGTGCGCGGGGCCGTCAGGTCGCAGCCGCGTGGTTCGCGGCGCCGAACGACAACGGCCGCGCATACGTGGCCTTCTCGCAGGATGCGGGCAAGACCTGGGGCCAGGCCATTCGACTTGACGACGAGGCCTCGCTCGGGCGCGTGGATATCGAGTTGCTGGACGATGGCTCCGCGATTGCGAGCTGGGTGGAGTTCGCGAACGGCAAGAGCGCGTTCAAGGTTCGTCACGTGTTGCCCTCAGGCCAGCGCTCCGCGGCGACCGATGTGCCGGGCGCAGGGCGCGTGAGTGGCTATCCGCGAATGACGCGGGCGGGCAACGAGCTGATCCTGGCGTGGACTGACGGCGATGGAGGCAACCAGGTGAAGGCCGCGGTCGCTCGGCTGAAGTAGACTCGGGATTCGGGACTCGGGGTTCGGGATTCGTAACTCGGGAGCTTGAATGTTTCGACGTGCTGTCGTTGCTCTTGTCGCGTTGCTCGCGTGCGGTGTTGGGTTGCGAGCGCAGGACACGCCGCGAATCTGGCAGGGTGTCTATTCGACGGGGCAGGCCGAGCGCGGCAAGACGATCTTCAACACGACGTGTCTCCGCTGTCACGGCGAGGATCTCGCCGGCAATACGGCGCCCGCGCTGAAGGGCGATCGCTTTCAGACCAGCTGGGGAGGCGATGTCGTCGAGAGCCTGTTCACTAAGGTTCGCGACACGATGCCGCCGAACTTCGGCACCATCCTCGACGACCAGGTGAAGCTCGACATCGTCACCTATATCTTGCAGACCAACGGCTTCCCGGCAGGCAACTCGGACTTGCTCGTTGGCAGCGCCGATCTCGCCACGACGCAGATCCTCAAAAAGGGTGAACAGGCGGCGGTGCAGAACTTCTCGCTGATTCAGACGGTGGGCTGTCTCGCAACTGGTCCGAACAACACGTGGATGCTGACGAAGACAGCGGAGCCGCTGACGACGCGCGACGATGTGCCGTCTGATCGTGGGTTGGCGAGCGCGGCATCGCGGCCGCTCGGGACGAAGACGTTTCGATTGATCAGCATTTCGCCCTTCAAGCCCGAGTCGCACGCGGGTCAGAAGATGGAGGCGCGCGGTCTGATCTACACAGAGCCAGGCGACGAGCGCATCAACCTGACGTCGCTGAAGCCTACTGGCGGGAGCTGCGGCGGCTAGTTAATCGAGCAGGATCCCGGTCCGCGCGGATCGCCGCACGATCCGCAGGCGCCCATCGCAGACGAGGCCGCGCTGCTGGTGTTGCCGTTGGTGTGTGCCGCAAAGACGGACAGCCGGCGCTGCAACTCATGGCTGTGGCAGGACGGACACTCCGGAGATTCACTCCCGCGCACCAGCGCCTCGAACTCGTGATCGCACTCTTTACAGGCGTATTCGAATAAGGGCATAAGGCAATTCTAACTTGCCTGGGGCATCACTGCATTCTGGTGAGGTGACACGTGTCACGTCCGATTGGTGACGCTCGAGACTCGCCCCGGCCAATCGACACCGGCAGACTAGGCGCCATGGAGGAACTGCCATGACGCCTTGCAGGCTGGGAGCGGCACTCGTTTCACTCATAGTCCTGGTCGTTGCCGGGACCGCGGCGGCGCAGTTGTTCACGCCCACTCCGGCGGCGCTTCCTGTGCCCGATGGTTTCACTCGCAGAGCGGAGATGAAGATTCAGCTCCCCGGCCTTCTCAGGCTTCGCCTGATCGCCGAAGTCGAGAGCGACTTCGGTATCGGCAATGCGGACGTCGCCAGCGAGGAGGAGAGATGAGCGACGCCAAAGCGATAACCTGGCGATGGCAGATTGCCTCGGGCGCCATCTACGCGCTCTTTGTCTTCACCGTTCCCGTTCTCAGCGGCGGAAACGTGCGGACCTGGGCGCTCACGGTGGTGTCGTTTGTTGCCTTCGCGCTGCTGTACAGGGATTTCTTCTACAACTTGCCGAACACGCGACGGCAGGTAGTCGATGTCTGCCTGATCGGGTCGGTGGGTTTTGCGCTGATCCCCTTCAATCTCGGCGGGACGACCTACGTGGCCTACGCCGCTGCGCTCGCGCCATTTCCGCTCAGGCCGCGACACGCGATAGCGTTCTTCTGCGTGTTGGCAGCGTTACTCTGGTTGCAGCTGCTGTTGATCTCCGACCAGAACCGCGTCGTCGTCGGCGTCTGGGTGACGCTCGTGCTCTTCATCGTCGGTTTCGGCAACCTCTTCATCAGCGATCGGATCCGCCAGATGACGCAGCTTCGTCGTGCGCACCAGGACGTCGAGGAAATGGCCAAGGTGGCCGAACGCGAGCGGATCGCGCGCGACCTTCATGATCTGCTCGGACACACACTGTCGGTGATTGCGCTCAAGTCCGAGTTGGCGTCGAAGCTCGCAGACCGGGATCCGGTGAGGGCCACAGAGGAAATCCGCGAGGTCGAACGCGTCTCTCGCGATGCGCTGGCGGAAGTGCGCGCCGCCGTCGAAGGCTATAAGAAGCGGGGATTCTCCGGCGAGATACTCGAGGCGAGACGCGTGCTGGCGTCGGCGGGCGTGCGACTCGATGCCGAAGTCGGCGACATCGCGCTTCTCCCGCGTCAGGAGACCGTGCTGGCGCTGGCGTTACGCGAGTCTGTGACCAATGTGGTCAGGCACGCCCGGGCATCGGTCTGCCGGGTCATGCTCGGGCTCGATCGCGGCGATATCGTTCTCACGGTTCAGGACGACGGGAGCGGCGGCGTGCTGCGCGAAGGCAATGGGCTGGCCGGTATGCGGGAGCGCGTCACCGGCTCTGGTGGCACTCTCAACGTCGACGCCGGCAAAGGGTTCACCGTGTCAGTACGGTTTCCGTCTGTGAGTCCATCGTGATTCGCGTGCTCATCGCAGAGGACCAGGCCATGGTGGCGGGCGCGCTCGCAGCGCTGCTTGGCATCGAGCAGGACATTGAAGTCGTCGCGACAGCGAAGAATGGTCGTGACGCGCTCGCAGCCGTACGCAAGCTCCGTCCCGATGTGCTGTTGACTGACATCGAGATGCCGGAGATGACCGGCCTCGAGCTGGCCGCGGCCGTCCGGGCGGACGGCCCCACCCCGCGCGTCGTCATTCTGACTACATTCGCGCGGCCCGGCTACTTGCGGCGTGCGCTCGATGCCGGCGCATCCGGATATGTCCTTAAAGATGCGCCCTCCAGTCGCCTCGCTGATGCGATCCGGCGTGTTCATGGCGGTGGTCGCTCGATTGATCCCGAGCTGGCGGCCGAGGCATGGGGCGAGGGCGATCCGCTGTCGGATCGCGAAAGGCAGATTCTCCGCCTGGCGGCCGACGGGCGCAGCGGGCCCGAGATCGCCGACGAGATCCACCTATCCGAGGGGACCGTCCGCAACTACTTATCCGAAGCAATCAGCAAGGTCGGGGGCCGCAATCGTGTCGATGCCGCCCGCATCGCGCGAAGCAAGGGATGGCTGTAAACGACGATGTTGCGGGACCCCAGTTATACTGGGAAGATGTCTGCATCAAGAAAGTCCACCCAGATCGCTAATCCGTTGCGACGCAACGTCGCCATCATCGCGCACGTCGACCACGGTAAGACGACGCTTGTCGACGCGCTGCTGCGCCAGAGCGGAGCTTTTCGCGCCAATCAGCAGGTGGCCGAGCGGGTGATGGACAACACCGATCTCGAGCGCGAGCGCGGCATCACCATCCTCGCGAAGAACACCGCCGTCCACTACAAGGACCTCCTCATCAACATCTGCGATACGCCTGGCCACGCGGATTTCGGCGGGGAAGTCGAGCGCACGCTGTCGATGGTCGACGGCGTCATGCTGCTCGTCGATGCCTCGGAAGGCCCGCTGCCGCAGACGCGCTTCGTGCTTCGAAAGGCCCTCGAGCGCGGCCTGCCGCCCATCGTCGTGTTGAACAAGATCGATCGCGCCGACGCCCGGCCGCAGGCAGTGCTCAACGAGGTCTACGATCTGTTCATCGACCTCGACGCGACCGAGGACCAGATCGAATTCCCGGTGCTCTATGCGAACGCGCGCGAAGGCGTCGCGACGACTGATCTGGCGAAGCCGGGCGACAGCCTGCAGCCACTCTTCGACGCCATCGTCGAGTCGGTGCCGCCGCCACGCGGGAATCCTGAGGCGGCGCTGCAGATACTGGTGGCCAATCTGGACTCGAGCGATTACCTGGGGCGAATCGCCATTGGCCGCGTGTTCAACGGCACGGTGAAGCTGAACGACCCGGTGTCTGTACTGAAGCTGGGTGGAACAATCGAGCTGACGAAGATCACCAAGTTGTTCGCCTTCGACGGCCTGAAGCGCGTGGAAATCGAACAGGCGGCAGCGGGTGACATCGTGTGCCTCGCGGGCATCGAGGGCATCACGATCGGTGAGACGATCAGCGACCCCGAGAATCACGTACGGATTATTCCTCCGGCGATCGACGAGCCCACGGTGTCGATGATTTTTGGCGTCAACACATCACCGGTCGCGGGGCGTGACGGGCAGTACGTGACGTCGCGCAACCTGCGCGACCGGTTGCAGAAGGAGCTGCTCGGCAACGTCTCGCTCCGCGTCGAGGACACCGACACGCCGGAGCAGTTGCGCGTCATCGGCCGCGGCGAGCTCCAGTTGTCCATCCTGATCGAGATGATGCGGCGCGAAGGGTATGAACTGCAGGTGTCACGTCCGGAGATCGTCACGAAGGAAATCGATGGCACCCGCGTCGAGCCGGTCGAGGACCTGGTCATCGATGTGCCCGAGGACTTTCAGGGCGTGGTCATCGCCATGGGCGGTGGCAGACGCGGCGTGATGACGAAGATGGTGAACCACGGCAGCGGCCGCGTTCGCCTCGAGTTCCGCATTCCGACCCGGGGCCTAATCGGCTTTCGCTCCCAGTTCCTGACCGACACCAAGGGAACCGGCATCATGAACCACCTGTTCGCCGGGTGGGAACCGTGGCACGGCGCCATCCCGTCGCGGCCGACGGGCGCCCTGGTTGCCGACCGCTCGGGTGTGGCCACTCCCTATGCGATCTGGAACCTCCAGGAGCGCGGCGAGATCCTCATCGATCCGGGGGTGATCGTCTACGAGGGGATGATCATCGGCGAGAACTCGCGGCCCAACGACATGGACGTCAATGTCACCAAAGAGAAGAAGCAGACGAACATGCGCGCGTCGACCGCCGACGAGGCGATCCGGATTGTCCCGCCACGCAGGCTCAGCCTTGAGCAGGCCATCGAGTTCATCAACGATGATGAGCTGGTGGAGGTGACGCCGAAAACCATCCGGCTCCGGAAGCGCATCCTCGCGTCGAATATGCGGCCGAAAAAGATGGACGACTGAATACGCTCAGCGCCAGATCGCTGACGAAAATGAGATCCGGCGTGTCAATCCTTCGACACGCTTTCTCAGCGATTCATTGCAGACCTGCGAATTTCGGCGCAATTTTAGTAAGGTCATTCGGCCAACACTCCGGGTACACTCCTTGCCCCTGTGCCGGGTGCAACGCGAAGTGCTGGCGTGTTGCAGTCGGGATTCCGATAAGGGTCCGATTGCCTGGGTTTCAGAACCGGCCATCACCGCACCAACCCGATCGAAAAGGAATCACGATGCTGCTCGGAGCGATGTCGCTCTTCTCCCACGACCTGGCAATTGACCTGGGCACCGCCAATACCTGCGTGTTCGCACGCGGCTCTGGAATCGTCCTGAACGAACCGTCGATTGTCGCTGTTAACAACGTCACCGACCAGATTGAGGCGGTGGGCGCGGACGCCAAAGAGATGCTTGGCCGCACGCCCGGCAACATCACGGCAATCCGCCCGATGAAGGACGGCGTCATCGCCGACTTCGAGGCCGCCGAGAAGATGCTCGGTCACTTCATCAAGAAGGCGCATCGCCGAAAGAGCTTCGTCCGCCCGCGCGTCGTCATTGGCGTGCCGTCGGAGATCACTCAGGTCGAGCGCCGTGCGGTGAAGGACAGCGCGTACCGCGCCAAGGCCAGCGAAGTGCACCTCATCGAGGAAGCCATGGCTGCGGCCATCGGCGCAGGCCTTCCGATCACCGAAGCGTCGGGCAACATGATCGTGGACATCGGCGGGGGCACGACGGACATCGCGGTGATCTCGCTGGCCGGCATCGTCTACAGCAAGTCGGTTCGTGTGGCCGGCAACGCGATGGACGAGGCGATCAGCAACTACGTCAAGAAAGAGCATGACCTGCTCATTGGTGAGCGGACCGCAGAGCGGATCAAGATCGAGCTTGGGTCTGCCTTTCCGCTGTCGTCGCGCAAGGAAATGGAAGTCAAAGGCCGGCACGTGCTCGAAGGCAAGCCGTGCACGATTAAGCTGAACGATCACCAGGTGAGGGAGGCGCTTGCCGAGCCCGTTCGGCTCATGATGCAGGCTGTTCGCGACGCGCTCGAGCGCATTCCACCAGAGCTCTCCGCTGACGTCTGCGACCGCGGCATCGTGCTGAGCGGTGGCGGCGCACTGCTGCAGAATCTCGACGAGCGTCTGCGTCAGGAAACCGGGCTGCCGGTGCAGGTGGCCGAGGATCCGTTGTCGGCCGTCGTCCTCGGTGCCGGCAAGATGCTGTCGGACTTCAACCTGCTCCGCAAGATCTCGATCGACTGAACTTCAAAGTAGGCAGTATGCAGTAGGCGGTATGCAGCGTTGCGCTGCCTACCGCCTTTTGCTTTTTGCGGCCTACTGCCTACCGCATACGGCCTACTATCAAATCCACTCCGGCGGCGGCTGAATCGTATCCAACGGCGTTGAGCCGGGATCTGGCCGGCCACTTCCGGCCAATCGGCTGATCGCGCGCACGGTCATGTCGTGATCGCATTCGATCTGGCACGACAGCCGGACGCCCGTCAGTCCCTTTTCACTCAATCTCGTTTTCTCGGCTCGCGTTATGCGGCTCGGTTCGCCACTGACGAACTCGATCCGGCACGTCGTACAGCGCGCGTTCCCGCCACACGCGTGCAGGATGTCAACTCCCGCATCCTTTTCGATCGCATTGACGAGACGCTTGCCATTCTCCACATCAACAGTCGGAAATCCTTCCACGGTCAGCTTGGGCATGCGCGCTATGTTAACGTATCGACACTGATGCCCGACGTGCCTGACATTCCAAGACCCTCGGTCCTGTGGAAGCGACTCTCTGCCGAACGTAAACTCCTTGCGGCGGACGCATTCTGGCAGGACGAGAACGCTGCTGCCGAACAGGCCGAGGCGGTCGTCATGATCGCGCAGCGCATCAAGTTCCGCACGCGCAGCGTGCAGACCTTGCCGCGCGACAAGAAGGCACGTCACCTTGTGAACCTCGGTGCGGTTTCCGAGATGGTGGCGGCGCGATTGCTCGTTGCCTATCACCTGCATCATCAACGCGGGATGATGGGCGCGTTTCTCGACGCGCTGGGCATCACCCACGAAAACGGTCTGATTGCCGATGAGGAGATGCAACCGCCTTCCGCTGAACGCCTGCGCGAGGCTGCCCGTGCGATCGGCACGGCTCATCCCGCAGAGGACGTTGCGCTCTACCTCTCGACATTGATGTGGCAGGACCCGGAAACCTGGGCAGGGCTCTCCGAGCTGCCCGAGCTCGCGCAACACGCGTGAAGGGCGGACGATGAGCGGCTGGCTCTCCTCGGGGCTGGGCTGGGCAAACAGCGCAGAAGGGTGGATTGCTCTCGGGACGCTCACCGTCCTCGAGATCGTCCTCGGGATCGACAACATCGTCTTCATCTCGATCCTTGCGGGCAAACTTCGGCAGGAAGATCGCGCGCGCGCCAGGAAAGTGGGCTTGTCGCTGGCGATGATCATCCGCATCCTGCTGCTGCTCTCGATCACGTGGGTGATGGGCCTCACCGCTCCGCTCTTCGCTGTGCTCGGCTACGAGATTTCAGGTCGCGACGTGATCCTGCTCGTCGGCGGTCTGTTCCTGATCGGCAAGAGCACCCTGGAGATTCACGAGAAACTCGAAGGCGTCGAAGGGCACGGCTCCGCAAAGGTGGCGAAGTCGTTTGCGTCGGTCATCATTCAAATCCTTCTGCTCGACATCGTCTTTTCGCTCGATTCAGTCATCACGGCGGTTGGCATGGCAGATGACGTTGCCGTCATGATTCTCGCGGTGATCATTGCTGTCGGCGTGATGCTGGTCTCGTCTGGAGCGATCAGCGAGTTCGTTGACCGGCATCCGACCGTCAAGATTCTTGCGCTCAGCTTCCTGCTGCTCATCGGCGTCTCGCTGATCGGCGAGGGGCTCGACCAGCACATCCCGAAGGGTTACATCTACTTCGCGATGGCGTTCTCGGTCTTCGTCGAGATGATCAACCTCCGTATCCGCTCGAAGGCGGATCCGGTCCAGCTGCATCAGGCCTACAAGGAATAGCGCTGGTTCGCATGGACCTGACGTCTCTCGGTGCGATTGGATATCGAGCAGACGGCAAGGCGAACGCGCTTCTCGTGCTTGCGCATGGCGCGGGCGCAGGTCAGCAGCATCCGTTCATGACGGCTGTGGCGAAGGGCTTCGCGGCACGCGGAGTCGATGTCGCGACCTTCGACTTTCCGTACATGCGCGAGCGCCGCAAGATTCCCGATAAGGCGCCAGTGCTCGAGAAGGCATTTGTGGAGGTGGTCGCCGCCGCCAGGCAGTGGAGTAGCGCGAAGAAGTGTTTCATCGGCGGCAAGTCGATGGGCGGGCGCATGGCAACGCACCTGGGCGCAGCCCACCTTGACGACCTGAGCGGGATCGTCGTGTTTGGTTATCCCCTCCATCCGCCAGGCAAGCCTGACCAGCTTCGCGTTGCGCACCTGGGATCGATCGCGGTGCCAGTTCTCATCGTCCAGGGCGATCGCGACGCGTTCGGCTCGCCCAAGGAATTGAATCCCGCGATCGAAACGATGACCGCGAAGGTCGCACTTCATGTCGTCACAAGGGGTGATCATTCGCTCGCGGTGAGCGGCCGTCCTCGCGACGAGGTTCTTGCCGAGGTCCTCGACGTTGCGGTGGCGTGGATGTCTGCGGGGTCAGACCCCGTCTCAAAATGACACGCGACGAACTCGGGTGGGACCAGGCACTCGAAACCGCATTCCAACAAGAGTGGACTGGCAAGGCGGATCTCCAGCCGGGCCGCATCCTGATCGAGTTCAACTACATCTGCCGCGTCTGGTGTCACGGCGGCGAGATCGAAGCGGTGCGATCGGGCCGCTTGTCCCATCGTGCAACGAGCCGCGGTGAGCTTCCGGCCGTGGGCGACTGGGTCGTGGTGAGGAAGCGCCCCGACGAAGATCGCGGCGCCATCGTCGCGGTGCTGCCGAGACGCAGCTGGTTCTCGCGTCGCATGGCGGGCCAAGTCACCGACGAGCAGGTCGTCGCTGCCAACGTCGATGTTGTCTTCATCGTCATGGCGCTTGACGACGACTTCAGTCTGCGCAGGCTCGAGCGCTATCTGTTGCTCGCCCGTGAGAGCGGCGCTGCGCCTGTTGTTCTGCTGACCAAGCCGGATGTCTGCGACGACGTTCCCGCGAAGGTTGCCGAGGTCACGGTCCTGACCGGCGACGTTCCCGTCCACGTGGTGAGCCCGAAGCTCGATCAGGGTCTCGACAAGGTTGCGGAGTATCTCCCGCCGGGCAAAACGGGCGCGTTGCTCGGCTCGTCAGGCGTGGGGAAGAGCACCATCATCAACCGGCTCGTCGGTCGTGACGTCCAGAAGACGAGGGACATTCGTGCATCCGACTCGAAGGGCCGGCATACGACGACGCATCGTGAGCTCGTGTTTCTGCCCAACGGCGGGTTCATGATCGACACACCGGGGATGCGTGAGCTGCAGCTGTGGGACGTGAATGAAGCTGTCAGAGAAACGTTCGACGACATCGAGGCGCTCGCACCGGGCTGCCGGTTTACCGATTGCCGCCATCGCGACGAACCACGCTGCGCGGTGAAGGCGGCGGTTGAAGCGGGAACGTTGTCTGCGGCCAGACTCGAGAGCTATCTCAAGCTTCAGGACGAGCTCGGCTACCTCGCCAGGCAACAGGACGAGCGTGCGCTACTCGAAGAGAAGCGGCGCAGCAAGATCATGGGGAAGGCGCTGAAACAGCACCTCAAGACGAAACGCGGTTAGTCCACCGGCGCCAATCGAACAGCGAGGCCAATCGACTGAGCTGGAGCTCCGGCCACCATGTGCGCGGCCGGCGGGGAGTCTGCAATCCGAGGCTGATGACGGCCGCATTGATCATCTGCGTGGTGATCACTCGCGCGTCCGACTGCGCGCCGATCATGAGCCCGCGGTCGCAGATCAAGTTGATCAAACGCGGCACGCCGCCACTTGCGCGCAGGACGACATCGAGCGCGCGATCCTCGAAGGCCACCTGGCCCATCTCACCCGCGACCGAGAGGCGATGGATCACGTACGCCTCCAGATCCCTCCGGCCCAGCGGTGTCAGCACGGCGCGAAGCGACACGCGCTGGTCGAGTTGCTTGAGCTCAGGCTGCTTGAGGAGATCGAGAAGATTGAGCTGGCCGACCAGCACGATCTGGAGCAGCTTGGTCTGATTGGTCTCGAGATTGGACAGGACGCGAATCTCTTCGAGCACCTGCGGCGAGAGGTGCTGCGCCTCGTCGATGATGAGCACACCGCTCGCGCCGATGGGCACGAGAGAAGTGAGGAACTCGTGCAGCGTGGCGATCAACTCGTGCCGGCTCGCCGCGATGATGCGCCCGCTGCGAACCGCTTCGCGCGAGACCACGCCGAAGTCGAGCAGGATCTCGCGGAGCAGCTCCTCGCCGGAAAGAAACGGGTTCAGCACGAGCGACGTGAACAGCTTCATGTCCAGTTGCTCGAGCACTGTTCTGCAGACCGTGGTCTTGCCGGTGCCGATGTCGCCGCTCAGAACGGCCACACCCTCGCGTCGCTTAATCGTCTGCAACAGCTGCCGGATGGCTTCTTCGTGCGACGGGCTGGGATAGAGGAACCGGGGATCTGGCGCCAGCGTGAAAGGTGACTGCGCGAAGCCGTAGAACTCCTCGTACTGCGAGCCGCGCGGCGCCTGGGTGGTGACGGCCAAGTTGCAGCGAATATAGCATTTATAATTCTCGTGATGTTGGCGCTGCTCCCGCTCCTTCTGCTCGTTGCGCTCGACGCTCAGGCCACGCGCGCGCAGCGGCCGGCTCCGACTCCTCCCCGCGATCCGTTTTTCACGTCAACGATGAAGCCGGAGGAGATTCGAGACAAGCAGGCGGTACTGGACACGAGCGAAGGGGTCATCGTCCTCGACCTCCTCGCCGATGCTGCGCCGACTCACGTCGCGCACTTCATCACGCAGGCTCGCGCGGGTGCGTACGATGGAACGGTGTTTCACCGCGTGATTGCGATGGGCATCATCCAGGGCGGAGACCCGTTGTCGAAGGATCCGTCGCAGTCGGCAAAGTACGGCAGCGGCGGTCTGGGCAAGCTTCGCTTTGAGG
>Ga0315912_10004587_pt1 | contig 13043 bp, 4 predicted proteins | sample VfabasoilMG_FD_204469 | JGI IMG/M metagenome (GOLD analysis project Ga0315912, IMG submission 204469) | Garden soil microbial communities collected in Santa Monica, California, United States - V. faba soil | ecosystem: Environmental > Terrestrial > Soil > Garden | place: USA: California... | reverse complement strand
CCCAACGTGATGTTGCACTTATTCGAGCCGTTTGTCACGACCAAAGACTCGGGCACTGGGTTGGGCTTGTCTATCAGTTACCAGATCATTCAAGCGCACAACGGCAAAATGACCGTCACCAGTGCCCCTCAACATGGCACGACCTTTAGTATATTATTGCCCTTCCAACAACCCGGCGAGCAAACTGACTCACTGCCCGTCGAGGCAGAGACGATAGCCTTATGACCCCTTCTTCCCCCAAACGCATTTTGATCGTGGACGATGAGCCCAACATCGTCATGGTGATCACCGACGCCCTCAGCCAATTGGAGCCGCCCGTCGAGTTGCTCAACGCCGCCAATGCGGAGCAAGCCCTCGCGCAAACGCAGGCGAACAAAATAGATCTACTCATTACAGACTATCGGATGCCGGGTGCGCACGGCCTCGATTTGGTGGATCAGATGCGGCAAAAGTGGCCCGACCTCGCGGCGATCTTGGTGACAGCCTACAACACCGAGCAATTGGAGCAAGAAGCCACTCAAATCGGCGTCGAGCGGTTGATCGCCAAGCCGTTTGCATTGGATGATCTGCGGCGCACAGTCACCGAGATCCTCAAAGAATTGGATCGTGTCCGTCTCACTCCCAAAACGGGTTACACTCCCCTGGTGTTGGTGATCGAAGACAATTCAGATTTTCGGACGTTGGTGCGCCGCAAGTTGATCAGTCAGGGCTATCGCGTGTTGACGGCGCAAGACGGCGTGCGCGGCTTGCAGATTATGATGAACACGAATGTGGATTTGGTGACGCTCGACTTGAACATGCCGCATCGCGGCGGCATCGAGACGCTCCGCCTGATCCGCACCATGTATGTCAAAGTGAAGGTGCTGATCATCTCGGCGGCGGTGGATGAAAAAGCGCGCCAAGAAGCGCATAGCTTAGGCGTGAATGGCATCGTCACTAAGCCGGTCAATCTCAAAGAGCTAATGGGGATAGTGGAACGGGCGTTACAGAGTGCGAAGCCCTAATTGAAAAGACCTCCGGGCCTTCAAGCACCCGGAGGTCTTTTCAATTGAAACAACACCTACTTCAAGATCAACGGCAGATAAATGCTCTGCGTTAGCACGGCGCGGAAGGGATTGCCGTGGTCAAGCGCAACGGTGACATTGCCGGCCACGTCAGCGGCTTGCGCGAAGAACTCGATGGGGCCAGTGAGTCCGCTCACCTCGCCCATCGCCTCCCCCGTGTTCCCGTCATACGTTAAGTCCAGCCGCGACCACGCGGGCGTATCGAGCGCGCGATATAGCACGACCACTTTTTGCAACGCGCCGCGATCATCCGTCGTCGCTACGCGGAAGAGCAAGGTGTTGGAAGGCGTCGTGCCGGCCTGCACCGACCAGATGCTCGGGGCGACAAAGTCATTTTCGGTGAGCGGGGAACGATAGATCTCAAACTCCATGCGCGTGTACAAGCGTTCGATCCCAACTGTGGGCGCAAGGGGCGTGGTCGCCAAGAATTGCCCGGGCACGACCACCAATTGTTCACGCATCTGCCCATCTAACGCCAAGAAGCGATTCACCGTCGCGGGCAAGAGGGGATACCAATCGGTGTTGGGGAAGAGTGGCTCAAAGTCTATGAACTTCTCTTCGGTGATCAGCCGCGACACCACCGGGTTGAAGTTCGCCACCTCGGTGAACGCGCCGCCCACCAGCAACACACCATGCACGACCGTGTCGGGCGCGTGGATGTCGTAGGTGACGCGCGGCTGAACCGGCCGCCCAGCGGAGACATGGACATCGGCCGTGTTGCTAAAGACGTAGTAGGAGCCGTTGGCGACATCGGAACGTTGATAAGCGCCCAGCGGCAACTCGGCCATGAGCGGAGCGGCCACTTGTGGCGCGGAAGGCCCATCGGGCGCGGCTGAGACGAGGGTCTGACCGCGCAACTGTTCGGTCGTCGTGGTGGGCATGGCGATTCGCATCATCGGCAAGCCATAGAGCGTCATTTCCTCCAGCACTTTTTCATCATAGTTGCTAAACGCGCCGCCCGCGATGTCGTTGAAGTATTTGTGCTTGGCTTGGCGGAGCGCGTTCCCCACCGTCTGTGGATCGCCGTGTTCCCAATAGCTGAGATACTTCGCAAAGTTCACCATCAAGCGTTCGGAATACGCCACCAAATCCGAGTCACCATACCCATAGCCGGTGTTGCCGATGAAGGTCGCGCCGCGCGCCGCGAAGGTCTGCGCCCAATCGGTGCCGGTTTGTGGGTTGAGCGAAGTCGCATCGGGGACGTTAAGCCCAGAGTGACAGCCGACGGAGAAGATGAGCGTACCGCTAAAGTTGGTTGCGGCTGTCACCACTTCGGTCGCAAACACATCTTGATCCACGCCGTTGGGGAACAAGCGATAGTGTTGGAAGTGCGAGTTAAGCGAATTGAGATCGCGCCCATCGCCCGCTAGGAAGAACGACGAACGAAACTCCGCCGCGCCCCACTGATTGTTGATCACTGTGTTGAGTTGGCTGATGCCTTGCGCGCTTAACGAGTCGCTGATGGCATTCGCCTGATCAATCAAGAAATCGTAACCCGTCACGAGCGCGTCCGTAGGGGTGATCACCGGTTGCGTCAAATAGGCATTCACTTGCGCGGTCATCTCGGTGGGCGATTCCACCAAGCGCCCCACCGCCACTTGCGGCAGATAGAACTCGCGCCCGCGATAAGGCATGGGCAAGAGCCCGGCATAGTAATCGTCGCTCAACATGTAGCGCAACGCAAGCGAGCCGGAGATCGCTGGCGTGTAAGCGACATCGGCATAGGTGCGCTCGTTCGACACCACCGCGTCATCTTGAATGCGCCGATAGGGGATGAGGTCGTCGCCGCCTACCAAGACCAGATATTTCAAGTTGGGATAGCCGCGTGCCAACCGATAGAGCAGGGACTTGATATGTCCCGCCACATGGTTCGCCGCCTGTGGGTTGCCAGATTGGGTATCCCACAGATCGTAGGCGTTCATAATCGGCGGATAATCATCCAAGCGCACGATCACACCCATCACCTCGGGTTGGTCTTTAAGCGTTTGCAGTTGAGTCAACAATCCCGACGCCGCCACCGCCGCGCCATAGTGTTGCCCGAGGCGTGTTTCATTGATCAAGATCAACGTTTGGATTGAGTCGTCGCGTTTCGGCACCGTGTAAGTGGTGGGGATCGTCTCGGTGATCGGCGCGTAGGCCTCGACAGGCGGCGCGATTTCAATCGTCAGGCTGTAGGGTTGACCATTCACGGGGCCAGCCACCGCCGCCAGATACTTGCCAGCCATCTCATGGACGTTCAGCACGATCTGCTCCGTCGCGCTCAACGGTTGCGCGGAGATCGCCGCCAACGAGCCAATGTTGCCGATCTGCCCGATGTTTCCGATTTGCCCAATGTTGCCGATCTGACCGATATTGCCAATTTGCCCGATGTTACCGATCTGACCCATGTCCACCAACTCGCCGATATTGCCGATCTGACCGATGTTGCCAATTTGTCCGATATTACCGATCTGGCCGATGTTGCCAATCTGGCCAATGTTGCCGATCTGGCCGATGTCTTTGATCTGGCCGTTCTCTGGGTCAACGTCAGGCGCGAAGAGATAGAGATCGTAATCGTCGTTTAAATTAGCCAGAGTGACGGTGATGGTGGACCCCGGCTCTTTCACCCGGAAGCGATACCAGTTGGCGCTGGTGGCGACGGTGATCGAGTCGGTCGTGGTGACGGGCGCGGTAGTCGTGGTCGGGAGCGTCACTGCTACGTCCCGCGCGTCATCGGTGATGTTCAACCCGGCCCGATCCAACGCCACACTTTGTTCATCGGTTAAGAACAAGTTGACCAGTTCAGTGCCCTCAGTTAAATCGTCGTCAAGCAATGGCACTTGGAAGGTCAGTTCACGCACGCCAACACTAAAGTGCAACATGCCACTCACCGGGCGATAGTCGCTATCGGCCAGCGCGGTGTTATCAGTGGTGTAGTAGTTAACCATAAACGGGCGATCCGGGAGGACATTGAGCCGCACGGTGATGATGGCTTCGCCCGCGTTTTCTAGTGCGCCAAACTGGGTCGCGGCAAATTTCGCCGTGAGACCCACCGAGGACGTGAAGGGGGAGAGGGCGGCGTTAATGCCGTTCGTCTCGTTCGGTGCGACGACTGACACCAAATTGCCGTTCAGCAGATCGAATTGATTGTCGTAATATTCGCCCCGATACGCGGTGGTATTGGTGACACAGCTAGAACTGCTCGCATAGTAACCAAAGTACAGACGATAGTTGCCCGTGCGTAGGCCGCCGGAAGTGTAGTTGCCACTGGCATCAGAATAGGCAAAGCCCGCGCTGTTGTTGTTCTGATCGTAAATTCCCACAAACGAATCGCGGAGTGGTTCGCCCGTGTCTTCTTTAGTCACCTGCCCGTGGATGCGCCCGCCGGTTTGCAGATGCCCATCCACATCGCGCACGATTTGCCCCGGGACGACGCTGACTTGATCGGCCCCGGTGAGGTCGGGTTGACGGTTGTAAAACTCGCCGACGCTGGTCGAGTTGTAATACGGCTGGAATTGCACACGATAGGTGCCCGTCAGCAACCCAGTGGAGAGATAGACCCCAAACGAATCAATGTCATAGAGGACATCCAGACGGCGGCCGGAGCTGTTGTAGAAAATGACGCTAGCGTCGGGGAGGCGCCGGGCCATGCCTTGCGGGTCAAAAATTTTCCCCGAAATTTGCCCGCCGCGTTCGAGGCTGGCGTTGATGTTGGTGGTGGTAAGCGGTGCAGTGACAGTGACGCCGAGCGCCGTCTCTAAATCAGTTTGATCATTGTAAAACTCGTTGACATACGGGGCCGAAGAGCCATAGCTACTGGGGTAAATCCAGAGGCGATAAACGCCGGAGGTGAGGCCATCAGTGAGATAAACGCCATTCGCGTCGCCAAAGGCCGTGCTCATATAGTAGCCCTGTTCGTTGTAAACACTCACGTTTACGCTGGGCAATGGCTGGCCGGTGTCGGTCGCGGTGATCTGGCCGCTGATCTGCGCGCCGCGCGCCAACGCGATATCCATATTGGGCGTCACACTACCAAAGGTGGTCGTCACCAGTTGGGGATGGTATTCGGATAGATAAGCGCGCGAACGTTGATTGGGGTCGAAGTAGATTCCGTAGCTCCCTGGTATGACGCCTGTGAAGGTGTAGACCCCATTAGCATCGGTGAGGGTCGAGCCCGTCGAAGCGCCACACAGGATTAAAGAAATGTATACATCTTGGAGTGGCTGACCATTATCCGCCCCCGTGACGCGCCCCAATACTTCTCCGCCGGTTTCCAGATCGGCATCAATGCCCGTGATGACCCTGCCGGGTGTCACGCTGATTGAGTCGGCGAGGTAAAGATCGTAGTGGTTGTTGTAATACTCATAGATGTAGGCTGAATCATAAAGACCAAAGCCCACATAATAGGTACCGGTGAAAAGCTGGGTGAAGGTATAAACGCCATTCACATCGGTGGAGAGGGAATCCACTGAGTCGAAGTTGGCGTCATAGATCGTGACCACGCCGGAATCAACCGGAACGCCCCCCGCCAACAGTTGCCCGGCAACTTGCCCACCCTTCGACAACGCGACGTTGATGTCTGGCGTGCCTTGGCCTAAGGTCACGCTGACGAGATCGGCGCTCTCTAAGTCGAAGTGGTCGTTATAGTATTCGGGGAGATAATCGGAATAGTTACCACTGGCTGGGCGACTAAAACCAGCACAACAGAAGGTGTCAAAGAAAACTTTATAAGCGCCGGTGTGCAAGGTGGTGACGGTATACGTGCCATCGGCTTGAGTGTTACTGTTCCGCATTTCGTTTCCAGCGGTGTCGTACACATACACCTGAACACTACCTAAGCCCTGTCCAGTATCCTCGGCGATCACCGTGCCGGTGATCAATCCACCTAGGCTAAGCGCGGCGTTGATCCCGCCATAGAGTTCTTCAGCGGTAAACGTGAGCCACGTCGCGTTCGCCAACTGGGGCTGGTTATCATAGTATTCCCAAACGAGATCGTTAAAAGACTGGAAATAAACCACATAGGTGCCGGGTGTGACGCCAGTCAAGGTGTAAAACCCGCTCGCATCGGTAAAGGCTGATTTGACATAGACGTTATCCGTTTGCCGGAGTTCGATTTGTGCGAAGCTGAGCGGTGAACCATCTTCCGCCGAGGTAAGCTCGCCCGTGATCGTGCCGCCTTTGCCCAACACAGCGTCAATCCCACTCACCACGGAGTTGAGCGCAACGGTGATCGGGTCAGCCGAATTTAAGTCGGGTTTGTTATCAAAGTATTCGTTCACATAGGGGGCGGCGTTAAAGGTATCGAACTTCAAGCGATAGGCTCCGGGGAGCAAACCCATGAGGGAGTAGAGCCCATTGTTGTCGGTCGAGTTCGAAGTCACGAAAATGCCGTTGGTGTCATACGCGTTAACATAGACCGACTGAACAGGCAACAATGTGTCACCGCCAATAACGGTGCCCGTGATCTCCCCGCCCTTGTCCATCAGGAAATCAACGCCGGTCATCACTTGCCCCACCGTCAGGCTGAAGAAATCAGCCATAGCTAAACTGAATTGATGATCGTAGTATTGTGGGAGATACCCGCCGGCGGAGGCATCAACATAGACGGTGTAAGAGTCGGGCACGAGGTTAGTAAGCGTGTACACACCATTGGCGTCACTAAAGGTGTAGCCCCCGTTACCACTCACTGCTACGGCGGCCACATAGACTCCCGACATTGGGTTGCTGGTTTGCGAGTCTGAGAGACGCCCCATGATTTGTCCGCCGACATCCAGCACGGCGTTGATATTTGTCACGGTTACGCCTAATGTGGCCGTGACCCAATCGGCTTGCCCAACTGAGTAGTGATTGTCGTAATACTCATTTAGGTAAGTGTTAGACGAGTTGAATTGAATTTGGTAGGGTTGGGCAAACAAACCCTGAAGAATGTATTGCCCGTTCGTGTCGGTGGCGACGCCGAGAGAATGGCCGTCTGCGCCATAAGCATAGACCCCGACAGAAGCAAGTGGCAAACCGCTATCACTCCCGGTGAGTTCGCCCGTGAACACGCCACCCACCTCTAACACCGCGTCAATCCCAGTGACACTGATCCCAAAGGAGGTGGTGACCACGTCACCTGCATTCACTGCATAACTCGAACGGTTGTTATACATCTCCGACGCATACTGAGGCGGGCTGGGATCGAACATCACCTTATAGCCGCCATTTAAGCCGGTGAAGGTGTAATAATTACTTCCCCCCACAAAAACGGAGGTGAGGAAACTGTCGGAGGCGGCATCGTACAACGACACATTGGCCAAGACCGGGCCGGGCGCATCGGCATAGGTGACCTGCCCGCTCAGTTGCCCGCCCACCAGCGCCGAGAAATTAACATCGGTGATGACACCACCCGTCAGGGTGATCGGCGTGGCGGTGTTGAAGTCGGTTTGGCTGTAGGCCCAGGTCGTGGCATACAGCCCACCGGGGGATTGATTGACTTTGAGTTTATAGGTGTCAGCGGGTAGGTTCACGATTTGATAATGCCCGTTAAAATCTGTGCAATATGAGCCAACCCATGCGACGCTATCGCTGGCGGAATAGGCATACACACAGGCATTGTAGATGGGCGCACCTGTATCGCCGGTGGTGATCACGCCGGTGATGTCGCCGGTGGGCATCAACTGTGGTGCGGCGGGCTGATCGGCTTCCAGCGGGGCTGGTGACTCAGCGACCCGGATCGCATGGTTGAGGTCATCGCCTGTTTCGGGGAGCAATACGGCGCTTTGTCCACTCTTGACCACTAATGGCGTGCCGCGCGTGTCTAAAACATGCAAAAGGTACGGTCCTGACGCGAGGAGCGCAAAGGTATAGCGGCCATCGGCATCGGTGTATGTCTCAGCGATAGTTTGCCCATGCGTGGTTAAGGCGCGCACTTTCCACCCTGCGCCCACCGGTGTTTCGGCTTGCCACACGACGCCTTGTAAGGCTAGACGCGGCGTGGGGGAGGGAAGTACGTTTGGCGCGGTCGCGGCTTTCGTCGCTGGCGTAAGGGGCGAAGCGCTCGTCTCGGTTTGTGCTACTACTGCCACTGCCTGTGACGCGGGTTGCGAGAAGGCTACCCCGCCGGGGAGGAGAAGGCTTAATAATAGGGCATTGATCACAAATAAATTAAAAATAGAAGTAAAACGGGTGGACATGCGAGGCTCCTGAAAAGCCCAGAGCGAGTAAGGGCTACAAACTATTGTAGCGAGATCGCATGGGCCTCACTAGGGGAAGTTAGTCATTGGGAGGGTTTTCAAACGAAGCGGCGTATCCCCAAACGATCTTCAAACTTGTTTTTCCGTAAAGCCCACAAACCCCATGAGGCCAAAAAATAGAATTGACACCTGACTTCCCTCACCTATACTGATTCGCTCGTGGTTTGTCTGATAGAGAATGTGCGCTTCATCAGGAGCTTCTCATGTTTACTCGCCTCGCTCTTCTCTGCATTAGCACCTCGCTCGTTTGGCTAGTAGCTTGCACCAGTGCGCCGGAAATGCCACCAACCATCATCAGCGCCTCCACCCCGACGCTTTCCGCAACCATGCCCACAGCGACAGCGACTTTTATGCCGACACCCGAACCTCCACCGCCAACATTTACACCAATACCTCCCGAGGCATGGCAGATTGTTTTTTATGGAATGCCCTGTTCGGGAGCTGTAGCAATGTGCGATATAGACATGGAAGGCAAGTCGGCTTTTTATTCCGTAATGAATAGCGGCACGGAATTAATGTTATTAAGCCAAGCGACTTCCAATGTACCGACCACTCTTCCTGTTAGCTTCTCGCCAAATGGGGCAAGATTTGTATTTCGAGATAACTTAGATTTAGTCGTAGTAAACATTGACCAGTCAGAGGTCATTCGCTTTACGGGAATTCTTTCGGAAAACACGCAACTCTTTGAGTTTCTTAGTGAGGATTGCTTAGTTCTATATACAAACGACTTAAACAATCCGGTCAACCAAGTCGTGGTTGATCGGATGTGTATTGGCGATGCTAAACCTCAAACGTTGGCCCAAGTTGAGTTTCCTAGTCAGGCTAATTCGCAGGGCGATTACTTTCGTTCATATCGCCTTTCCCCACAAGGTGACAAACTTCTAGCTTATAGCCAGGGTTTTTCGGGCGGCGAAATTAGTTTGTATATGAAGCTATTGGGAAATGATGACACGCCTCAACTATTGTTTCATTCCCCAATGCGATCATGTGGGCATTATCAATATCAAGGGATTGCCCCGTTTAGATGGAATCCAAGCGGGGAGAGCGTAGACCTGCTTTGGACTAATTTTTGTGATGGGCAACCAGAGAATGTCTTTTATCAAATAGATTGGCAAGGAAAGAACCTACTCACAGTAGCCAACATTTCGGGCTCGATGTTCATTAGGGTCGGCGATTGGTCTCCCGATGGGCGCGAGTTTGCTTTTCAATATCAACCAGTTTTAGAGAATTCTCTCTCGCCGATTGATGGCGTCTCGGCAGGCCTGTATCTGCTTAATTTGGAAACAGGGGAGTGGAAAAGACTCGTGTCAGATTTATCAGTTGATTATGTTGTAGCTCGCTCTAATAGCGCACGATAAAAATCATGTCTACTCGCCTCGCTCTTCTCTGCGTTAGCACCTCGCTCGTGTGGTTGGTGGCTTGCACCAGCACGCCGGAAACGCCACCAATCGTCACCAGCACCTCCACTCTGATACCTTCCGCAACAAGGCCATCGGCGACAGCGACTTTTACGCCAATACCTGAATTGCCAATAGAGACGCCAACACCTCAGCCACCGGAAGTGTGGCAAATTCTTTTTGATGGAATACCTTGCCCTTCAGGGCACGCGCTCTGTGATTCTTCCCTAGCAATGGATCGAACCTCATTGTTTTATTCTGTGCGGAGCGATGGCACCGGGTTGCAGTTAGCGAGCGAGGCCTTCTCGATATTACCGGCAGAAGATGTTCGCCTCGAAGGTGTTTCACCCCATGGAACGAGTGTGGCCTATCTCATCTTGCACGAAAACGCTTCCGATTTAGTGTTAGCCAAGGTGGATGGCTCACAGACCACTCGCTTTCCAGCTGTGATCTCCAGAAATGCGCGCAACTTTGATTTCGTCGGCGAGGAGTGTGTCGTGTTGTATGAGCGTGACAATAGTAACCCTCTCAATCAAGTCACCCTCAAACGGCTTTGCTTGGGGGAAAACGAGCCTCAGGCGATGGAGACGATTGAGTTCCCGTCGCAGATTCCTCCAGAGAATAACCCTCGGCGCTTTTATCGCATCTCACCTCAGGGAGATAAACTCCTCAACTATGAATACGCCTTAAACGAGAATGGGAGTTTGTATGTGAAAACACTCAGCGATGCTGAGCCATCCCGCCTGATTTTCCAATCCCCAAATCGTTCTTGTACGAGTTATTGGTATCAATGGCATGGTCGTTTTCAGTGGAGCCCCGATGGGAAAACGGTTGACTTGTTGTGGACAAGTCTATGCGATGGACAAGCCGAGAACATCTTTTATCAGCTCGATCTGCAGGACTTATCTGTGAAAACACGCGTGATGATCCCCAATCTTGTTGTGAACGCAGGAACTTGGTCTCCTGATAATCGGGAATTCGTTTTTTGGTATTCGCCTGTTGAGGGTGGAAGCGTTACTACCCCAGACTGGACTATTTCTAGCTTATATCGTTTGAGTTTAGAGACCGGTGCATGGGCGAAAATTGTGCCTGAATTCTATGCTGAAGGCCCCATGTTTGCCCGACCCATTGCCCAGTAACAGTAGCCATCGGCTAAAGCCGACGGCTACGAAAACCCAAGCCCGCTTCGCGGGCTTTAACCTTACAGCTAGGCGTCGCGCTTGCGTCAACCGATGCTGATGATGTGGGTAAAACCACCACTAAATTGAAATGCACCGGGTAGCTGGCCTCAATTGACGCCCGACTCCTCCCTCGCCTATACTGTTTCAATGCTCACGCTCCGTTTGCTGGGTGCGCCACAGATCACGCGCGCCGAACAGCCGCTCCACCTGCCGCGCCGCAAGAGCCGCGCGCTGGTCTACTATCTCGCCGCGCACACGCAACCGGTCACCCGTGAACAACTCCTCGCGCTCCTGTGGCCCGACCTCGAACGCCCCGCCGCGCAACAAACCCTCCGCACCACCGTGCATGGTTTACGCAAAGCCTTGGAAGCCGACTTGCTGATCGAGGCAGACACGCTCGCCCTCGGGCCGGAAGTGGCAATAGATGTGCGTGAATTGGATCGGAGATCGGAGGGTGGCGGTCGGAAGTTTGAAAATAATCTCCAAGCCGTTAATCCTCCACTGCTCTCTTCGCCCCTCTCCCAACTCACCTTCCTCTCCAGCTTCTCTCTCCCTGACGCGCCGACCTTTGAAGAGTGGCTGTTCGCACAACGCGAGCGGTATCAACGGTTGCTGGTGCGCGAGTTAATGCGATTAAGCCAGCAGGCCGAGGCCGAGGGTAATTTCCCGGCGGCATTGGAGGCCGTGGAACGCGCGTTGGAGCCTGATGGGTTGCAAGAAGATTTACAACGGGACGCATTGCGCTTGCATTATCTCGCTGGAGATCGAGCGGGCGCGATCCGGCGCTACGAAAATTTACGTCAATTGCTCGACCGCGAAATGGGCGTGCCGCCGATGGCCGAGACGCGGGCGTTGTATGACTCGATCTTGAATGAGAAGTTGGAGGGCAGAAGCCAGAAGGCAGAAGGCGACAGGCAGAAGGCGACGGGCAGAAGGCGGGAGGCGGCGGGGCGGAGGGCGGAGGACAAATTTGTGGGGCGGGCGCGGGAACTACAATTGTTGAACGAGGCGCGGGCAACTGGGCAATTGGCGTTGATCGAAGGCGAACCGGGGTTGGGTAAGACGCGCCTCGCCGAAGAATTTATGCGCGCGACCGATGCCATCGTGCTTACTGGCCTCGCGCGCGAACTCGAACAAGCGCTCCCCTATCAACCCTTCATCGCCGCCCTGCGCGGCCTCCGCCAACGCTCCGACTGGCCTCAATTACAAGTGGCGTTGCGTGCACAACTCTCCCCGTTGTGGATCGCCGAGGTGACGCGCCTCTTGCCCGAACTCGATCTCGCGCCACCCCCCGCTCAACCCTCTATCGCAACCGCCTCCCTCGCCAACCCCACGCTCCCACCCGACGAGTCGCGCTTGTGGGAGAGTTTGCATCAACTCTTGTTGGGCCTCGCGGCGCAACACCCGATCATTGTTTTCTTGGACGATCTCCACTGGGCGGATGCTTCTACGCTGGCGTTGCTGGGCTATTTACTGCGGCAACGCGCTCCGGCTGGGGCGTTGTTTTTCTTGGGGACGGCGCGCCCGTTTGCGGCGCGGTCGGCCTTGGCCACGCTCACCCAAACCCTCACCCGCGAGGGGCGGCTCAAACGCTTGGCGCTCGACCGCCTCACCTCCGCCGAACTCACGGCGCTCATCCCCGCCCAACAACACCATTTGCTGGCGTGGTTGAGTCAATGTTCGGAGGGCAATCCGTATATCTTGATGGAACTCGTGCGTTATGCACGCGAAAACGAACTGGAACGCGCGGCAGAAGCGCCAGTGGTGCCGCAGAGTGTGTATACGCTCATTCAAGCGCGGCTCACCCGGTTGAGCGATGCGGCGCGCCGCTTGTTGGATGCGGGCGTGGCCGTCGGGCGCGAGTTTGAAGCCGAGGTCGCGGCGCGCGCCGGGGCGCTCTCCGAAAGTGTCGCCCTCGACGCGCTGGATGAACTCGTCGCCGCTGGGCTGATTCATCCCAATCGGTCTGATCTCACCGGGCAACGCTATGTGTTTGATCATACGCTGACGATGGAAGTCGCATACCGCGAGATCGGCGAACTGCGGCATCGCTTGTTGCATCGGCGGGTGGCCGAAGCGCTGGAGAGTTTGCATCGCGGGTCAGTGGAGGCCAGCGCGGGCGTGTTGGCCTCGCACTTCATGGAGGGCAATGCGCCCGAACGCGCCGCGCCCTATGCCGTGCGCGCC
>Ga0315912_10004586_pt1 | contig 13046 bp, 9 predicted proteins | sample VfabasoilMG_FD_204469 | JGI IMG/M metagenome (GOLD analysis project Ga0315912, IMG submission 204469) | Garden soil microbial communities collected in Santa Monica, California, United States - V. faba soil | ecosystem: Environmental > Terrestrial > Soil > Garden | place: USA: California... | reverse complement strand
TCGATCATCGCGATCAGGGCCGCGCAGACTTCCTTGAGGTTGTGCGGCGGAATGTTGGTCGCCATGCCGACAGCGATGCCGGTGGCGCCGTTGATCAGCATGTTGGGAAGGCGCGCCGGCAGGACGATCGGCTCTTCGCGCGTGCCGTCGTAGTTGGGACGGAACGGGACCGTGTCCTGATCGATCTCGGTGAGGATTTCGTCGCTGATGCGCGCCAGCCGGCATTCCGTGTAGCGCATGGCCGCGGCGTTGTCGCCGTCGAGCGATCCGAAGTTGCCCGAGCCGTCGATCAGCGGGTATCGCAATGAGAACGGCTGCGCCATGCGGACGAGCGTTTCGTACAGCGCCGCGTCGCCGTGCGGGTGGTAATTGCCCATCACGTCGCCGACGACCTTGGCGCACTTGCGGTGTTTCGCGTCTGCCGTCAGGTTCTGCTGCCACATCGTGTAGAGGATGCGGCGCTGAACGGGCTTGAGACCGTCGCGGACGTCCGGCAGCGCGCGAGACGTGATGACCGAAAGCGCGTAATTCAGGTAGCGCGATTGCGCGGCCTCATGGAGCGCAACCGACGCGTCTCCCGGCGGCGGCGCAACCGTCGTGTCTGACTGCGAATCAAATAATGAAGGCGGCTTCGAACGTTTTGCCACGACAGAGATTCTAGTACGGGTACGACGGGTACGTCAGGTACGTCAGGTACGTCGGGCGAGAGGAACGAGCTTATTTTCTTGGAATGACGCGTTCCGCGGTGGTGATCTTCACTTTCAGGGACGAGACAAGGTCGGGCCTGTTGCCGTCGGGCACTTCCCAGGTCCGTGTCTCGCCTGGCTGGATGATCTGCTTGATGACACCCTCGTGGGTCTCAAACACCTGGCCGGTGTCGTCGTAGTAAGTACTCTCATAGCGCAGGTCACACCAGGCGGCCAGCGTGCCGCGATGCGCAATCGTGATTGTGAAACCGGATGCATAGTCGCGCAAGGGCGTCCAGGTGACCTGCTGCACTTCCAGATCGCTCGTGGGCGACGCCGCCAGGTACGCGTCCGGATCGGTCACGGGATCGGTCGGGCGCGGGCGATGGTTTTCCTTTTCGTAGATCGTGTCCCGGCGATCGCCCATGTAGCGATCGTTACGGTCTGCGATCGCCGCGGCTGCGAGCGCGCGGTTGGCGTAAAGCGACTGCCGCGGACGACGGTCGATCGCCAGGCCCACGTGCACGATCACATTGGACACGATGACCACCGCCGCCAGGCGCTCCCACCGGCGACGGCGATCCCCGCTTGCCGCACGCGCAGCCAGCTGCCAGCACGAAAGCGCGAACATTGCCGAAATCGGGAACGCGAGATAGAACGCGTGCGCCTGCTGGCCGCGGATCGACAGGAAGTAGCTTGAGTAGATGAGCACGATGGTGGCGCCGACGAGCACGCGGATCCGGCGCCAATCGCTCGCGTCAACCTGCGCCTTGCGAAACGCGGTGACCAGCATCCAGATGGGCTGGACGATTCCAGCGATCAGCACCAGCGCGACGAACGGCGCAATCCACGGCTGGCGCCAAATCGCGAAAACGCGGTCGGCGCGCGTCAGGCCGAGGAACCGCATCAACTCGAACGACGCAAACGACAACACGCGCGCGGCGGTCGTGAGCAGATCCACCGGGCTCTGCGGCTGAAGCGTGATAGCGCCAGTCAGGCCGATTGATGCGAGACCGTACTTCATCAGCGTCGGCACCAGCAGGCCCGCGGGCAACGCCGCGCCGGCCACAAATCCAATCAGCGCCTGTCCGATTCGCCTGGTCTTTCCAGGCGGATCGACGCGATCGATCAGGACGCCGATCGCGGCCGCGATCACGAACGCGGGCAACACCACCCAGGACATGTGGATCTGCATGACCCACAGCAATCCGAATCCCAGGCAGGCCCAGGCCGTCGAAACCGGGAGCAGTCCGCGCCGGAACGCCGGCATGCCTTCGAAAAATCCGACGAAGAACACAATCGCGCCGGGCAGCACGTACGACGTGTTGATGATGTGCGCGGAAAAGTTCAGCGTCCACGGACACGTAAACAGCAGACCGGCGATGATCCACCGCGGCACATCGGGGAATCGCCGGATCAGGAACCACGCGAAACCACAGAGCGCGGCAAACGACAGGAGGTTGAGAAGAATGATCGGCGCTTCGGGGGCCGGCCAGATCGCGAGCGCCCATCGCACCAGCAACGCCTGCAGCGCGCCCGGCAACTGGCTGCCGTTCCACACCACGTCGGCGCCGAAATACGGCCACTCGCCTCTCGCAAACGATCGCAGGCCGATTAGATAGACCTGTCGCTCGTCCTCGGACCAGAACGGCATCGACAGGCCGTACCAGATCCGGAATCCCAGTACCGCCGCAATCGCGGCGGCCGCGTAACTACGGATTCGATCCGACAACCGGATAACGGTAGTAAATGCCGCTGCTTGCCTTCACCGCGCCGACGATGGGAATCGCGAGCGCAACCAGCGCAAGGACCACCGCGAGCGCGATCATCAGCGGAATCAAAATGATGGTCAGCCAGAGAAGAAAACTGACGACCAGGGCGGCAAAGACGACGACGTTCAGAAGAATGGCCTGCCGCGCGATGGCCGAAATCACCGGGTGGTCCTTCTTCACGATCCAGATGATGATCGGCACAATCACGCCGCCGAAGGGGATGATGTAGCCGGACAGGCCGGACAGATGCGTCATCGTCGCCAGGCCGCGATCTTCCGGGGCTATCGAGAACTCGCTCATATCACCACTTCCAGTCTGCAATGAACAGGTTGGTGTCGGTGGGCTTCGTGGAGTGCCGGTTGGACGCGAACACGAGCTTGGTGCCGTCGGGAGAAAACATCGGGAAGCCGTCGAACGTGTCGCTGAACGTCACCTGCTCCAGGCCGGTGCCGTCCACATTAATAAGGTAGAGATCGAAATTGCCGCCGCGCGGGTCCTTCATGTTGGACGCGAAGATGACCTTCTTGCCGTCGGGAGAGAAGAACGGCGCCCAGTTCGCGCCGCCGACGTTCTTCGTCACCTGCGTCAGATTGCTGCCGTCGCGGCTCATCACGTACACGTCCAGACCCGTCGGCTTCCACAGCGCCTTCTTTAACAAGCCGAAATACTTGTCGAGGTCCGGTCCGGGCTCGAAGTGCCGGCCGCGGAACACGATCTTCGTGCCGTCCGCCGAGAAGAACGCGCCGCCGTCTGGGCCCGGCGCATTCGTCAGGCGCTTCACGTCCGTGCCGTCGTCGTTCATCGAATAAATTTCCATGTCGCCGTCGCGCGTGCTGGTGAATACGATGCGGCCGTCGGCGGCGACGGTAGCTTCGGCGTCGTACCCGGGCGTCTTGGTCAGCCGCTGCGGGTTGGAACCGTCGGCGTTCGCTTTGTAGATGTCATACGTGTCGTAAATCGGCCAGACGTAGCCTTCCGACTTGTCCGGCACCGGCGGGCACTCGCGCGACGCCATGTGCGTGGACGCGTAGACGAACGCCTTGCCGTCGGGCAGGTAGAACGCGCACGTCGTGCGGCCGTAGCCGGTGCTGATCAGCTTCTTGTCAGTACCGTCGACGTTGATCGAAAAGATCTGATCACACGGATAGTCGCCGGTGTTCTGAAAGCTGAGGCGCTTACCGTCGAAGGAAAAATACGCTTCGGCGTTTTCGCCGCCGAACGTGAGCTGGCGGATGTTGGACAGGTGCGCCGATTCCTGCGGCAGCAGCATGTTGGGCGCGGACGATGATGGGCTGGCTGTGAGCGATGAAGACGCCGCCTGATCAGCTGGACGCGAACACGCGGCAACAAGACCAATTCCCAGGACCCCGAGGACCCACACACTCTGCCGAACCTGTCTGTTCATGCGTGAAATGATATCCCGATGCCGCGGCGCATCATCCACGTCGACATGGACGCGTTTTATGCGTCGGTCGAACAGCGGGATCGCCCGGAGCTCCGCGGCAAACCCGTTGCGGTGGGCGGCTCGCCCGAAAGCCGCGGGGTCGTGGCCGCCGCCAGCTACGAAGCACGCAAGTTCGGCGTGCGTTCCGCCATTCCGATGTCTCGCGCGATCCGGCTCTGTCCGCATCTCGCCATCGTCAGGCCGGATTTTTCAAAGTACCGAGCGGTGTCGCAGCAGGTGTTCGGGATCTTTCGCGAGGTGACGCCGCTCGTCGAGGGCCTGTCTCTGGACGAGGCGTATCTGGACGTGACCGAGAACTCCTGGAACGAGCCGCTCGGCGTGAATGTCGCGAAGCGCATTAAAGAGCGCATCCGTGACACCACCGGCCTCACCGCGTCGGCCGGCGTTGCCCCCAACAAGTTCCTGGCGAAGATCGCGTCTGCGTGGCGCAAGCCCGATGGGCTGACGGTGATCGCGCCGGAGCGCGTGGAGTCGTTTCTGCAGCAGCTGGAGGTGGATGCGCTCTGGGGCGTTGGGCCCGTCACGGAGGCGCGCCTCCGCGAGCGCGGCATCCACAAACTCGTCGATGTCCGTACGGCGGATGCGACGGTGTTGCGCGAAGCCGTCGGCAGCATGACGGAGTGGCTGCTCAAACTGGCGGCGGGTGACGACGACCGCGCGGTGGAGCCGAACCGGCCGGCGAAGTCGTCATCGAGCGAATGCACATACGCGCACGACCTCACAGACATCGCGCGGATCCGCGAGGAGATCGCGGAGATGGCCCGCGACAACGTCGTGTGGATGCGCAAGAAGGGCCTGCTCGCGCGCACGGTGACGATCAAGGTTCGCTACGAAGACTTCACCACGATCACGCGCAATCACTCTGCGCCGCCGACAGACAATGAAGATGAGATCGTGAGGCGCGCGCTCGCGCTGCTGGCAAAGACCGATGCCGGCGCGCGGCCCGTTCGCCTGCTTGGCGCCGGCGTGCACGGATTCTGCACGCCGGAGGACCTGACGGGATCCGGGAGATTGCCGTTCGACTGATCGGTTGGAATCGCGTTCCGCTGGCCAAAAGCAACCACAAGCACGGAAGCACGGAAACTTTCTTTCTCTAGCTGTGCTGTTCAGTTGTCAGTTGTTCCAGGTGCGACCAGAACCGCCGCGGCCATGTCTCCGCTGGCGTTCAGCACGGTGGCAAACAAATCAGGAATCACGTCCACGGCGATCAGCAGGCCCAGGCCTTCCAGGGGCAGCCCGATCTGCAGGAACACCGGCGCCAGCATGAGGAATGCCCCGCGCGGCACGCCGGGCCCGGCGAACCATAAGAACGCGCAGACGAACGCGATCGTCGCGTAGGCCGAAAAGTTCAGATCAACCTGGTAGTACCACGCGACGAACAGCGTGCCGAACGTCCACGACACGGGCGCGGCGAACTTGAACATTGATACCGCCAGCGGCAGCACGAAACCGCTCACGTCTTTCGGCAGCTTGAGCTCGTCGTCCGCGCCACGAACCAGCGCCGGCAGCGAGGCGATCGACGAACTGGTTGAGAACGCAATCAACTGAGCCGGCAGCACGCCACGGGCGAAGACGCGCATCGGCATCCGCGCCACGATCGCGACCAATGGGTAAAGGACCAGGATGAACAACACGGTCGCGATCGAATACGCGACGATGTAGAACCCTATTGCGCCGGCGAGGCCGGCGCCGCCGTGGGCGCCCAGAGGCAACATCAGCGCGAAGACGCCAATCGGCGCAAGCGCGATGATCCAGCCCACAATCACCAGCATCGCGTCGCCGAGCGCGCGAAAGAACCGCACCAGCACGTCGCGGCTGTCCGGGGAGATGCGCGTCAACGCCAGCGCCAGTAGCAGGGTGAACACAATCAGCGGCAGCATCGCGCCATTTGCCGCAGCGCCAATCGGATTGGTTGGTATCAACGAAGAGAGCCACGCCGCGAAACCGACTGGCGTGTCGCCACTGGCGATGGCACTGGCCGCTTCCGCTGCGCCCGGCGGCAGTTCTGGACGGACGCTGACGATTTGCGACAACCACGCGAACGTCGCGATGCCCAACGGAACCGCCAGGACCGTGGCGCCGGCAACCATCGCGAAGAAGACGATCAGTGTCCGGGAGCCAATGCGGCCGATCGTCGAAATGTCCGAAGCCGACGCGACGCCGGTGATGACGAGCGACACCACCAGGGGAATCACGGTCATGCGGATGGCGTTGACCCACAACGAGCCGACAACCGAGACGCTGTCTGCGATGCCAAGCAACTTGGCGTTGCCCGACGCCGCGATCAGCAAACCGCCGGCAAGACCGGCACCAAGGCCAATCAGTACGCGAACGCTCTCTTTCACGAGACGCTCCTACATCATGAGGTCGCCGCCGTTGATGTCGAGCGACGCGCCGGTGATGTAGCCGGCGCGATCGGAGGCGGCAAAGCAAATCAGATCGGCAACTTCGAGCGCCGTACCAAGGCGCGGAACGGGATAGCCTTTCGCCAGCCGTTCGAGGAGATCGGACGGCGCGCTCTCGCGCGTCAGCTCGGTATCGATCATTCCCGGACACACTGCGTTGACCGTGATGCCGTAGTGCCCAAGCTCTTTCGCCGCGGCGCGCGTCAGGCCGAGAAGGCCGGTCTTCGACGTCGTGTAATGCGCGCCACCCAGCGTGCTGACCATGCGCCCGGCCGTGGAAGAAATGTTCACGATGCGGCCGTAGCGCTGCGTCTTCATCGCCGGCAGCACGGCCTGAATCAGCAGGAACGGCGCGGTCAGATTCACCTCGAGCGCCTTCCGCCATTCGTCCGCCGGGATTTTCTCGAACCGCGTCGTGAGCGGCATCGCCGCGTTGTTGATGAGGATGTCGACGCGACCGAAACGGTCGAGCGTACGCGTGACGATGGATTCGGGAGCGCCGGCAAGCGCCAGGTCGGCGCCGATCGCCAGCGCGCGCCCGCCAATGTCATGCGCCACCTGGTCCGCACGCGCCTGATCGCGCACATGCACGGCAACAGACGCGCCCAGCTCGTGCAGCCGCATTGCCGCGGCCCGGCCGAGCCCGCGGGCCGCGCCGGTGACGATCGCAACACGACCGGCAAAGCTCACCCCACCGTCGGCTGTCATTGGTGGAGCGCAGTATATGCGGGTTTACCTGACGGTGACTTTCGTCAGGACAATCTTCTCTTTCGGCGTTTCGCCATCCACGGCCACAGAACCAATTGCGGTCACCACGTCCATGCCGCGGACCACGCGCGCGAACGCCGTGTATTTGCCGTTCAGCGCCTGGCACTGCCCCGTGCAGATAAAGAACGACGTCGACGCGCTCGCGGGATCCTCGCCGCGGGCCATGGAGACGATGCCTGGCGCGTTCTGGATGTCAGAAAATTCCGGCTGCAGATTGCGAACGAGCGCGTTCTGCTGCGGAGTGAGCGGCTTGTCGCGATAGGCGATCGCGCCCGACTGCAGCACGAAATTCGGCACAACGCGATGGACGGGCGTGCCGTCGTAGACGCCGGCCTTCGAGAGGCGCAGAAACTGCCGCGCGGTTTCCGGCGCCTTGTCCGTCAGGAATTCCAGTTCAATCTCGCCCCTGGTCGTGTCGAGCACCGCGCGGTACTTCGCAAGGTCCGCCGCGGTCGCCTCAACAAGCGGATCCTTCACCGGCGGCGGCGTGTCCCGAATCGTCACGGACGTGATGACGATCCGCTCGGCCGGGCGTCCCTGCGCGTTCGCCTGCACGGCGGAAATCTGTTGAACGATGTCGAGTCCCTCCACCACGCGGCCGAAGATCGTGAACTGCCCCTGCAGCGCGGTCTGATCGCTCGCGCAGATGAAGAACTGGACGCCGGCGCTGTTCGGCTGACCCGGCACGAGCACCGCGGCCACGGCCCCCGCGGTCATCGGCTCATCATTGAATTCGGACTTCAGCAGGTTCAGTCCGCCGGTACCGTACTGAGCGCTCCTGGCGGCGTCTTTCGAAAGCGGGTCGCCGCCCTGGATGATTCCGTACTTGATGACGCGGTGGACGATCGTCCCCGCGTACCCGCCGCTGCCGGCCGTCTTCGTGAACAGCGCGACGTGGCTGGGCGCCTTCGCCGGCAGCAGCGCAACCACGATCCGCCCCATTGACGTTTCAATCACCGCCTGCTTCGGCGGCGCCGGCGGCGCGGGCTGCGGCGCCTGGAAAAGAAGTGCCAGTAATAAGAGGACGGGCATGAGAGCAGTCTAACCCCGGGTCTGCGAGTGTACGGAGCCCCGGGTCTTCAGACCCGGGGTCGCAGTGATAGATTCCCCCTATGACGAAACGCCTTCTGATTGTCCCTGTGCTCTTCGCTTTCGCCTGTGCGGGCGCCACCGAGCCCGCCAAGCCCCTGACGCTGGCGCAACTGCCCGACATCAATACTGATCGCGTGCTGACCGACATCAGGAACCTGTCGTCGGACGAGTACGAGGGCCGCGCGCCGGGATCGAAGGGCGAGACGCTCACGGTGTCGTATCTGACGGATCAAATGAAGGCAATCGGCCTCGAGCCCGGCAATCCGGACGGCACATACATTCAGAAAACGTCGCTCGTGGCGATCACCCCGAAGCCGGCGACGACGTTCACCGTCAAGAAGGGCGCGCAGAAAAAAGATTTCAACATCAACAAAGACGTCGTCGTCTTCAGCCGGCGCGTGACGGAGACCGTGAAGCTCGACAACTCAGACATGATTTTCGTGGGCTACGGCGTGCAGGCGCCGGAGTTCAACTGGGACGACTTCAAGGGCGTGGACGTCAAGGGCAAGACGATCGTCGTGCTCGTGAACGATCCGCCGATCGCAAAGGCGGACGGATCGCTCGACGGTTCGATCTTCGGCGGCAAGGCGATGACCTACTACGGCCGGTGGACCTACAAGTACGACAAGGCTGCCGAACTCGGCGCCGCCGGCGTCATCATCGTCCATGAAACCGGCCCCGCCGGGTACGGCTTCAACGTGGTCCAGAACAACAGCAACGAACGGTTCAACCTGGCGGCGCCGGACCGCAACATGGGCACGTCTGCCATTCAGGGCTGGATCTCGATCGAGGCGGCGGCCGATCTGTTCAAGATGGCCGGGCAGGATCTGCAGAAACTCAAGGCCGCGGCGATCGATCGCAATTTCAAGCCGGTGCCGCTCGGCCTCACCGCATCCGTCACCGTCAACCAGACGATGAGAACGGTGGATTCGATGAACGTGCTCGGCAAGATCACTGGCGCCGACGCGGCGGTAAAAGATGAGTACGTGATCTACAGCGCGCACTGGGACCACCTGGGGCTGTGCGGCCCCAAGAAGGGCGAGACGGACGCGATCTGCAACGGCGCCGCCGACAACGCGAGCGGCACCGCGATGATTCTGGAAATCGCGCGCGCAATGAAGGCCGTGAAGCCTGCGCCCAGACGATCGGTGCTCTTCCTGTTCGTGACGGCCGAAGAGCAGGGCCTGCTCGGATCGCAGTATTACGGCGACTTCCCGCTCTATCCGCTCAACAAGACGCTTGCGAACATCAACATCGACGGCATGAATCAGTGGGGCCGTACGAAAGACCTGGTGGTGATCGGACTCGGCGCGTCAGACCTCGACGATTACGCGCAGGCCGCCGCAGCCGAACAGTCGCGCACGCTCAAAGCCGACCAGGAACCGGAGAAGGGCTTCTACTACCGATCCGATCACTTCAACTTCGCGAAGAAGGGCGTGCCGGCGTTCGATCCGGACTCAGGCGTGGAGTTCATCGGCAAACCCGACGGCTACGGCATCCAGAAGCGCGAGGAGTACACCAAGAACGACTACCACTCGCCTTCCGATCAGGTGAAACCCGACTGGGACCTCGCGGGCGCGGCCGAAGACGGCAAGCTGTTCCTGGCGATGGGTTACCGCATCGCCAACGCAGACAAGATGCCGGAGTGGAAGGCCGGGAACGAGTTCAAGTCGATCAGGGACAAGTCCATGTCGACGGGCAAGAAACCCTGAAAGCAAACACAACACGGATAACTCTTCATGCCCTTCGTGTTCTTCATGGTTCATTAGCTCTTGGTACGAGCGGGGCGTATCTCGACCTTGCTCGGCAGCGCCCCGCTCCGCGCGTTGAGCAGATCCATGACCACGGCCGCGATGTCCTCACCGGTCAGCTTCCAGCTCTCGTCGGAATGCTGGCCGGGGCCGTTGAATTCGGTCGCGACTGAACCGGGCATGATGCAACTCACGCGGATGTTGTCGTTGCGATGTTCGAGCATGACCGCTTCACTGAAGGCGACCAGCCCGGCCTTCGAGGCGCAATACGCGGCCGCGTTCGCGAAATAGTTGCGGCCGGCGAGGCTGGCAATATTGACGATCCATCCGCCGCCGGCGCGCTTCAGGTGCGGGATCGCCGCGCGCGTGGCGTAAAACACGCCGGTCAGGTTCGTTTCGATGACGCGATGCCACTCGTCATCGGTCATCTGCTCCACACCCCGAAACACGCCGACGCCGGCGTTGTTGATCAAGGTGTCGAGTGAGCCGAATGCCGACGCGGTCTTGCTCACGGCAGACAGCACGGCGTTGGGATCGCGCACGTCGGCGACGACGCCCATCACTTTCCCCGGGTCTAAAGACCCGGGGCTCCGTACTGCACCGTCGGACCCGGGGCTCCGTACTGCACCGTCGGACGCGGGGCTCCGTACTTTCGTCAGCGCCGCGACGGCTTTCGCCACACCGGCTTCGTCGCGGCCGGTGATCATCACCTGCCCGCCCGCTTTGATCAGCGATTCCGCAATCGCGTAGCCAATACCCTTCGTTCCGCCTGTCACAAGTGCTTTCATGATTCCTCCAGCCTAATGCATGCAGGCCATGTAGAATCCGCTCACACTCGATGTCTCTCGCCGCCGGCACGCGCATTGGCCCCTACGAAATCATTGGAACGCTCGGCGCCGGAGGCATGGGCGAGGTTTACCGCGCCAAAGACACCAGGCTGAACCGCCTGGTTGCCGTGAAGGCGATGCACGGCGCGTTCGCGCAGGATCCGGAGCGGATCTCACGATTCGAGCGGGAGGCGCACCTGCTGGCGTCGCTCAATCATCCGAACATCGCCGCGATCCACGGTGTGGAAGAAGCGGAAGGCTCGCGCTATCTGGTGCTCGAATTCGTGGATGGACGGCCGCTCTCCACGATCCTGCAGCACGGCGCCCCACCGATCGGCGAAGCGCTCGCGATCGCGGGGCAAATCGCGAACGCACTCGCCGCGGCGCACGAACGAGGCATCATCCATCGCGATTTGAAACCCGGCAACGTCATGGTGACCGGCGACGGCCAGGTCAAGCTGCTCGACTTCGGCCTGGGCAAAGCGCTCGAAAGCGAATCGTCGCAGGCGGAGTCTGCAACGGCCAACGCGCAGTCGCCGACGATGACAATGGCGGCGACGCAGGCGGGAATTATTCTGGGGACGGCCGGGTACATGAGCCCGGAGCAGGCGCGCGGCCGCGTCGCCGACAAACGCAGCGATGTCTGGGCATTTGGCTGCGTGCTGTATGAGTTGCTGACCGGTAAGCGCGCCTTTGATGGCGAGGACGTCACCGACGTGCTCGCCGCCATCGTCCGTGGCGAGCCGGAGTGGAGCGCGGTAGCGGCGACCGTGCCGCCCCACGTGCGCGATCTCGTCAAGCGCTGCCTGATCAAGAACCGATCGGAGCGGCTCGCAGACATGTCGGTGGTTCAGTTCGTGCTGAGCGAACGCGTATCGGTGTCGACGGCAACGGCAGCGACGCAGGACAAACCATCGCGGCGCCTGCCGATCGTCGGCATTGCCAGCGTTCTTGTCGCAGCCGTTCTCGGTACGATTCTCGTGTACGTCCTGTGGCCGAGCGGCTCGTCGGCCGCGCCCGGCTCAACCGGCCTGGCGCATCTCGCGATTCCGCTGCGAGCCGGCGACGAGATGACGTTCACCGAGCAGGCGCCGGTGACGATTTCCCGTGACGGTTCCACGATTGCGTTCACCGCCGTCCGTGACGGCAAGGGCTGGCTGTTCGTGCGGCGGATTGACGAGCGCGAGGCCAGCCTGTTGCCGGGCACCCAGAACGCAAAGTCTCCGTTCTTTTCACCGGACGGTCAGTGGATCGGATTTTTCGCACAGGGCCGCCTCAAGAAGATCACGGTGGGCGGAACCGGTTTGACCGATCTGGCTCCGGCGTCGGACGCGCGGGGCGGCACCTGGTCGCCCGACAACACGATTTACTTTGCGCCCAGAAACGTCAGCGGGCTCATGAAAGTTCCTGCCGCGGGCGGCGAAGCGAGCGCGGTTACTCAGCTCGATCGCGAGAAGGGCGACATCAGCCATCGCTGGCCGCAAGTGGTCATGGAATCAGGAACGCCGCGGCTCCTGTTTGCCGTCTGGTCGGGCCCCGGTCCGGACGAGCATCACATCGTCCAGGCGAACATCGATGGCAGCGAACGCGTGAGGCTGTCGGGCGGTGATACGCCGCGATTTCTGCCACCGGGGTATCTGGCGTACGGGCGTCTGGATAGCTTGTTCGCAGTGCCCTGGACACCCGGCCAGAAGGATCTCAGTTCGCGCGTGCCGATCACGCTGCGCGAGTCGGCGCAGCTCGAAAACGAGGGATCGGTCGCCTACGACGTGTCGTCAACAGGCACGTTGGTGTACCTGCCCGGAAGTGCGGCACGACGGGCGCACCGCGTGGTGTGGATCGATCGTCAGAACAGGATCGAACCGCTGCCGATTCCCGACAGTGAATTCGAGAACGTCGCCATTTCGCCTGATGGCAAGTTTGCGGCGCTTCAGATCGAGGCCTCATCGATCATTGAAATCTGGCTGTACGATTTCGAGCGCAAATCACTGGTGCCGCTGGGCAAGAGCGCGGGCAGTAGTCAGGCGCCGCTCTGGACCGCGGACAGCAAATCCATCATTTATCGAGGCACCCGAAAGGGTTCCCGCAATCTGTATCGCAAGTCGATTGACGGCACCGGGACCGAAGAGCGCTTGACGACGAAGGACAACGTCATCCAGACGCCGACATCGATCTCACCAGACGGTGACTGGGTGTTTTTCAACGAAGGCGGATCGGGAACATCGGTGATCTGGCGCGTGCAGCTGAGCGGCGAACACAAGGTGGAATCGATTTTCACCC
>Ga0315912_10004585_pt1 | contig 13046 bp, 9 predicted proteins | sample VfabasoilMG_FD_204469 | JGI IMG/M metagenome (GOLD analysis project Ga0315912, IMG submission 204469) | Garden soil microbial communities collected in Santa Monica, California, United States - V. faba soil | ecosystem: Environmental > Terrestrial > Soil > Garden | place: USA: California... | reverse complement strand
TCCGCGTCCGCAGGCGCAGGGGGCTCTCCGTTCGGGGGGTGTCGACGTGGACGCGCAGTTGTTCGATCGCCTGCGGGCGTTACGTCGCCACCTTGCTGAGGAGCGACAGGTTCCGGCCTACGTGGTGTTTAGCGATGCCACGTTGGCCGAGATGGCCGCGCTGCGCCCTACGAGTTTGGGGGAGCTCGCGCGCATCTCTGGCGTGGGCCCCACCAAGTTGAGCCGCTACGGACAACAATTCTTGGCGGAACTCCTGCTTCGCTAGCAGGCAATCATCGAGCTGGGGAGTTGTGCTTCAGGCACGAATCTGCGCGACTGCCTGCGTCACGTCAGGGGTATTGACCTCTGCGCCGCTGGATTTGAGTACCTTCATAGCGATGCCCATGGCCGGACCCTGGCTCGGCGCTGCTTTGATCTGGGCAGCGACGGGCGAAAGCAGCGCGACAATTTGCTCCAGGCTGAGCGCCTTGGGCAAAAAACGCTCGAGGGCGGCGCTCTCGAGCAGAAGTTTGTCCCGGGTCGCTTGGTTCGACGTGGCGTCGTGCGCCTCGCGATTGGACTTGATGAGCTTCTTGATGATGGCCTGGATCTCCGCGTCGCTCAGTTGGTCACTTTCAGAACGGGATGCTGCGGTGTCGATCTCACCCAAGGCGACGCGAAAAATCTCTTTTTCGACGTCGTTCTTGGCTTTCATCGCGGCAAACATGGCTTTTTTGATTTCGGCGCCCAGGCTCATGAGCCCCCTTCTATCAGTTGCGGGCGCGGCGGACAAACCCGTGGCTGGGTGTGGGCGGCGTAACTACCGCAGGGGGATGCCTTGAGTCGCTGGGCTTTTCGCGGACGAAACTCTCGGTCACACTATGCTCTGTGGATCAGGCTGAATTTCTGGAGCGACTGCTGAGCGTGATGGAGCGCAAGCTGCACTGGGCGTGGCCCGAGTTCACATCAGGTCGAGTAGCAAAAGCACTCCTCCACGTGCACTTCGAGCAAGAATACGAGACCTACGTGCGCGACTTTCCCGTACTGCTCGGTTGGGTCTACGTGTCTTGCCCCATCGCCGCTGCGCGGCGACAGCTCGCGGAGAATCTCTACGAGGAGGAGACTGGTGGATTGGTGGCTGGTCGACCCCATCCTGAACTCTTCCTTCAGTATCCGCGTGGATTGGGTATGGACTTGTCGCGATTCAATCGCGTGGAGCTGTTGCCCGCTGCACGCGCTTACCGGGGCTTGCTCGATGATTGTGTGCAGCGCCGTGGTTGGGAGGTGGGGGCCGCAGTGACGACACTGTTCTTGGAGGGGACCCCCTACGAACGCGGTGAGGTGGACGCCGCCGCGCCCAAGCGGCCGGAGCCCGCTCTCGAAGAGCACCCCTTGGTGAAGCACTATGGACTACCTCTCGATGACTTGGCTCTCACCAAGGCGCACCGGCAAGTCGAAGGTGCCCACCGCGCGAGCGCCTGGAGCGTGATCTTGGAGCAGGTGCCGCTCGGGGCGCGCCCGCGAGTCGTGGAGGCCATGGAGCAAACTTTGCGGGCTTGGAGCGCATACCGAGACGAAGTAGCGGCGGCGTGTGGATGCATAACACCCGCTTGACCCCCCCTTTTTCCCTTTTTCCCGTCCCAGGTTGATTTATTGGCAACGGCGTTTGGCAGTGTCCGAGGAGGTGGACATGTCCCGTCCCCGACCAGTGATAGCCGGCTGCTCGTATTTGATAACGCGGCGGTGCACGCAGCGGACGCTGCTGATGCGGCCCGACGCAGAAACCAACAACGCGTTCATCTATTGTCTGGCGTACGCGGCGGAACGGTGCGGGATAGAGGTGTTGTTCACGGTGGCGATGAGCAACCATCATCACACGGGGATACACGACCGTGATGGGCGGTACCCTGAGTTTCTAGAATGCTTTCACAAGCTCTTTGCGAAGTGCCAAAACGCGCTGCGCGGCCGGTGGGAGAACTTCTGGTCGAGCGAGCAGACGAGCGTGGTGCGGCTGCTGGGAGGGGAGGATGTGCTGAGCAAGCTGGTGTACGCGGTGTGCAATCCTGTGCAGGCGGCCTTGGTGGAGCACGCGCTCGGCTGGCCAGGGGTCAGCTCGCTGCGCGCGATGCTGGAGGGACGGGGTCTGAGGGCGCGTCGGCCGGCGCACTTTTTCCGTGCCGAGGGTGGGATGCCGGAGGAGCTGACGCTGCGCATGGCCCGGCCAGAGGAGTTTGCGGCGTTGAGCGAGCAGGCATGGCGGGAGCTGGTGCTCGGACGAGTAGCGGCGCAAGAGCGAGCGCTGGCGCGGGGTCGAGCCCAGCGCGGGCAGCGGGTGCAGGGAGCGCGTCTGGTACTGAGCCAACGCTGGTCAAGCCGCCCTCAGCAGCCAGAACCGCGGCGACGGCTCAAGCCGCGCATTGCGGCGAAGAACAAGTGGCGGCGTGTGGAGGGGTTGCTGCAAAACAGGCGGTTTCAGCGCGCGTACCGCGACGCGCGCGCAGCGTTTCAGGCAGGCATCAAGACGGTGCTCTTTCCTATCGGCACGTACTGGCTGAAACGCTTTGTGGATGTGGTGTGCGAAGGCACTCCGTACCTTGCGGCCTAGTGCGCCGATGCGTGATGGGTCGATGATAGCGCGGCACCTGGTGCGCCCCGCAACTAGGTGAGCGGAGTGCTCGCACACAAAACAGGCGATGGGTCACGACCATCGGTGCTCCGGCCAACGATGCCAGCCGAGTCCGGCCTGGCGGAGCTACGCTTACAGTACCTGCGCGAGGAGAAATGCTCCGCTGCTGAACTTCAGCGGGTTGCATTTCGATGCAATATGGAGCCCAGACAGCAGGCAAAGTGAGAGGTTTGGGCGCTAGCTCGGCAGCTTGAGGTAAATCAACCTGGGGCGGGTCTAGTTATATGGAGCCCAGACAGCAGGCAAAGTGAGAGGTTTGGGCGCTAGCTCGGCAGCTTGAGGGACATCAACCTGGGGCGGGTCTAGTTGAGGGGGGCGCACCAGGGGTCGGTCACGACGCTTTGGGCGCCGTGGTACTTGAGGTCGTCGGTGATGTAGTACTTGTTGACCTCGGATTGCCCTCCAAAGAGGCGTAGGGGCGAGCTGGTGACCGGAACAGCCACATTGCTGTGCTGGTTGGAACCGAGCACGTGGCTGCCCCAACAGTACATCGTAGCGGCGCTGACCGCACAGTGGGCAAAGTGGCCTCCGCCAAGGGTCTCGACACCCGTGAGCGGTTGTCCTGATTCAAGGAGCACGCTGACCTCAGCAGAAGTGACTTCACCCGTACTGCCTGGCCCATTGCCGACCGAGCCGTCTCGGTCCGAGCCCCAACATTTGATTTTGCCGTCGATCAACGCGCATGAGCCTTCCTGCATTGTATCGACCAGCGTGGCCCCTTGAGTGCCCGCGACCGGCACGACGTACGGAGCGTGAGTGTTCGATGTGCCGTTGCCCAGTCGCGCTCCCCAATTGGTCCCCCAGCACCACACTTGGTTTTGGTCTGCGCCCTGGCTGTCCACGTCGCGCACCGCGCAAGCCCAATCGTGACCCACCGTGATCTGCAGAACCCGGTCCAATGGCTCAGCTCCAGCATTTTGCATGATCTGATGCGGAGTGCCTGAATTGACTTCGGTGATGGTCGTACCGTTGATCTGACCGCGCAACGCCCCACTTGCACCCCAGCACCACACTTCACTGTTCTCGTCGACGACGCAGACGCTCTTGGGATGACTTGTCGTCTGGAGATCGTAGAAAAACGACGACCGCGGCAAGTGACTGATCCCGCTCAGCGGAGTGGTCTCGTCCAACATCACCAGGTTGGCCTTGTATTGTGCGGTGGCTACGGCCACGCCGGTCCCATCCACGCCTGCCCCCAATTCACCGTGCATGTTGCCCGTAGTGCCAGTGGACCAACACATCACCTCGCTCGACTCGAGCAGTCCGCAACCAAAGCCGCTGCCGTCGTGAATCTCTACGAAGCCTTCGATCGCTTCGTTGCTGATGGGGTCTCGGATCGCCTTCTGATCGGTCCCGTCAAAATACATCGCCACCCCGTCCTCGTCGCGGAGCAAGTAGCGCCCATACAGCGCTCGAATGCAGCCCGCCGCTCCTGAGCCGCCCCCGCTGCCTGCCGTGTCGCCCCCCGAGCCATCACCATCGCCGTCACCGGACGCGTCACCCCCCGAGCCGTCGCCGTCACCGTCACCCGCGGTGGTTCCGCCCGAGCCGTCGTTCGCGTCCGCCGTGTCGTCTTCGAATCCCCCATTTTTGTCGCAATAGCTAGGTTCATCGACCAAGCCGTCACAATCGTTGTCTAGGTCATCACAGAGTTCGAGCTGCGCCGGGTGACGTGAGCCATCACCATCGTGACAATCAAGGGAAGATACGGATTTGCCTGGGATAGGGGTGCAGGATTCTTCCGGGTTCTTGATGAGGTGACCAAACAGGTCGTCATCGTCGTCTGGATACCAGGGAACAGGTCCGGCATCGTCATCGACTTCACCGTTACAGTCGTTGTCGACGTCATCGCAGAACTCAGGCTGCTTGCTGCGTTGATTGATGCTCAGGTCGTTGCAATCGGTGCCGCAACGCCGCTGCTTGCCAGCACCGTTACAGCACTTGGCGTCTAGTTCAGTATCGCCGTCGCGATCGCGCTCGCCGTACGTGCCCAGGTCGCAATCCTCGTCGTGATCTTGCCCATCGCACACTTCTACGTTCCCCGGAAAGCGTTTGGGGTCATCGTCATCGCAGTCGTCGCCCAATTCCTCGCCGTCATCACTCTGGCACCGGGCGTCGCCGTGCCCATCTTGATCTTGATCGGGCGCCGAGTAGACACACGAGCCCGCCGCATTGGAGCAGGCGTCGATCGTACAATCCACGCCGTCATCGCACGTGGGCCGCCTGCGCGCCGCGAGACAGCCGAAGGCGTCAGCTGCTTCTTCTTCTGGTTCGCACAACTCCGCGCCGTTGCAAAACAAGCCGTCTTGGCACTCCACGTCGGAGATACACACGCGCTCTTGGACGTCGCGTCCAGGGCCACCGCCCGCTGAGTCGCCTGGGACTGTCCCGTCGCTCGAACATGCGCTCGTGAGAAGTAAGGTGCACTGCCAAAGCCGCATTCGTGTCATCATCATGTCCTCACCCAGACTCCGCCGTCATCCCAAAGACACTGACGGTTTGCGCCCGCATCTGACAACCTGCCCGATCCCGCCGTCAACCTGCGCGAGCCGCCGGCTCACCGCGGCTTGTCGCCGGATGGCACCTGCAGCACGGGGGGACGCAAGGGGGGGATGATGTCTAGCCGTTCGCGTGGGATGCGCAGCGGAAGCGAGAGCTGCACGCCGTACGGCGCATCACCGACCCATCACGGTGATGCGTGAGCAAATCGGCCGTGCGCGTGGGGCGGCGGCCGCGAGCGTCGGAGCGGTTGCTGCTCACAACCGGGAAGCATGTCCTTTTGCTGCTACAAATGTCGATGGTCACCCAGGTGAGCTCTAGTCAGGCAATCAAAGTGCACGAGCCGACTCGAATGTGCTGGGTGCGCCTGGTGGTGAACGTGCTCGGCGCATCGCGGCGCAAACGCTAGGTCAGCGCGTGGATTTGGGCAGCCGTCGGGCGGATGATCGCTTGCTCGCTGTGGCGTGTCGCGATATGAAGAGAAGGCACGCTCGGCTAGTTAGTCTTTGCTTTGCAGCAGCAGGAGCTGCAGCCAAGTGGAAGCGCTAACACTGGTGACAGAGAAGGTTCTTCCCTTCACTGGGATGTTCGAGCAAGTGGGCATTTGTCCCGGGAAATGCGGCCACCGCAGGACCAAACTGGTCCCTCGGCTTGGCCGCTCAGGGAAGCGGTGGGTGCGTAGGGTCAGCCGACGAGACCGATCGAGGTCACGGAAAATGGGGACCGTTGCTGGGTGAGCATCAAGTTGAAAGTAGGACGCACAAGTCGAGGCGTCAGTCGTTTGTGAGGGGTGACGTAATTGTCATCCCCCGACAAAATTGCAAATCAAGGGTGAACTTTTGGCCCACATCTGTGGTTAGAGACACAGCTCCAGCGGGTGATTCCACCGCCACACGTCATGGGGAGGCCGTCAGGGTAGCTGGTATCAATCAAGTGGTAGCTTGAGCAGAATTTGAGGTTGAGAATGAAAAATTCGTCGCTTAATCAGTTTCGACAGGGTCAGACGCAAGGACAGAGTGTTGGTCACGAGCCGAGCGTGAGTTCCGGTCATCGTCGCCTGCTGCGTCGGCGTCCATCAGGGCTAGGTTGGTCGGGGCTGGGATTGCTCGCGCTCGGATGGTTGGTGAGCACGGCGGGTTGCTCCTCTGACCCAGAGCCGGGGGATGGCGATGGGGCCACGACGAGCACGACGGACACCACCACCAGCACCACCAGCACCACCAGCACAACCGACACGACGACGAGCACGACGGCGCCGACCACCAACTCCACCACGGACATCGACCTGACCACCGGAATTCCGGATGACACCGCCACCACGGGTGACGAGCCGCATGTCGTGGGTGATGGCGGCACCATTCCACTGACCGCGGAGCAGATCGAGGCCATCTTGGCCGGTGAATGTGAGGGTGCGACCAGCGCGGCGATGCCAGTGCCGCCTGTGCTTGAGTTGGTCGTGGACGTGAGTCAATCGATGGACACCGTGGCTCCAGGGGAACCGGCCATAGGCGGACGGTCACGTTGGGATTTGGCTCGTCCGGCGCTCTTAGCCGCGCTGGATAAATTGCCCGACGCGATGGCTGTCGGCTTGCAGCTGTTTCCCACCAGCAACGCCAGTACCGGTGGTCCGGGTGGTCCAGGCGGCCCATTTCCTGGCGGCAGCGGAGGTGGCTCTGGTTTCGGCACTGGGGGTGCCAGCGGAACGGGCGGAGCCACCGGTGCGGCCGCCGCGGAGTGTGTGACCGGGGATGGTCGCGTGCCCATCGCAGCACTCGGGGCGGCTGGCTCGCCCCAGCGTCAAGCGATCGCGGACGCCATGAACCAAACCGCGCTCTATCTGGGAACGCCCACGCACGACGCCTACCACAACGCCCTGGAAGAAGGACTCAAGCCGTACACTGGGCCCGGCGACAAGTTCATGCTGTTGATGACTGACGGCGCACCCACCCAGCTCATTGGCTGTGGTCCCTTGGCCAGCAGTCAAATGGCGGTGGGTCTCGAGCCCATCATTGAAGAGGTCACTGCCACCGCAACGGGTGGAATCAAGACGTTCGTCATTGGCTCGCCCGGGTCTGAGGAGGGCGAAGCGGGCGACATGAGGTCGTTCTTGTCCGAGGTGGCGCTGCAGGGCCAAACCGGCCCCATGGGCTGCACGGTGGATGGACCCACCTTCTGCCATTTCGACATGACGGCTGCTCTGGATTTCAGTGCGGCTCTCGCGGACGGTCTCGCCTCCATTGCGGAGCAAGTGGTGAGCACATGTACATTCGCCAAGCCCACAGATCCCTCGGTGGATCTCAATGAAATTGACGTGATCGTTCAACTGAGCAGCGGCGCCTCGGCCGTCTTGGAGGACGGCATGGGAGATTGCACTGAAGGCTGGGTGTGGAACGCCAATGGCGAGATCGAGTTGTGTCCGCAGACCTGCGCGACTCTGCAGGCAGATCCAGGCGGCAAGGTTTCAGTATCTTTTGGATGTGGTGACATCATCCGCTGAACTGCGTCGTCGATTGAGCTGCATGTCATTCGCTGAGCTGTGGGTCTTCAGTCGAGCCGCGTCACTTGTCGAGGCGGCTGGATGAGGCCGTCATCTGACCTGAGCTGGCGCGTGCGCGCGCCGCGGGTGTAAGGTGGCGGCGTGTCGCCGCTCATCTCAGCTCAGCAGTTGTTGCTCGCCGATCCATCTCAGCTGCGCATCGTGGACTGTCGCTTTAGCCTCCAAGACAAGGCGTGGGGACTGCGTCAGTACCAGGCGGGACACCTTGCTGGCGCCGTCTATGCGGATCTCGAGCGAGACTTGTCGGGTCCGGTGATCAAAGGGGTCAGCGGGCGCCATCCTCTGCCCGATCTGCAGGTGTTGGCGCGACAGCTGGGCGCGTGGGGGATCGGCGAAACCACCACCGTCGTCGCCTATGACGAGGGCTCGGGAGCGTTTGCGGCGCGCCTATGGTGGCTGCTACGCTACTTGGGTCACGAGCGTGTTCAAGTCTTGGACGGCGGAGTCGCTGCGTATGTGGAGGCCGGAGGCGCGATGCAAGCCGAGTCGAACGAGGTGCAGTCGGTCCCCGTGGACGGGCGACCCTTCGCTGCGCGCGTGCAGTCCTCGCTCGTGGCCAGTCAGCGTGAGGTGGAGGCGCGTACCGAGCGCAGCAGGCCGCTGTTGTTTGACGCACGTGCGCGGGATCGCTTTCGTGGCGAAAACGAGACCATTGATCCCGTTGCAGGCCACATCCCCGGTGCTCGGTCCCTGCCGTTCATGGATAACCTCGAGCAAGGCAAGTTTCGTTCGGCTGCGGAGCTGCGTGCGCGCTGGTTGTTCCAGCTAGAGAGCGAAGCCGAGCTTGCCGAGAGCATCGTCTACTGTGGTTCTGGCGTGACGGCCTGTCATCTCATCCTAGCCGCGGGCGCAGCGGGCTTGCCTTGGCCGCGCTTGTATCCAGGCAGCTACAGCGAGTGGATCGCGGACGGGACGCGACCGGTCGCGCGCGGTGGGGAGTCGTCGAGGAGCGCGCTTGGCGGCTGACTGGGTTGCGCCGGCCGAGGGATAGAGGCCATGCTCAGACGTCCGTGTCAGCTGCGAGCTGCGGTGCGGAAGCGCCCGGCGTAGTCAAAGACCCGCTCCTGCACGCGGTACCACTTGGGACGACCGCGCTTTTTTTGTGCGCGTCCGACCACAAAATCAGGTTGGGGAAGGTGGTGCTGCAGCTGCACGGCTTGGGCGGCCGTCAAGAGCTCCAGGGGCCGGCGTCCTTGGGCAATGCGGCGTGAAAAAGTCCGATTGAAGACGGCGCGCTGCGCGTCGCTATCGAAATCAAAGTACTCGGTGAGCTCCGCCCCATCCTCGTCGTGGTACACCACGGTGAGCCGGTTGCCGCTGCTCAGCCACTCGACTCCGCTCACGCGGAGCACCAGGGCGTCTTTGAGGCTGAGTGCGTCCTTGAGCATCTCGTCGGGGTCAACCAAGACCTTTTGACACTTTCGACAGCGACGTGCGCTGATGTCGTTTTCTGCGAGACATTGCGGGCACTCTTTGAACACGAAGCGAAACTCACAGCGCGCATCGGTTGAAGTAAGAAAAGCGTGACAGCGTCGTCCGTAGTGCTCGAGGACGAGACCTGCCTCGTCCTTGGTCCCCCAAAATTGATTGTCAAAACCGCACGCAGGGCAGGCCACTAGGACGATCTCGCTCGTGCTCGATGGTTTGGATTCACCGATCTCGGGCGAGAAGAGTTGGTGGCCGTTGCCAGCGTAGTCGACCACCAGGCAGTCGGACTTTCCTTCGTGGAGGCGCAGGCCACGCCCCACAATTTGCTGATACAGACTGACCGAGGCTGTGCGCCGCAAGATGGCGATCAGGTCGACGTGAGGTGCGTCAAAACCGGTGGTCAGCACGGCCACATTGACCAGGTAGCGCAGCTGCTCAGTCCCGAACTTTTGCACAGTGTCCTTGCGCTGTCCTTCCTCGCTGTCGCCCAGGACAAGTCCGGCTTGTCCCTCGGGCAGATAGCTCAGAATTTCGCGGGCGTGGTCCACACTCGCAGCAAAGATCATCACGCCGCGCCGGTGATGCTGCTTGGCCATGTCTACGATCTGCAGCACGATGGACTGCGTAACGCGGCGGTGACGCACAAGCAGCTGATTGACCTCGCTGGGGTCACCGCCCTGGTCGGTCGACAGTAGACTAGAGAAATCATACTGGGCGATGGGGGCATCGATCAGCTGTGGTCGCACCAGGTAACCTTGCTCGATCATGTGCCTCAGGCTGACCTCAAAGATGCATTGAACAAAGGGCCGCGGCTCGTCGCTGCGGACTGCACCGTTTACGTGTCGCTCATAACAGTAGCCCAAATCGAGTCGATACGGCGTGGCCGTCAGACCCAATACCGAGGTGGGTCGGGCCGAAGGTCGCCCGCACAGCGCAGCGATGATGCGCGCGTATTGAGATTCGGCATCGAGACTACAGCGGTGACACTCATCGATGATGAGCAGCGAGATGTCGAACGAAAATTGCTCCAGGTTTGCCGCGACAGACTGCACGCTGCCAAAGGTCACGCGCGCGTTGGCGTTCTTTTCACCCAAGCCCGCTGAATAAATGCCCGCGGAGCCGTCGCTCACGAGCGCGCAGTACTTGGCGTAATTTTGCTCGCACAGCTCCTGCACGTGAGCGAGCACGAGTACTCGCCCCCGGGCAAGACGACACAGCTCCGCGATGACGAGACTCTTGCCTGCGCCCGTGGGCAAGACCAAGCAAGCGCTGTCACGACTTTCGCGAAAGTGTGCAAGCACCTTTTGCACCGCTGCACTTTGATACGGACGAAGTTGGTAGGTCATGAGCGGGGGGGGCTGCGCGACGAGTTGGATTCGCTACTGTGCGCGGCTAGGTCCGCGACAGGGGGCGCGTCCAAACCCAGCGTCAAGAGCTGAAAGGTGGCGACGGCTACCGCCTCCGTGGGTTGTGATTGGGCCACGATGTCGCGCAGTTTGCGGAAGTATTCACTCTGCAGCGCCATGATTTTTTGCAAGTCCGCCTGACTGACCGCGAAGGTATTGAAGCCAAATTTGCCCGAACCGGGGACCAGTACTCGCTTGGCTCCCTCGGTGAGCCAGTACGCGGCCAAGCGTCGTGTTCCTTCCGGATCATTGCGCGTGTCCACCGTGAGCGCCTCCGCGCGCCGGTAGCGCGGCCCGTCTTGGATGAGCTGTCCGGTCTCGGCCAAATGCTGCAAGCATTCTTGCTCTTCGACCATGGTGATGCCCAAGCGGCGAGCAAACCATCCTGGCTCATGCGCGGGAAGGGCTCGGTACGATGGCAGATCGGCCAGGTGAACCACCGCGTGGGCCCAAGGCGTCTTGCGCGCCGCCGTCCGCGCGGCGAGCAACCTACTGTAACCAGGCTGAGCTTCGGGTAGCAAAAGCGGGTCAACAAACAGGGCTAAGAAATCAAACAAGACCAAGGTGGTGACTTCCACGAGCTGTAAAAACTCAGCCAGGGGGATCTCGCTTTGTCCGCGCAACCAACGACCCACGGCGTAACGATCGCGATCGACCGCTTGAGATAGCTCAGTGAGGGAGCGATCCGACGCGAGGGTCTGCAGCACCGTCGCGACACCTTGTTTGGTGAGGAGATCCACGTCAGCGTTGCGCAGGATGGAACTCAGATCGGGCAGCTTGCCGGTCTTTTGAACCAAGGCAAAGAAGGAGCGCGCGCTGGGTTGGTCGTGGCCATTTTCCCAGGCAAACAGCACGTTACTGCGGTAGCCCAAGAGACGACTGAGTGCCTTTTGGGTGCGACTGCCGCGGCGGGCGCGGATGAGTTGACTGGCCAAAGCGTTGAAGTCCATGGGCGCGGAGGTGGGTGAAATGAGCAGGTCGCTGTCCGGAGTATGGGCATTATGCACAACATTGGGCGACTTGGCCCTAAAATCGTGCAGTTTGCCAATGGTAAGCGCCTGGCCGAGCTGCCATGGTTGTTGGCAGGAGTCCTTATGTCATCGCGCATCGGCAGGTCGTTCTTGGTGGGTTGTGGAAGTTTGGTTTTGGTTTTGGGGTGCGCCAAAGGCCAAATGGGCGGTGAGATAGGGATCACCACGGACAACACCGACGAAGGCGGGGCCAACTGCAAGGACGGACCCAGCACCATGCTTTTGCCCGATGAGGAAATCCAGAGCCTACCGTTCAAGCTCAGCGACTTGATCGACGCGATCGAAGGGCAACATGAGGCGTCGCTCGCGTGGCGTGGTAATGAGGAAGCGTCGTTTGCAAACATCGAGGTGACCCCCGAGGCGCAGTTGACGACCATTCACGTTGCGGTGACTCCGCTGCCCGAGACAGGTCGACTGGTGGAGCGCTCCGAGCAATCAAGCACTGGCGACGGCGAGACGCTGACAGATGAAGGCGTTCATCCGGGCTGCGCCGACCGCGTCGTGGTGGATGCACAGGTGACCGTTCAGTCGGACAACGGCGCTTTGGACGAGACATTTTCTACCACGTTTTGGACCAGCGATGGGGTCGTGGCGCACAGCGACATCACGGCCGAACCAGCGGACTTTGGCGGGAGTTTTTCGGTGGACGTTTCAGCTGTGGGCGACCACGCACAGGCCAGCCAAACCCAGCTGCAATTGTCCTTGGCATTTGGCGCGTTGAGCGGCACGTTGGGCGGGCTCGTTGAGACGGACAACGGTGAAGTCGCGACCGGCGCGGCGATCACCTACGCGCGCTTCCCGGCAGAATCAGCTTGTGAAAGTGGTTTCGTATTGCCCACTGACGCAGAGCTCCATGCGGACGTGGAGCAACTGCTCGGTGAGCATACGCAGTTTGACTTTGCCTGGCAGGGGGAGGCCACGCAACGTCTCACTGTACAGACTACCGTGGGCGCGATCTGCTACAACGAGCAGGACGTCGGATACGGTCCTGCATTCACTGCGCGCGTCGAGTCCCACGTGCAGCTCGCGGATGATACGATTGACGGGACATGGCCGCTCGATGCGTTCATCATCCAAGACGAGGACGGCGGGCTCGCGCGCGTGGACGTGCAGCGCAATAGCCATATGGCGCGGAGCTTTGCGCCCCAAGAGTTTGCACAGCAGACGGGCATTTTGGGGGTCGAAAGTGAAGCTGACGCGCTCAGCTTTAGCTTTGGTTGGTCAGTCGATGGCACAGCTTCAGCCGTGGCCAGTGGAGAGCTGACCTTGCTCGAACTCACCATGGCTGCTTGCGATGAGCCGCTGCCGACCGACGCCGAGGAAGGTGAAGGCGCGAGCAGCCCCGGTTGCCGTGGCACCGACGTGAAGGAGCTCAAGAACGCCCAATTCGTCGAGCGCGCCGAATAGCGCTCACGCTGCGAAGGAGCGGCGCTCGTGCAAGGATTCGCCTGGGCCGCGGG
>Ga0315912_10004584_pt1 | contig 13046 bp, 7 predicted proteins | sample VfabasoilMG_FD_204469 | JGI IMG/M metagenome (GOLD analysis project Ga0315912, IMG submission 204469) | Garden soil microbial communities collected in Santa Monica, California, United States - V. faba soil | ecosystem: Environmental > Terrestrial > Soil > Garden | place: USA: California... | reverse complement strand
GAGTGGGAGTCGCTCTCCGACGAGGAATTGCGCGCCAAGACCGCCGAATTCCGGGCCCGGCTGGCCAGCGGGGCGGACACCCTCGACGACCTGCTGCCCGAGGCGTTCGCCGCCGTGAAGCTGGCCTGCAAGCGCCTCTGCGGCCGGACCTGGGACGTCTGCGGCATCCCGCTGACCTGGCAGATCGTTCCTTATGATGTACAGCTCATCGGCGGGCTCATGCTGCACGAGGGCAAGATCGCCGAGATGGCCACGGGCGAGGGCAAGACCCTGGTGGCCACCCTGCCGATGTACTTGAACGCCCTGACCGGCCAGGGCGTGCACCTGGTCACGGTCAACGACTACCTGGCGCGCCGCGACAGTGAGTGGATGGGGGAGATCTACAAGTTCCTCGGGCTCACCGTGGGCTGCATCCAGCAGAACATGGAGCCCGCGAAGCGCCGCGAGCAGTACGCCTGCGACATCACGTACGGCACCAACAACGAGTTCGGCTTCGACTACCTGCGCGACAACATGGCGGTGCGGCCGGAGTACCGCGTGCAGCGCGGGTTCGCGTACGCCATCGTGGACGAGGTGGACTCGGTCCTCATCGACGAGGCCCGCACCCCGCTCATCATCTCGGGCCCGGTCGAAGACCGCGGCGACGAGGTGTTCGACCAGATGAAGCCGCTGGTCGAGCGCGTGGTGCGCGCCCAACAGCAGTGGGCCGCGAGTGCGATCCTCGAAGCCGAGAAGCTGCTCGCCGACCCCAGCAAGGAGTGGGAGGCGGGGCAGAAGCTGTTGCAGGTCCAGCGCGCCGCGCCCAAGCACAAGCGCTTCATCAAGCTGCTCTCGGACCAGCCGGCCGTGAAGAAGCTCATCAATCGTGTCGAGCTGGAGTACCTGCGCGACAAGCGCATGCACGAGCTGGACGAGGACCTCTACTACACAATCGACGAGAAGTCGCGGAACGTGGACCTGCTCGAGGCGGGCCGGCACATCATGTCGCCGACCGAGCCCGAGAAGTTCACCGTGCCCGACCTCACCGCGCAGCTCTCCGAGCTCGAGGTGCGCGACGAGCTGTCGGCCGAGGACCGGATCGTCGAGCGCGACAAGCTCTACCAGGCGTACGGCGTGGCGAACACGCGCATCCACAGCGTCCAGGCGCTGCTCAAGGCGTACTCGCTGTTCGAGAAGGACGTGGAGTACGTCGTGCAGGACGGCAAGGTCGTCATCGTGGACGAGTTCACGGGCCGCCTCATGCCGGGCCGGCGCTACTCCGACGGCCTGCACCAGGCCATCGAGGCCAAGGAGAGCGTGACCGTCGAAGGCGAGACGCAGACGCTTGCCACGGTGACGCTGCAGAACTTCTTCCGCATGTACAAGAAGCTCGCGGGCATGACCGGCACGGCCGAGACCGAGGCCGGCGAGTTCTGGGAGATCTACAAGCTCGACGTGGCCGTGGTGCCCACCAACCAGGCGGTGCGGCGGCAGGACCAGAACGACGTCGTCTACCGGACCAAGCGCGAGAAGTACAAGGCCGTCATCGACGAGATCGCCGATTGCCACCAGCGAGGCCAGCCCGTGCTCGTGGGCACCATCTCGGTCGAGGTGAGCGAGCTGTTGAGCCGCATGCTCAAGATCCGCGGCGTGCCGCATGCGGTGCTGAACGCCAAGTACCACCAGAAGGAAGCCGAGATCGTCTCGCTCGCGGGCCAGAAGGGTGCGGTCACCATCGCCACGAACATGGCCGGCCGCGGCACCGACATCAAGCTCGGCGCGGGCGTGGCCGACCTGGGCGGGCTGCACATCCTCGGCACCGAACGCCACGAGTCGCGGCGCATCGACCGGCAGCTGCGCGGCCGCGCCGGCCGCCAGGGCGACCCGGGCTCGTCGCGCTTCTTCCTCTCGCTCGAGGACGACCTCATGCGCCTGTTCGGCGCCGAGCGCATCTCGGGCCTGATGCAGAAGATGGGCGTCGAGGAAGGCGAGGTCATCGAGCACGGCATGGTGACGTCGGCGATCGGCCGGGCGCAGAAGCGCGTCGAGGCGCACAACTTCGACATCCGCAAGCACCTGCTCGAGTACGACAACGTCATGAACAAGCAGCGCGAGGAGGTCTACCGACAGCGCGACGAAGCGCTGCTGTCGCAGGACATCAGTGCGCGCGTGCTGGACGACCTCAGGGATGTCGTGGCCGAGCGCGTCGAGCGCTACGCGGACGACAAGCTGCACCGGGCCGAATGGAACATGCGCGGGCTCGCCGACGAGCTGGCCTACCTGTGCATGTCGCCGGCCACGACGGAGGAGCTGGAGGGCAACTCGCGCGACGCCGTGTTCGAGGCGGCGACGGCGTTCGCCGAGAAGGCCTACCGCGCCCGCGAGGAACAGTTCAGCGCGCCCGTCATGCGTGACCTCGAGCGGCACCTCTACCTGTTCACGCTCGACGAGCACTGGCGCGAGCACCTGCACGAGCTGGACTACCTGAAGGGCGGCATCGGGCTGCAGGCCTATGGCCAGCGCGACCCGCTCATCCAGTACAAGAAGGAAGCCTTCACGCTGTTCGAGACGATGATGGGCGAGGTGCACGAGGACGTCGTCCAGCGGCTGTTCCGCGTGCAGTTGCAGCCCGCCGCCGCCCGCCAGGTGCTGGAGGAGGCCCCGCGCACGCCGCGCCAGATGGTGGCGCAGCATGCGCAGGCCGAGGCGTTCGGCGGAGCCGCCGCGCCCCCCGCGGGAGCAGGCGCCGAGGCCCCGGCCGCGCGGCCCGAACCGGCGCGAGCCACGGCCACGGCGACTCCGGTGCGCGCACTGCCGCGCGTGGGCCGGAACGATCCCTGCCCGTGCGGCAGCGGCAAGAAGTACAAGAAGTGCCACATGCCCGCGGACGAACGCGTGGAGTCCGGCTCATGAGCACGCACGATCCCGACGGCGCCGCTCGCGTGCTGCGCATCGTGGCGCGCAAGCTCGAGGAGTACCTCGAGGGCGACGACCTGTCGCTCGAGACCCTCGCCGAGGCCCTCGAGCAGGAGGGGGCGACACCGGACGAGATCCAGTCCGCGGTGATGGGGATGCGCGGGCTCGCCGGACTGCTGCCTCCGGGCGGCTGGGTGGCGGGGCTGCCGGGCCGTCACGTCCAGCGCGTGCTGTCGGCCGAGGAGCGCGATTCGCTGAGCACCGAAGCGTGGGGCTACCTGCTCGACTTGAAGTCGAACGGGACGCTCGACGCCGATCAGTTCGAGCGTGTGCTCGAAGCGCTCACGGCTTCCGGGGAACGCCCGGTCGAAGTGGAGCGTGCCCGCGAGGTGGCGGCGCGCGTGGCGCTGGAGATGCAGGACGGCACCTTCCCCGCGGAGTACCCCCATGGCGACCAGGAAGTCGCGCACTGAGGACGGCGCCCCCGCGGCGCCGGTGAAGAGGAAGAAGAAGGCCCCCGCCGCGAGCACCGCCAAGAAGCAGGCGGTGGCCAAGGCGCCGTCCAAGCGTGCCACGCTCAAGGCCACCCTCAAGGCCACCGACGAGGCGGCCCCGGTCAAGGCGAAAGGCCGCTTCGCGCGGCGCGAGGTCGCGCCCGAGGAGCCCGTGGACGAGGAAGCGCTCGACGAGAGTCTCGGCGGGAAGGCTGCGGGCAAGAACCTGGTGGTGGTGGAGTCGCCGACCAAGTCCAAGACGCTCACCAAGTTCCTGGGCAAGGACTTCATGGTGCTGGCCTCGAACGGCCACGTCATGGACCTGCCCAAGAGCAAGCTGGGCGTGGACCTCGACAACGAGTTCGAGCCCGAGTACGAGCCCATCCGCGGCAAGAACTCCGCGCTGGCGAAGATCCGCGTGGCCGCGCGGCGCGCGAAGAACATCTACCTCGCACCCGACCCCGACCGCGAGGGCGAGGCCATCGCCTGGCATCTGGCGCTGCAGCTCAAGGGCGTGAAGAGCCCGGTGCGCCGGCTCACGTTCAATGAGATCACGCAGCGCGCCGTCACCGAGGCGCTGGCGCACCCGCGTGAGCTCGACATGAACCTGGTGAACGCGCAGCAGGCGCGTCGCGTGCTCGATCGCCTGGTCGGCTACAAGGTGAGCCCGTTCGTGTGGAGCACGGTCAAGTACGGCCTCTCGGCCGGCCGCGTGCAGAGCGTCGCACTGCGGCTGATCTGCGATCGCGAGGCCGAGATCCGCGCGTTCGTCCCCGAGGAGTACTGGACCATCGAGGTGGACTACGCCGCCCCGTCGGGTGATCGGTTCACCGCGCGCTTGGTGCGCGTCGGCGAGGACAAGCTGGAGAGCGGGCAGTTGCGCGGCGACGCCGCGGGCACGCAGGCGGCGGAACTCGCGCGGGAGCTGATGGGCGCGAGTGCCAGCATCACCGGCATCGAGTTGAAGCCCAAGCGCAAGGGCGCCGTCCCGCCGTTCATCACCAGCACGCTGCAGCAGGCGGCGAGCAATCGCCACGGCTTCACCAGCCAGCGCACCATGCAGGTCGCCCAGAAGCTCTACGAAGGCATCGAGTTGAAGGGCCAGGGCAGCGTCGGCCTCATCACGTATATGCGTACCGACGCGCCGCGGCTCTCGAACGAGGCCCTGGCCGAGATCCGCGGCTGGCTCGCCAAGGAGTACGGCGATGCGTTCGTGCCCGAGAAGCCGAACCTCTACAAGAGCAAGAAGGGCGCGCAGGAGGCCCACGAGGCCATCCGGCCCACGGCGATCGAGCGCACCCCCCAGTCTCTTCGGCCGTTCCTATCAGAAGAACAGTTCAAGCTCTACGACCTGATCTGGAAGCGCGCGGTGGCGTCGCAGGCCACGCCCGCCGAGTTCGACCAGACCACGGTGGACATCGAGGCGGGCCGCCTGGGGCTGCGCGCCTCGGGCAGCGTGCTGCGCTTCCCGGGCTGGCTCAAGGTCTATGGCCGCGACGAGGACGACGAGGCGGAGGAGGGTCGCCTGCCCGAGCTGCAGCAGGGCTGGCCGCTCACGGTCGCCACCGAACCGCTGGCCGAGGCCACCGACGGTGTGCCGGCGTCGGCCGTGCGTCCCGACCAGCACTTCACGCAGCCGCCGCCGCGATTCACCGACGCGTCGCTGGTCAAGGCCCTCGAAGAGGAGAACATCGGACGGCCGAGTACGTACGCCACGATCGTCTCCACCATCACCAAGCGCGACTACGTCGAGCGCGAGGGCCGCTCGCTCAAGCCCACCGACCTCGGCATGCTGGTGACGAAGCTGCTCGTCGCGCACTTCCCCGATGTGTTCAACCTCGAGTTCACCGCCGGCATGGAGGAGGAGCTCGACGACATCGAGGACGGCAAGCGCGAGTGGCAGCACGTCGTACGCGACCTGTGGACGCCGCTGTCCAAGGATCTCGACGCGGTGAAGAAGCAGGCCGGCGAGATCAAGAAGAGTCTTCAAGAGAAGACCGACATCACCTGCCCGTCCTGCGGCCTGCACAAGCTGGTGAAGAAGTTCGGCCGCAACGGCGCGTTCCTCGCCTGCCCGGGCTATCCCGAGTGCAAGCACACGCAGCCGCTGGACCAGGCCGAGCTGCCGGTCCCGGTGGACGGCAAGTGCGAGCTGTGCGGCGCCGGGCTGGTGGCGCGACAGGGCCCGTACGGCCGGTACATCCATTGCGAGCGACGCCCCGAGTGCAAGTTCACGAAGCCGTTCACGCTCGGCGTGCCCTGCCCGCAGTGCGGCAAGGGCGAGCTGGCCGAGAAGAAGAGCCGCAAGGGCAAGATCTTCTACTCGTGCACGCGCTGGCCCGAGTGCGACTACGCGCTCTGGGACAAGCCGGTGGCGCGCGAGTGCCCCAACGGCGATTCGCCGCTCATGGTGGAGAAGGTCACCAAGTCGGGCACGAACCTGGTGTGCCCCAAGTGCCGCACCAAGGTGGCGGCCGAGCCCGCCAGTGCGTGAGGCACTCGAGACCTTCCTCCAGGAGCTGAACGCGGCGCGTCGCTTCTCGCCGCACACGATCGCCGCCTATCGCCGTGACCTGACGCGCGTGCTGGACCTGGCCGCAGGGGAGGGCAAGCCGGTCGCCCCCTCGGCGTGGGACTCGCCGCTGCTGGAGCGGGCGATGCGCGAACTGTTCCGCACCGGGCATGCCGCGACCAGCACCGCGCGTGCGCTGGCGGCGTGGCGGAGCTTCGGGCGCTTCTGCGTCCGGCGAGGCCTGCTGGCCGCCGATCCCGCGCGTTCGCTGCCGTTCCCGCGGCTGCCCAAGCGGCTGCCGCGCACGCTGCCCCGCGTGGACCTGAATGCCGCACTGGACGCGCTGGCGCGTGGCACCGACGCCGCGGCGCTGCGCGACTTGGCGCTGATCGAGATGACGTACTCCTCGGGGCTGCGCATCTCGGAGCTGGTGGGATTGCATCGCGGCGACCTGGACCGTGGCGCCCGGCTGTTGCGCGTGCGCGGCAAGGGCCGCAAGGAGCGCGTGACACCGGTGGGCGAGCGAGCCCTCGCCGCGCTCGATCGCTACCTTGCATCGGACGCCCGCAGGGACGGCCCGCGCGACGAGCCGCTGTTCCTTGGCAGGGGCCGCGCCTCCGGCGCGGCGACCCGGGCGAAGTCGCCACTCTCGCCGCGCACCGTGCAGCGCCTGGTGCGCCGCCGGCTCGCGGCGGTGGCCGGAGGGCTGGGGGTGACGCCGCACGCGCTCCGGCACTCGTTCGCGAGCCACCTCTTGGATGCCGGCGCGGACCTGCGCGCCATCCAGGAGCTGCTGGGCCACGCGTCGCTCTCCAGCACGCAGGTCTACACGCATGTCTCGCGCACGCGGCTCCGGCAGGCCTATGAGCAGGCGCATCCTCGTGCCTGAGCGGCCCCGGCCCGGGTTCGGGCGCGCGCTGGCCAGCGCGCCCCCGGCCGCGCTGCTGCTGGCCGTCGTCCTGCTGTCCGCGAGCTGTGCTCGCAAAGGCCCGCCCACGGGCGGGCCTCCGGACATCGTCCAGCCCGACGTGTTGTCGGTGACGCCGGACTCGGGCGCGACCCGGGTGTCGCGCACCGCACGGCCCACGATCGAGTTCACCGAGGGCATGGACCCGCGCTCGGCCACGCTCGCGGTGGAGGTGGCCCCCAACGTGGACATCCGCCAGCGCCGCTGGAGCGGGCGCAAGCTCACGCTCGTGTTCGCGGACTCGCTCCTGGCCGACCACACCTACACCCTCTTCGTCGGCGGTGACGCACGCGACCGCCACGGAAACCCGCTCAAGGCCGGACGTGCGATCCCGTTCACGACCGCCGAGCGCTTCCCGCCGGGCGTGATCGAGGGTGAGGTGGTCGCCACCGGCTTCGTCGCGCCGGGCACCTACCTGTGGTGCTACCCCGAGGGGCGCTCGCCCGACAGCACCGCGCGCGATTTCCAGGCGGTCGGGCTGGCGGGCGATCTCGGCGTGTTCCGCATCACCGGGCTGGCCGTGCCGGGCCGCTATCGTGTGTGGGCGTTCGCCGACTTGAACCACAACCACTCCTACGAGCCCGACCGCGACCTGCTCGCGCCGTCCGACACCACGCTCGAACTCACGCAGGCGGCCGCCGTCCTGCGCGGGCTCAAGCTGAACGTGATCAATCCGCGCGCACCCGCTCGCGTGCGCGGGGCGGTGGTGGACTCACTCGGGGACGATCGCGGTCAGCTGCGACTGATCGTGAAGGCGGACGCCGACACCGCGCGGCGCCTGCTCTACGACATCACGGCCACCGGCTCGTTCGACTTCAAGTGGGACCCGGGCGTGTACCATGTGCGCGCGTTCCGGGACGTGGACCGCAACAAGGCCTGGAAACGCGAGGAGGAGCCGGCCAGCGAGGAGATCATCGTGAACCTGCCGCCCGCGGCCGATCGCGAGCTGCCCGCGCTGGTGCTCAGGCGTCCGGAGCCACCCGCACCATGACCATCCGATTCCGCAAGATGCACGGGGCCGGGAACGACTTCGTGGTCGTGGACCACCGCGAGCCGTTCCTGCCACGCGAGCGCGGGGCGCTGTTCGCGCGCTGGTGCGACCGCCGCCGCGGGATCGGCGCGGACGGTGTGCTGCTGCTGGAGCGCGATCCCGAACATCACTTCGCGATGCGCTATCACAACGCCGACGGCGGCGTGGCCGAGTTCTGCGGCAATGGCGCGCGCTGCCTCGCCCGATTCGCGCTGGAGCTGGGACTCGGCGAGGCCGGTGAGGTGCGATTCCGCACCGATGCGGGGATCAAGCGCGCTCGCGCGCTCCCCGACGGCCGCATCGCGCTGTGGTTCGGCACTGTGGACACCGGCCGGCCGCTGGCGCTCGAGGCCGCGGGCAGGGGCTTCGACGGCCGGCTCGTGGGCACGGGTGTGCCGCACCTGGTCGTGCCCGTGCCGCACGTGAACGACATCCCGTTCGAGGCGTGGGCCCCGCCGCTGCGCTCGCACCCGGAGCTCGGCCCCGCCGGGGCCAACGTGGACTTCGTGGAGCGGCTGGCCGATGGCCGCGTCGCGATGCGCACGTGGGAACGAGGCGTCGAGGGTGAGACACTGGCCTGCGGCAGCGGGGCCATGGCCAGTGCACTGTGGGCGGTGCTGGAGGGCGACGCGTCGCCGGTGACCATCCGCACCGCGGGTGGGGAGGACCTGGTCGTGGACTTCCGCGACGGCCCGCAGGGCCGCGAGGCCACGCTGACCGGGCCCGCCGTGACCGTGTTCGAGGGAGAATGGCAGGACGCTTGAGGGTACCCTGAGCGACGAGCCGCGCCACGGGCCGCTGGCGTGCCCGGCGCGATCGCTCGACTGAGATCCATCGGCGGGCACACCCGCCACTTCCAAAGGAGCAGCGCCATGTTCGAGGGACTCTCGGTCGCGATGGTGACGCCGTTCAAGAACGGCGCGGTGGATCGCGAAGGGGTCGCACGGCTCGTGGAGCACATGGTGACGGGCGGTGTGCAGGGCCTCGTGGTCTCGGGCTCCACCGGCGAGGCCGCCACCTGCACGGTGGAGGAGCGCCGCGACCTGTGGGCGTTCGTGAAGGAGCGCGCCAAGGGCCGCGCCTGGGTGGTGGCCGGCACCGGCACGAACTCGACCGCGGACTCGATCACCTACACGCGCATGGCCGAGGAGCTGGGCCTGGACGGCGCGATGGTCGTGACCCCGTTCTACAACCGTCCGACACCCAAGGGCCAGGCGGCGCATTTCACCGCGGTCGCCAAGAGCACCAAGCTGCCGCTCATCCTCTATAACGTGCCGGGGCGCACCGGGACGAACACCACGCCCGACGTGCTGGCCATGGTGCACGACCTGCCCAACGTCAAGGCCGTGAAGGAGGCCTCCGGCAATCTCGACCAGATGGCGCAGGTGAAGACGCGCACCAAGCTCACACTGCTCTCGGGGGACGATGCGCTGACGCTGCCGTGCATCGCGGTGGGCGGCGAGGGCATCGTCTCCGTGGTGGGGCAGGCGGCACCCGCGCCCATGCGGAAGCTCACCGACCTCGCGCGCGCCGGCAAGTCCGCCGAGGCGCTGGCCGTCCACCAGAGCCTCATGCCGCTGTTCAAGGCCGCGTTCCTGGAATCGAATCCGGGCCCGATCAAGTTCCTGCTCTCCGAGATGGGACTGATCGCGAACGAACTGCGCCTGCCACTCGTACCCATCGAGCCTGCCACGGCCGTCGCGGTGCTCGAGATGGCGCGCGCGATGGGGCTTCCGTTGGCCGGTTCGAGCGCAGGGGCGCGGGCATGATCCGCTTGGTCCTGCTGGGGGCCGCCGGGCGCATGGGGCAGGCCATCCAGGCCGCGGCGGCGGGAGCGAAGGACGTCGAGATCGCCGCGCGCGTGGACGTGGCCGCGAACCACCCACCGGGTGCGGTGGGCTGGAGCACGGACCTCGCGACGGTGGTGAAGCCGGGCGACGTGGTGGTGGATTTCAGCAGCGCCGACGGTGCACGTGTGGCCGCGGCCGTGTGCGCGGCCAAGGGCGCCGCACTGGTGACCGGATCGACCGGCCTGAGCGAAGCCGACGGCACGCTGTTGCGTGAAGCGGCCAGGAAGGTGGCCGTCCTGCGCGCCAGCAATTTCAGCCTCGGGATCGCTGCGCTGCGCGTCGCGCTGCGCGCGGCGGTCGCGGCGGTGCCCGCGAGCTGGGACGTGGAGATCGTGGAGCGGCACCACCGGCTCAAGAAGGACAGCCCCTCGGGCACCGCGCTGACCCTTGCCGCCGACGTTCGCGCGGCGCGCGGCGGCAGCGAGCAGGCGATCCGCAATGGTCGCTCTGGGCTAGTTGGCCCGCGTCCGAGCGCGGAATTGGGCCTGCATGCCGTGCGTGGCGGGACCTGGGTCGGAGATCATCAGGTATTACTGGCCGGAGACGGCGAATGGCTGGAGCTGCGCCATGTCGCGCAGGACCGGGGGGCGTTCGCGCAGGGCGCATTAGCGGCTGCACGATTCCTCGTGACGGCCGTTCCCGGGGAGTACACTTTGGAGGACGTGCTAGGCGGGGCCGCGGCGCCGGCACGCTAGCAACCCACCCTCTGGAGTGTGCATGCGCTTCGCGCGGAACATCGCCTGGCCTCTCTCGATCCTCATCGCGCTCTCGGCCCTCACCGCGCCACGCGCCCACGCCCAGGCCTTCGGCAAGAACAAGGTGCACTACGAGTCGCTCGATTGGGCCGTGCTCGAGACGCCGCACCTGCGCCTGCACTACTACGCCGAGGAAGAGAGCCTTGCCCGCTCGCTCGCGGCATTCGCCGAGAGTGTGGCCGTGGAGTTCGACGGACGCTTCCGAATGGCGCCGAAGTCCAAGGTGCCGCTGCTGCTCTACTCCACGCACCACCTGTTCCAGCAGACGAACGCCACGCCCTCGATGCTGTCGGAGTCGGTCGGCGGCCTGACCGAGCTCATCAAGGGCCGCGTGCTGGTCCCGCACAACGGCTCGTGGTCGCGGCTGGCGTGGGTGACCCGCCACGAGCTCGCGCACTGGTACATGCTCGAGAAGATCCAGGCCGTGATGCGAGCGCACAAGCGATCCACGAACTGGCTGCCCGACCTGTGGTGGATCGAGGGCTTCGCCGAGTACATGGGCACCAATTGGGACGAGGACGCCGAGGGCATGCTGCGCGACATGGTGCTGACGGGGAACGCGTTCCCGGTCACCCAGAGCGAGCCGATCACCGGCACCGTGCTCATGTACAAGGAAGGGCAGTCGTTCCTGCTGTGGCTCGCCGAACGTTACGGCGAGGCGCGCATCATGGACATGCTCGAGAACGTGTGGCGAGCGGACGATTTCGCGAGTGTGTTCAAGCTGACGTACGGACGCTCGCTCGAGGACGAGGACCGGGACTGGTTCGATTCGCTCAAGAAGCGCTACTACCCGGTGGTGGCCAGCACCGTGCGCGTGCGCGAAGTGGCGAAGGCGTGGCACCAGGCGAGCCGGTTCAACCTGGCGCCGCGCGCGTTCCCGCCCGCCTCCCCCGAGGACACCACGCTGCGCTTCTGCTGGTTCGAGATGACCGAGGAGTCGGTGGACCTGATGATCAGCGAGCCCGGGCGCGACAGCACGCGCCGCGTGCGGCGGCTGCTCCGCGGCGGCATCGGGGCCGCGTTCGAATCGTTCCACCTGTTCCAGAACCGTCCGTCCATCTCGGCCACCGGACTGGTGGCGGTGAGTGCCAAACGTGGCGGCCGCGATGCCATCTACCTGCTGGACCCGTTCGCCGAACAGATCGGGCACCCGATCCAGTTCGACGGGCTGGTCGCCGTGCACGACCCGGCGGTCGCCCCCAATGACAGCTCGGTGGTGTTCGCCGCCCAGGGCTATGACGGCAAGCAGGATCTCTACCGTGCGACCTGGCCCGAGAACATCCTCAAGCTCGAACGGCTGACGAACGACGCCTTCGACGACATCGAACCCGCGATCTCGCCCGATGGACGCTGGGTGGTATGGGCGTCGGACCGCGGTGAGCTGGGCGGACGCTATTCGCTGTGGCGGATGTCGCTGAGCGGCGGCCAGCCCGAGGTGGTGAGCCACCCGCCGGTGGGGGACGACCGCCAGCCCGTGATCTCGCCCGACATGCGCTGGATCGCCTATCGCTCGACACGCGGCGGGACGAGTGACCTGTGGGTGCGGCCGTTCGAGCCCTCGCGCGAAGCGCGACGCGTGACGCGGTTGCAGGGCCTCGCCAGCGATCCCGATTGGCTGCCGCACGGTCGCGGCCTGATGTTCACCGCGCAAGAGGGCATCGCGTTCCGCACCTGGTCGCTCAACTTCTCGCCCGACTCCCTGGAGCGCCTGATCGAGCCCGAACTGCCGCATGCCGACACGCTGGCGACGATCGCCGCGCTGCCGACCGCGAGCGAGACACCGGTTTCGCCCGACTTCGGCCCGGCACTGCCCAAGGTGGCGCACACCGACGCGCCCAAGCCCTACCAGCGCCGGATGGGCTTCGACCTCGCCCAGAACAGCGTCTACCTGGACCCCGGCTTCGGCGGCGGCGGGGCGGGGCAGATCGTGCTCTCGGACATGCTCGGCGACGAGCAGTACATCATCACGGTCGCCAACGACGCCGAGCAGTTCGGCAACTTCTGGGACGGCTGGGAGGGCGGGGTCACCTACATCAACCGCTCGCGCCGCCTCAACTACGGGCTCGGCGGCTACCGGCTGACGCGCATCTACGACCCCGACTTCGACGTCGTGCGCCGCGAGAAGCGTATCGGCGTGCTCGGGCTGGTGAGCTACCCGTTCAGCCCGTTCACGCGCATCGAGGGCTCGCTGCAGGTTCGCCACGCCACCAACCACCTGATGCAGGACGGCAGCATCGCGACGGTGGACCTGGTCTCCAACTTCGTGACGTTCGTGCACGACGGCTCACGCTGGTGGTGGGACGGCCCCGTGGGCGGCACGCGCTTGAACCTCACCGCCGGCTTCACCCGCGACATCACGACCGGGCGCGCCGACTACGGCACGCTCCTGGGCGAGTTCCGCCACCACCGGCGCCCATTCCGGAGCCTCGTGCTGGCGACGCGCGTGCACGGCATCATGAGCTACGGCAACGACGCCCAGCGTTCCTACCTGGGCGGCCCGATGCGGCTGCGCATCGACAATCGCCGGGTGATCTCCGGCCTGC
>Ga0315912_10004583_pt1 | contig 13047 bp, 13 predicted proteins | sample VfabasoilMG_FD_204469 | JGI IMG/M metagenome (GOLD analysis project Ga0315912, IMG submission 204469) | Garden soil microbial communities collected in Santa Monica, California, United States - V. faba soil | ecosystem: Environmental > Terrestrial > Soil > Garden | place: USA: California... | reverse complement strand
GCCCCGGGCAGCTCGGTCGCCATCGCCCAGGTGGCGGGCCAGAAGGCGGCGCGCGAAAGGATCAGGGCCAGCTGCCCGGCAAGCAACATCCAGAAGCCTTGGGCGAAGATGAACCAGATGCCGGCCACTACCGTGGCCCAGCACGAGCCGAGCATGATGCGACGGCCGCCAATGCGGTCGGTATAGGCGCCGCCCACGAGGTTGAGGGGGGCCTGGGCGAGGACCGGCGCGCCGAACAGGACCCCGATTTCCGCGTTCGAGAGGCCCTGCGAGTACGCGTAGAGCGGAACCACCAGCCAGGTCATGCCCAGGCCGAAGTTCCAGGCGAGCGAGGCGACGAAGAACACCCGCCGGATTATGCGTAAGCTCGGCGGGAGGATTCCGACCAATGCCCATGCGGTTCACTTTTGCCCTGGCACTCATGGCGCTTGCCCTTCCCGCAGCCGCGGCGGGCTGCAAGGTCCAATCCGGTGACAAGACGGTCGCTCTGGTCGAGCTTTACACGTCGGAGGGCTGCAGCAGCTGCCCGCCCGCCGATCGCTGGCTTTCGAGCCTCGCGGGCCGCGGACACGCACCCGAGCGGGTAGTGCCCCTCGCGCTGCATGTCGACTACTGGGACTACATCGGCTGGAAGGATCCCTACGCCAAGCGCGAGTTCTCCCAGCGGCAGAGGAAGCTCAGCCAGCTGCAGCGCATGGCGCTCGTCTACACGCCGCAGGTCGTGCTGCAAGGCAAGGACTTCCCGCGCTGGGGCTCGGCCGCGTTCGACGCCGCCGTCGCAGCGATCAACGCGCGGCCGGCGAGGGCGCGCATTGCGCTCGAGATCCTCGGCGCGGCGAACGGCGCGCTCGATGCGCTGGCGGGCGCCGAGCTGGTGAATCCGGGCATCGCCAGCGACGCTGCGCTTTATCTCGCCGTCTATGAAAACCGCTTGATGAGCCGCATCACCGCCGGCGAAAACAACGGCCGCACGCTGACGCACGACTACGTCGTTCTCGAATGGCAGGGCCCCTTCGCCTTCGGCCCGAACGGACGAGTCTCCGAGCGCCGCTCGCTCGCGCTGCTGCCGAAGGGCGCGTCCGAGCGCTCAGGCGTGGTCGGATTCGTGCAGGACCGGCGCACCGGAGAGGTGCTCCAGGCGCTCCGCCTTCCGTCCTGCTAAGACCTCGATTTTCCTTTACCATTCGCGCGCAAGACCCTGCTCCGCTGGGGCAGGCAAGCGCCCGCCCGGGGGGCCGGGGGTCACAAGGAGCGTCCATGCAAGCGACGCAGATCCGTCAAAAGGACGGCGTCTTTTACTTCGCCAGCTACCGCGCCAAGGACTTGCTGGCGAAGGTCCGCTTCATCAGCCGTTTCTATGGCGACGGCGAGGAAATCGCTCCGACGCGCATCGCCGAGGACGACGACATCGCGCAGTTCATCGCCAAGATCGAGCGCAACGACCACGCCTTCCAGCGCGCCCTGTCGCGCTCCAAGGTGCGCCAGCTGAAGAACTTCTACGAGACTGCGATCTCGCAGCCGCCCATCCCGGGCACGGTGCTGCTGTTCACCTCCGAGCGGCTCACCTTCCGCGGCGACGGCGAGGGCGGCGCGGGCAGCCTGAGCGAGCCTTCCGCCAAGTACCTGATCATCGACGGCCAGCATCGCCTGGCGGCGCTGCGCTTCTACCTGCAGGAGCGTCCCGACGACGCGAACTCCATCAACGTGCCCTGCATCATCTTCGACGGGCGCAGCGAGGATTTCGCCACCGAGATGTTCGTCATCATCAACTCGACGCCGACGCGCATCAACAAGAGCCACCTCGTCGACCTCTACGAGCACGTCTCCTTCGCCGCGCCCGACCGCAAGTTCGCCGCGCGGCTGGTCGAGAAGCTCTACGGCGAGGGCGACAGCCCGCTGCGCTACCGCATCAACCGCCTCGGCGGCCGCAGCCAGCGCGACAAGTGGGTGCTGCAGGCGGAGCTTTTCAACGAGCTGCACCGCTGGGTACGCGGGCGCTGGCGCTCGATCCAGCTGGCCGGCGGCAGCTCCAAGGAAGTGCCGCGCTACTACGCCGTCATTCGCGATTTCTTCAAGGCCGCTCGCGCCGTGTTCGGCGACGCGGTGTGGGGCAAGGACAGCTACATGGTCACCAAGCCGGTGACGATCAAGGCGATGGTGCGCGTCTGCGCCGACCTCGCCCGGGACGATGCCGAGCCGGAAGCCGGCCGGGTCGCCCGCTGGGAGCAGCGCCTCGGTCCCTGGACCGAAATGGCCCGCCAGTTCCGCGAGGAAGGCTTCTACGAGCGCTTCCCCGCGAAGGGCGAGGTCGAGCGGGTCGCGCGGGTGCATCGCGACCTTGCTCGCGCTGCGGGCATCGAACCCGGACGAAAATAATTGAGGCTCAGGCTGGCGCTGCTGGTCGCCACCTTGGCGTGCGCGGGATGCGTCACCATGGACGCCGCCGAGTGCCGTAGCGCGAAATGGTTTGACATCGGCTTCAACGACGGCGTCGCCGGCTCGCGCCCCATGGACGCCTTCTACGACTACGAGTGCGGCAAGCAGGGCGTCCTGCCCGACCTGACCGCTTACATGACCGGGTGGCAGGACGGCAAGTGGGAATACGAGAGACGGGTCATGGGCAGCGCAGAGGAATAGCAGCGCGCCACGCCTGTTCGCCCCGATATGAGATCCCTTCTCGCAATAGCTTTCGCAAGCCTGACGCTGGCGGGCTGCGCCAGCATGGACGCGACCGAGTGCCGCGGCGCAAACTGGTACGACGTCGGCTTCCGCGACGGCCTCTACGGCATGCAGCGAATGGATTTCGTCTATACGGACCAGTGCGGCAAGCACGACGTCCAACCCGACGCCGCTGCGTACGGCAAAGGGTGGCAAGAGGGCGTTTGGGAGTACGACAAGCGCAAGATCCATGGCGGCACGGACTAGCTTCCTGATCCTGCTCGCGTCGCTGCTGTCGGCGTGCGCATCCATGACCGAGGGCGAATGCCGCAGCGCCGACTGGTACCAGCTCGGCTACCGCGACGCCGACCCCTACGGCCTGCAACCCCAGTTCTACCTCCACGAGCACCAGTGCCGCGCCTGGGTGCAGGCCTCCCAGGCCGACTACATGCGCGGCTGGGTCGACGGCTACCGCGAGTTCAACACCAAGATGACCGGCAGCGAATGCTGCCGCTAGAGCGCGCCTGAGCGCCCGAGAGCCTCGATTTCGGCGTCCGCATAGCCGAGCTCGCCGAGGATCGCGGCGGTATGCTCGCCGAGCGCCGGCACCGGATCCATCCGCGGCTCGAACCCCGACAGGTTGAACGGCGGCTTGAGCATGTCGAGCTCGCCCGAGGGCGACCCGACCCTGGCCCAGCGGCCGCGCGCCGCGAGCTGCGGATGGCGCCAGAACTGCCCCATGTCGTTCAGCCGGGCGTTGGCGATGTCGGCCGCCTCGAGACGCTCGATGATCTCGGCGGCCTTCAGTTTCAGAAAAACCGCGTTGATCTCTTCATGCATCGCCTCGCGGTTGCGGAACCTCGCCGGGCCGGTCGCAAATCGCGGGTCGCCTTTCAGGTCCTTCTTCATCAACACCCGCTCGCAGAAGGCGGCGAACTCGCGCTCGTTCTGCACGCTGAGGAATACGGTCTCGCCGTCACCCGCCTCAAACGGCCCGTAGGGCACGATCGTCGCGTGATGTGCGCCGGAGCGCGGCGGCGCGCTGCCGCCGTACGCCGTGAACAGCGCCGGGAAGCCCATCCATTCGCCCAGCGCCTCGAGCATGGTCACCTCGATGGTCGCGCCCTCGCCGCTGCGACCGCGGCGCACCAGCGCGGCCAGGATCGACGAGAAGGCGTACATGCCGGCGGCGATGTCGGCCGCCGGGATGCCCGCCTTTGCCGGAGACTCGGCGCTGCCGGTCACCGAGAGCAGGCCAGCCTCGCATTGCACCAGCAGGTCGTAGGCCTTCTTCGACGCATAGGGGCCCGCCGGGCCATAGCCTGAGATCCCGCACCAGATGAGCTGCGGATGCTTGTTCCGCAGCTCCTTCGCCCCAAGTCCCAGGCGCTCCACCGCGCCCGGCGCGAGGTTGTGCAAGAAGACGTCCGCCTTCTCGAGCAGGCGGGCGAGGACCTCCTTCGCCTCGGGCCGCTTCACGTCGAGCGCAAGGCTTTCCTTGGAGCGATTGACCCAGACAAAATGCGACGAGAGTCCCTTGACCGTCGTGTCGTACGCGCGCGCCGAATCGCCGCCGCCCGGGCGCTCGATCTTGATCACACGCGCGCCGAGCTCGGCGAGCTGGCGCGTGGCGAATGGTCCGGCGATCACCTGCTCCAGGGCAACGACGGTGATGCCTTCGAGAGGCCTCATTCGAACGTGATGCTCAAGCCGGGAAAACGCGTCACTTCGGTATGCCAGGTTTCGCCGCGCGCGACCGGATGCGCGTCGGTCAGCACGCCGGTGGTGATGATTTCGCCGGCGCGAAGCGGCGCGTCAGGATGTCTCTTCAGCAGCTCGACCAGGCGAGCGAGCGAAAGCATGGGACCGCCCAAGACATTGGCTCCGGTGCCCTTGTCGACCAGCCGGTCGCCCTTGAAGAGCTTGGCCTCGATCTGGTCCAGATTGTCCCGGAGCGGGATCGGCGTGCCGACGATCAGTCGTCCGTGCAAGCCGTTGTCGGTCGTGCAATCGGCGATCGAGACTTTCCAGGCGGGATGGTGACATTGCACGATCTCGATCGCGTGCGCCATCCACTCGATGCAATCCGGGAGGTTTTCGTCCGGCGCCCTGCTCAGCTTGAATGCGATCTCCGGCTCGATGCGCGGTTGAACCAGGCCGTCGAGGGCGACGGTCGCCTCGTCATCGCGTGCGTGAATCAGGGTGCGGTCATAGACCGTGCCCCACATCGGCTCGTGCACGCCGTAACGCTGCCAGAGGGTACGGTTGGTAAAGCCGATCTTGCGCCCCACGGGCTTCCAGCCCAGGGACACGCGATGCTCGTGCAGCCGCCGCGCTGCAAGATAGCCCGCGGCCGGCGTCAGGCCGGGATAGCGCTCGCTGAACGGCGCCACCTCTCGCGGCGCATCGTGCAGCTGGACCAATTCCTCCGCGAGCTCCATGACAGGTTGCGATTTGACCGCCTGCGTGCCACATTAGGCAAGCATGGAACCTTGGCTGGCATGGGGGGTGCTCGGCCTGGTGCTCGTCATCGCCGAGCTCCTCTCTGGAACGTTTTACCTGCTGGTGCTCGGTATCGCGGCTTTTGGTGCCGCCGGGGCTGCGGGCCTGGGCCAGGCATTCGCCGTGCAGGCAGTCATCGCCTGCGTCGTCGCGGCCGCGGGCTGCTACGGCGTGCACGCCTATCGCGCCAGGAACCGCGCCGAGCAGATGACACCGATCGACGCCGGCATGCCCGCCAGCTTCGAAGCCTGGATCGACGCCGGCGCGCGCCTCGCGCGCGTGCGCTACCGCGGCGCCAGCTGGGACGCCCGCGTCGAAGGCGCGGAAGCGCTCGAGGCCGGCGCAACCGTCTACGTGCTCACCACCGATGGCAACACGCTCAAGGTCGCCAAGACACGTCCCACCTAACGTCGCCGGCCCCCAGGCCGGCGTCGAACGCGCATCTCACCCACGGGGAGAATCAACCATGTTCTGGAAGCTGGCGGCCGCTATCGCAGCCGCGATCGTCGCCTCGCAGGTCCCCGGCCTCGCCGGCTACTGGTTCTGGATCCTTCTCATCGGCGTGATCGTCGCCTTCGTCATCGAAGGCGTGCGCATCGTGCCGCAGCAGAGCGCCTGGGTGGTCGAGCGCCTCGGCAAGTTCCACGGCACGCTCGCGCCGGGCCTGAACCTGATCATTCCCTTCCTCGACCGCATTGCCTACGTGCATTCGCTGAAGGAAGTGCCGCTCGACGTGCCCGAGCAGATCTGCATCACCAAGGACAATACCCAGCTCGGCGTCGACGGCATCCTCTACTACCCGGTGACCGATCCGCGGCTCGCCTCCTACGGTTCGTCGAACTACATCGCCGCAATCTCCCAGCTGGCGCAGACCACCCTGCGCAGCGAGATCGGCAAGATGGAGCTCGACAAGACCTTCGAGTCGCGCGACGAGATCAACCGCCAGATCGTCGCTTCGCTCGATGAAGCCGGACGCAACTGGGGCATCAAGGTACTGCGCTACGAGATCAAGAGCCTGACGCCGCCCGAGGCGATCCTGCGCTCGATGCAGCAGCAGATCACCGCCGAGCGCGAGAAGCGCGCGCTGATCGCCAAGTCCGAGGGCGAGCGCCAGCAGGAGATCAACGTCGCCGACGGCGAGAAGCAGGCCGCGGTGCTCCGCTCCGAGGGCGACAAGCAGGCGGCGATCAACAAGGCGCAGGGTGATGCCACCGCGATCCGCGTCATCGCTGAAGCGAATGCCGCTGCCGTGCGCGCCGTGGCCGAGGCAATCGGCGACAAAGGCGGCATGGACGCGGCCAACCTCAAGGTGGCGCAGCAGTACGTCGAGGCCTTCGCCCACCTTGCCAAGGCATCCAACACGCTGATCATCCCCGCCAACGCGGCGGACATCGGCGGCTTCATCGCCACCGCGATGACGGTGCTCGACAAGACCCGCCAGGGGCAGGCGGCGGCGAAGGCCTAGGCGGCCTTGGTCAGGGCGCGGCGCGCGACGAGCTGCGCGGCCAGCACGACGGCGAGCAGGACGATCCCGATCACGTCGGTGATCAGCCCGGGCTTGATCAGGCAGAGCGCCGCGATGAACAGCAGCACCCGCTGCCAGGCGTTCGCCAGCGTCAGCAGCCAGCCGAACAGCGCCGCGGCCAGGCAGACGACGCCGACCGACGCCGTGATGACCGACCAGACGACGAATGCCCACTCGGTGGACCAGTCGTTGACGATCAGCAGCAGCATCGGCTCGTAGACGAACATGAACGGCACGATGTAGGCGGGCGCCGCGGCGCGCATCGCGGCGAATCCCGTCTGCCACATGTCGGCCTTGGCCAGGCTCGCGGCGGCGAACACCGCCAGCGCGACCGGTGGCGTGATCGCCGACAGGATGGCGAAGTAGAACGCGAACATGTGGGCCGCGGGCGTGACGGCGGCCTTGCACTCGGGCGTGATCGGCACCGGGCAGCCCGCCACGCCCATCTTGATCACCGCCGGCACGAGCAGCGCCACCATCATGATGTAGGCCGGCGTGGTCGGCATGCCCATGCCGAGGACGATGCCGGCCAGAGCGGTGAGGATGAGCGCGAGGATCAGCGTGTCCTGCGCGAGCGCCACCACCAGTTGCGTGAAGACGATGCCCAGGCCGGTGATCGTGACGCAGGCGATGACGATGCCCGCCGCCGCGCAGGCCATCGCGACGGAAAGCGTGTTCTTGGCGCCTTCCTCCAGCGCCTCGAGCACGTTGCGCCAGCGAATGCCCTGGCGCGTGGTCCGACGCAACAGCGCGAGCGGCAGGCAGGCGATCGCGCCGACCAGCGCGCAGAGCGGCGCGGAGTATCCGGCGATCAATCCGGCCAGGACGATGAGAATCGGAATGAACAAGTGCCCCCGTACGAGCATGACGTTGGAAAAGCGCGGCAGCTCGGATTTCGGCACGCCGGCGAGCTGGTAGCGCTTGGCTTCGAAGTGCACCGCGGCGAAGACCGCGAGGTAATAGAGGAACGACGGGACGATCGCCCAGATCGTGACCTGCGCGTACGGCACCACCAGGAACTCCGCCATGACGAAGGCGGCCGCGCCCATGATCGGCGGCATCAGCTGCCCGCCGGTCGAGGCGACCGCTTCGACCGCGGCGGCAAACGGCGGGCGGAAGCCGGTGCGCTTCATCAGGGGAATGGTGATCGGGCCGTCGACCATGACGTTGGCGACCGCGCTGCCGGAGACCGTGCCGAACAGGCTCGAGCTCACCACCGCCACCTTGCCCGGGCCGCCGGCGTAGCGGCCGGTGATCGACATCGAGAAGTCCATGAACAGCTGTCCCGTGCCGCTCTTCTCCATGAAGGAACCGAACAGCACGAACAGCATCACGTAGGACGCAGAGACGCCGAGCGTGCCGCCGAAGATGCCCTCGGTGGAGAGGTAGATCTGCTCCATCAGCACCGGCAGCTTGACCTGGGTGCTGAGCGCGTAGGCGAGGAAGGCGATGGCGGTGAGCGGCAGCGCCCAGCCGAGCACGCGCCGCGTGGCTTCGAGCACGATCAGGACCGAGACCACGGCCCAGAACATGTCGGCCTTGGTCAGTTCGTCGATGTAGATGATGCGGTTGGTGTAGTACTCGTAGTTGGTGAAGATGTGCAGCACCATTCCCCAGCCGAGGACGAGAAGCAGCGCATCGAGAACGTGCCAGCCGAGCGCGCCGCCGGGCCGGGAGGGGTAGAGGAGGAACACCAGCGTCAGCGCGAAGATCAGGTGCGTGCCGCGAAAGATCAGCGCCTCGGGCGGGCCGAAGGCGGCGACGTACATGTGATACAGCGACATCACGATGGCGATGCCGGTGACGATCCAGCGGAACACCTGCCATCCGGGCGTGATCGCCGGATTCTCTTCGTTCATGCCCCCTCCCGCATGAAAAAAGGGCGGCCGCGGCCGCCCTTCTCCGTTCTCGCGCGGCAAGCGCTAGATCGCGCCCGCTTCCTTGTAGAACTTCGCCGCGCCCTTGTGCAGCGGCACGCCGATGTCGAGCGCCATGTCGCGCGGCTTGATGCCCTCGATCGCCTTGACCACCGCCGCCATGGCGTCGACATTCGCCGCCATTGCCTTGGTCATCTGGTAGACCGTGTTCTCCGGCAGGTCGCAGGCCGCGACGACGTGCGTCGAGTAGCCGATCACCGGCACGTCCTTGGACTGCTTCGGATAGGTGCCGGCCTTGATGATCAGCCTGTTGTAGCCGGGGTTGGCCTTCTTCAGCTGGCCCATGGTCTTGTCGTCGACCGGGACGAGCATCACGTCGCGCGCGCTCGCCAGGTCCATCACCGCCGAGGCCGGCGCCGTGGTGCCGAGCGTGAATACCTGCACGTGGCCGTCCTTCATCATCGACACGGCGTCGGTATACGCCGCCTGGAAGTTGACCTTCGACAGCGACTGATAGTTGAGCCCGTTCAACTTCAGGATCTCGCCGGTCAGCAACTCGGCGGTATTTCCCTTGGGCTGCGTCACTACCGACTTGCCCTTCAGGTCGGCATAGGAATTGATCTTCGAGTCGGCGAGCGCGACGACCTGGAAGTACTGCGGATAGAGATTCGCGACCTGGCAGACGTTGGTCACTTTCTTCGGATAGGGCGGGCGGCCCTCGAGGCCGTCGACCGTGGTGCTGGAGTTGCCGAAGCCGATCTGCGCCTTGCCTTCATCGACGCCGCGCACGTTGGCGATGCCCGCGCCCGGCGTCTGGGTGATCTGCAGGCCGGGGACCGACTTCTCCCACATGCCCTTCAGGGCGCCGCCGAGCGGGATCCAGGAACCGCCCTGCGGGCCGGTCATGAAGGTGACCTGGTCGGCAGCAGCCGGGATGGCGAAGCAGGCGGCGACGGCGAGCGTCGAAAGCTTGAGATGCATCATTTCGGTCCTCCTCCTTGAAGACCTGCCGATTCTAGCCTCCCGTGGCCGCCGCGAGGAGTCCCGCCTAGAACCTCATCGACAGCGTCACCCGAGCGTTGACGGGTGCTCCCGGGCTGATGTTGTTGTCGCCGTCCACGGTCGGGTAGTACTTCCGGTTGAAGATGTTCTCGATATTGAATTGCAGCTGCGTCTTGCCATCGGCGAACGCGTAGAAGATTCCGCCGTCGACGCGCCAGAAGGCGGGAATGGTCACGGTGTTGTTGAACGAGGTGAACGACTCGTCCTGGTAGATCAGGCCCAGGCCCGTGCCCCAGCCGCCGCCGTGGTTGAACCGGTTCCATAGCGAGAACGTGTTTTCGGGCACAAGGCCGATCTTGTTGCCTGCCGGGACGACGGACCCCGGCGTCGCGGCGGTGCCGCTGCTGATCGGCTCCTTGACGCGCCCGTCGAGGTAGGCGTAGCCGCCGTACACGAGCCAGTCGCGCGTCAGCTCCCCATGGATGCCGACCTCGATACCTTCGACGCGCTGCTTGCCGCTCTTCACGAAGGTGCCGGGATTGTTGGGGTCGGTGACGTGCACGTCCTCGCGGTCGAGACGAAAGATCGCGCTCGAGAGCGTCAGTCCCGGCCGCAGGTCCCAGCGTCCGCCAAGCTCGTAGTTGATCGCCTTCTCGGGCTCCAGGTCAGCCGTGGTGGTTGCCAGGCTCAATTGCTCGCCCGAGGGCAGGAACGCGTAGCTGTAGCTCACGTAGTAGACCTGCGCGGCGGTCGGCGTCCAGATCAGGCCGGCGCGCGGGCTCCAGCTGGTGTCGGTGCGCGACAGGTCGACCGCCGGCGTGGTGGTGCGCCGGTCGTCGAAATCGACCTTGAAGCGGTCATAGCGCAGGCCGGCGATCGCCTTCCATTCTTTCGTCAGGGCGATCTGATCCTGCGCATATACCCCGACGATCGTGCCTTTGACGTTGTTGTCCGCGTCGGCGCCGTTCGGCCGGAAGGCCGTAGCCATGGCGAAAGGGTCGGTGGCCGCCACCGTGGCGTTGATCGCTGTCCCGGCTGGGCCGAAAAAGCCGGTGTTGCGCTTGTTGCGGCTGTCCTGATAGCCCAGTTCCAGGCCGAGCAGCAAGGTCTGGTCGATGCCGCGGCTGCCGAATTTCTGGATGAGGTCGGTCTGGTTGAAGAAGTTGGTGCGCTGGTTGGCGTTGTTGTACGCCGAAAGCAGGAGGTTGCCGCTGGCGTCGACGGCGCTGCCCGGATACACGTTCTGGTAGTACTTGTCGTAGTAGGTCGCGCGGAGCGTGTTCTTCAAGGTCTTGCGGCCGCCGAGGTCGCCCTCGAGGATGGCGTACGCCGAATCGACGTAGGAATGCGCGTGGCTCTGCGCGGCATTACCGAAGAAGTTGCCGGGATCGGTGCTGTAGGGCCGGCCGCTCTGCGAGGGGATGCCGCGGTCGGCGGTGCGCTCGTCGTTCAGGTGCTCGTAGCCCAGCGTCAGGGCGCTGCTTTCGCCCTGGACGAGGACGGTGGGATTCACGGCCCAGCGTTGCAGGCTCACGTCCTTGCGAAAGCTGTTGGCGTTTTCCGCCATCGCGTTCAGCCGCCAAGCACCCGAGTCGCCCATCTTCCTGCCGATGTCGACGCTGTCGCGCAACCGGCTCCAGCTGCCGACCGTGAGATTCATCTCCGTGACGCCATCGACGGCCGGCTTCTTGGTGACGCGATTCACGACACCGCCGGCGCCGCCGCGGCCGAAGACCATGCCCGCCGGGCCCTTCAGCACTTCGACGCGCTCGAGGTTGTAGAGATCGCGGAATACCTGCGCGTCGTCGCGCACCCCGTCGACGTAGAAGTCGGCGGTCGTGCTCGTGCCGCGGATGATGATCTGGTCCCGGTTGCCTTCGCCCTGGTGCATCAGCACGCCGGGAACGTAGCGGAAGACGTCGCCCATGCTCTGCATCGCCTGGTCCTTCATCACGCTCGACGGAACCACCGTGACCGAAGCCGGGACTTCCCGCAGCGGCGTGTCGGTCTTGGTCGCGGTCGAAGAGCGGGTCGCGCGATAGCCCGTTACCGGGCCGTCGGCGCGCTCGGCCTCGCCCCGCACCTTGATTTCGGGCAACGTCTGGTCGGACTGCGCCTGTGCGAAGGTCGAAAACACTGCGAGAACTGCCGCCGCAACCGGGCGGCGATGGAACGGGGTCATGCGTCATCTCCCAAGGTTGTTTGTTGTTTGCAAACGCGCGGGCTGGCGCGCCGTCGGGAGACGGCTGGCTGGCTGGCCGATCAAAGAGCTAGGCTTTTTCCGAAACCCTCCCATTTGCCGGCGCGCTTGCGCCGCGCAGGCCGGCGACGGCGAGCCAGCAGAGAGGGATCAGCACCAGCAGGATGCTGATGATGTTGGCGTAGGTGCCTTCGGCCCACTCCTCGGTGGCGAGGTGCCAGTAGGCGTTGTCGATGGGCAGGGCGTTGGCTTCCGTGAATTCGTGGAACGCGTAGAGGAAGAGTTGCAGCGTGAACAGGACCAGGAAGATCGAGGTCACCTGGAAGAAAAGGGCGAGCCTGATGCGGTGGCCGTAGCGCGCCCAGGCGAGCGCGAGCAGGCCGCCCGCGATCAGGCCGAGGAAGCCGCCGGTGAGGATCGCGCCGGCGCTATCCGCCTGACGGGCAATCGCCGCGGCGACGAATGCGAATTCCATGCCCTCGCGGGTGATCATCAGCACGGTGAAGAGAAAGACGCCCAGCCACGCTGCGAAACCAGCCTTGCTCGCGGCGGCCTCCAGCCGCTCCCCGATCTCGGCGCTCATGCGGCTCGCGGCGCGCATCATGTAGACCACCATCGTCAGCACGAGGATCGCGGCAACCACGGCGAGCACGCCCTCCCAGAACGGCGTCACCACCGTCTCGGCGAGCCACACGCCGAGGACCGTCGACAGGACGATGGCGGTACCGGCGCCCCAGTGAACCGCCGGCAGCAGCCCCGGCCGGCCGGTCTTGCGCAGGTACGCGGCGGCGATGGCGACGATGAGGAACATCTCGATCCCCTCGCGCAGCGTGACCACGAGCATCTGCCCCATGCCGGCTCCTAGTGGCCCACGTTCGGGTCGGTGACGAAGCCGATGCGCGTCAGCCCGACCTTCGCGGCGTCGGACAGCACTTCGGCAACATGGTGGTAGGGAACCTCGCTGTCGGCGCGCAGGTGCACTTCCGGTTGCGGCGCGAGCTTCGCCGCCGCCTGCATGCGCTCGCGCCATTCCGCCGCGCTCACGACTTCGCCGTTCCAGTAGACGGTGCCGCGGCGGTCGATCGCGAGCTGCACGTTGTCCGGCTTGGTCTGGTTGGCCTGGCTCGAGGCCTTGGGCAGGTCGACCTTGACCGCGTGCGTGAGCAGCGGCGCGGTGATGATGAAGATGACGAGCAGCACCAGCATCACGTCGATGAGCGGGATCATGTTGATCTCCGCCATCGGCGCCTGGGCGCCGCCCTTGTCGAAGCCGCCGAAGGCCA
>Ga0315912_10004582_pt1 | contig 13051 bp, 18 predicted proteins | sample VfabasoilMG_FD_204469 | JGI IMG/M metagenome (GOLD analysis project Ga0315912, IMG submission 204469) | Garden soil microbial communities collected in Santa Monica, California, United States - V. faba soil | ecosystem: Environmental > Terrestrial > Soil > Garden | place: USA: California... | reverse complement strand
AGCCGAGCAAGGTCGTGGCCGGACCAAGCTGCTGGCGCACCAGTGCCACGGTCCGGTAGATCGGCTCGAGGCGCTCGGGCGCCGGCTGAAGCGCCTCGAGCGACCGATCGACCAGCGGCGGCGACAGTTGCGGCCCTTCGCCGGCCAGGAACGCGAGGTCCTGCCCGAGAGCGTGCGGAACCACGAGGATATCCGAGAACAGGATCGCCCCGTCGAAGCCGAACCGGCGGATCGGCTGGAGGGTGATCTCGGCCGCGGCTTCGCTGTCGTGCACGAGCTCGAGGAACCCGCCCTTCTCGGCGCGCAAGGCGCGGTATTCGGGGAGATAACGCCCCGCTTGGCGCATCAGCCAGACTGGCCGGCGACCGCCCGTGTGCCCGCGCAACGTGTCGAGGAGAAGCCCGGGCATTCGAGAGTCCAATCCAATAAATAGAGTCTTTTAGACAGGATTCAGGACTCTGTTGGCCCTGTGGATACTGGGGAGAGCGCGCCCTTGCCCGATTTCTCCCGCGCTGAACAGGGGCGGACCGGGCGGCGAATCCGCACGGACGCGCGTCAAGCCTTGCTTGTCCCCGCTATCCCCAAGCTGTCGATAGCTCCGCCGCCCTGTTGGTTAAGGCAATCCTAACGGGCCGGCAGCGGGGGTGGAATCGCGTACCGAACTTGTCCGGTTCCTGCTCCCGTGGTTTATGCCGGGGCTTGTCCACATGACCCTCCTGCACCTCCACCTGCTGTCGGACTCGACCGGCGAGACGCTCGAGATGATCGCCAAGGCGGCGCTCGCGCAGTTCGACGACGCCGAGGTGATCCGCCACTTCTGGCCGATGGTGCGCTCGCTGCATCATCTCGACCGGATCGTCGAGGATCTCGCCGCCAACCCGGGTCTCGTGCTCTACACGCTGGTCAACGACGAGACCCGGCGCCGGCTCGAGGACCGCTGCCGCGCGCTCGGCCTGCCGCACGTCGCACCGCTCGACAGCGTCAACGCCGCGCTCGAGGACCGGCTCGGGGTCGAGGCCAAAGCGCGGCCCGGCCGCCAGCACGCGATGGACGACGCCTATTTCGCGCGCGTCGACGCGATTCAGTTCGCGATCGCCCATGACGACGGGATCGCCTGGGAGGAGTGGGAGCAGGCCGACATCGTGCTGGCCGGCGTCTCGCGCAGCTCGAAGACCCCGACCAGCATCTACCTCGCCAACCGCGGCTACAAGGTCGCCAACATCCCGCTGGTGATGGAAAGCCCGCCGCCGCCGCTGCTGTTCCAGCTCCGGCGGCCGATGATCGTCGGCCTCACCACCGCCCCGCGCCGCCTGGTCGAGATCCGCCGCAACCGGCTGCTGTCGCTCAACCAGAAGCCCGAGACTGCCTACGTCGACGAGGAACGGGTCGAGCAGGAAGTGGCCTTTGCGCGGCGGCTGTTCGCGGATAACGGATGGCCGGTGATCGACGTCACGCGCCGCTCGATCGAGGAAACCGCGGCGGCCGTGATCAAGCTGTACACGGAGCGGCAGGACCGGGCCGCCGAGACGGGGACCAAGCCGATATGATCGTACTCGCATCCAAGAGCGCCTCGCGCCGGACCATGCTCGGCGCTGCCGGAGTCGAGTTCGAGGTCCGCCCCGCGGCGGTCGACGAACGCGCGCTCGAGGCCGGGCTCGGGGGCGCCGGGCCGGGCGAGGTCGCGCTGGCCCTGGCCGAAGCCAAGGCGCTGTCAGTCGACGGCGCCGGGAAGCCGGTTCTCGGAAGCGACTCGGTGGTCTCCGTCGACGGCCGCCGGTTCGGCAAGCCGGCCAGCCGCGCGCAGGCCGCTGAGCACCTGCGGTTCTTCTCGGGCCGGACGATGGAGCTGCATTCGGCCGCGGCGATCGCTACCGCGGGCACGGTCAAGTGGCGCCACGTGGCCGTGGCGCGGCTCAAGGTGCGCGAGCTGTCGGATGCCTTCATCGACAAGTACCTCGCCGCCGAGTGGCCCGAGGTGAGCCAGTGCGTCGGCGTGTTCCGTATCGAGGCGCTCGGGCCGCAGCTGTTCGAGAGCATCGAGGGCGACATGTTCACCGTGCTCGGCATGCCGCTTTTGGCCGTGCTCGGCGCCTTGCGCGAGCTGGAAGAGCTGCCGGCGTGAGTCCCTACGCCGAGGTGATCGGTGATCCGATCGCGCAATCGAAATCGCCGGCGATTCACAATTTCTGGCTGGGAAAGCTCGGCGTCGATGCCGAGTACCGCGCTTGCCACGTGCGGGCCGACGATCTCGCCGGCTATCTCCGCGAGCGAAAGGCCGATCCCGACTGGCGCGGCTGCAACGTGACCATGCCGCACAAGCAGGCGATCATGGCGCATCTCGACCGTCTCGACCCGCTCGCCGAGCGGATCGGCGCGGTGAACACGATCGTGCGCGAGGCGGGCGGGCAGCTTGCCGGGTTCAATACCGACGCGGCGGGATTCCTCGAGCCGTTGCTCCCCTGGCTGGGCGAGCGGCACCTGTTCCGCATGGCCCGCGTGCTCGGCACGGGCGGGGCCGCGCGGGCCATCGTCGCCGCGCTCGCCGGGCACGGCGTGACGATCGTGCTGGCCGGCCGCGATCCGGCCAAGGCTCGCGCGCTGCTCGACGAGCTCGATCCCGACGGCGAGCACCATGCGACGGATCTCGCCCATTTTGCCGATCCGACCGATTTCGCCTTCGACGACCGCGCCGGATGCTTCGACCTCGTGATCAATGCGAGCCCGCTCGGCATGGCCGGCCAGCCGGCGCTGGTGTTCGACATGAGCCACGCCCCGCCGGGGAGCGTGGTCTACGACATCGTCACCCACCCGGTCGACACGCCCCTGCTGCAGCGCGCCCGCGCCGCGGGATTTCCGACGATCGACGGCCTGTCGATGCTGATCGGCCAGGCGGCGGCAGCATTCGAGAAGTTCTTCGGCCAGGCGCCGCCGCGCGACGACGGCGATCGCGAGCTCAGGGTCCTGCTCGGCGCATGAGCGGGCCGTTCGTCCTCGGGCTCACCGGCTCGATCGGGATGGGCAAGTCGACCCTGGCCGACATGTTCGAAGCGCGCGGCGTACCGGTGTTCGACGCCGACGCCGAGGTGCGACGGATGCAGGGACGCGATGGCGCCCTCGTCGGGGCGATCGAGCGCGCCTTTCCCGGAGCGACCGGCAGCGACGGCGTCGACCGCGAGCGCCTCGGCGCGGCGGTGTTCGGAGACCCGGCGGCGCTCGCCCGGCTCGAGGCCATCGTCCATCCCGCGGTGCGCGCGTCGCGCGACGACTTCCTGCGCCGCTACGCCGATCGGCCCCTCGTGGTGTTCGACATTCCGCTGCTGTTCGAGAAGGGCGGCGCGGACGAAGTCGACGCGGTGCTGGTGGTCTCGGCGCCGCCCGAGGTGCAGCGCGCCCGCGTGCTGGCGCGGCCGGGAATGACCGTCGAGAAGTACGAGCAGATCCTCGCGCTGCAGATGCCGGACGCCGACAAGCGCGCCCGCGCCGACTACGTGATCGATACCGGAACTACGCTTGCCGAGACCGAGGCGGCCGTCGCGCGGCTCGTGGACAAGCTCGCGGGCGGCGCTTGCCAGCCGCCCGGCCGCACCCGATAACTTCGCCGATGCGCGAGATCGTGTTCGACACCGAGACCACCGGGCTCGATCCGGCGACCGGCGACCGGCTGGTCGAGATCGGCTGCATCGAGCTGGTCAACCGCGTGCCGACCGGGCGCACGTTTCATGCCTATTTCAATCCCGACCGGGCGATGCCGATCGAGGCCGAGCGGGTCCACGGCCTCGGCGACGCCTTTCTCGCCGACAAGAAGCGTTTCCACGAGCATGTGCTCGAACTGCTCGAGTTCATCGGCGATTCGCCGCTCGTTGCCCACAACGCGCAGTTCGATTTCGGCTTCCTCAACTGGGAGCTCTCCGCCTGCGGCCATCCCGAAGTCGCGCTCGAGCGGATGGTCGACACGCTGGTGCTCGCGCGGCGGCGCCACCCCGGGGCCAAGCATTCGCTCGACGCGCTGTGCATGCGCTACGGGATCGACCGCAGCCATCGCGTCAGGCACGGCGCTCTGCTCGACGCGGAATTGCTCGCCCAGGTCTATGTCGAGCTCACCGGCGGCCGCCAGATCGGACTCGCGCTCGCCGCCGAAGCCGGTTCCGCCGCGATCGAAGTCGTCGCATTCCGCCCGCGCCGGCGCGAATTCCGCCCGCCGCGTCCGCATTCGGCGACCGTCGAGGAATTGGCGCGGCACAAAGCCTTCATCGAATCGTTTGACTCACCGCTCTGGGCGCGCTGAATCTCGGGATCGGCGCCCGGGGTGCGCACCAGACCCGAAGGAGGACCCCCGCCCATGGAAATTCGCGTTTCCGGCCATCAGATGGACACCGGCTCCGCTCTCCAGGAACATGCGACCGAGCGGCTCGACGCGATCACCGAGAAGTACTTCAGCCGCGCGCTGTCGTCGGCGGTGACTTTCGGCAAGGCGCCCGCGGGCGCCTTCACCTGCGACATCGTGCTCCACGTCAACCAGGGCCTGATTCTCAAGAGCCATGGCCAGGCGCAGGACGCGCACCAGGCGTTCGAGCAGGCGGCGGAGCGGGTCGAGAAGCAACTCAGGCGCTACAAGCGCCGGCTCAAGGACCGGCACGAGCAGGCCGGGCATGCGATGCGCCAGGAGGAAGCGGCGTACACGGTCTTCGCCGCCGAAGAACCCGACGAGGAAGTGGTGGCCGATTCGCCGCCGGTCATCGCCGAGACGCGCACCGACATTCCGGTGGTGAGCGTGTCGGATGCCGTAATGCTGCTCGATTTGCGGCATACCAACGCGCTGTTCTTCAAAAACGCTGGAACCGGAAGGCATAATATGGTTTACCGCCGCGCCGACGGGTCGATCGGATGGGTCGAACCTTCCTAGGCGGGAATTCCCGGTGTCGTGGGAAAGACCGCCGCTGATGTTATCAACTCCTTGATGAATCCATTGGCAGGGAGCCCTCTGCTGCCCTGCGCCGATGGACGATCACGAGCGAGCAAGACCGAGAAACGAGCACGATGAGTCCCTTGTATTCGATCAGGCCGGAGGCGGTCGCGATCATCGATGCGGCCGACAAGCCGGCGATTCTCGACCGACTGAGCCGGATTTTCGCCCAGAACTGGAACCTCGATGCCGCCCACGTGCTCGAGCAGCTCGAGGAGCGCGAGCGCCTCGGCAGCACCGGCTTCGGCCGCGGCGTGGCCATTCCCCATGCGCGGATCGCCGGCATCTCCCGTCCGGTCGCGGCGCTGCTCAAGCTGCGCCAGCCGGCCGATTTCGCCGCGGCCGACGGCCTGCCGGTCGACATCGTGTTCGGCCTGCTCTCGCCCGAGAACAGCGGCGCCACGCATCTTCACGCGCTGGCGGCGATCTCGCGCCTGATGCGCGACGAACGGGTTCACGACGCGCTCAGCGAGGCGCCCGACGCAGAGGCGCTCTACGGCCTCCTGACCAATGCCGCGGACCGCCACGCGGCCTGAGATCGCGATGGACGGCGGAGCGAGCGGGGCCGCGGTGCATTACCGTGCGCTCGAGACGCTCTATGCCTCGGCGCCGGTCAATCGGTTGTTCGATTCGCGGCTCGAGATCGTCGGCGAAGGGCATGCCCGAATCCGGTTTTCGGTGGACGATCGCGTTCACCATGCGGCCGGCGCGGCCCACGGCACGATCTATTTCAAGATGCTCGACGATGCCGCGTTCTATGCCGCGAACTCGCTGGTCACCGACCGCTTCCTGCTGACGACCGCGTTCAACCTGCACTTCACGCGGCCGATTCGCAGCGGCGAGGTGATCGCCGAGGGGCGCTGGGTAAGCGGGCGGCGGCGCGTGTTCATCGCCGAATCGCACCTCGTCGATGGCGAAGGCGAGGAGATCGGCCGGGGCACCGGCACCTTCATGCGCTCGCACATCGCGCTCTCCGGCCTCGCCGGATATCGCGCGCCGAAGCGCTAGGATGGATTCACGCCTGCCCGCGCACCTCGAAGTGGCGGGGCTGATTCGCGCGGTCGAGGCCGCGGGCGGCTTCGCCACCGTCATCGCCAAAGGCGAGCGCGACGCCGGCACCCTGCTCGTCGTCTGTTGCGAGCACGGCGTCGAGGCCGCGGCGTTCGAGCGCATGCCGCAGCCCGACGGCACCCGTTCCTGGACCCTTTCTCGCAAGCAAGACATGGAAAACCCTGAGGAATTCTGGGCCTATTGCGATCGCCGAAAGCGCCAGGACGACGATCTCTGGATCGTCGAACTGGATGTCCCGAATGGGGAACGGTTCATCGTTTAGCGGGAACCTTTGCTTGACCTCGCCCGGCTGGCCGCTAGAGGGCGCGTCAACTTTCCAATAGCGCTGGTTGATCGCGCACGGCCGTCGTGGCCGTCGTGGCGCCGCGCAAGACGGGGAGTGGCCGGCAGGCCGCCAGACGGATCGCGCACGCGTGCAACGGTCCCGGGCCTGCGTCGGGGCACTCACCGCCTTGAGTTTCTGGATCAATGTCAAGGACGGTCAAGGCCGGGGCGATCGCCGCGGCCGCAATGTGTTGTGTTGCCCTGATGGGCGCCCAGGCGACGGGCGCCCTCGCCGAGACCGGGCAGACGGGCGCGGAGCCCGCGCAAGTCCCGGTCGAGCCCGAAGCCGGCTCAGACGAATTGCCGCGGTTCTATTCCGCGGAAGTCGTCCAGCCGCTTCCCGAGATCCCCGAGCCCGATGCCCGCTCGCTCGCCGCGCTGGTCGAGACGATGCCGGCCGATCTGCCGATGTCGCGCGACGTCATGTGCCTCGCGCAGGCGATCTATTTCGAGGCGCGGGGCGAGCCGCTCGATGGTCAGCTCGCGGTCGGCGCGGTGATCGTCAATCGGACGAACTCGAACCGCTATCCGGGCGACTACTGCTCGGTGGTGACTCAGCCGGGCCAGTTCTCGTTCGTCCGGCGCGGGCGCATCCCTTCGCCCGACGAAAGCTCGCTCGCGTGGACCCGGGCCAAGGCCGTGGCCCAGATCGCGCACCAGGACCTGTGGGACAGCGCGGCCGGCGAAGCGCTGTTCTTTCATGCGCGCTACGTCCGTCCCGGGTGGGCGCGCAACAAGGTCCAGCTCGCCGCCATCGAATCGCACATCTTCTATCGCTGAGCCGGGCGCCGCGGCCCGCTAGGCGAGCTCGACCCACACCGGCGCGTGGTCGCTGGCCTTCTCGCGGCCGCGGTGGGCCTTGTCGACGCCCGCGGCGACCAGCCGGTCGGCGCACTCGGGCGACAGCAGCAGGTGGTCGATGCGGAAGCCGTGATCGCGCTGCCAGGCGCCGGCCTGGTAGTCCCAGAAGGTCCACACCCCGCCGCGCGGGTTGAACGTATCGATCGCATCGGTCCAGCCGTCGTTGAGCAGGCGCCGCCAGGCATCGCGCGAGGCCGGCTGCATCAGGGCGTCCGGCGCCATCGCCTGGACCGACCAGACGTCCTTGTCCTCGGGGATGACGTTGAAGTCGCCCACCACCACGGTCGGGATTTCCTCCGCGAGCAGCTCGTTCAGACGCCGGCGAAGGCGTCCCATCCAGGCGATCTTGTAGTCGAACTTGGGCCCCGGATGCGGATTGCCGTTGGGCAGGTAGAGATTGACCACCCGCACGCCGTTCACGTCCGCCTCGATGTAGCGAGCCTGTTCGTCCTCGGGATCGCCGGGCAGCCCGCGCCCGGCCTCGACCGGCTCGGCGCCGTCGACGAGAATGGCGACGCCGTTGAAGCCCTTCTGGCCGTGCCAGATCGCCTGGTATCCGATCGCCTCGAACTCGCTTGCGGGAAACCCGTCGTCCTGGCTCTTGATCTCCTGCAGGCAAGCCACCGTGGGCCGCGTCTCCTGCAGCCATTCGAGCAGCCGCGGGAGCCGGGCCTTGACGCCGTTGATGTTGAAGCTGGCGATCCGCACGGGAGCGCAGTCTAGATGCCGAAGCTCGATCCGCAACCGCAACCGGCGGCCGCCTGGGGATTCTCGACCCTGAACGCGGCCCCGCCGAGCGATTCGACGAAATCGACCGTGCTGCCGGCGACCAGCTCCAGGCTGACGGGGTCGACCACGAGCTTGACGCCGCCGGTCTCGCTGACCGAATCGTCGGGCTCGGCGGTTTCGGCGAGGTCGAACCTGTACTGGAAGCCCGAGCACCCGCCACCCTCGACCGACAGCCGCAGGATCGCGGGTTTCCCCTGCCTCCGGGCGATCTGGCCGACGCGCTCGGCGGCGGCTTGTGACAGGGTCAGGGGCTCGGCCATGCCGGCGATGTAGGAGGCGCGGCGCTCCGGCTCAAGCGGAGCGGATATATTCGCGCATCGCCTCGGCTTCGTGCTCGACGAGATCGATCCGGTACTTCACCAGGTCGCCGATCGACACGAAAGCCACGAGCTCGCCGCCCTCGAGCACTGGCAAGTGGCGAATCCGCCGCCGGGTCATCAGCTCGAGCGCCTCGTTGACGCTGGTCGCGGGCTCGACGCTGATCGCGGGCGCGGTCATCACGTCGCCCACCGCGAGTCCGAGCGCGCCGTCGCCGTGCTTGGCGACGCAGTAGAGCAGGTCGCGTTCGGAGAAGATTCCGGCGACCTTGCCGCGGTCGAGCACCGGCAGCGCGCCGATGCGCCGCTCGGCCAGCCGTTGTGCGGCCTCGCGCACGGTTTCCTGCTGCGAGCAATGGACGATCTGCTGGTCGCGCCCGGCGACTATCCTGGCGATGGTCATCAGCGACTCTCCCTGTGTCGTGACGCCAATATGTCATGGAATGGCGATTCAGGCCAATTTGCCCCGCTGCGGCCGGGTCGAAGCGTTGCCACGGCGCGATCGGGTCGCCATCTGCCGATCATGACTCGCCGCTCGCCGCTCGACGACCCGAAGATCGCCGCCCATGCCTGGGCCCGCTACAAGCGCCTGATGCGCTGGATGGCGGGGTTCACCGCGGCGGTGGTGATCGTCTCGCTCGGGTTGCTCTACAGCCAGATCGGCAGCACTTCGGTGCACCTGTACCTTGCCGCGGCGCTTGGCGTCGGCTTCGCCGTGCTGCTGATGTCGGCGCTGATGGGGCTGGTGTTCCTGTCGAGCGGGACGGGCCACGACGAATCGATCGCCGATACCCGGGACAGCGATCAGGCGGACGACGAATCGGCGGGCCGCAGGCGGTAGTCCTCCACGGGGACACCGCCGATCAGGTGCTCCTGGATGATCCGCTCGAGCACCGTTTCGGTGCACGAGTGATACCAGACGCCGTCGGGCCAGACGACCGCGATCGGTCCGCCGACGCAGACCTGCAGGCAATCGGCCTTGGTCCGCTGGACCCCGCCGCGCGCCACCAGGCCGAGCTCGCGGAGGCGACGCTTGAGAAAGGTCCAGGCCGCCTCGCCGGCCTCGCGCGAGCAGCAGCTCTGCTTCTCGGACATCGCACAGAGGAAGATCTGGCGCTCGATACGCTCGCCGCCGATCTGCGCGAGCGCGCGGCGGGCCGCTGCGATCTCCGCGGCGGCGTCTTCCGGGGTAACGGGATCGGGAACCGGCGTTCAGCCCTTCTTGCCGGCGATGCGGGCGATCTCGGCCTTGACCAGCCGCTCGACGATCTCGGGCAGGTTGCGGTCGAGCCACTCGGCCAGCATCGGCCGGAGCAGGTCGCGCGTCAGGCCTTCGAGCGAGGTCTCGCCCGAGCGGACGATTTGCGGCGGGGCACTGGGCTCGGCCATCATCGCCAGCGCCGCGAGCGACTCGCGCATCGACTTGGCGGCGGTCTCGGTCGTCAGGCCGCTTTCGGCCTCCGCGTGGTCGATCAGTTCGCCGGCCTCGCCGAGTTCGAGTACTTCGTCGTCGTCGAGGTCGTTGCCGTCGTGATCGGTCGGCTTGCCGGGCGTGAGCGGCACGCCGGCGTTCTCGCGCCGGCGACGCTCGGCCTTCTGGGCATCGCGATTGTCGCGTGCGATGACCTTCTTGATCGACTCGAGGATTTCCTCGACCGAGGGTTCGCCTTCGTGCCGCATCGTTCTCCGCCGGCTTACTCGACCGTCTGCAGCTCGGGAATGTCCGCGTCCTGCGCCGGGATGTCAACGGTGCGGGTCGACTGGGTCGTGGGATCGGGGTCGCTCGACCAGTCCCAGATATTGTCGTCGACGCGCTCGTAGTATTCGGTCGGATCGTAGAGCGGGCCGAACTCGTCGAGGCCCAGGTCGCGCGCCTCGGCATGCCCCATCGCCGCCAGCAGCGCGAACCCGGCGATGTAGGCGTTGCGCCGCGCCGTCACCAGCTGGACCTGCGCCCGCAGCAGTTCCTGCTGCGCATCGAGGAAGTCGAGGATCGTGCGATTGCCGACCGTCTGCTCGGCGCGCACGCCTTCGAGGCTCAGCTCGGCTGCTTCGACCGCGGTCTGGGTCGAGACGATGATCTCGTTCGAGGCCTGCCAGCTCGAATAGGCCGACCGGACGCTTGCGATCACGTCGCGCTCGGTGGCGACGACGTTCTCGAGCGCCGTGGCCGCGCGTGCCTGCGACTGGCGGATCAGCGCGCCGGCGCGTCCGCCCTGGAAGATCGGCACGGTGACGCGCACGCCCGCGGTCGCGCCGCTCGAGGAGTTCGCCAGCACGCCCGAGGTGCCCCCGGGCAACGAGCCGAGAAACGACTGATAGTCGGCGCCCCCGGTCACATCGACCCGCGGCAGCCGGCTCGCGCCGGCCACGCGGATGTCGTAGCCGGCGGCCCGGGCACGCTCCTGCGCGCCGAGCAGGTCGGGGTTGTCCTGCAGCGCCACGTCGACCGCGGTTTCGGGGTCCTCGGGCAGGCCCGGCAGCGGCGGCGGCGGCTCGAGCTCGCCGGGGGCGCCCCCGATGACGGCGATGTAGTTCTCGCGCGCCCGCACCAGGTTCGCCTGCGCCGTGCGCAGCTCGCCTCGCGCCAGCGCGAGCCGGGCATCGGACTGGGCGACGTCCGTGCGTGTCAGGTCGCCGATTTCGAAGCGGTCGCTGGTCGCCTGCAGGTTGACCTCGAGCACGTCGACGTTGCTTGCCGCGAGCGAGACCAGCGCCTCCTGGAAGATCACTTCCATGTAGGCGGCGACGACCTGGGTGAAGACCCCGCTTTCGGACCCGCGCAAGTCGGCGCGGCCGGCGAGGACGCGGGTCTCGGCGGCGCGGATCGCATTCTTCACGCCGCCCCCGGCGTAGATCGGCACGCCGAGGGTTAGCTGGGCGATCCCGTTGCGAACCGGGTTCCCGCTGTCGGTGCTCTCGTAGACGGTCTGCGTGGCGGTGCCGGTGGCGCTCAGCGAGGGCAGGGCGTCGGCCCGCTCGATCGGGACGTTCTCGTCGACCGCGCGCTGGTTGGCGCGCGCCGCCTGGAGCGTGGGGTTGGTGCGGTAGGCCATCGCCAGCGCTTCGCGCAAGGTGTCGATCTCGCCACTGTCCGCGATGTCCTGGGCCAGGGCTGGCGCGGCGGCGAGGCACGCGCAGGCCGTCAGCAGCAAGCGCAGTCCCCTCCGTTTCATGTCAGAAGCTCCACCCCTTTGGCTCGGCGAATTCCGGCAGCACCGGAATGCCGAGCTCGGCGATCGGCAGCAGGGCAACCCCACCGGCCGCCTTGCGGCCAATGGCCAGCCTCGTAATGCCCGCTTCGGCCACGCCCGTCACGACCCGGCCGTCGTCGGCCAGGCGCCTGACCAGCGGGTCGGGCAGGCGCTCGATCGCTCCGTCGATCACCAGCAGCGTGAAGGCGCCCGGCTTGCGCGCGACGGCGACGGCATCCGCCGGCGCGATCACTTCGAGCGAGCCGACCAGGGGCCGCAGCAGTTCCGCGAGGTAGCCGCTGCCGCCATCGACCACGAGCGCCTTGTCGGCGGGGACCGCGCGAGCTTCCTGCAGCATCATGCCCTGGACCACCGGCGCGGCCAGCTGACGGCCGCCGCCGAGCGCGATGGCGCGGTCGATGTAGGCGAACCCGCGAGCCGCCTCGGGCACGAACCGCTCGCGCGGGACTTCGGCCATGCGCCGCAGCACCGGCTCGGCGTTGACGCCGCTGGTGCGCAGCTGGCTGTCGATCATCGCCTTGCGGGCGACCTCATGTCCGGCCGAGGGCCGGTCCTCCACGATCGTCACTGCATTGATCTCATGTCGATAACGCCGGGCGAGCCTTAGGGCTTGCGTTCGCGCCGGGCAATGGTCCCTGTTGTCGCAAGTGGTCGCCGCGTCGACGCTTTGCAAGGGCCGGGCGCGGGCCTATGGGGCCGGGCAATCGACGGGCAGGAGGTCAGCTTCGATGAACGACATGGTCGCGATCCGCGAGGAGGACCTGATCGACAGCGTCGCCGATGCGCTGCAGTTCATCTCCTACTACCACCCGATGGACTACATCCGCGCGCTCGGTGAGGCCTACGAGGCCGAGCAGGGCCCGGCGGCGAAGGACGCGATCGCGCAGATCCTGACCAACAGCCGGATGTGCGCCGAAGGGCACCGGCCGATCTGCCAGGACACCGGAATCGTCAACGTCTTCGTCAGGTGGGGGCAGCAATGCCGGCTGGAATCCGCGCGATCGCTGCAGGACGTCGTCGATGAGGGCGTCCGCCGCGCCTACAATCATCCGGAGAACAAGCTGCGCGCCTCGATCCTGGCCGATCCGGCCTTCACCCGCCGCAACACCCGCGACAACACCCCGTGCGTGCTGTCGGTCGAGATGGTGCCCGGGCGCACGGTCTCGATCGACGTCGCCGCCAAGGGCGGCGGCAGCGAGAACAAGTCGAAGTTCAAGATGATGAACCCGAGCGACAATATCGTCGACTGGGTGGTCGAGCAGTTGCCCAGCATGGGTGCTGGCTGGTGCCCGCCCGGCATGCTCGGCATCGGTATCGGTGGCACTGCAGAACACTGCATGAAGCTCGCGAAACTGAGCCTCATGGAACCCATCGATATGGGCCAATTGAAGCAGCGCGGCGCGCAGAGCGACATCGAGCAGCTGCGCATCGACATTTTCGATGCCGTTAATGCGCAGGGTATCGGCGCGCAGGGGCTCGGTGGCCTCTCGACCGTGCTCGACGTGAAAATC
>Ga0315912_10004581_pt1 | contig 13052 bp, 8 predicted proteins | sample VfabasoilMG_FD_204469 | JGI IMG/M metagenome (GOLD analysis project Ga0315912, IMG submission 204469) | Garden soil microbial communities collected in Santa Monica, California, United States - V. faba soil | ecosystem: Environmental > Terrestrial > Soil > Garden | place: USA: California... | reverse complement strand
GCCGACGCGTGGTCTTGTCCCGCTAGCGATGCAGCAAGCGCTCGCCATCGTCAAAGCGTTCCGGCAGCAGCAAACGACGCCGGTTCTCAAGATCCTCGGGCCCGTATTCTCTGGCTCGGCGGCGTCACTCAAACAGGCGGTGAGCACCTTGGACGCAAGTTGGGACGTGACGATCGTCTCAGGCACCGCGACCGGGACGGGGCTGCGCCAGCAATTGAGTCGCACGCGCCCCGTGGGGGGCGCTCACGGCAAGATCGAATTCTGGACGACCACTGTGCCCGAGGCGGTGATGCAGTGTCGATACCTTGCGTTCCTTTGTCACTACATCAACACAGAAGGGCGTTCGAACGGGAAGCGCGTCTGCACAGGGGAACGCACGGGTCGCGGCCGACATCCTGGGGCCGTGGAGTCAGTAGAACTCCCCCAGGTCGCCCTACTCCACGAGTCGGGGACACAATTTGGCACGAGCGTAGTTGGGGGCGCAGGCGGGCCGTGTCGATACGAAGCTGGGTTCAACGCTGAGTTTCCGGCAAACGTCTCGACCTTGCGTGATGCGTACGAGAGCCACGACAAGGACTCGGGTGCCAAGAAAAATGGGACACGCGTCACGAGCCTAGAAGTCTCACTGCGAGAGCCGCGTCCTCCTCCGGGCTTGGCGAGCCAACCTTCTCCCAAGGGTACCTTTGCACGCGACCTAGCGCTGTCTCGTACGATCGCGGCTTTGGAGAGCCAACACGTCACTCATGTTGGAGTTCAGGCGACGGAGGTGGCGGACGCCATCTTCATCAGTCGGAAAATCAGGGACGTGGCCCCGGACATTCGCGTTGCGGTCTTTCAGGCCGACTCGCTCCTTTTGCATCCAGATTTCCGGAGCTTGCTGCAGGGTGCGCTGGTCATCACCCCCTATCCATTTTTGGGAACGAGTGATTTTGCTTTTACTTCCTCAGCCCCGGGCGCGATACGCGCGTATCGCAACTTCGAAAACAGCAACGCTCAGGGGGTATTCAACGCTGTCCTGGCGCTGCGCAGCGCACCAGCACAGCGCCTTTTCGAATATGATCTCGGTCATCCCGAGGGCGAACAATACAAGGCAGAGCCACGCTATTCGACGCTGCCCGTGTGGATCACCGCCGTGGGGACGAACCGTTTTGTGCCTATCGCGGTGGTGCCCAACAGCTTCGGGACTGTCGCCGCGGATCTCCGGGACAATCCGGTTTATCCAGGACTGATTCCAACCGATCGTGCGTCCCCTGTCCTGACTGCGGGTAGGAACGGGCCGAGGGATTCTTGGAAGACCCCCTTCAAGGTCCTCCACGCACCCCGCGAAAGGCCTCCCCGGGCGTCGAATGTGCCCTCCTTGTCGTGGAGTGCGCTGTTGCTCTTGGTCGGGCTTTTGTCCGCCGTCGATGTGGCGCTTCAAATCGCCAAATGGAAGACCTTTGCTCCGCGAAAAACATTCAGGGTACCGCGACAGGTCACGTCTCAGGATGAGCGGCTCGTGGACCTCGTTGCCATTCGCCTCCGGTGGCAGCTCTATGCAGCGGTCCGCGCGGGGCTGCAAGTACTGACGATTCTCTACCTGTGTGTCTTCTCCTGGCTCAAGTGCTCACCCTTTGCATCCCCTGAACTCACAATCTACTACGTCATTAGCGGAATGTTCTTGTCCGTGCCTGCGGCGTGGTGGTGCTACAATATGTGGGGCTTTGGGGAAGATCTGTGCGACTTCTGGCGAGCCCGTTCCATCACGAGATCGCCTGTTCAGTCGAGAATTTTGCTCGCTTTGAAGAGCATCGGCATCCTCAAGCCCGACGATGGCCTGACCATCGTTCGAGTCTCTCAATATCAGTCGAGTGTCCTGCTCGTCATCCTGGCCTTCGCGGGATTGTTCCTCACTGTGACCCACATCCAGGCCTTCTGGAATATCTCTGAGGCGGTGACCGGCGTACGATCTGAGCTCGCCAAAGCGCTCACGATCGAGCGCATGCTCACCCTGGTCGGTGGGGTCTCCCCGGCCACGCCCACGCTGTTGTTGCTCGGAATCGTGTACTTCTGGACTGTAGGCCGCATGGCCAGCCTTCAGCTCTCTCATTCGGTATCCCGGATGACGCCGCCTGATGGCGTACCTGACTTCATCAGCACGCCGATTCGTCTCATTTTGTATCCGCGCACGGATACGGATTCGGCGTTTACGCAGGTGGAACGAAACAGCGTCAACTCAGTGATCCGCCCGACGACTGGGCCCAAATACCTGTGCAGTTTCGCAGCCCTCATGGTGCTTCCGTGGGCGCTCTTCATGCCTTCCCCCATCTCCACGCTGGAGAGAGGCATGCACTCTCCGCTCGTAGCACTGTTCTACATTGCCTACGGCCTGATTGTCTCGTCGCTGCTCCAGCTCTTTCAGTATTGGTTCAGCTTAGAATTGCTCCTCAAGGGAGTTTATCAGCACGCCGTCGGGCGTGCGTTCTCTCGAGCAGCTCCGTTCGTTCGCGAGTCGCTCGATGAACAGATTTCTAATACTCCCAGTGATCTCCTGCGGCTCGCCGCGTGTGTGGGTGAGTTCGAGAAGCTTCAGCGTTGGGCATGCAAGCCGACCAACACGATTGCCAAGCCACACCAAGAAGAGTTGAGCCGCGCTGTGGCTCGCCTGCGGGAGCTGAGGGAACTGGCTTTGGAGGCGCTCGGTCCGCGCAATACGAGTGAGCGCTCCAGACGCGAGGGCGAACTCGGGTTGGACGTGATCAGTGCCACCAAAATGCTGGTTCAAATCGTGGACAAGGAGCGCGAAATCCAGGCCAGAGCCGACGAGCAGCGCGAGGTTCGCGAGTACTCCAAGGACGACGCGCGCTGGATCAACGATGTCGAAGACTTCGTCGCGACCGTGGTGACCATCTTGATCAATCGTCATGTTCGTCAGCTGCGCAACATTGTCTATCCGTTGCTCGTCTCCGTGCTCCTCTTCATCGCTGCGATCCTCGGCTATCCGTTCGAGCCCCGTCGCTTACTGACCAGCTCGGCCTGGGCACTCATTCTCGTCTCAGTTTTTGCAAGTGTGTGGACGTACCTTCAGTTGGACCGCAACGCACTTTTGAGCAACATTGCGTCCTCCAACCCGGGGCAGATCACCGCCAATGCGGACCTGGTATTTCGACTGCTGAAATGGGGGCTCCTACCCATCCTGGCAGCCGTCGCGGCAGACTATCCGGATTTGGTGCAAGACATCCTCAAGTGGGCACGCCCGGTTCCGATCTGGCAATGAAGCGGTCCCGCGAACGATCCCCAGTCCGGCCCCACGATCAGTACGGGCAAGTTACCAACCGCGCACCAAATTGTCGCAAACGCGGGCCTATGGTGGCGTCGCAACCCATCGCGAGAACCCCATCGGACACGCAATGAAAACGACGCAAACTTACTCATCTCTAGGCATACTTTTGTCAATTTTTGCCCTCACCGCCTGCTCGGGTGAAGAGGGAGAGCAGGGTGAACCGGGACAACAAGGCACACCTGGAGAACCCGGCCCCCGGGGACAAGACGGTGAGGACGGTGGCCCCGGCGGGGCTGGACCACAGGGACCCAAGGGCGAGCAGGGCGACGACGGCGCAAAGGGTACTGATGGCGCACAAGGCGATCCTGGCGCAAAGGGCGACGACGGCGACAAAGGTGACGACGGCGAGGAGGGAGAAGACGGCGAGGATGGCCTGGACGCCGACATCATCGAAGGCAGTTTCACCGATTGGGTCAAAGAACACGTAGCAGCCATCAAGGCTGGAACGGAAGATGCGGGTGATTACCTGCCCCTGCCCAATCGCCTGACGGACACGATGGAGACGGCTCGCGGTCTGCAGAGCAACGTCGTGGTGCGCTGGATGGACCCGCTGACCTTCGGCACTGCCACCGACGTGTCACGTTTTGGCGCAAACGGTGATTTTACTGCGTTCTTCGGCGATCAATCCGGCGGCTTCGGCGCGCTGTACGACGGATCGAGCGCAGCAGGCTGGATGTGGTCGAATCACGAATACATCTCCGGTGACGCTCCGAACCATGGGGGCGCCGGGGCCGCACCCAATGGCCAGGCGCTGCAATTTTCTCGTTTCCTCAAGGACAAAGGGCTGCTCACGATGGCCGACGTTTCGGTCGCGGCGAATTGGGCGGGCGCTACTGCCGACCAACAGACGTACATCGAGTGGAGCAAGCGGCAAGTGGGCGGCAGTTGGTTCCGCGTGGTGCAAGATCCCGGGTCAGGCGAGTGGACGGTGGATCGCTCCGCAACGAGTAAACGCTATGACGCCTCGAACGCCACCCAAATCGCTGTGGTGGGCATGACGCTCTCCAACGCGGCCACCGTGGTGAACGGTACCCAAAACAGCTGCTCCGGCGCCCACACGCCGTGGGGGACGGTCCTGACGGGTGAAGAGAACGTGCAGGACTATTTTGGCGATCTGGAGACCTTCTTCAACGACAATGGCGCGTTCACCGCTGATCCTTCGGGCACCGCCAACGCGAGCCCTGGAGGGAACATCAGCCTCGATTACACCGCGGTGGCCAACAGCGCCTACGGCCGCAACCCTGATGCGACCCAGGTGTACCCCAAGGACCACTACGGCTACCTCACTGAGTTCGACGTGGGAGCGAACGCCAATGTTCCTTATGACTCCACGAGCGGAAATGGCCATCAAAAGCTCGGCGCCATGGGCCGCGCGCGTTGGGAGAACGCCACGTTCGTGACGGGTGAAGACTGGAAACTCGTGAGCAATCAACCCATCGTGCTCTACGCTGGGGACGACCGTCGCGGTGGCCGCATCTTCAAGTTCGTCTCGAGCGGCAACTGGACGACGGGCATGACCAAAGCTCAGACGCGCAACCTCCTGGCTTCGGGCAAACTGTACGTCGCCCATTTCGCTGATTTGAAAAACGACGGGACAGGGCTCACCATTGCCGGTGACGTCACCCCCACGGCCGCGACGCCGGGCAGCGGTGTTTGGATTGAACTCTCCGTTGACAACGTCACCCAGGACGCACCCAACGCCGCGACGCTGGGCGCCGGGACCAAGGTGGGCGCGGCCCTGACCAACAACACCTGGAACGGCATGGGCGCGTTCACGAGCAACAACCAGGTCAAGAGCGTGCTCTACACCGCCTCCAACAAGATCGGTGTGCGTGAACTCAATCGTCCGGAAGACCTGGAGTACAACCCGTTCCATCAGGCGATCTACATCGCCTTCACCAACCACAATCGCGGCACTGCCCTCGACAACAGCGGCGTTCTGCGGGGCGCGGCCGGCGGTACCGTCAACGAGAACTTGGCGCTCAACACTGGTCGTCCGGACCGCAACGGCGCGGTTTTCACCCTGAAAGAGGCCACTCCCGCGGCGCCAGGCACTTCAGCCACGTTCACCTTTTGGGCCTCTTGGACAGGAACGCGCAGCGTAAACACGACTGACCCGTTCATCGCTTCTTGCCCCGACAACATCGTCATCGACCCCGACGGCGGCGTTTGGTTTGGCACGGATGGCAACCCGGGCAACAACAACCGCGCCGACGCGCTCTACTATCTCGATACAGAGGAGCGTAGAGCGTATCGTGTCGCCGCCGCGCCGAGCGACGCCGAGGCAACTGGCCCAAGCTTCACACCGGACGGCTCGACGCTGTTCTTCAACGTACAGCACCCTGGTGAGTCTTGGTACAGCGCCTGGCCCGGTGACTCCGAGTATGGGCCCTTGTCCAGCTTGGTCGCCATCACACCCAAACGCTAAGTTTCCAGGTCTCGTTTGGAGGGCGAGGTTGACCAACGTCGACTTCGCCCGCGCTTCATTTGTCTCCCCTTGGTCTAGTCATGGCTCCCAACAAAAAACGCCTAGTTTCTGCGCTTCTTTCTGCGGCACTGCTCTTGGGCGGGGCTCTCTTGGCCGTACCGTGGCTCACCGATCGGGCCGCCGCGGCCGAGCAAGCACGCGCCCTCCACAGCGACTACGACCCGCTCGCGTTCGCCCGCAAAGCGGAAGGACCCATTGCCCACCGCGAAGCAGGGATCCCGGCGCAGTGCTACACCAAGTCGGATGGCACCTCGAACCCATGTTGGGTGTGTCACACGGACAGCCACCCGCCGAACAGCATGACCGACTTTCGGCTCCAGGCCGAGTACGCGTTCTCGGAAGAAGGTCAAAAGAATCACTGGACGAACTTGTTCGTCGATCGCCGCGCAAAGATGCAGCAAATGAGCGATAGCTATGTGCTCTCGTACATCCGGGGCGACAACTACGCCCGCTTGCGTGAGGTGATGCGTGACCAAACAGACTTTCCCGGTTACGTGCCGGACTTGGACTTCAACCTGGGCTTCGACGAGCTGGGGTTTGCCAAAGATGGCAGTGGCTGGCGGGCCTTTCGCTACAAGCCATTTCCCGGCACATTTTGGCCAACCAACGGCAGCACCGACGACGTCTTGATCCGTCTCGGACCCATGTTTCGAAAGAAGGCGGGCGCTCCCTCTCTCGCTATTTATCGAGCCAACTTGATGTTGCTCGAGGTCTCGCTCACAAGTGATCCGTCCGTCAGCGACGAGCACTTACGCGCCCAAATCGAACCCCTCGACGAAACGTTGCTCGAAGTTGATCTGAACCAAGACGGGAGACTCGAAACGGCCGTCACGGAATTGGTCGGTCTACCCAGCCACTTCGTGGGCGATGCATCAGCCGTGCGCTTGTGGCGCGCCCTCCTGCCGGCGGATACGGAGTTTTTGCATTCGGTGCGCTACATCGATCCGGATGAGCCCAGCATGATCGCCACACGCATGAAGGAACTGCGCTACATGAAGAAGTTTCGCGCGCTGGAGCCGAGCCAGCTCATGGGCGTGTATGAACACGAGCATGATGAAAAAGACGCGGGACGTTTGCCCGTCGTGCAAGGTTCAGCCGAAAGTGGCCTCCGCAACAAGTTCGGCTGGTACTTGCAAAGCTACATCGAAGACGCTGAGGGCCGCTTGCGCCTGCAAACCCACCAAGAGCAACAGGCGTGCATGGGTTGTCACAGCAACCTGGGGGTGACCGTCGACCAAACCTTTGCCTTCGCGCGCAAGATGCCGGGCCACGACGGCTGGCGCTACCAAGATCTGCGCGGCATCCCTGATGTGCCCCAACTGGGCCACGACAAGCCCGAATTCCTCACCTACCTGGAGCGCGTCGGTGGGGGCGACGAGTTCCGCGAGAACCAGGAGCTGCTCGAGCGGTTCATGATCGACGGACAACTGGACGAGCAAGCGGTGCGCCGCGCTGCCCCGGGTGGCGATAAGGACTTTGCTTGGCTGGTGTTGCCCAGTCGGGAACGCGCCCTCGACCTGAACCGCGCGTACATCGCGCTGGCGCGTGAACAGAGCTTCGACCGCGGACGCGACGCGGTGCTCAAACCCGCCCGGCGCGTGCTCGCCCAGGTCGAAAACGAATCCACCGGTCTCGAGAAGGCCGGGCGCGTCTATCGAGATGGACAATTGCGGCTCGCGTGGTCGTACTCGGTGCCGTGATCGACGCAAGGCGGCGCGACCAACCTAGCTAGGTCGTTAGCGGCGTGGTCTGCCCTGGCGCCGACTGTAGGCCCAGTACACCAGTGCCAGGCACAGTGCGGCAGCTGCCGGAAAGGCCAGCGCAATGAACTGCACGTGCTGGAACGCGTACGCACCCCAAGACCCGCCCAGCACAAACCCAAGGATGAGAATGAGGTAAAGCCCCGCTTTGCGGGTGTCGAGGGGGTGACCGCGCAACCGTTGGCCCAGCATGGTCCCGATGTCCGTGAACAAGCCGGACACGTGGGTCGTTCTGATCGTCGCGCCGCTGTACGTGGTCACCATGCCGTTCTGCAAACCGCAAGCCGCTGAACTGAGGAAGTGGCCGGCCACTGAACCCCCGCTCAACATCAGCATGGCCAAGAACAACAAGCTGGCTTCGAGCACCAGGGCCACGCCATACCTGTGTCCAAGGCGCAGCGCCTCTCGATCGATGATCAAACCGCTCAAGGCAGCGCCTAGAACAAACGACAACATGATCAGCCACAGGTGGAAGGCTCCGGAACTATCCAGATTCACCAACGCTAGCCCGAGCAACGTGGACGTACCGGTGAGGTGCGACACCGCTTGATGTTTGAACCCGAGCAGACCAATCGCGTTGACGGCGCCTGCGATCGAGGCCAACCAAAACCCTCCAATCTCTACCCAGCGGGGAAGTTTTGTGAACATGGGAGCGCTGCTTGGGACCTGACCAAGGATGCAGCGGGACGTTGGCACCGCACCAGGGCTCGACGCTAGCCTGATTTCACACAGCTCGCCCGGGAAAGGAGAAGCCAGCGCTCTGCCACCACGGTCATCGCCCGGAGAAAGCAGCGACGAGCGCAACCAAGGTAGGGCGCCGGGCCCGGCGACGCCGCGTCGCTGCCCAGGTGCGCTTGGGGGAGCGCCACACCTCGAACGGAACCGCCCCGGCCGAAGGGGCCGAAGGGACACCCGAGGAGTCGTCCCCAAAGGGGCTGTCCAGGGTCACCGGGGAGGTTTCTGGAGGGACGCGTGATTCATGCCGGTTGCGCATGTGAGGAACTCTATATTCAAAGAAAACACGGAGATAGCCGGGTTGCCGTCAGTTCACTCATGCGCTGGAGTCATCAATCTGGCGACAACGGGAGATCCTTGTCGTAGAATGTATCCACAACGTGCCAGCCCTGTTCAGTGAAGTCCGCGATTTGCTCGTGTTTCAATGCGTCGTGAAACACTCGAACTACGCCAAGGCGGCCGAGGAACTGTCGCTCAGTCCGTCCGGCGTCAGTCGCGTAGTGACGCGCCTGGAAGAGCGACTCGGTGCGCGGCTCGTGCAGCGGACCACACGCAAGCTCTCGCTCACCGAAGCAGGGGCCGCGTTTCACGCGCGCACCAGCCAGATCCTGAGCGATTTAGTAGACGCGGAGGCCGAGGTACAGAAGGCGGTACTCAGACCGCGCGGTACAATCCGGATCAGCGCGTCGGTCGTGTTTGGTCACCTCCATCTGGCGCCGCTCATGAACGAGCTGCTCGTGAAATTTCCAGAGCTCTCGTACGAGATGACGCTGGCCAACCGCTTTGTCGATCTGATCGAGGAAGGGGTGGACCTGGCGATTCGCATTGGTGCACTCTCGGATTCACGATTGATTGCGCGGCGCCTGTGTACCAACCAGCGTGTGCTCGTCGCGTCCCCACGTTACCTGGAGCGTCGCGGCGCACCGCGCACGGTCGAGGACTTGAGCGAGCACGATGCCGTCATTTTCACCAGCTTTGCCAAACCCCGCGAGTGGAGATTGCTGGGCCCCGACGGCCCCGTGAGCGTGGGCGTCTCAGGTCGAGTAGCCACGGACAACATCGACGCGCTCACCAGCGCTGCCAAACAAGGCTTGGGCATCACCGTGGGCGCGACACTCGCCGTGGCCCCGGCATTGCTCTCAGGCGAGCTCGTGCGCGTCCTGCCTGACTACGAATTCGAGCCCACCGGCATCTTCGCGGTTTATCCATCGGCCCGACAGCTGTCGACCAAGGTGAGGGCGGTTGTCGACTATTTGGTCGAGAACTTTCCAGATCCCCCGAGCTGGGACCGGTCCCTGGCCGGACGCGTTCCGGGGTTTCCAGCGCCACTCTAGTGCTCAGCTGAGTTTTGCTGTTGACGCTCCCCCCACGAGACGCACCCTCACTCACAAAACACACGCACTCGTTCGGTGCCGTCGGCGACGTCCACCTGCAGCTCTTGCAGGTGAGCAACGAGCCCCTCGAGATCCTCTGGTTTGATCTTCGAGATGTCGATGTCCACGCCATTTTCCTTGAGCGCGCGATTGACTGGCTCGTACGCCACCACAGGCAAAAGTGCGGCCAAACGCATGCCCGCGCGAATCAACTCGAGCGGGACCCGGGCGTTGACCTTGTTGGTCTTGCCCTCGCCGTGGCCGTCGACCAAAACGCGCAGATACTTAGGCACGCTGGCCGGTAAAGGTTGTGGCTGAGCTTCCGCGTTCGTTGAACGCTGGCCCTTGGAGAGCGCGTCAAACAGAGCCTCAGCCTCAGCAGGATTGAGCTTGCCGTCGGCCACCATATTCAAAATTCGTCGTTGTTCCTCAATCATCATTGGTTCCTCATTTCATGCCCGCGCGCCAAGCTCGCCCAGGCGGAGATCAGTAAAGCGAAAAGGTCCAGGTGCGCTCAAAGCGATCACCCAATTCAAACTCCGTACCGTGAGTTGCACACAGTACTCGGTAGCTTGCCGCGAGCGCGGCGAGCGCCGCCCGTGCCCTGCCGGGTAGGACCAAACACAGCGGCACGAGCAGGCCCAGCAGCACGAACAGAACTGGCCAGAGCACAATCAGCGGCAACCAAATCGCGGGCCAACCCCCGCGCTTCACGCGCACCGCCAGCGGCAAAAGGTGCCAGGTCATTGTCCCAACCCCTTGAGCGCGTCTTGCACGCTGATTTCCCCACGCTCGAGCTGGTCCAAGAGCGAGCGCCGTTGGTCATCGGCTTCCTCAGGACAAGACGTGAGTTCTTGTACTGACACGGCGGGGCCCAGCTGCTCACCCAACCGGTTCAAGCGCGCTTTGATGGTCGGGTAGCTCACGCCAAACAACCGCTCCATCTCCTTGATGGACCCGTGACTGCGTACGAAAGCAACGATGAACAGCTGGTCTTCCAGAGTGAGTTGCGCGAGCAGCGGGAGATCGAATGAGCCCTCAATCGCGATCCCGCTCTTGTGCAAGCGCACACGCTCGACCGCAAAGGCCGTGCCGCCGCTGAGTTCAGTGAGATGCTTCCAGTCCATGTCTTTCTGAATAAAGACTAGCTTGTCAGTTAATTTTATCAATTACAAAATTAACTATATTAATAAATTGTTCTCCGGAGCTTAGCGCCGGGCGCCTCGAGCCGCCTACAAGCAAGAACCAACTGCGCTGCTCGGGCGGTCAAACTTGCTTTTTTTCTTCAGCGCGTGGGTAAGGCGAGCGCTTACGGGAATGAAGCCTCACGAGGCTGAGGCGGACTGCGCTCAGAAGTAGGGGGGAGACGACTTGATGGACCATTTAGAGGGGGCCAACCAACAGGCTGTGCAGCTGACAGCTGCCCACTTGCGCGCCAGGCCTTTCGGCTGCGCGCCGCTCGTGTTCATGGCGGCACTGCTCGGGCCGCCTGGCTGCGGCGGAGCCTCGACCCAAGCCGATCAGGCGCGCGGGACGGGGGGCATCCCGAGCACGGGAGGTAACGGACCTGATGCAACGTACAGCTCGGGCGGAGCGGACAATACTGAAGTCATTGGGTCCGGCGGTATGACAAATTCCGGGGGAGATTTTGGAGCCGAGCGCGTGGAAGTGCGCGTGGACCCCTATGGCAATTGTCCCCTGGCTGCGGTGGTCAACCTTGTGGGGGTCGACCCCGAGGAGGTCCAAGCGTTCCAAGTTGTGGTGGCAGGACGAGACGGTGCGCCTGATTTCGAGAGGCGGTACGCTCTCTCGGATCAGTACTTCGCGACCCGATGGGACAGTTCAGACCTGACGTTTGCGGAAGCCGGCTTTCACGTGCCAGTGTTGGGGCTGTACGCCGATACAGAGAGTTCAGTGCAGATCTCGGTCGAGCGACAGGGCGGTGACACCGTCGACCTTTCGCTCCCCATCGAGACCCAGCTCACGAGTCCAGGTGAATCCGCTTGGGTCCCCACTATCCAGGTCAAGACGGCCACGACCGAACTGATGGAGCCGGGGTGGACCCTGGCAGAGATCAGCAAAGAGCCCAATCCTGCTCCACCCGTGGTGATCGTCGATTGGACGCGGACGATCGCCTTCGACGAGGGGGGCGCCGTGCGCTGGGTGCTGCGGCCCGACCTACCGCCGGGCGAAACGTTCACCATGACTCGCTCACTGGCTGGCAACTTTCTGACAGGCTCCTTCGACACGATCATCGAAGTCACGAAGCTGGGCCGCGTTTTGCGTTCCTTGCAGGTGTCGGGATATTCGCTCCACCACGAGATCTTGCAGATTGGCAGCGACGACGCAGGCCACGCGTCACCGGGGACCAGCAGTGAACATCTCGGTCGGCTCTTGGTTCTCGCGTCCAAGGATGGCGCCTCCACCATCCAAGACCACGTTCTGGAGCTCGATCAGGACACAGGTGCCGTCCAAAATGACTGGGATCTCGCCACGGTCCTCGACCCCACCAGGACGGCGTACATCGACCCGGAACAGTGGGCTCCCGGTGTGGGGGACTGGCTCCACGCCAACGGCTTGGCGTACTCGAAGCAAGATGAGTCCATCATCGTCTCGGGCCGCCACCAAGGGGTGGCCAAGCTCCGTCGCGATGGAGCGCTGGTGTGGCTCCTTGCGCCTCACGAGGGCTGGCAAGCGCCACAGACGGACAAGCTGCTCACCGCCGTAGACGCGACGCTCACTCCGTATGAAGAGTCCGTCCAGCTGGGCAACGAGGCCGCGGGTGATGCCTCGGCCCCCGATTTCGGCTGGGCTTTTGGTCAACATTCGCCGGCACTCTTGCCCAATGGCGACTTGCTTCTCTTCGACAACGGTTCGAGTCGCCATTTTGGCCCCACCTGCGGGAGCGTCTCGCGTGCAGTGATCTATCACATCGACGAGACAGCAATGACGGTCCGCCAGATGGGACAATTCATCTTGAGCAAGTCGGAGTCGTCCTGCTTCGTGTCCAATACGCATCTCCTGCCCGTCACGGGCAATTTCTTCATTCAGCCCGGGAGCGCCTACTTCGACTCAGGCAGCAGCGTCGCCGTGGTCAAAGAAGTCAGCGCCACGATAGCGAGTGATGGCGAGATTGTCTTCGATGAGGTCGTCTTTGACGCAACCGTAGATATGAGTCTGCTTCAAACCGGATCCTTTGCCTACTCTTACCGCGGACACCGTTGGTTGTTTTAGCACTCGACGCCGACATGGTGGGCTCCGCCCTAGCAGCTGCTTTGAGACTCTGTCGGCTCGTGTGCCACTCTGCAGTCGCACCCGTTCCCGAGCGCGCTTTCTACGGGTAGGTCACGCGCATACCCTGGTGGTCTTGATGC
>Ga0315912_10004580_pt1 | contig 13053 bp, 10 predicted proteins | sample VfabasoilMG_FD_204469 | JGI IMG/M metagenome (GOLD analysis project Ga0315912, IMG submission 204469) | Garden soil microbial communities collected in Santa Monica, California, United States - V. faba soil | ecosystem: Environmental > Terrestrial > Soil > Garden | place: USA: California... | reverse complement strand
CGCGACGCGCGCGCGCGAGGCTTCCCTTGCAAGTCCCTTTCATGGAGTGAGTTGCGCGGGGTGCGGAGGGGGCGTTTCCTGACCTCTCGGGGCGCACCGAACGGGACCTCCCTCTTGAATTCCCCGCGCGAGACTGCTTTCCTTCCGGCCCTCCGCCGGATTTCCTAGTCCCCCGGCGAGGACGAAGGCACGGTGTCGAAGACCCTGATCATCGCCGAGAAGCCCAGCGTCGCCGCCGACATCGCCAAGGTCGTCGGCGCCAAGGACAAGAGCGAAAGCGCATGGGAAGGCCCGGACCACGTCGTCTCGTGGGCCGTCGGCCACCTCCTCGAGCTGAAGCCGCCCGAGTCCTACGACACGAAGTTCAAGCGGTGGACGTTGAAGGATCTCCCGATCCTCCCCGACAAGTTCGACCGCGAGCCGACGTCGAACGGCAAGAAGCAGCTTTCGGCGCTCGTGAAGCTCATCACGCGCAAGGACGTGGACAAGCTCACGAACGCCTGCGACGCCGGCCGCGAGGGCGAGCTGATCTTCCGCGAGATCTACCGCCACGCGAAGACGAAGAAGGCGGCCGACCGGCTCTGGCTCCAGTCGATGACGCAGGCCGCCATCAAGAGCTCCGTCGCGAACCCGCGCAAGCAGTCGGATGTCGAGGGACTCGCCGACGCCGCCGACTGCCGTGCCGAATCGGACTGGCTCATCGGCATGAACGCCACGCGCGCGCTGACGGTCCGGCTGCGCTCGAAGAGCGACCGCGAGGTGTGGAGCGCGGGGCGCGTCCAGACGACGACGCTCGCGATGGCCGTGCGGCGCGAGCGCGAGATCCTCGCGCACGAGCCCGAGGCGTACTGGCTGATCCGCGGGCGCTTCGCGATCGAGGGAAAGCTGGCGCACGAGTACGAGGGCACGTGGTACGACCCGGAGGCCGAAAGCAAGCGTGATCGCATCATGTCGGAGTCGCTGCGCGACGCCATCGTCCGCCGGCTCGAGGCGCTGCCCGCCGCGAAGGCCACGGAGACGCGCAAGGACAAGGAGGAGCACGCGCCGCCGCTCTTCGACATGACGTCGCTCCAGCGCGAGGGCAACAAGCGCTTCGGGCTGTCGGCGCGGCGCGTGCTCGAGGTCGCGCAGTCGCTCTACGAGGCGCGCAAGCTCATCACCTACCCGCGCACCTCGTCGAAGGCGCTGCCCAACGACTACAGGGGACACGTGGACAAGGTGCTCGCCGGGCTCGCCGCCGGCTCGCCATGGCAGGAGCATGCGAAGCGGCTGATCGCGAACGGCCTCAACTACCAGAAGCGCAACTTCAACGACGCCGAGGTCAGCGATCACTTCGCCATCATCCCCACCGGCGAGGGCGAGCCGGACAAGCTCTCGGAGATCGAGGCGCGCGTCTACGACCTGATCGTGCGGCGCTTCCTCGCGGCCTTCCATCCGCCCGCGATCAAGACGGAGGTCGAGAGGCTCACCGTCGCCGACGAGGACAACTTCCGCACCACGCGCAGCGTCCTCAAGGAGCCAGGATGGCGCGCGGTCTTCGATCGCGAGGCAGGCGACGACGAGAAGGCGCTGCCCCCCCTGCCGACGCCGGCGGATCCCGGCACGCCCGCGAAGACGCTCGGCCACGAGGTCGAGGAGAAGGAGACGACGCCGCCCGCACGCCTCACCGAGGCCTCGCTGCTGTCGCTCATGGAAACGGCCGGCAAGGAGATCGACGACGAGCGTCTCTCCGACATCCTCCACGACGCGGGCGGCATCGGGACGCCCGCGACGCGCGCGGACATCCTCGAGACGCTGCTCTCGCGCGAGTACCTCGAGCGCTGCCAGGATCTCGAGGGGCGCAAGACGCTGCGCGCGACGCCGCGCGGCATCCGGCTGATCGAGGCGCTCGAGCGCATCCAGCTCCCACAGCTCACGTCGCCCGAGCTGACCGCCAACCTCGAGGCGGAGCTGCGCGACATGGAGCATGGCAAGCGGCAGCGCGCCGACTACATGGCGGAGATCCGCGGCTGGACGAAGGAGATCGTCGAGCGCGTCAGCGGCTTCTCCTACGACACGCTCTACGACGGCACCGAGCCGCTCGGGTCCTGCCCGAAGTGCGGGACGCCGGTGCGCGAGATGCTGCGCGTCTACCAGTGCAAGAACGGCGGCCGCGAGGGCACGTGCACCTTCGTGCTGTGGAAGGAGACGTCAGGTCGCTGGCTCGATCGCAGGAGCGCGGCGCAGCTCCTCGAGAAGCGCGAGACGCCGCCGAAGGCCGGCTTCTTCACGCGCACGAGCCGCGAGTACCAGGCGATGCTGAAGCTCGACGCCGAGGACCGCGTGTCGGTCGTGCCGCGGTCGCGCTCGGGCGACGTGGACGCCGCCGTGGCCGACATGGCGCCGCTCGACATCGGTCCCTGCCCCTTCCATCCCGACAAGCTCGTGCGGCGCTCGCCGCAGGGCTACCGCTGCGACGGCTACGCGACGAAGGAGTGCAAGCTGACGCTGCCGCTCGTGCTCTGCCAGCGGCCGCTCACGCCCGAGGAGATCACGGCGATGATCACCGGCGAGCGCAAGACGCCCGTGATGGAGGGATTCATCTCGCGCAAGGGCCGGCCCTTCAAGGCCTCGCTGTCGCTGACGGACGTCGCGAAGATCTCGTGGGAGTTCCCGCCGCGCGAGGCCGGCGCCCGCGGCCCGCGCGAACCCGTCAAGCGCAAGGAGTTCCCCGTCGATCCCGCGCCGATCGCGAAGTGCCCGAAGCATCCGAAGGCGCAGGTCGTCGAGACGCCGACCGACTTCGCGTGTCCCGAGGAGAAGTGCAAGGTGAAGATCCCGCGCGAGCTCCTCAAGCGCGAGATCACGCGCGACGAGGCGAAGTCGCTGCTCGTGGACAAGGAGACGCCGGTGCTCGAGGGCTTCCTCTCCCGCAAGACCGGCAAGACCTTCAACGCGATGCTGAAGCTCAACCTGCGCAAGGCCGGCGGCTGGGAGTTCGCGTTCCCGGATCGGTAGGTCAGGCAGGTTCCCTTGCAACGACCAACAGAGGCTGCGGATCCGGCAGTGGCGTAGACTTGCATGGTCATGAGCGACGCTTCGGTCCCACTGCCCAAGGACGAGATCAGGCGGCTACTGGACGAGTTGCCTGACGACTCGACCTTCAGCGACATTCAGTACCACATCTACGTTCGTCAGAAGATTCAACGAGGTCTGGACGACGCTGCCGCCGGTCGCACCATCTCGCAGGAGGAGTTCGACCGTCGGATGGCGAAGTGGCTCGAGCCGTAGAGTGGACTGAAGCAGCCGCATCCGACCTGAGCGACGCTGCGGAGTTCGTCGGCCGCGATTCTCCGCTCTACTCCAAGGTCCTCGTTCGCGAGGCTCGGGACGCCGCGGCCTCCCTGCGCGACTTCCCGGAGCGCGCTCGGCTCGTGCCCGAAGCGCACCGCTCGGATGTTCGAGAGCTCTTCGTGCAGGGCCACCGCCTCATCTTCCAGGTCGCGCCCTCGAAGCTCCTCGTGCTCGCCTTCGCTTCGTGCATGGCGCGCGCGATCTAGCTGCTCTGTGGCAGCGGTACTCGGAGCGCCTGTCACCGGAGGACTGATCTGCTTCGCCGCTACGGCGTTGCCCCACCGTGAGCCTCCGCGAGGCGCGCAGTGCTAACGTCCGCGCGTGGCAGCCTTCGACGCGGAGCGCGAACGCGGTGAAAGGGGCCTGCGCCTCGTGGCGGTGACCGCGGGCGAGCCGTTCGATCCGCTCGCGCGCTCCGGCTCGAACTTCCATCTCTTCACGGCGCTCCGGCGCCTCGGCTGCCTCGCCGGCGCGGTCAACGCGCGACCGCTGCTCGTCGCGCGGCTCGAGCGCCTCGGCGCCTGGTCGGGCGATCGCGAGCTGCGACGACAGCGATCGGATGCCGCGGCAGGGCGGCTCAGCCCGCTCGCTCGCGCTCTCATGAGCCGCGTCGGCGCGCGCCGCGCGCGCGCGATCGACGCGGCTCCCGACGCGCTGCTGCAAGTGGGCGCCTGGTACGACCTCAGGCGCAGCGACGGCCCCATGCCGCGGCTGCGCGTCTCCTACCACGACGGCAACCTTCCCTCCTTCCTGAGGCGTCCCGACCTGCGGCTCGATCGCGCGGCTCCTTCGGTTCGCCGCGCGCTCGCCTTCGAGCATCGCGTCCACGCGGGGCTCGATCTCGTCCTCCCGCGCAGCGAGTGGCTGCGTCGATCGTTCATCGAGGACTTCGGCCTCGATGCGGATCGCGTCGTCGCCGTCGGAGCGGGCGCGAACCTCGACGCGATCCCCGAGGCGCCACCCCGTGACCTGCGCACGCCGCGGCTGCTCTTCGTGGGCAAGGACTTCACGCGCAAGGGCGGACCGCAGGTCGTCGCCGCGTTCCAGAGGCTGCGCGCGCGCCGGCCCGATGCGGAGCTGACGATCGTGGGGCCGACGCAGGCACCCGCCGAGGGCCATGGGATCCGCTTCCTCGGACGCATCGCGCGCGACACCGCCCCGGGCGAGGCGCAGTACCGCGCGCTGCTGAGGGACGCGACGGCGTTCGTGATGCCCTCGCTCTACGAGGCCTGGGGCATCGCGCCGATCGAGGCGATGGCCTTCGCGCTGCCCTGCATCGTCTCGCGCACGTGCGCGCTGCCCGAGATTGTCGCCGACGGCGAGACCGGACTCCTCGTGCCGCCGGGCGACGCCGAAGCGCTAGCAAGCGCGATGGAGCGGCTCGCCGCCGATCCCGAGGCGGCACGCGCGATGGGCGACTCCGGCCGCACGCGCTACCTCGAGCGCTTCACCTGGGATCGCGTCGCGCAGCGGATGCTCGCCGAGATCGACCGCCGGTTGTAATCAACGAACGCAGGCTCACTTCGGGAGACGAGGACGTTCCGGACCGTGGTGATGCGGCCTCGCCTCACCCCAGGGCATGAAACCGGGACTCGGCCGCGCTCCAGATCGACCACCGTGCTCATGCATCGATCGGTCGGCACGGCCGGCGCTCCGTTTCGTGGGGCGATGGAACGGTCCCGCACGCAGCACGTTCGTCGCGCCCCACGATACCCGCCGTCAGGCATGCGGCTCAGAGCAGCCCCATGCCTGCCGCCGGGTTCTACATGAACCCGCTGCCGTTCGGAGTCATGATCCATGATCGCGGGACTCGGTTTGGTTCTGATAGGCCGCGCCGACGATGCTCGTGACGCTCTGGTCACGAGCATCGTCGGGGCGGAACCGCTCGCCGCTGCGACTCGTGGCGGGAGGTGAGCCTCACCGGCGAGCGGAACGGGCGATCGCCGGATCGAGCGCGCGAGGCGGGCGCAACACCCGGAACGCGCGCCCGCCTAGAACTTCCTGCTCCACCACGCGCTGATGACATGCGCGATGTAGTCGTGGCCGCGCTGATCGGACTCGGCCTCCTCGAGAGACCAGTAGAGGTTCCACGCGTCGCGCGGGCTGGAGTCGAAGTGCGCGGAGAGCGAGAGCTGCTCGCGATCGTCGTCGCGGCCGAAGTAGCGCGCCGTCGCGACCTTCGTGTCGTAGTCGCGATGACGGCGCCGATAGCCGAACGACAGGTACGACCACTTCGTCGGCGTCGCGATGATCTTCACCGTCAGGTCGCGCTGCACGTACGCCTGCGTCTCGACATCGGGATCGCGATGGCCGTACATCGCGCCGAACTCGGGCGACACCTGCCCCTTCTTCGGGCGCCAGCGCACGAACATCCCGCCGTTCGTGAGCGTCGCGTCGGGCTCGGGCGCCTGCGCGTCGTCGTCGCGGAACTGGCCGCGGAACGTGAGCTGCGCCTGCCCTGTGCGCAGCGAGTACTCGCCGTCGAGGCCGAACGTGTCGGAGGGCGTCGGGTTGTCGTCGGCGTCCACGTGCGGTCGATCCCAGACATGGCTGGCGCCGAAGGCGAACGAGTGCATCTTCCCCGAGCGCGCGATGCGCGCCCTGATGCCAGGGCTGCCGCCGAAGCGCTCGTAGTTCACGAACTCGGGCTCGATGGAGACGCGGAGGCGCTGCTGCTCGCCGGCGCGCCAGGCCAGCTCGCAGCGAGTGAACTCCGCCCAAATGTCCGACTCCGGCACGCCGGACGGCGACTGGAGGAAGTTGTCGAAGTAGGTGGCGCCGAGATCCACTCGCCCCTCGAAGCGCTTCGGAGGCGCGGCCTCCTGCGCCGACGCATCGCGCGACGCGAGCGCGAGGACGAGGCCGAGGACTGCGGCGGCTCTCATGAGCCGTGGCCCACGGCGCCTCCGCGCGGCTGCCAGCGGGCGAGCCTCTCGCCGCGGAGGACGGAGAGGATGCCGAGCAGCGCGGCGAGGTTGACGAGGCAGAAGAAGTACGGCACGGAGAGGATCCTCCAGCGGCCGACGGGGCTCCGCCGCAAGAGCGCGCCGGCCCCTGCCAGCGCGTACGCCACGCATTGGACCAGCGCCCAGCCGGCGAACGCAACGTGCTCCCTGAACAGGAGCAGAACGGTCGCGAGATGCGCCACCAGGAAGAGCGGCACGAGGTAGCGCAGCGGCTTGTGTGCGAGCAGCTCCAGGGAGTACGCGAAGCGTCCCGCACGGACCACATCCGGGAGGAGGCGCATGACAGCGCGCAGCGAGTGGTTGACGATGCGCGCGCGGCGGCGCAGCTCGGCGCCCCCGCCGCCGGGCTCGTCCTCCCACGCGACGGCCTCGGGCTCGAATGCGAGGCGCCGGCCCGCGACGACGACACGCGCGGAGATGGCGATGTCGTCGGCCTGATCGCCGCGCTCGATCGGCTGGTACAGCTCGCGCCTGACCGCGTGCAGCGATCCATCGGAGGCGAACGCGCTGCCGATGCGCGACTCGAGCACCTTCAGCCACGTGTCGTAGCGCCAGTAGAGCCCCTCGCCGCGCGCCGCACCGTCCGCGCCCGTGCCGACGCGACAGCGCCGCAGGCCACCGACGCCGCCCACCTCGGGATCCGCAAACGGCTCGAGCAGCGTGTCGAGCGCGTCCTTCTCGAGCATGACGTTGGCATCGGTGAAGACGAGGATCTCGCCGCGCGCCGCGGCGGCGGCCTCGTCGAGCGCGCGGCACTTCCCCATCCGCGGCAGCGCCAGCAGGCGGACGCGGGGATCCCCGACCGATGCGGCGATCTCGTTGGTGCGATCGGTCGAGCCGTCGGAGACGACGAGGATCTCGAGCGGTCCTCGCCGCGGGGCGAGCGCGAGACTGTTGGCGATCTTCGCCGCGATCACCGCCTCCTCGTCATGCGCCGGAACGATCAGGCTGACGCTCGCGTCGCAGCGCCCGCGGCGCACGGGCCGCGGCGCGATGCGGCCGATGACGAGCAGGATCAGCGGGTAGCCCACGTAGGTCAGCAGGATCCCGGCGAAGGACAGCGCCGCGATCGCGATCAGCATGGCGCTCATCGACGCTCCTTCCTCGCGAGATGATCGAGCATCGTCCGCGCAATGCCCCGCCACGCGAAGCGCTCGCGGGCGCGGCGCCGCGCAGCGTCCCCCAGGCTTCGCGCGAAAGCCGGTTCGGCGATCAGGCGCAGCAGAGCGGACGACAGTGCCGCCTCGTTTTCGGCCGGCACGAGCAGACCCGTGGCGCCGTCCTCGACCACCTCCGCCATGGCGCCGACGCGCGTGGCCACGACCGGCTTCGAGAACGCGTGCGCCAGGAGCAGCGCGCCGCTCTGGAAGACCATGCGGTACGGGAAGGCGACGACGCTCGCCATCTCCATCCATGCCGCGACCTGCGGCGTCTCGACGTAGCGCGGCGCGAGGCGCACCTCGCCGGCGATTCCTAGAGCCGCCGCGCGCGCGCGGAAGGCCTCGACGTCGAAGTCTGCCGCGGGGAACCCGGCGACGACGAGGCGCGCGTCGGGTCGTGCGGCGACGACGCGCGCGAACGCCTCGAGCAGGATGTCCGCGCCCTTGTATCGCGTGAGCGTGCCGAGGAGCAGCACGACGGGAGCATCAGGCGCGATCCCCAGCTCGCGACGGACGTCCGTCGTCGTGAGCGCGGGATCGCGCAGCTCGTGGAAGAGATCCTCGTCGCCATGCGCGATGACGGCGACGCGCTCCGGCTCTACGCCGAAGGCTCCGAGGAAGAGCGCCCGGTTGCTCTCGAAGTGGACGAACACTGCGTCGAAGCTGCGGTAGAGCGCGCGAAACAGGGCGCCGGACAGCGACGAGCGCCAGAGGATGGGGCCCGACGACGACGATGAGAACGGATGGACGTTGTGGCAGATGTCCGCGAGACGGAGCCCCGCTGCGCGCAGGACGCGCAGCCATGCGACGTCGATCGGGAAGCGGAGATCGCCGAAGAGGACGACGTCGGGCCGCTCGCGGACGAGCCACGCGCAGAGGCGCAGCCACTCACGATGCCATGCGAGGGCGCGGCCCGCGCGCCGCGCGCGCCTCCCCAGCGCTGCGAGCGCGCCGGGCGCGGGGCCGCCGGCCGGCTTGGCATCCCATAGCCGCAGGAGGCACTTCACTTCGAACTCGCGAGGCAGCGCGCCGAGCTCGAAGCTGGCATCAGTAACGAGCGTTACTGTAGCTCCCTCCTGCTGGAGGGCCCGGCAGAGCTGGAAGGCGTGGTGGATGAGTCCCCCGCGACCCGCGAACTCGACGACGACGATCCTCATGCGCGCCGCTCGCTGACCGGGAGAGGCAGCGCCTTGGCGACCAGCGTCCCGCGGGGTCCACCGATCGCCTGCGCGTAGTGGCCGGCGAGCCGTGACAGCCATGCCTCCATCGAGAACAGGGAGCGCGCGCGGGCGCGACCGGCGGCTCCCATCGCCTCACGTCGCTGCGGCGAGGAGACGAGCGCGGTGAGCGCATCCGCCAGCGCCGGCGGATGGCCCGGCGGCACGAGCAGGCCGGTCGTCCCGTCCGTCACGATCTCGGGTATGCCTCCCACGTTCGAGGCGACGACCGGAAGGCCGGCCGCCATCGCCTCCATGAGAACGGTCGGAAAGGCGTCATGGAGGCTGGGGAGAACGAGGAGATCCGAGCCCGCGAGCAAGCGGGGGATGTCCTCGCGATGCCCGACGAGGCGAACGACATCACCCAGCCCGCGCCGTGCGATCTCCGCTTCGAGCGCCGGCCGCAGCGGCCCGTCGCCCGCGAGGAGGAAGCGCGTTCTCGGCGCGCGCTCGACGATGGCGGGCGCGGCCTCGAGCAGCACGTCGTGCCCCTTCCCCTCGCGCAGCACGGCGACGAGCGATGCGATGACGGCGTCGGGCTCGAGGCCCATCTCGGCACGCAGCGACGCCGCCGCAGGAGCGCGCTCGAGGACGAAGTCCTCGCATGCGACCCCGTTGTGCGCGACGACGAGGCGCTCGACGGGCAGGCGTCCGCGAGCGGCATGCTGCGCGCGCACGGCCTCCGACACGCAGAGGATCGACGTCGCGCGTGTCGCGAGCAGGCGCTCCGAGATGGCCGCGCGCCACGTCGCGCGCGAGAGCCGCGGGCCCTCATGGGGACCGACATGCAGCGTGGCGACCAGCGGCACCCGCACGATGCGCGACGCGATCGATCCCCACGCGCACGCATGCGCGAGATGCGCGTGGACGAGCTCGCTGCGCTCCTCGCGCAGGACGCGAAGCAGGCGCAGGAAGGCGCGCGCATCGCGCAGCGAGCGCGCCTCGAGGTTCACGACGCGCACGCCGGTGCTCCGGAGAGGCGCCTCGAGCGGATTGCCCGCGATGCTCCGCACGCACGCGACCACGAGGCGCACGTGCACGGGATCGACGGCGCGCGCGAACGCCAACGCGAGCGACTCGGCCCCGCCGGCGGCGAGCGAGTCGATCAGCCAGAGAAGGCGCAGCGGCTCGCCGTCTCGATCAGGTCCGCGAAGCATCGCCAGGTGTTCTCGTCATGAGGCGGCGAGGCGGGACGCCGGCGCAGGTGCGCCGCGAACCGCTCGCGCAGGGAGCGGGGATCGATGCCGACGGCCTGCGCATGCGCGCGCAGCGCCGCCATCATCGCCCGCGAGAAGCCATTGTCGTCGATGAATCCGTGACGGAAGGCCGCCTCCGCGATCCTTCTCCGGCCCCATCCCCGCGGAAGATCGAGGGCCGTCGTGAGGACGAGGTGGAAGGCGTCGTCGAGAACGCATGCGTCGTCCGACGAGCGCTCCCAGTCCACGACGCCCGTCAGTCCGCCGCGCGCGTCGAACAGCACGTTGCGCAGCCAGAAGTCGCCGTGGCCCGCGGCCCTCCCCTGCTGCCGCGCCGTCGCGAGCTGGAACTGCGCGAGCCACTCGAGGGCCGCTTGCACGCGACGCGCCGCGGCGAGGCTCGGCCACGCGGAGGATCTCACGGAAGCGAGGCCCGGCCTGCCCGGCAGCAGCGCGAGCACGAGGACCTCGTCGTCGCCCAGCTCGCGCAGCGCGACGACCTCGGGCAACGCGCGCGCGAGGTCGGCGGGCAGGCGCGCGCGGAGCGAGCGCAGCGCCTCGCCCTCGCGATGCAGCGAGGCGCCGGGCCCGCGCGCCCGCAGCTTCAGCGCGGCGACGGGCGACGCGGCGCCCGGCTCGAAGAGGAATGCGAGTCGCCGGCCGCGCGTCTTCCCCGGGAAGTCGCGCACGACGATGCCCGCGAGCTCGCGCCCCGCGAGCGGCGTCCCGTCGAGCGCGGAGGCGGCCCCGTCCGCCAGCAGGCGCGCGACGGGATCCCGCTCGACCGCGCGGGCACGCAGCGGCAGCGTGCGCGGCACGACGAGGGCGCGCCACGCGGCAGCGGGCGACGCCGGCACGTGGAGGCGGCGCGCGAACCAGCGCGCGATGGCCCGCGGCTCGAGCGGCACGAGGAAGCGGCCGAGCTCCGCGACGGGCACTTCGCGCATCATGGCGCCTCCCGCGGCGGGCGCAGCAGCGCGACGAGCGAGGCAAGCGCGCCCGGCGCGACGATGCGCGACACGCCGAGCATCGTCGCGCCCACGAGCGCGCCGCCAGCGACGAGCGAGATCGGCGCCGGAAGCGAAGGCGCGAGCTGCATCCACGCGAGGCCCACGACGAGACCCGCGCACGCGACGGCGACGCCGGGTGCGAGCGCGCGCAGCACGTCGCGGCCGGGGATGCTCTCGAGCCGGCAGGCCGTGGCGAGGTTCACGATGCTGCCGATGCCCGTCGCTCCCGCGAGCGCCCAGGCGACGGCGGCCGGACCGAAGCGCGCGGCGAGGATCAGGATGGGCACCAGCAGGATCGATCGTCCGACGGCGAGCGCTGCGAGGAGGTTCGATCGACCCGTCGCCTTCATGACGTCGCCCGCATGCGTCCCGACGGATCGCACGGCGGCGTGCATCGCGAGACCGGCGAGAATGGGCGCCGCATCCGTCCATGCGGCGCCGAGCACCGTGATGACGAGCGGTCGCGCGAGCACTCCGATGACAGCCGTCAGCGGGAGCGTCAGGAGGGTCACCTGCGCGAGCGTCGAGAGGTACGGCTCGCGCAGCGACGCGCCGCGCGCGCGCGCGCGCGAGAACGCGGGGAACACGACGCGGCTCACCGCCCACGTCAGGATCGAGACGCTGGCCTCCGGGATCTTCGTCGCGACCTGGTAGAGCCCGAGCGCGGACGCGCCGATCATGCGGCCGACCACGACGAGATCCGCGTGATGGACGACGGCCGCCATGACGTTCACCGCGACGATGCCGCGCCCGTAGCCGAGCATCGGCTTCACGAGATCCCACGGCACCTGCGTCGAGGGCCGCCACGGAACGAGGATCCAGAGCGCGATCGTCCACGCGCCGAGACCGGCGAGCTGGCCCCATGCGAGCGCCGTCGGCCCCGCGCCCATGAGCGCGAGCGTGATCGAGACGCCCGCCTTCAGCACGGCCATCCCGACCTCCGGCACGACGCGCGCGCGGAAGCGCATGTCGCGCCTCAGCAACGCGTCGTGCGTGTTGCCGAGGAACTTCACGATGAAGCCGAAGGCGAGCAGTCGCAGCAGCGGCAAGCTGTCCGGAGCGTGAAAGAACCGCACGACGAGGGGAGCGCCGAGCCATGTCAGCGCGCACCAGAACACGCCCATCGACGCGTTCGCCCAAAATGTCACGCGGGCGGCGTCCTCGCGGCGGCCGGGCCAGTAGACGAGCGCCGAGCCGGTGCCGAGATCGCCGATGGTCTCCGCGTAGGTGATGAACGCGAGCGCCACGCCGAGGAGGCCGAAGTCCTTCGGCGCGAGAAGGCGCGCGAGCACGGCGAGCGAGACGAACGAGATCACGCGACCCGCGACGGCCGCAGCGAAAGCCCACGCCACGCCGCGCGCGGTCGTGCGGCCGAAGCCGTCGGCGGCCTGCGTGCTCACGCGGCCTCCCGTCGCAGCAGCCGCTCGAGAGCGAGGCGCCGCGTCGCTCGCCACGCGACGTTCGCGTCGCGCGCCAGCAGCTCCATGGCGACGGCCAGCCGGCACGCTCGCAGCGCCGGATCGACGGACGATCGGCCGAAGCCGTCGAGGAATGCGGCCTCGCACGCCTCGAGTCGCGGCTCGGCGAACGGCCTCGCGGTGAAGAACAGCGCGAGGTGCACGAGAAACCACGCGGCGTCCTCGCAGGCATGGCCGCCGCGCAGGCCCTCGAAGTCGATCACCTCGACGCGACGGCCTGCCACGAAGACGTTACCCGGCCAGAAGTCGCCATGGACGACGGCCGCCTCGTCCTTCGCCTGGGCGGACAGCATCTCGAATGCCGCGATCGCACGCTGCGTGCTCTCGGATCGCGGCGCGCGCATGGCAGCCTCGCGCATTCGGGCTGCGACGCCCTCGAGCGCGCTCGCCGGCATGGGAACCAGCTCGCGCGCCACTTCCTGGAACGCAGCGAGCCAGCGTCCCGCCGCGAAAAACGTCTCGGACGGCCCAATCGGCGCTTCGTCGCGCCGCGCCGCGCGAATGAAGGCGTCGAGAGGTTGCCCTGGACATGCGTCCATGAGGACCGACGCGGAGCCCTCGTCCACCGCGAGTGGACGGGGCACGCCCACCTCGGGCGAGGTCATGCCGTGACGGAGGTTCGCGAGGATGCCGTGCTCCTCGAGAGCACGGAGCCATGCGGGGCGCGAAGCCCCCGGCCTGTCGAGATGCTCC
>Ga0315912_10004579_pt1 | contig 13054 bp, 12 predicted proteins | sample VfabasoilMG_FD_204469 | JGI IMG/M metagenome (GOLD analysis project Ga0315912, IMG submission 204469) | Garden soil microbial communities collected in Santa Monica, California, United States - V. faba soil | ecosystem: Environmental > Terrestrial > Soil > Garden | place: USA: California... | reverse complement strand
ATAGGTGGTGAAGTCCTTCTCCACCTCCACGATCAGGCCGGTGTCAGCCAGCCTGACACGATCGCCCACCGTGGGGCCGAACATGTCCGCATAGGCCGCGCGCGGAATACGTGCCATCAGTCCAGCTCCCCCATCACGTCGCCGCGAAAGCCCTGCACGGTGCGCGTGCCGCGATACGGCACCAGCGTCACCTCCCGCGATTGCCCTGGCTCGAACCGCACCGCGGTGCCGGCGGGAATGTCCAGCCGCTGGCCGCGCGCCAATTCGCGGTCGAACAGCAGGGCCGGATTGGTCTCCGCGAAGTGGTAGTGGCTGCCCACCTGGATCGGCCGGTCGCCAGTATTGGCAACCACCAGTTCAGTGCGCTCCAGCCCCTCGTTCAGGTCAATCACGCCGTGTTCGTCGGTCAGGATTTCACCTGGGATCATCGTCCCCTCCCTCAGCGGATCGGCTGGTGCACGGTCACCAGCTTGGTGCCGTCGGGGAAGGTGGCTTCAACCTGCACGTCGTGGATCATCTCGGCGATGCCATCCATCACCTGCGCGCGCGTGATGACATGCGCGCCGGCTTCCATCAGGTCCGCTACGCTACGGCCATCGCGCGCGCCTTCCACGACGAAGTCGGTGATCAGCGCCACGGCTTCCGGGTGGTTCAGTTTCACCCCGCGTTCCAGCCGGCGGCGCGCCACCATGGCGGCCATGGAAATGAGAAGCTTGTCCTTCTCTCGCGGTGTCAGATTCATCCTCGTCCCCTCAACACAGCCACACGCGCGGTAATGGTCGTCCGTCGCGCAGAATGTCCAGCAAGCCAATCGCCGCCTTGCGCGCCGTGGCGCTGCTTGCGCCCACCATGCGCACCAGCAGCATGCCATCGCAGGCGCTCGCCCCGGCATCAACATCATGCGCGGCCAGCACCTCGCGCGCCGTGTCCAATTGCGCTTCCGCCTCCGGCGCGATGCACAACAACGTCGCCACCACGCGCGCACCCTTCGCCACTGCCGGCCGCGCCAGCATCGCATCCACCGCGCCATCGATCCGCACCGCATCATGCAGCAGCCAGCGCCCGTCGCGGCGAATCCGAATCCGGTCCTTCAGCCGCGCCTGGTGCACGCGCTCGCCCATCAGGTCGCGGCCGAACACCAGCGTCTCGATTCCCAGGAACCGCGCCTTCGCATCCAGGTCAATATCCAAGGAGCGGTCGAGCGCGCTGCCATCGAACAGGATCGTCTCCTGCGGCAACCATTCCGCGCGGGCGCCGGCAGCAACAGTGATCGTCGTGCGCACATGCGCCGGCGCGCTGCCGGGCAGGGCGCGATAGAATCGCTCCGCCGCCTGCGCGCTGAAGCTTGCCTGTGCACCCTCGGCCACGTCGTAGGCGGCATCCAGCCGGTCACCGCCCGCCACGCCGCCGGAGGTGTTCAGCCCCACCACATCCAGCCAGCCCGGCGCATGCGCACGCGGAAACCGCGCCTTCAGGCAGCCGGCCTGGCGCAGATTGTCCAGCACCGTTGCCCCGTCACGCGCCTTCAGGCTCACGCGCAACTCCCCAACCGCGCGCTGGTGGCGGACAACATCAGACTGAGAGGCGGCGTCGTACATCGCCAGCGTCCAGTTCCTCCCGCCGCCCCGCCAGCACGATGTCGCCGCGATCCATCACCGCGATGTTCTGGGCCAGTTCATGCGCGAAGTCGAAATACTGCTCCACCAGGAGAATCGCCATCTCCCCGCGCGACCGTAACAGCGCGATCACCCGCGCGATATCCTTGATGATGGACGGCTGGATTCCTTCCGTTGGCTCATCCAGCACCAGCAGCTTCGGCCGCATCACCAGCGCCCGCGCAATCGCCAACTGCTGCTGCTGCCCGCCGGAAAGATCGCCACCGCGCCGCCCCAGCATGGTCTTCAGCACCGGGAACAAATCGTAGATCTCATCCGGCACCCTGCGCCGCCCGCGCGGCAGCACGGCGAAGCCGGTTTCCAAGTTCTCCTTCACCGTCAGCAGTGGAAAGATATCCCGCCCCTGGGGAACCCAGGAAATACCCCGCTTCGCCCGGTCATATACGGCAAGGCGCGTGATATCCTCGCCATTCCATCTGATGGCCCCGTCACTCACCGGATGAGCCCCAGTTATCGCCCGCAGCAGGCTGGTCTTGCCCACGCCGTTGCGGCCCAGGATGCAGGTGACTTCGCCAACTTGGGCGGTCATCGACACTTTGCGCAGCGCGATGGCCGCGCCGTAGTGCAGGGAGATGTTCTCGACCGACAGCATGCTCAGCGCCCCAGATAGACTTCAATGACACGCGGATCGGCACTCACATGCGCCAACTCGCCTTCGGACAGCACCGAGCCCTCGTGCAGCACCGTCACCTTCACATCCAGCGCGCGCACGAAGTCCATGTCGTGCTCCACCACCACCACGGAGCGTGTCTTGTTGATCTCGCGCAGCAGTTCGGCGGTCTGCTCGGTCTCGGCGTCCGTCATGCCCGCCACCGGCTCATCCACCAGTAGCAACTGCGGGTCCTGCGCCAGCAGCATGCCGATTTCCAGCCACTGCTTCTGCCCGTGCGATAGATCGCCCGCCACTCTGTCCCGATGGTCCGCCAGGCGCGTGATCGCCAGTAGTTCCTCAATCTTCGCCCGCTCCTCCGCCGTCTCCCGCGCCCACAACGTGAAGCGCGGCGCACGATCCCCCGCCAGGGCCAGCAGCAGATTGTCCCACACCGTGTGCGGTTCAAACACCGTCGGCTTCTGGAACTTTCGCCCGATGCCAAGCGAGGCAATGGCCGGTTCGTCCAGGCGTGTCAGGTCGGTGCTCTTGCCGAAGATCACATCGCCCTGGTCCGGCCGCGTCTTGCCGGTAATCACGTCCATCATCGTCGTCTTGCCGGCGCCGTTGGGCCCGATGATGGCGCGCATCTCCCCCGGTTCCAACACCAGGGAGAGGGCATTCAGCGCCCGGAACCCGTCGAACGTCACGGTCACGCCGTCCAGGTACAGAATGCTGTCCAGTTCGCGTTCCAGCATCACACTTCTCCCGTCGCCGGCATCGCCGGTGCCGGCTTGCGCCGCGTCCAGCCCTGGAACAGTCCGATGATCCCCTTCGGCAGGAACAGCGTCACCAGGATGAACAGCGCGCCCAGCGCATACAGCCACAATTCCGGCAGTACGCCGGTGAACACCGTCTTGCCCAGGTTCACCAATACCGCGCCCAGGATCGGCCCCACCAGCGTGCCGCGTCCGCCCACGGCCACCCAGATCACCGCCTCGATGGAATTCGCCGGCGCGAATTCGGATGGGTTGATGATGCCGATTTGCGGCACGTACAGCGCCCCGCCGATACCCGCCATCATCGCAGACAGCACGAACACCACCAGCTTGTAGCTCTCTGGCCGGTAGCCCAGGAAGCGCGTGCGGCTTTCTGTATCACGTACCGCGATCAGCACCTTGCCGAAGCGCGACTTCACCACATACCGCGCCAGCAGGAACTGCAGGCACAGGAACGCGGCGGAAATCACCAGTAGCGCACAACGCGTGCGGTCGGACTGGATCGGCGCGCCGAGGATTTCCTTGAAGTCGGTCAGTCCGTTGTTGCCGCCAAACCCCATGTCGTTCCGGAAGAACGCCAGCAGCAGCGCGAAGGTCAGCGCTTGCGTGATGATGGAGAGATACACGCCCGTCACGCGGGACCGGAATGCCAGCCAGCCGAACACCAGCGCCAGCACGGCGGGCACCACCAGCACCATCAACATCGCGAAGGGAAACTGGTCAAACCCCTGCCAGTACCACGGCAGTTCCTTCCAGTTCAGGAACACCATGAAGTCCGGAAGCACCGCGTTGCCATACACGCCGCGGCCCGCGATCTGGCGCATTAGGTACATGCCCATCGCGTAGCCACCCAGGGCAAAGAACGCCGCATGCCCCAGGCTGAGGATGCCGGCGAAGCCCCACACCAGGTCCACCGCCAACGCCAGCATCGCGTAGCAGAGATACTTGCCCAGCAAGGAAACAACGTAGGTGGAGACATACAGGCCCGAGCCCGGCGTGCCTGCCAAGTTCAGCACGGCCGCCAGCACAGTCACGCCCATGACGATGCCGACGGTGAGGAATGCGGAAAACCGGCTCATGCTTCCACCGCCCGGCCCTTGAGCGGGAACATCCCGCGCGGCCGCCTCTGGATGAACAGGATCACCAGCACCAGGACGAATATCTTGCCCAGCACGGCGCCCGCGATCGGTTCCAGGAACTTGTTGATCACCCCCAGGAACACCGCGCTCAGCGCCGTGCCCCACAGGTTGCCGACGCCGCCGAACACCACCACCAGAAAGCTGTCGATGATGTAGCCCTGGCCCAGGTTCGGGCTCACATTGTCGATCTGGCTCAGCGCGACGCCCGCCATGCCGGCCACGCCGGAACCCAGGCCGAAGGTCAGCGCGTCGATCCACGGCGTGCGAATGCCCATCGCCGCGGCCATACGCCGGTTCTGCGTCACCGCCCGCATGCGCAACCCCATCGGCGTGTAGCGCAGCACTGCCATCAGCGCGAACAGCACCATGATGGCGAAGATGATGATGCACAGCCGGTTATAGGTCAGGTTCAGCCCGCCGATCTGCGTGCCGCCGCTCATCCACGCCGGCGTGCCCACTTCGCGGTTCGTCGGCCCGAACATGGAGCGGACCGCCTGCTGCAACGCGAGCGACAGTCCCCAGGTCGCCAGCAATGTCTCCAGCGGCCTGCCATACAGGAAGCGGATCAGCCCGCGCTCGATGGCGATGCCGATCAGCCCGGTGATCGCGAATGCCAGAGGTATGGCGATGAACAGCGAGGCGCCGAACAGACCCGGCGCATAGCCGCGGATCACTTCCTGCGTCAGGAAGGTTACGTAGGCGCCGATCATCACCATCTCGCCATGCGCCATGTTGATGATGCCCATCACGCCGAAGGTGATGGCCAGGCCCGTCGCCGCCAGCAGCAGCACGGAACCCAGGCTGATGCCGTAGTAGATGCTCTGGATCTGGCCCCACAGCTGCTGGCTGAACTGTATCCGCTTCAGCGCCGCCGTCGCCGCCTCCGTCACCGCCGGCGGCTGGCCGGTCAACGACCCCAGCAGGGACTGCGCTTCCAGGTCGCCGCGCTCGGCGATCACGCCCACGGCCGCGATCTTGTCCGCCTCCGGTCGGTCGGAGGCGAGGATGGAGGCCGCGCGCGCCTCGCTCATCACCCGCTTCACGTTGGCATCGGTCTCCTTGCCGATCGCCTGCTCCAGCGCGCCGATGGCGGCCGGATCGCGGGACTTGAATACGGCTTCCGCCGCAGCCCGCCGTGTCGCCATATCGGGGGAGAAGAGGCGCAGCCCGCCCAGGGCCGCCTCTATCGCGCGGCGCACCGCGTTGTTCACGCGCACGGCCTTGGCTCCGGCGCCGTCGATCTTTGCGCCTGTCGCGGCGTTGGCAAAGCTGCCGTCGTCGGCCTTGATGAGAAGGGCACCGTCGGGCATCGCGAACAGCGCCCCGCCCTGCAGGGCCCCGATGATGGCGGCGGCCCTGGGGTGGCCGGATTGCGCCAATTGTTCAATTCCCTTGCCGACATCGGCGAAGCCGCCGGTGGCAATCAGCTTCATGGCGTCGTCCGCCACATCCGCGCGCGCACCCGAGGGGACAAGGGAGGGAGCGAGCAGCGCGAGAAGCAGCAACAGACGAATCAGGCGGGACATGGGTCTGGAGCTTCCTGTTGGCCCGGTGGTCCCGATAACCGCCGGGGATGGCGCGGGGGCGGGCAAGTTGCCCGCCCCCGGCTTTCGTCACGTCACGTCGCAGGCAGTGTTACTTGCCGGAACCACCGCACTTGCCGGTCTTCACGTTGAAGTTCCCGCAGGTCATCGGGCTGCGCCAATCGGCGATCAGGTCGCGCGAGCCTTCCAGGTACGGAGACCATTCCTGGGCCACGATGGTGCCCGGGGTCTGGTAGACGATGTTGAACTGGCCGTTGGCCTGGATCTCACCGATCATCACCGGCTTGGTGATGTGATGGTTCGGCATCATGGTGGAGTAGCCGCCGGACAGGTTCGGCACGGAGATGCCCACCAAAGCGTCTATCACTTTGGCAGGATCGGTCGTGCCGGCCTTCTTCACCGCTTCAACCCACATCTGGAAGCCGATCACATGGGCTTCCATCGGGTCGTTGGTCACGCGCTTGGCGTTCTTGATGAAGGTCTGCCACTTCTGGATGAACGCCTTGTTCTCGGCGTTATCCACGCTCATGAAGTAGTTCCAGGCGGCCAGGTGGCCCACCAGCGGCTTGGTGTCGATGCCGGCGAGTTCTTCCTCGCCCACCGAGAACGCCACCACCGGGATGTCAGTGGCCTTGATGCCCTGGTTGCCCAGTTCCTTGTAGAACGGCACGTTGGCGTCGCCGTTAATCGTGCTGACCACGGCGGTCTTCTTGCCGGCGGAGCCGAACTTCTTGATCTCCGCGACGATGCTCTGCCAGTCGGAATGGCCGAAGGGGGTGTAGTTGATCAGGATGTCTTCCTGCTTGACGCCCTTGGACTTCAGATAGGCTTCCAGGATCTTGTTGGTGGTGCGCGGGTACACATAGTCGGTGCCGGCCAGCACCCAGCGCTGCACCTTCTCGTTCGCCATCAGGTAGTCCACCGCCGGGATCGCCTGCTGGTTCGGCGCGGCGCCGGTGTAGAAGACGTTCTTCTGGCTTTCCTCACCCTCGTACTGCACGGGGTAGAACAGGATATTGTTCAGTTCCTCGAACACCGGCAGGACGGACTTGCGGGAAACGGAGGTCCAGCAGCCGAACACCGCGGCCACCTTGTGCACGGAAATCAGTTCACGCGCCTTTTCCGCGAACAGCGGCCAGTTGGAAGCGGGGTCCACCACCACGGCTTCCAGCTTCTTGCCCAGCAGGCCGCCCTTCTTGTTCTGCTCGTCGATCAGCATGAGCATGACGTCCTTCAGCGTCGTCTCGCTGATCGCCATGGTGCCGGAGAGGGAATGGAGGATGCCGACCTTGATGGTGTCCTGTGCCTGTGCCGGGGCGGTTAGTCCGAGGCCTGCGGCGAAGGTGGCGGCCAGGCCGATCCCCTTCAGCCAGTTGCGGCGTGAAATCTTGGGCGAAATCATGGGTTGGTCCCTGTTGCTGTTGGTCCTTGGCCGGCGCGGCCGCTCCGGCCATCACCTGCACAGGACTAAGCAAGGGGTGTGCCAGTCCGATTTCTGCCGATTTTTTGCCCTTTGCCGTCGTTTGAGTCAGATCAATTCGACCAGTCGCCCGATTCCCGGGCGATTTCGCCTAATTTGTACGCAATCTAGAACTGGTTCTCCACCGCCACGCCGAGCAAAATCTGGCCCACGGTTTCGAAATGCAGTTGCCGCCCCTGCGCCTGCTGCGCCACGGTATGGATGTCGCGGAACCGCCGCTCAAACGCTTGGTCCTCGAAGATCGCGATGGACCCGGCGGCATGGTACAGCGTCTGCACCACCAGCTTCGCTTCCGTGATCGCCCAGGTGGAGGCGAGGCGGATCATCGTCCGGTCCTCCAGCGTCTGTTCCCCGGTCTCCACCACGTGGCCCCAGGCCTCGTGCCAGGTGTTGTCCAGGTTGGCGCGGGCAGACCGCAGCCGGGCGACGCACTGCGCCACCTGGGACTGGATCACGTTGTTTTCCCGCATGGTCTTGCCGGCGCCGCGGCTGGTTTTCTCCTCCGGCAGGGCCAGGAACGCATCCAGCACCCCCTTGGCGATGCCCAGCGCCACGCCGGCAAAGCCGCAGGAATACAACTGGTTGGAGGAGAAGCGGTACAGCAGCCCCTGCTCCCGCCGCTCCACCGGGTTGTCGCGGGAAACGGTGAAACGCTGCGGCACGAACAGGTTTTCCGCCACGTACTGGTCGCTGCCGGTGCCGCGCAGGCCCAGCGTGTGCCAGATATCCTCCATGCGGATGGAGGATTTCGGGAACAGCATCGTCCGCGTCTTGTCCGTGCCGGCGATCTTCATGTGCGCGCCCAGCCAGCTGGCATGGTGGCTGCCGGACGCGAAGCGCCAGGTGCCGGAGACGCGAAACCCGCCCTCCACCGGCTGCGCCTGGAACGGTGCGCCGGGCGGCCCCCAGGCCAAAATCCCGGTGGCCGGGCCGAAGATTTCGCGTGCGGTCTCCTCCCCCAGGTAGGCGCTGGTCATGGAACAGCCGTTGTTCTGGCACACGCACCATGCCGTGGAGGCGTCCGCGGCGGACAGCGTGGCGGTGACGTGGGAGTAGGTGACCGGATGCAGCTCCGCCCCGCCGAGCGACTTCGGCTGCAACATGCGGAAGAACCCCTCCGCGATCAGGGTATCCCGCACCCTGGGGGACAATTCCCTCTCGCGGTCGATCTGCGTCGACTCGGCCGCGATCATCGGTGCCAGCGCGCGGGCGCGGGCGAGGTAGTCGGTATTGTTCACCTGTGCGTCCATGGCTGGCCGCGCTCCCCACATAATACTGCGTGATTTCCCGCCAGCATGCGGGCAAACACCCGCATCATCAAGCAAGCGTACGGGAGCAAGCGGCGGATGGCCGGGAATGGCGGGAACAACCAGATTGGCGCCATGAACACCATGCACACGAGCGACCTGCTCGACGAAGCCCGCTGGCAGACCGTGACGGCTCGCCAGCCCGGTGATTTCCTGTATGCGGTGACGACGATGGGTGTGTACTGCGTCTCTGGCTGCCCGTCCCGCTTGCCGCTGCGCAAGAACGTCCGCTTTTTCGCGGACAACGCCGCGGCCGAGGCCGCCGGCTTCCGCGCCTGCAAACGCTGCGACCCGAAGGGGGAGCGGGCTCGGATCGCGCAGGCCGTGGTGGCGGATGCCTGCGCCCATGTCGAGGCGAGCGAGACCATCCCCTCGCTGCAGGAACTGGCGGACCGGGCTGGGTATTCCACCTTCCATTTCCTGCGCATCTTCCGCCACCACACGGGCGTCACCCCGCGCAGCTATGCCGAAGGCGTCCGCGCGCGCCGTCTGCATGCCGCCCTGGCCAACGGCGACCGCGTGGCGGACGCGGTGGCGGAAGCCGGCTATGGCTCGGAAAGCCGGGTGTATGAGAACACCGGCAAGCTGCTGGGCATGACCCCCGGCGCCGCCCGTCGTGGCGGCGCGGGGGAGGAAATCCGCACGGCCTTCGCCGATACTGAATTCGGCCGCCTGCTGGTCGGCGCGACGGACAAGGGCGTTTGCTTCATCGGCTTCGCGGAACCGGATGACGCGCTGATGGGCGACCTGCAACGCCGCTTCCCCAAGGCACGTCTGCGCCAGGACGATGCTGGGCTGGCGGCGACCCTGAGGACCATCCAGGACTTCATCGTGGAGCCGAAGCAGGCGCTGGACCTGCCGCTGGATTTGCGCGGCACGGCGTTCCAGCAGCGGGTGTGGAACGCGTTGCGGCAAATTCCGCCGGGCCGCACCAGCACCTATTCCGGCGTGGCGCAGGCAATGGGGGAACCGAAGGCGGTGCGCGCCGTGGCGCGGTCCTGCGCGTTGAACCCCGTGTCCCTGGTGGTGCCGTGCCATCGGGTGGTGGGTAAAGATGGCGACTTGACCGGCTATCGCTGGGGCGTGCCGCGCAAGAAGGTACTGCTGGCGCGGGAGAAGGCCGCTGCTGGCTGAGCCTGCGCCGTTCGCACTACGGCAAGTAGCAGCAACAGGGCCAGGGCGCCGAGAATCAGAGACGCGGCGGCCGGGCTGGAGAAGTTCATGATCGGCGCCAGTTGCAGTACCAGCAGCAGGGCGATTTCCGGCAGCGGCGGGTTCGCCGGGTCCGTGCGCAGGCGTTCCGCCACCAGCAGCACGGCGCCGAGGCCTGCCATCGGCAGGTCGTAGGTAAAGGCGTAGGGTGTCGCCAGTAAGGCGCCAGCCAACAGGGAAGCGGCGGCGGTGGTCGTCGGGCCGGCGCGATAACAGCGCCACACCCCGGCTGCAGCGACCAGCGCCACCACCGCCTGCGCCAGCCAGGCCACCCAGGATGGCGCGCCGATGCCGAGCATGTTTACGAAGGCGGTGGGCATCAGCCGGGTTTGCAGTGCCTGGGCCCCCTGCACCAGGCCAACATGCGGCGCGAATGAGCCAAGCCAGGCCGGCCAGACCGCCCAGCCGAACGCCAGCGTGGCGGCCAGTGCCAGGGCGAGGACGGTGACGCCGGCGGCGAAAATGGCGCGCCAGGCACCGGCGGCGAGGAGGGCAATGGGGACCAGCAGGCCGAAATGCGGTTTCACCGACAGCAGGCCCAGTAACACCCCCGCCAGTACCGGTCGCGTGGGCAGCAGGGCCAGCCCGCCGCCGAGCAGGGCGCCGACCAGGAACCCGGTTTGGCCAAACAGCGCCGTGATGAGGCTGGTGGGCATGATGAGAACGGCAAGCGCCACGCCAACGCGCCGTCCGCCCAAGGCCCAGGCGGCGAGAAGGAACGGCGCCAGGGGCACGAAGACCCAGGCCAGCCGCGCCCAGCCGAAAGGCAATGCGCCGAAGGGCGCCAGCACGAACAGGAACCAGGGCGGGTAGGGGAAGGGGAAATACAGAGGTACGTCCGGGAACAGCTGTTCCTGGAAGGGGCGGAGCTGGGCCTCATCATACAGGCCGGTCGCGCCTTGGGCGAAGGCGAAGCGAGCGAAGCCCCAGAGGCCGACAAAATCCGAATCGCGCAGGTTGAAGCCGGCCAAATAGATGGCCAGTTGCAGCGCGCTGAGGGCGAGGCAGATGCTGCCTGCGAGGGCGAGCAGGAGGCGCGTGCGCCCCGTCATGCGTGGGTCAGCCGGCGTGGCGTTTGATGAACTCCCGGATGATGCCCAGCGCCTGGACGGAGTTGGCGCTGTCCGGTTCGCGCGGGATGAAGGCGTGCTGCTCACCGGGGAATTTCTCCAGGCTGACGCGCCCGCCGGCGAGGGAGTAGGCGAGGGCGAAGCGGTCCGCCATGTCCGGCGTCAGGTTGTCGTCCGCCGTGCCCTGCATGATCAGCAGGGGCGGGGTAGGGGTTTTTTCGCCGCGTGCCAGGATCAAGGTGGGGGTGGCGTCCTCCATGCCTGCGAGGTTGTCGGGCCAGAAGGCGTGGTGGGCGGCGACGAGGCGGGCGTTGCCGCGTTCCTGCTGCACGGCGTAGCGGGCGACGGGATCGGCCACCGGCCAGCAGGCGATGGCGAAGGGGATTGTGGCGTCCACACCCGGGGTGGGGGTGGCGGCGTAGTCCGGGTGCGCGGGGCGCAACACGTTCAGCAGCAGCATGTGTCCGCCGGAGGAGGTGCCAATTGCGCCGGTGAGTTCCGGGGTGGTGCCGAATTCCGAAGCGCGCTGCTTGAACCAGCGGATGCCGTAGTTGATGTCCGCCACCACGGCCGGGTAGGCCGCGTCCGGCGGCAGGCGGAAATCGATGGAGAAGACGACGACACCGCGCGCGGCCAGGTATTCGGCGATGACCTTGTTGTTGAAGCGGTCCCCGCCGGTCCAGGCGCCGCCGTGGATTTCCACGACGGCCGGGAACGGGCCGGGGCCGTTCGGACGGTAGAGGGTGGCGGAGAGGGGATTGCTGTCCGGGCGGGCGTATTCAAGGTCGGTGGCGGTGAAGTCCATGTCCTGGGCCTCCGGGCGGCGGGGGTTCGTTGCGGTATCGGCGAAAATACGACCGGGTTGACGACCGGTTGGGTAGTCGGGCGGGTTCCCTCTCGGGGTCGTGTGGTGGATGGGAGTCGGTAGGTGTAATTTCCTATATTTTTCGCGGTTTGGCAAGAGGTGGCACCGCTGGTTCCCGCTTTCGCGGGGATGACGGAGGAGGCGGTGCCCTGGCGGCTTGTTCGCGTTACGCGGCGGCTCTCGCGAGGGCGCCGGCGTCGGGCAATGTGTCCAGGGTCCAGCAGTTGGCGATGGTGGCCTTGGTGCGGTCCGCGCCGATGACGGGGGTGGCCATGGCGGCGAACTTGGCGTCAAGCTGCGCATCGGTCATCGGGTTGCGGGTGCTGCCGATGCCGTTGGTGACGGTTTTCTCGCGGGTGGTGCCGTCGGCCAGGGTGATGGTGACGATGGCGCCGTCATGCGCGATGCCGTCGGTTTGGACCGCCGTGATTTTGGACTGGAAGGCGCGGATGGCCGGGTCCTGTACGTATTTATCGAACAGCACGTCGATGCCGGTGTGGCCGTGGATGAGGGCGGTGGCACACCAGTGGTGCAGGCTGACATGGGCCTCGAACTCCCCGGGGGGCAGCGGGTTGTTGCAGAGGGCCATGGCGCCGGCGGAGGCCTTGATGTCCACCTTGGCGATGTTGGCGGGCGTGACGGCCGGGTCCTGACGCAGTTCCAGGCAGGCATCCAGCATGGGGTGGATGACGATGCCGCAGGGGTAGGGCTTGTAGGTGTTGCGCAGGATTTCGAAGCGCGAGCCAAGCTCGCCCAGTAGGGCATCGAGGTTGGCTTCCTGGCAGAAGGTGGTGAGGAAGCCGTAGCGGCGTTCCAGCGCCTGGGTGCCGCCGGTGAAGCCCCTGGCCGCGAGCAGCGCGGCGCGCAGCCCGGTCTGCCCGCCTTGGGAAGGCATGAGGGGTACGCACATGGTGGCATGGAGCGAACGGATACCGGCGGCCTGCGAGGCGGCAATGCCGATGGCGGCGCGGAGTTGCGCTTCGTTGAGGCCGAGCAGCTTGCCGGCGGCCAGTGCCACGCCGACGCCGGAGGCGACGCCGGATTGCGACCAGGCGATGTTGCCCTTCGCCGGGGCGACGGAGATGGCTTTCGACAGGCGGCAGGAGATTTCAACGCCGAGGGTGAAGGCGTGAAGCGCGTCCTGGCCGGAGACGTGGTTGCGCTCGGCGAGCGCCAGGACGGCGGCGAAGACGGGGCCGGCGGGGTGGATGATCGCATCCGCATGCGTGTCGTCGTAGCTGTAGACGGAGCTGGCGTAGCAGTTCAGCAGCGCGGCGTGCAGGACGTCCGACTTCTTGCCGCGTCCCAATAGCGTGGCGATGCCGGGGCCGGTGGCTTCGGAAAGCGCGTCGTCCATCATGTCGATCGTGGGGTGGCGGGCGCCGCCGAGGGC
>Ga0315912_10004578_pt1 | contig 13056 bp, 11 predicted proteins | sample VfabasoilMG_FD_204469 | JGI IMG/M metagenome (GOLD analysis project Ga0315912, IMG submission 204469) | Garden soil microbial communities collected in Santa Monica, California, United States - V. faba soil | ecosystem: Environmental > Terrestrial > Soil > Garden | place: USA: California... | reverse complement strand
CAAAACAAGATGAGAAGTTGATATTTAGACTGGATCGTACTTTAGATCCTAAGGTGTTAGAGCAAGAGATGGCGCCAAAACCAGCACCGGCACCGGCGCCAGAGGCAGCATCGACGCCGAAACCGAGGAAAAAAGTGGACGATGAGCCGCTTCCGCCTGAGACCGAGCCGGGTTATTTTGAACGGATGTTAGAAAAAATTGGTTTTTAATTTTTAAGTAAAAGATAAAAGTATGAAAACGAAAATAGTCATTGCAGGGGTTTCCGGTCGGATGGGAAATGCCTTGTTAGAGGGCGTGTTTGCAGACAGCGCATTGCAATTGCACGGCGCGTTGGATCGTGCTGACAGTCCGCAAGTTGGTCGTGACGCGGGTGAGATGTTCGGAAAAATTACAGGTGTAAAAGTGACCGGTGACATTGAGAGTGCACTAAAGGGCGCTCATGTGTTAATTGACTTTACACGCCCCGAAGCAAGCTTGCAGTATCTCGAAGCCTGCAAAAAAGCCGGCGTTAATCACGTGATTGGCACTACTGGTCTGTCAGACGCGCAAAAAGAAAAAGTTAAAGAGGCCTCTAAACATATAGGCATTGTGTTTGCGCCCAATATGAGCGTAGGTGTGACAATGCTTATTAACTTAGTTGAGCAAGCCGCTAAGACGCTTAGTATGGGTTATGACATCGAAGTGGTAGAGATGCACCATCGACATAAAGTGGATGCCCCATCGGGTACTGCTTTACGGTTGGGTGAGGCCGCCGCTAAAGGCATTGGGAAAGATTTAAAGGATTGTGCCGTCTATGCGCGCGAGGGCGTAACAGGTGAGCGTGAGACGGGTACGATTGGGTTTGCCACTCTACGTGGCGGCGATGTTGTTGGTGACCATTCCGTTGTGTTTGCCGGTATCGGTGAGCGCGTGGAGTTAACTCACAAAGCGAGTAGTCGCGCCACATTTGCGCAAGGAGCTTTACGTGCGGCTAAATTTTTGATGCACAAAAAGACCGGCCTGTTTGACATGCGTGATGTGCTGAATCTACGTTGATCTTTATAACAATTTATTTGTAATAAACATTAATTTGCAGCTGCTACAGCAATGTAAAAAAAGCCTTCATCTACTTTTAATGCTTTTAGGCGTTCTGGTAGGTGTGGTTTCTATTGCCTTGTTTGTGCACAATAAAAATGAAGAGATGCGACAAACACTGCTCTCGCAGGCGAGATCAATTGATCTCGCGCTGGATTGGAGCAGTATGTATGACAATATACTCAACAATCAAGGTGCCGAAAGCTCAATCGTTGAAACGCCAGAATTAGCGATGCATAGAGAGCGGATTGATAAAATCTGTTCTGTTTATGCCAATTGTCGTGCAGTTTATTTAATGCACCAGAATGCACAAAAGCAAATCTACTTTTTAATCGATTCTTCGCCAAAATCAAGCGAGCTTTATATTGTGCCTGGTACTGTTTATAGTGAAGCTAGCCCTGTTACACGTGAAGTTTTTGTAACACGTCAAATAGCGACCGATGGACCGGTGGCCGATCGTTGGGGGGTGTGGGTAAGTGCGCTTGTACCGCATGTGCTACCTGACCAATCTGTTGTTGTGGTTGGAATTGATATTGAGGCCAGCCAATGGAATAAAACCTTATGGAAGTCTGCCATTATTCCTTTGCTTGCGACGCTTACTTTTTTGGGTCTGATGCTATTCTATACAAAGCTTTGGCGTATTAAAAACAGGCAAAACGAAGAGCTTGAACAGTCGCACCATGAATTGCTTAAGCTCTCTCATGAAGATAGTCTGACAGGCTTACCCAACAGGCGTCTTTTCGAAGACCGGTTGACGCAACAGATTGCTTCTGCATTACGCAACAAAACTAAATTTGCCATTTTTTATTTGGATCTGGATAAATTCAAAGAAGTAAATGATACATTGGGGCATGACGCAGGCGATTTGCTGCTATGTATCGTTGCCGACAGATTTGTCAACGCATTGCGCGCAGAAGATACGGTTGCAAGGCTCTCTGGAGATGAGTTTGCCATGTTGCTGCCTAAAATTGACCAGCAAGCCGAGGCGGAGGCAATTGCACAAAAGGTCATTGATGCTTTGGCAAGACCTATTACAGTGCAAGGCCACGCACTTTCAGTCACGGTGAGTATAGGCATTGCGATATTTTCAGAAACACGCCCAACTACGCATGAGTTGACAAGGTCTGCCGATGAGGCCATGTATTCTGCGAAAAAGGCTGGTGCGGGCCGATATTATTTTTTTAAAGAACCCCAAGCTTAATTATTATTTCCGGACATAATCAAGGCATGCGTGCGCTTGAAAGCTAAGCCAAATTCCGCTATAATTCGTTAATTCTGAAACGGGAAGAGTTCAAAAAGCTTTTCCCGTTTTGCACATCTATATCAGGATGTGGTCGCATCAAAACAAAGGAGCTAAGCAAGTGTCAAACGCCGTGTCAAAAACAATTCCAGCTCTGTTAGTGCTAGCAGATGGAACTGTTTTTAAAGGCATTTCAATCGGCGCTTCTGGTCATACAGTCGGCGAGGTGGTTTTTAATACCGCTATGACTGGCTACCAAGAGATTCTTACTGACCCTTCATACACTCAGCAAATCGTTACACTTACTTATCCGCATATTGGTAACACAGGAACCAATAGCGAGGATGTTGAATCCGAAAAAATCTACGCGGCCGGCTTGATTGTGCGTGATTTGCCTATGCTGGAAAGTAATTTCCGTAGCCAGAAAAATCTATCTGAATATTTGCGACATCAAAATGTCGTTGCAATTGCTGATATAGATACACGTAGGCTCACAAGGATATTGCGCGAAAAAGGCGCGCAAGCAGGCTGTATCATGGCTGGCGATGTAGATGAAACTTTGGCGCAACAGTATGCCAAAGATTTTCCGGGTCTGACAGGCATGGATTTAGCCAAAGTAGTGAGCTGCAAAAAGTCTTATGAATTTACCGATGGTGAATGGCAATTGGGTAAAGGGTTTGCTAAGGTCGAAGATGCAAAGTTTCATGTGGTTGCCTATGATTATGGCGTGAAACGCAATATTTTACGCATGCTGGTATCGCGCGGCTGTAAGGTGACTGTGTTGCCAGCGCAAGCGTCTGCGGATGAAGCGCTAAAATATAAACCCGATGGCATCTTTTTATCTAATGGCCCGGGCGATCCGGAGCCTTGTGATTACGCAGTTCAGGCGATTAAAACTTTGGTAGATACTGGTATTCCGACTTTTGGTATTTGTTTAGGGCATCAGTTACTGGCGTTAGCAAGCGGCGCAAAAACCATGAAGATGAAATTCGGTCACCATGGTGCGAATCACCCTGTACAAGATACAGAAACCAAGCGTGTTTATATCACTAGCCAAAATCATGGTTTTGCTGCAGATGTAAACACCTTGCCTGCCAACTTGAAAGTGACGCATGTCTCACTTTTTGACGGGAGCTTGCAAGGCATTGCACGTACCGATAAGCCTGCATTTAGCTTCCAAGGCCATCCTGAGGCAAGCCCAGGTCCGCATGAAATGAGCTATCTGTTTGATAAATTTATTGATTTAATGCAGCAAAGAAAGACGAGTTAATGGCTAAGCGCACCGATATTAAGTCTATTCTGATTATTGGCGCCGGCCCAATCGTAATTGGTCAAGCTTGCGAGTTCGATTATTCCGGAGCACAAGCTTGTAAGGCATTACGCGAAGAGGGTTATCGCGTCATTTTGGTGAATTCTAACCCTGCCACGATTATGACCGACCCTGAAATGGCAGATGCGACTTATATCGAGCCAATTACCTGGAATGTTGTCGAAAAAATCATTGCCAAAGAAAAGCCGGATGCTTTGTTGCCGACTATGGGCGGGCAGACGGCACTTAATTGTGCGCTGGATTTGGATAAGCACGGCGTGCTTAAGAAATACAACGTAGAGCTGATTGGTGCGAGTAAAGAAGCTATCGATAAAGCTGAAGATCGCCAAAAATTCAAAGAGGCTATGACTAAAATCGGCCTGGGCTCGGCCAAGTCTGCTATTGCCCACAGTATGGAAGAAGCGTTGCAAGTGCAAGCGGCAATTGGGTATCCGGCTATCATCCGACCCTCGTTTACCATGGGCGGTAGCGGCGGCGGTATTGCCTATAATCGTGAAGAATTCATAACAATTTGTGAGCGTGGACTTGATGCTTCGCCGACCAATGAATTGCTGATCGAAGAATCCATGCTCGGCTGGAAAGAGTTTGAGATGGAAGTAGTACGCGACAAAGCGGATAACTGCATCATCATTTGTTCGATTGAGAACCTTGACCCTATGGGTGTGCACACAGGTGATTCCATTACCGTAGCGCCAGCGCAAACACTCACCGATAAAGAATATCAAATTATGCGTAATGCTTCATTGGCAGTATTGCGCGAGATTGGCGTCGATACAGGTGGTTCGAACGTACAGTTTGCAATCAATCCTGATGATGGCCGCATGATTGTGATTGAAATGAACCCGCGCGTATCACGTTCTTCCGCATTGGCTTCAAAAGCTACAGGTTTTCCAATTGCCAAAGTGGCGGCTAAACTTGCAGTAGGTTATACCTTGGATGAGTTGCGTAATGAGATTACAGGTGGTGCAACCCCTGCTTCGTTTGAGCCAAGTATTGATTATGTTGTCACCAAAGTGCCGCGGTTTGCTTTTGAGAAGTTTCCACAAGCAGATTCACGTCTTACTACACAAATGAAATCGGTCGGCGAAGTGATGGCGATTGGTCGCACCTTTCAGGAATCGTTTCAAAAAGCTTTGCGTGGTCTGGAAGTGGGCGTGGATGGCTTGGATGGAATCACCGCTGATATTGACCGAATTAGTAAAGAAATGGGCGAGCCGGGGCCGGAACGTATTTGGTATGTTGGAGATGCATTTAGAACAGGCATGTCTATTGAGCAAGTATTTAATATTACTAAAATAGACCCTTGGTTCTTGTCGCAAATTAAAGACATTATTGATCGTGAAGATGTGCTCAAAGGTAAGCATATCGCTGATTTGGGCAAAGATGCGCTATTCCAGCTTAAACGTTGTGGATTTTCCGACAAACGTTTGGCGAAATTGCTGGAAACGGATCAACATGCAGTGCGCGCATATCGTCAAGCTCATAATATTCGTCCTGTCTACAAGCGTGTAGATACATGCGCGGCGGAATTTGCAACTAACACCGCTTATATGTATTCCAGCTACGAGGAAGAGTGCGAAGCTAAGCCCACAAACAAGAAGAAAATCATGGTGCTGGGTGGCGGGCCAAACCGTATTGGTCAGGGCATTGAGTTCGATTATTGCTGTGTGCATGCAGCATTTGCTATGCGTGATGACGGCTATGAAACCATCATGGTGAATTGCAATCCGGAAACCGTTTCTACCGACTACGATACGAGTGATCGGCTATATTTTGAGCCAGTGACGCTGGAAGACGTACTGGAAATTGTGAATGTTGAGAAACCGATCGGCGTGATTGTGCAATACGGCGGCCAAACACCGCTTAAATTGGCGCGTGACCTTGAAAAAGCCGGAGTGCCGATTATTGGTACTACACCAGATGCGATTGACCGTGCAGAAGACCGTGAACGCTTCCAGCAAATGTTGCATGAATTAGGGTTAAAACAGCCGCCCAATCGCACGGCAAGAAATGAGGCAGATGCTTTACGTTTGGCTGAAGAAATCGGCTATCCGCTAGTGGTAAGACCTTCCTATGTACTAGGTGGTCGTGCGATGGAAATCGTGCATGAAAAAAGCCAGCTAGAGCGTTATATGCGTGAGGCAGTGAAAGTTTCTAACGAGTCTCCTGTGTTGCTGGACAGATTCTTGAATGATGCAATTGAAATCGATGTAGATGCACTCTCCGATGGCGAGGATGTGTTGATTGGCGGCATCATGCAACACGTTGAGCAAGCTGGTGTGCATTCGGGTGATTCGGCCTGTTCGTTGCCACCATATAGTTTAAGCAAAAAATTACAAGATGAATTACGCGACCAAACACGCCAAATGGCACTTGCACTGGGTGTAAAAGGCTTAATGAATGTGCAATTTGCCATTCAAACTACAAGCCAGGGCGAGACGGTTTATGTGCTGGAAGTTAACCCTAGAGCATCAAGAACAGTACCATTTGTTTCTAAAGCTTGTGGATTGCAGCTGGCGAAAATCGCCGCGCGTTGCATGGCCGGCCAAACGCTTAAAGCGCAGGGAGTGACAAAAGAAGTAATCCCACCTTACTTCTCAGTGAAAGAGGCAGTTTTCCCATTCATTAAATTTCCAGGCGTGGATACCATTTTAGGCCCAGAAATGAAGTCAACTGGCGAAGTGATGGGAGTGGGTGCAACATTTGCAGAAGCTTTTGTGAAATCACAGTTGGGTGCTTCGGCCAAATTACCTAAAGGCGGCAGAGCTTTTATTAGTGTTCGCAATGAAGACCACCAAAAAGTAGTGGATATCGCCAAAGATCTGGGTAAGCTGGGTTTTAGCTTGGTTGCCACCAAGGGTACGGCAAGAGCGCTTGTTGAGCATGGCTTGACTGTTACGCCCGTAAATAAAGTTGCCGAAGGCAGGCCCCACATTGTGGATATGATTAAGAACAATGAAATAAGCTTTATTGTGAATGTGACAGAGGACAAAAAGGCAGTAGCGGATTCATACGAAATTCGGCGTAGTGCATTACAAAATAAAGTGACCTATTACACAACCTTGGCTGGTGCGAGAGCTGCCTGCATGGGTATGGGCTTTATGCAGGAGTTAGGCGTGGAATCGATTCAAGACTTGCACAAAAAGCTCGCATAAAATACACTAGTTCTGAATCAGGTTAATTTTAAAAGCCACGCTCATGCGAGTGTGGTTTATTTTTTATAGAAAGTACATGCAGTATGGCAGTGAACCAAATTCCAGTTACCGTTAAAGGTGCGGCTTTACTCAAGGATGAATTGCAACGCTTACGTGGTACAGACCGTCCTAACGTCATTCAGGCGATTGCCGAGGCGCGTGCGCAGGGCGATTTGTCAGAAAATGCAGAGTATGAAGCAGCGAAAGAGAAGCAAAGCTTTATTGAAGGCCGTATTGCTGAGCTTGAGTCTAAATTATCTAACTTGCAAGTGATTGATCCTAAGACCTTGAATGCAGATGGTCGTGTGGTGTTTGGCGCCACCGTGAATCTTGAGGATTTAGATTCCGGCGATAAAAAAACTTATCAAATTGTTGGTGACGACGAAGCGGACATTAAAGGCGGGAAAATTTCAGTAAGTTCTCCTATTGCACGTGCTCTAATTGGCAAATCAGCAGGCGATATTGCAGAGGTTTCTGCGCCGGGCGGCATCAAGGAATACGAAGTCATCGAAGTGCTGTACTTATAATCATGACTCAAAGGCTTACACTCATTATTGTCACGCTTTGGGTAGGCGCACTTTGGGCGACAGGCTTAAGTGCCTATATGATATTCGATACGTTGCAAGATAGACAGCTTGCGGGCAGCTTGGCTGGCAGGCTGTTCACCATGGTGAGTTACATTGGCATGGCCAGTGCTTTGTATTTGTTGATACAACGTTTATTAGCATCCGGTACAAGTGCGCTCAAGCAAAGCTATTTCTGGGCTGCTTTTGTCATGCTGTTATTGGTGCTGGCGGGGCATTTCGGCATACAGCCACTACTTGCGCAGCTTAAGAGCGATGCGCTTCCTAACGATGTGATGCACAGCGTATTTGCCAGTCGCTTTAACACATGGCATGGTGTTGCAAGCGTGGCTTACTTGGCTGAGTGCTTACTGGGATTTGTGTTGGTGTTGAAAGTACGTTAAATCTTGGGAATGTGAATTTTTGCTTTTTCTTTAACAGTTTCGCTGTGGCGGTAAAATACCAACTGTTTGCCAATGTGATGCACAGCTACTGCGTTAGTTCTTTCACAAATGCTTTGGAACATCGCTTTGCGCGCTTCGCGGTCATCGCCCGCAACTTGTACTTTAATCAACTCATGCACGTTTAGGTTAAGTTCGATTTCCTTGATAATATTTTCTGTGAGCCCTTGATTGCCTATCATCACAACTGGGTTTAGGCTATGCGCTAATCCGCGTAAATGGCTCACTTGTTTACTGCTTAATTTCATAAACTGAACTACTTTTTAGCGATTGATAAGGGCATGAATTTTACCATGGAACCCTATAAAATAAGACATGAAGACTAATGTATTGAAAGCTCGGCAATGAAGCCGACTCGTACCAGTAAAGCCTGGATGCAAGAGCATCTGAACGATGAATTTGTGAAGCGCGCACAAAAAGAGGGTTATCGTGCACGTGCAGCTTATAAGTTGATAGAAATTGACGATAAAGATAAGCTGATTAAACCTGGTATGACGATTGTTGATTTGGGCTCAACACCAGGCAGCTGGTCACAGGTGGTGGTGCAGCGTCTTAAGGGACAAGGCCGCATTATTGCGCTTGATATATTGGACATGCAGCCCATTGCAGGTGTAGAGTTTATACAAGGGGACTTTCGCGAAGAGTTAATATTGAAAGCGTTGGAAGAAAAATTGGGGAATCAGCCCGTAGACCTTGTAATTGCCGATATGGCACCCAATATAAGCGGAGTGAAGGATGTGGATCAGGCGGGTGCGGCATATCTAACGGAGCTAGCGCTTGATTTTAGTGGGCAGTGGCTGAAACCACATGGCAACTTTCTAGTCAAAGTGTTTATTGGTAGCGGGTTTGACGAAATTGTTAGAACTATGCGAGGGCGATTTGAAAAGGTTGTGACGAGAAAACCAAAAGCCTCGCGTGATCGCAGTAGTGAAGTCTATTTATTAGGCTTAAACCGCAAGTAGTGAAATAGGTTAGAATTTAATTTACCCACTTTGAAATAGGTCGGGTTCAAAAAGGAACAGCACAGTGAATAATATCGCAAAAAATATCGCCATTTGGATCGCAGTTGCACTCATATTGATGACGATATTTAATCAATTTGGGGCTGGCAGCAAAGCAGAAACCCAAATGGTTTACTCGCAATTTATGCAAGAAGTGAAACAAGGCCGTATTGCCAAGGTGCAGATAGATGGCCGAGTGGTACACGGCAAAACCCAAGAAGGTAAAGAATTTAGCACCTATACGCCCAATGATTTGTGGATGGTGAACGATTTACTTAAATACAACGTCGTTGTCGAAGCTAAAGCCGAACAACAACGCTCAGTTTTGTTAGAAATGTTCATGTCATGGTTTCCGATGATTTTACTTATCGGCGTATGGATTTTCTTTATGCGCCAAATGCAAGGTGGCGGCAAGGGTGGCGGACCATTCTCATTTGGCAAAAGCAAAGCGCGTCAGCTAGACGAAAGCTCAAATCAAACTACATTTGCAGATGTGGCAGGTTGCGATGAAGCCAAAGAAGAAGTGACGGAGTTAGTTGAATTCTTACGCGATCCGGGTAAATTTCAAAAACTTGGTGGTCGCATTCCAAGAGGTGTCTTAATGGTAGGACCTCCTGGCACAGGTAAAACCTTACTCGCACGTGCGATTGCAGGTGAAGCAAAAGTTCCTTTCTTTACCATTTCAGGTTCAGATTTCGTCGAAATGTTCGTTGGCGTTGGCGCTGCACGTGTACGTGACATGTTTGAAACCGCTAAAAAGAATTCACCTTGTATCGTTTTTATTGACGAAATCGATGCCGTGGGGCGCAGTCGTGGTGCGGGTACCGGCGGTGGTAATGATGAACGCGAGCAAACCTTAAACCAATTATTGGTTGAGATGGACGGTTTTGAAGCTAGCTCAGGTGTAATTGTTATAGCTGCAACTAATCGTGCTGATGTATTGGATAAAGCGCTATTGCGTCCCGGACGTTTCGATAGACAAGTCATGGTTGGACTGCCGGATATTAAAGGACGTGAACAAATTTTATTGGTGCATATGCGCAAGGTGCCGATTGACCCGGATGTGAAGGCTGATATTTTAGCGCGCGGTACGCCAGGCTTTAGCGGTGCGGATTTAGCCAACTTGGTGAATGAGGCAGCCTTGTTTGCTGCACGTCGCAATAAACGTACGGTGGATATGCAGGATTTTGAAGACGCTAAGGACAAGATTTATATGGGTCCAGAGCGTAAGTCGATGGTAATGCGCGAGGAAGAACGCCGTAATACTGCATATCATGAATCTGGTCACGCGGTGGTTGCCAAGTTGTTGCCAACGGCAGACCCGGTGCATAAGGTAACGATTATGCCTCGAGGTTGGGCGCTTGGTTTAACGTGGCAATTGCCGGAATTCGATCGCATTAGCAATTACAAAAACAAAATGCTGGAAGAGATTTCCATTTTGTTTGGTGGTCGTATTGCTGAGGAAGTGTTTATGCATCAAATGTCTACCGGAGCCGCTAATGACTTTGAGCGTGCTACTAAGTTAGCGCGTGATATGGTGACCAAATATGGTATGTCAGATAGCTTAGGTACTATGGTCTACACGGGTAGCGAGCAGGATTCATTTTTTGGCAGCATGAGTTCCAGAACAGTTTCTGAAGCTACGCAACAAAAAGTAGATGCCGAGATTCGTCGTATTCTGGATGAGCAATATGCGATTGCGCGCAAGTTGCTGGAAGATAATCGCGATAAAGTAGAAGCGATGACGGCAGCTCTAATGGAATATGAAACGATTGATGCCGATCAAATTAACGATATCATGGCTGGCTTGCCAGTGCGTGAACCTAAGCCAAGTCAGTCCAAGGTAAGCTCTGCTAATAGCGGAAATACATCGGGTTCTGACGGCGCCGGTGCAACATCTGCTCCTCAGCCGACAGCTAAGAGCAAATAAACATTCATTCAATTGAACCTCGAAGGGCGCAATCTTTTGCGCCCTTTTTTGTTACAATTCCCTCATGATTTTTTCCTGCGGACATTTTCAGCTTGATTTGGCACAACCTTGCGTGATGGGCATTGTGAATGTAACGCCAGATTCTTTTTCAGACGGTGGAAAATTTAATGCGACTGACGCAGCGATTGCCCATGCATTACAGCTGATCGAGCAAGGCGCAGATATACTTGACATAGGCGGTGAGTCAACACGCCCAAACGCAACGCCAGTAAGTTTGCAAGAAGAGTTGGATCGTGTGATTCCTGTGATTGAGGCTTTAGCAAAACAAGAAATTCCGATTTCTATTGATACATACAAACCACAAGTGATGCAAGCTGCGATTCAAGCAGGTGCCAGCATGGTGAACGATGTGCGTGCGTTGCAAGAAGAAGGCGCTTTAGAGGTTGTGGCGAAATCAAATGCTGGTGTGTGCTTGATGCACATGCAAGGTACGCCAAAGACCATGCAGATTGATCCGCAATATACTGATGTAGTGAGTGAGGTTTCCAGTTTTCTAGAGACGCGAATACAAAAATGTGTACAAGCCGGCATTGCTAAAAACCGTATCGTTATTGACCCGGGGTTTGGGTTTGGTAAAACGCGAGAGCATAATATAACGCTGATACGGCAACTTGAAATTTTAAATCAGCTAGAACAGCCTTTGTTAGTGGGCTTGTCACGCAAATCGGTGCTGGGGCAGGTAACTGGAGAGAACGTAGATGCGCGTTTATATGCTAGCATTTCCGCCGCTGTGATTTCTGCCATGAAAGGCGCTAAAATACTGCGTGTGCACGATGTAAAAGAGACTGTTGAGGCATTAAAAGTAGTATCTGCAATTCAATAATTGGAAAACTATGAGTAAAAAATATTTTGGTACCGATGGTATACGCGGCAAGGTGGGTGAGTATCCAATCACGCCAGATTTTGTGATGCGCTTGGGTTACGCTGCAGGCAAAGTGCTGACTTCGGTTAAAAGTAATTTAGCAAAAGGCGCAAGACCAGCCGTATTGATTGGTAAAGATACGCGTATTTCTGGCTATATGTTGGAGGCAGCGCTTGAAGCAGGTTTGTCTGCTGCAGGTGTGGATGTGTTGTTAACAGGCCCAATGCCGACGCCAGCAGTGGCATACCTCACTCGTGCTTTAAGGGCACAGGCAGGCATTGTTATATCTGCCTCACATAATCCGTATGATGACAATGGCATCAAGTTTTTTTCCGGCCAAGGTACAAAACTACCTGATGATATTGAGTATGCGATAGAAACTGAGCTTGATAGACCTGTTCTGGTGATGGAATCCTCGCATCTTGGTAAGGCGCGCCGAATAGATGATGCCGCAGGGCGTTATATAGAGTTTTGTAAAAGCACCTTTCCTAATGACCTAGACTTGCGTGGCTTAAAAATTGTGTTGGATTGTGCGCATGGTGCAACTTACCATGTGGCCCCGGATGTGTTTCACGAGCTTGGTGCGGAAGTGATTGCAATTGGTAACAAGCCCGATGGTTTAAATATCAATAAAGACGTGGGCTCTACTCATCCAAAGGCACTACAAAAAGCAGTAGTGGAACATACAGCTGATTTAGGCATTGCTTTCGATGGTGACGGCGATCGCGTAATGATGGTAGACGCCGAGGGAAATTTGCTTGATGGCGACCAGTTGTTGTATATCGTCGCCCTTGGTTTGTACGCTAAAGGCAAGCTAAAAGGGGGTGTCGCCGGTACTTTGATGACTAATCTCGCTTTAGAGCATGCGTTACAGAAACATCAAATTCCGTTTGCGCGCGCTAAAGTAGGCGATCGATATGTATTAGAACTATTGAATGAGAAAAACTGGAAATTAGGTGGTGAAAATTCAGGACACATTTTAACTTTGGACAAACATACCAGTGGTGATGCCATTATTGCCGCTTTGCAGGTATTGCATGCGTTAAAACTGAGTGGAAAGAAACTAGGTGAACTGGGTAAACAGCTAACACTTTATCCGCAAGTGCTTATTAACGTGACTACAAAGCAAAAGCTTGATTTAGAGACTGTAGCCATTCAAAACGCAGTAAAGCAAGCTGAAACCGAACTTAATGGCGCTGGCCGTGTTTTGTTGCGTGCGTCCGGTACTGAGCCAAAAATTCGTGTAATGGTAGAAGGCAGCAATCAGAAGCAAGTACAAGCATTGGCAGAAAAAATAGCTGAAGTAGTGAAAAAAGCCAGCATCTAATCATTTAAGATTCT
>Ga0315912_10004577_pt1 | contig 13056 bp, 6 predicted proteins | sample VfabasoilMG_FD_204469 | JGI IMG/M metagenome (GOLD analysis project Ga0315912, IMG submission 204469) | Garden soil microbial communities collected in Santa Monica, California, United States - V. faba soil | ecosystem: Environmental > Terrestrial > Soil > Garden | place: USA: California... | reverse complement strand
GTAAATGTATATGGTGAAGTTTGTGACGTTTTTCGGCAAGCGCTTTTTGGATTGCAACACAAGCCCCATCTATTACTTCGTCTCCCCATTTGCCCAATACTAAAGATGGGCCGTAAATCGTATCGGGCTGAGGTGCGAGCTTTTCAATTTCGCAAGATTGCCTGCCTTTTTTGAAGAGCAATTTGGGTGAGAAAGAATCGGAGCTTTGAGTATCCTCAAGATACCCCAAGATTTTTTGGGTCAAATCTTTTTTCAACGCCTTCAAATCTTCAATAGGTTTTGGCATATACACCATGTATTTGCCGTGTAATAAGCCACGTCTTTTGGCGAGTCGTTCTACTGTTTTAATAAAATCAAATTGCGATTGTTGAACACCTCGCATTGACATAGGTTTGCCATGAATGGCTACGATTTCCACCACTCGCGTTATTTCGACGGCATAACTGATGCCGTTTAAATCCAAATAATAATCAGGCGGCTCATCCCCTGGTCTCCATGCGAGGGCATGAATAGAAGTTGTCTGGCGTAAAAACTCGTCTATCTTAACTCTGCATAATTCTTCTTCATCTCGCATTTAAAAATCCTTTTACATTCAGTTGATACCAAACCTAGCGCATAAATAATTCGTGCTAGCGTGCCTTCAGCAACGCATCCACATAATCTTTCGCCACTTTTAGACCCGCGCCGGTGAGTTCCATCACGCGCTTCACGGCCGCGGGTTTGCCAACGTCTTCGGCGAGGTGGAAGATTTCGTGCGCGACGGCTGAAGGCAAGGTGATGGTGTTGGTGCGTTTATCGTAGGGGTAAAGAGGCATCACAGTAGTCCTGGGGAAGAACGTCATTATAGCGAACACAACTCTCGTAAATTTTCACAGTACAATCGCTGTGTGCCTCATCCGCCGATCCCCCTGCATGTCCACTCCTATTACTCTCTGCTGAGCGGCGTCGCGTCACCCGCTGAACTCGCACAAATGGCCGCCAAGGCGGGCCTGCCAGCACTGGGGTTCACTGACCAACATCGTTTAACCGGCGCGGTGGAATTTGTAGATGCGTGCCAAGTCGTTGGCGTGCGCCCATTATTGGGCTTGACGCTGGAAGTCGAAACGCCGCCCGCTCCGGCGCATCCCTTGGTCTTGCTGGCGACTGATCTCAGGGGGTGGTCGCATCTCTGTCAGTTGAGTTCATGGGCGCAGGCCACTTCATCTCTCATCGTGACGCTGGAGCAATTGGCGAGTTGTGCTGGCGGCCTGCTGTGTTTATCCGGCGGCGGGCGCAGTTGGCTAAATCATTTGGCGCAAACAGACTCAACGGCGGCGACACGTTGGTTGGCGCAGTTGCATGAGCTATTTACTGACCGCCTGTACGTGGAAGTGCAGAGCCACACGCCAACCGATGTCGCCTTGAATGAAACGCTGGCGCGACTGGCTCAGGCGCAGGGTGTACCCATCGTCGCCACCCACAGCCTGTTTTATCTGCACCCTGAACAAGCCGCGACCCAACGCACGCTCACAGCCATCCGCCTGCTTCGTCCGCACACCGAACTCACCGCCGAGGAGATGGCCCCCCCTCAGGCGCATTGGCTGACACCAGCTGAGTGGGCCACCCGCTTCGCCGCTTGGCCGCAAGCGCTGGAAGCCACGCGCGCCATCGCCGACCGCTGTCAACTGACCTTACCTCTCGGTCAACCCCATTACCCCGAAATTGCCGTGCCAGTTGGCGTCACCGCGCTCGACGTTCTGCGCGAGAAGGCATACAGCGGTGCGCGAGGCCATTACGGCTCAGTGACCGACGTGGTGCAAACGCGGCTCGAACACGAACTGAGCGTCATCGGTGAACGCGGCTATGCCCCATTGTTCCTCATCTTGGAAGACATCTTGCAATTTGCGCGGCGCACGGGCGTGCCCACCTCGTCGCGAGGCTCAGCCGCGTCGTCCTTGGTCGCTCATTGTTTAGGCCTCACCTCACCTGACCCCTTGCGGTTGGATTTGTACTTCGAGCGTTTTCTTAACCCAGCGCGCGCCACACCACCGGATATAGACACGGATGTGTGTTCCCGGCGGCGCGAGCAGGTCATTCGCTATGTGTTTGAAACCTATGGCCGCGACCGAGTGGCGATGGTGGCGACGATCAACCGTTTCCGGTCGCGCTCGGCCTTACGCGAAACAGCCAAGGCCTTTGGCTTAAAGCCAGCCGTGATTAGCCAATTAGTAGAGGCTCTGCCGGAGCGTTGGTATGGCCCATCTACAGCGCGTCACGCGACCTCGCCCTTTGCTGAACTGCGCGCCGCGCATCCGCAGTATGCGGCTCTCTTCGATCAGGCCGAACGCTTGCGCGGTCTGCCCCGGCATCTGTCGGTGCATCCCGGCGGGGTGGTCATTACGCCCGGCCCGCTCACCGACCGGATCGCCACCCAACCCGCCGGGCAGGGCGTCACCATCGCCCAATTTGATTTGGAGTCCATCGAGCGCTTGGGCCTCATCAAACTAGACTTGCTGGGGATTCGCGGTCTGAGTGTGTTGGGGGATGTCGCCATGCGCGTGAGTCAGGCGGAGCCGCTGGCCGTGTTGGACGCGGTTCCGGAGGACGATGCGGCGACGCGCGAGATGATCCGCACCGGGCGCACCATTGGCTGTTTCCAAATCGAGTCGCCGGGGATGCGCGGCATTTTGCGCGAAATCCAAGCGGCCACGATTGATGACCTGATGGTCGCGTTGGCGCTGTATCGCCCCGGCCCGCTCACGGGCGGCCTGAAAGACGCGTTTGTGCGGCGACATTTGGGGCAAGAAGCGGTCAAACATCTGCATCCTGCGCTCGCGCCACTGCTGGCCGAAACGTATGGCGTGATTTTGTATCAAGAACAAGTCTTACGTTTGGCGCATGGGCTGGCCGGGTTGAGTCTCGCCGAAGCCGATTTGTTGCGGCGCGCGATGTCCCACTTCGATCCGGGCAAGCAAATGCAAACCCTGCAAGAAAAATTTGTCATGGGGGCGCTGGCGCACAGCCAGGTCCCCCCAGAGATTGGGATGCGCGTGTGGGAATTGATGGCGGCCTTTGCGGGGTATGGCTTCCCCAAAGCGCACGCGGCCTCTTACGCCCAAGTCGCCTGGAAGGCGGCGTGGTGTAAGGCGCACTTCCCAGCGGAGTTTATGGCGGCGGTGTTGGCGAACTGGGGCGGCTTTTATTCTCAGCGGGTATATCTCACTGAAACTCGGCGGATGGGGCTGAAACTACACGGGCCGCATCTCAATCATTCACAGACCGAATTCGCCGTGGTGCGCCACGCCACTGAGCCCCATTTATATATGGGGTTGAAGCAAGTCAAAGAACTCACGCAACGCACGCAACACGCCATCCTCCGCGCTCGACCTTTTCATTCACTCGCCGATTTTCTGGCGCGTGTTGACCCGCGTCCCGCCGAAGCCGAAGCGTTGATTCGGGTGGGGGCTTTGGAGGGGTTGGGCTCGATCCCGACCCTGCTTCAACAGTTGCACACGCAGACTTGGCAGGCCGGGCAAATGGCGCTGTTCGACACGCCGCCCACCATGGACAGCGATTGGTCATTAGCCGAGAAAGTCGCGGCCCAAGAAGAATGGTTGGGGGCGAGCGTGGTCGCGCATCCTTTGGAACTCGTCGCGGACGCCAGCACGTTAGCCGGGGCCGTCACCACCCTGGGGGCGTTGAGCTATCTAGGCCAACGGATACGGGTAGCCGGGATGCGCCAGAGTTGGGTGCGGAGCGCGACCACGCGGGGCGGCCACATTTATTTTATGGCGCTAGAAGATTTAGAGGGGATGCTCGATGTGGTGTTATTTGATGAGGTCTATCGTCGAAGCAAAGCGGCCATGAAAGATTCGGTGGGGCCGTTCTTGGTGGAAGGGATGCTTGAACTCGACCCACAACGCGGCGAGCCAACGCTGAGGGCGGAACGAGTGGAGCGGTTAGGGCAATAAATACGTTCAAGCGATGTGTCACTGCTTGCACTACTTTTGCGCCTTATACGCTTGGATTTGCTCTTCCGCCCAGCCTACGCTGTATTTCACGGCTTCACGCCACGCGGCTTTTTGCTCACCGAGTTTGAGTTCGTCACGCACTTCATTGAGAAGCGCTAGTAATTTCTCCTCGCCAAGGGCGCGGAGCGTGAGCGGCACGAGCAAGCGAAAATCACTGGTGATGGGCGAAACAAAACTTTCAGCGCATCCCTGTTGACGGAGTGAGGCTTGAAAGGCTTCTTGATTGAACACATCGGGGCGTTTTGCCATAAAGATTCCTTTTAGTCAGCTAACTTCCACTTCAGATTGCACTTGGGTATTTGCCATTACAGCTCCTGTTTTCCTAATTCATCCTCCGAACCTATCCCACGCCTTCAACACCAACCACCTCGTCCTAAACTCCCCAGTTCACGCCTTTATCCGCAAATCATCCAAAAACTCCGAGGCGGGTTTGACGCTGGTGACGAGTAGCTCATCGCGGGCGCGGGTGCAGGCGACGTAGAGCAAATGCCGTTCGGTGTTGTAGACTTCTTCTAAGTCGCTGTCGTCGCTGACGGTTTCGATGCGGGCTTGTAAGGGGATGATCTCATCATCGCAGGCCATGACCACGACGGCACGAAATTCTAAGCCTTTGGCAAGGTGCATGGGGCTGAGGGTGGCTTGGCCGGTGACGGTGTCCATTTGGTCATTGAGGACGATGAAGGGCAAACCCGCTTGGGCCAAAGCGGCGCGGGCCCGGTCAAGTTCGGCCTCGGAGCGGACGAAGACGCCGATTTCGTGCGGGGCGAGACCGGCTTGTGTGCGCTCGGTGAGCCAGGCGCTGACGGCGTTGATCTCTTCGGCTTGGCTGGGGAAGGTCTGGATGAGCGGGGCTGGCCCGTTGAAGACGGAAACCGTGCCCCGGCGGTCTTCGCGGTTGCCATCCACATCGGAAAGTTCGGGGCCTAGCAGACGGTCGGCATGTTGGCGGATTTGGTGGGAGGTGCGATAGTTGATGTGGAGGGTGCGCGAACGACCGCGCACATCTACGCCTAACGCTTTCCAAGAGAATGGGGGTTGAAAGATGCGTTGCCCGAGGTCGCCGGTTAAGAACAAGCCGTTGGGGCGCTCACCACCCAACGCGGCGAGAAAACGCAATTGGGGCACACTGACATCTTGCGCTTCATCTACCACCACATAATCGAAGGGCACTAGGCCACGCTCGGTGAGGTGGGCGGCGAGTTGTGTGAAGAGCCCCGCCAAGGTGAGGTAGCCCTCGGCTTGCAAGCGAGTACGGACGGCGGCAAAGACCGACCAAGCAGCGGTGCGTTGCACTTCGGAGAGGCGCGTTTTGCGGCCCAAACGCTTGACATCGCGATAGGCTTCCCAACTGTCTAACTGCCACGCGTCTACCACTTCATCCCATTCGCTGATGAGAAAGTTGCGGCTGAGTTTTTGCCCAGTGGCGGCCTCGGTGAGGCAGGCGAGCAGGGTCGCGCGGCTGATGAGTTTGGGTTTACCAAAATGTCGTCCATAAAGGCGTTGACCGAGGGTGTTTAGGTCTTGCACTTCTAGCCGTTCGGCGAGGCGTGGGGTGTGGCTGATGAGCCGATTGAGTTGATGGTGTAGGGCGTTGGCAAGCGTGGCTGAAAACGTCGTGAGCAAGACGCGGCTCTCGGGTTGCGTGCGAGCGAGGAACGCGGCGCGATGTAGGGCGACGATGGTTTTGCCCGTGCCGGCCGAACCCGCCACCCGTGCTGGGCCAGCGTAATCGTGCTCGATCAATTGCCGCTGGGCAGGGTGGAGAAAAACCATCCACTTGTCCCAGGGATAGTTGAGCGCGCGTTCTAATTCTTCCACATCGCTGATAATCCGGAAACGACGTTGGGCATCGGGATGGGTGAAGGGGTCGGGGAGCGCGATGGTCGGCGCGGCGGGTTGGGGTTGGCCGCCGGTAGCGAGTTCTAAAAGGGCGTTGGCGGCTTCACTGGGCAGATGGTCGGCCAGCAGGAGTAGAGAGTCTTCATCACACTGCCGGACATCGGCGAGCCATTCGGGTGGCACCCCATAGCCCAGTAAAGCGTCATCCGTCAGATAGACGAACAAACGGGGCTTAGGGGGCGCGGGCTGTTCGACCGCCACATATTTGGGGATGAAGATTTCTTGAACATGTTCGCGGATTTCAACCAGTTGGGCCGCGCCGGTTTGAGGATGGGTTTCGAGTTTGCGCTTTTCGGCCCAGTGGTAGGCGTCATCGTGGTGAGCCACATAGCACAGCACCAAGCGGCGCTCGGTGCGATGTAAGATGATGCGGAGATCACTGCTGACGCGGACGGACCAAAAATTTTTATCTTTGGCGCGGTCGAGTCTGTGCAGGCTGAGGCTGGGGTGGGCTGGGTTGAGTTGTAGATCGAAGGCGGCGGTCTTGACGGCTTTCTGTTCGTCGCCCATGAGCTTGGCAAGGCTGGTGGTGAAGGTGTCGGCGATGAGGAAGTCCATGGGAACGGCAGAGAATAGATGTAAGTTAAGTGGATGGTTTTTCGAGCGCGACTCGCAACAGGGTTTGCATGGCGATGGCAGTTATATTGTCAGGAAAGACTGGCAAGAAGTTGCGCAAGTCGTTTAGAGCATCTCGCAGAACAGCAGAAGGCGCAGGTGTAGCAACGGCCGACTGGTAAAGGGCTTCTGCTTCTGGGTGGCGGCCCAACGCTAAATAATAGACTGCTAAATTTAAAGCGTTTGTCCAGTTGGTGACGTCTTGAGTATAGGCTTCCAACGCCAATGATTGGGCGGATGCAAAATCTGCGCGGGCTAAATCAAATTGCCCAGTAGATTGATAGACCAAACCACGGGAATATCGCCACCAATCTTCTTTAGGATCAAGTTCAACAACTTGATTGAGATCGGCCAGCGCTTCAGCGTATTTCCCTGTCAGGCGATACGCCTCACCACGTCGGACAATTGCCCAAGTAAGTTTGTCATCCAGCGCGATGGCGCGGTTGAAGTCGGCCAGGGCTTCGGGGTACTTCTCCATTAGACGGTACGTCTTGCCACGAAGGGCAAGCGTCTCAGCGCTCTTGTCATCCAGCGCGATGGCGTGGTCGAAGTCGGCCAGGGCTTCGGGGTACTTCTCCATGGACTGGTACGTCAGGCCGCGCTGGGCAAGCGCCCAAGTATATTTGTCATCCAGCGCGATGGCACGGTCGAAGTCGGCCAGGGCTTCGGGATACTTCTCCATTAGACGGTACGTCTTGCCACGAAGGGCAAGCGCCCAAGTATATTTGTCATCGAGGGCAAGGGCGCGGTCAAAGTCGGCTAGGGCTTTGGGGTATTGCGCCAACTGGCGATACGTATCGCCGCGAAGGGCAAGCGCCCAAGTGTATTTGTCATTCAGTGTGATGGCGCGGTCGAAGTCGGCCAGGGCTTCGGGGTATTTCTCCATTAGACGGTACGTCTTGCCACGAAGGGTAAGCGTCTCAACGCTCTTGTCATCCAGCGCGATGGCGCGGTCGAAGTCGGCCAGGGCTTCGGGGTACTTCTCCATTAGACGGTACGTCTTGCCACGAAGGGCAAGCGTCTCAGCGCTCCTGTCATCCAGCGCGATGGCGCGGTCGAAGTCGGCCAGGGCTTCGGGGTACTCCTCCATTAGACGATACGTCTCGCCGCGAAGGGCAAGCGCCCAAGTAAGTTTGTCATTCAGTGTGATGGCGCGGTCGAAGTCGGCCAGCGCTTCGGGGTACTTTTCCATCAGACGGTACGTCAGGCCGCGCTGGGCAAACGCCCAAGTGTATTTGTCATTCAGTGCGATGACGCGGTCGAAGTCGGCCAGCGCTTCGGGGTACTTTTCCATCAGACGGTACGTCAGGCCGCGCTGGGCAAGCGTCCAAGAGTCTTTGTCATCCAGTGCGATGGCGCGGTCGAAGTCAGCTAGCGCTTCGGAGTACTTTTTCATCAGACGGTACGTCAGGCCGCGAAGGGCAAGCGCCCAAGTATCTTTGTCATCGAGGGCAAGGGCGCGGTCAAAGTCGGCTAGGGCTTTGGGGTATTTCGCCAACTGGCGATATGTCTCGCCGCGAAGGGCAAGCGCCCAAGTATCTTTGTCATTGAGGGCAAGGGCGCGGTCAAAGTCGGATAGGGCTTTGGGGTATTTCGCCAACTGGCGATATGTCTCGCCGCGATGGGCAAGCGCCCAAGTATTTTTTTCATTGAGGGCAAGGGCGCGGTCAAAGTCGGCCAGAGCTTCGGAATATTTGGCCAGTTGGCGATACGTCTCGCCGCGAAGGTCAAGCGCCACATTGTACTTGTCATCGAGAGCAAGGGCGCGGTCGAAGTCAGCCAGGGCTTTGGGGTATTGCGCCAGCTGGCGATACGTATCGCCGCGTCGAGCATACAGAACTACCTGTGCAACGACGTCAAGGTCATTCCTTTGAGCAAAAACAGTGGAATATGAGATTGAATTTTCGTATTCATTTTTGTCGTAGGACTTGTAAAACTCAATCAAGAGGTGGGCAACATCTTGGGCATCGGGAGAAGCTATTTCTTGCCCAGCTTGTTGGCAGACTTGAGCAAGGTTTTCGGCAAAACGCCAGCGCCAGCGAAAGGCATGCAGAAAGGCGTTGACAGTTGTGGTGTGGCGCGCGGGATGGTGGCACAGGTCATGATAAACCCGTTCGACTTCCAAATTGCGCCACTGGTCGCTCTCGTAGGCCGCTTTATCGCTGAGCGTGAGTTGAGTCTGTTGGGTTTCAAAGAAGGCGGTCAGCCGCTGATGGGCGGCTGTTAGGTCACTGGGCTGAGTATGGCGTAAAAAACGGAGCATGAGTTCACGCACTTTTTCGTGGTAAAACCAGCCGCGCGTGGTGCTGGTGCGCATATAACTTTGCGCGGTGAGCCAAGTAAACTGGCGCGCGCTCTCAGCGCCCAGCACCGCGCCCAAAATATCGCGGTTAATTTGGCGGGGCACAGCGGCAAACAGGGCCACTTGGCGTTGCGATTCATCGGGGATCCATTGCAAGAAGCGTTTCACGGCATCGGGGCTGATGTCGGGCAAGGGCAGGCCGGGGTGCGGGTGGGTGCCAGCCAAGAGTTCCACCAGCACTGGCAGGCCGCCGGTATCGGCATGGATTTGCTGGACGAGGGCTTCATCGGTGATGTCGCGGTTGCTGAGGTACTGACGGGTTTCGTCGGGGGTGAACGGCTCGAGCGTGATGTGGCAAATGGCGCTGGCAAAACTGGTCCACTGTTGGCTGAGTGGGTCGCGCCCGCTAATGACCAGCGTGAGGCGCTCGTCTAGGTCGCCATATTCAAAGTTAACCAGTTGCAACAGCCATGGCTCCAGCGCCGCGCCGGTGCGCTCGAAGACATCAAACAACAGCGCCAACCGCTGTTTCTCGCAGGCCTTGTTCAGGAGGTCCACAAACAACGGACTAAGGGTGCTTTCCGGATCGCGCAACAACTGCACTTCGTCGCGGTTGCCGAACCGGTCAATAATGTAGTTCAGGCCCTGCGTCAACGCTTCGCCAGCGTCGGCTTCGTCCACATAATCGGCAAAGACCCCGACGCCGGGGGCGCGGCGAGCAGATTTGATGGCCAACCCAGTCATGCCGCGCACCACCAAATCCAGCGCGCCACGCGGGGCCTTCGTGTCGCTTTCAATTTCTTCGCGGCGCGCGCGAAAGGTCTTGTAACGCTCATCAAACTCTTTGTGTTCCAGACCGTGTTCGGCCAGTTGTTGCGCAATGTGCCCCATCACCGCGGCGGGCGAGAGCAATTCGTCATCGCATCCGATGACGAGGGCCTTGACGCTGGGGCTAGTCGCCAGAGTGGCGTATTGCTTGAGCAAAGTGCTTTTGCCTACGCCGCCTTCGCCGTTGACAAAGAAAAGCAGATAGGCTGGCCCCTCGTCGGCAAAGTTTTCGACAAACTGACGTAGATACTCGGTGCGGCCTACAAAGTTTTCTTTGCGAATTTTGGCGATGCGGCCCTGCCATCCCGGACGTTTAGTGGGCATATGCTTTCTCCAGAGAGTGAGCTGGGGATAAACTGGTTGGCAACTCGGGCCTACACCTTAAACACCCTCATTACCTCATCCCCCAAATGATTGATGACTTTGACCGCGATGCGCCCGGTTTGGGGTTTATCAAACGGGCGCGAGGTGTCGCGGTTGAGGGTGGCCCACGCCTCGGCGTTGATTTCGGCTTTGAGGCTGGTTTTGAGTGAGCCATACGGGTCGTTGGCCCCGAGGAAGTAGGCGTGGCGCACGAAGAAGCTTTCTTCGTTGTAGTCGGTGTCTATGAACCAACAGGCGATGCCATCGGCGTTGCTACTGCGGACTTCGCCGAGGTTGGGGTGAAAGACATCCACGCCGTTGAGTTTGACGATGAGTTGTTGGTCGGGCGCGGGCAAGATTTCAATATCCGGCTCGCCGAAGATGACGAAGAGGTTGCCCTTGCCGGTGTTCTTGAGGTCTTCGGCCATGTGCAGGTCAGCATTCATGCGCGCTTTGAGCACGGGTAAGCGCCCCAACTTGGCGAACTCGGTGGAGTGCGCGTCGTAGTTGAAGGCGCAGGTGATGAGGACATCAAAGCCCGCGTCGGCGGCCTCGCGCGCGGCGGCCACCAAATCTGGGCGGGAGACGGTGCCAAATTCCGGGCCGATGAAGATGGCGGCGCGCTTCTCACCCTCACCCCCGGCCCCTCTCCCGCCGCTGTAGTTCGCGGCGGGAGAGGGGAGAAAGCGCCCCTCCGCGCAGATGTAATCACCGGGCCATGGGGTGAGCGCCGTGAAGTTGATTTTGTCTTCCTTGTGGGCCTGTTGTACACCAGCGGTTTTGAGACTTTCCAAGATGAGGCTGACAAAGTCATGCACCTCCGTTTGGTTGCGCCCGGCGGCGCTGTCAATGAGTTCGCCGTTTTCATCCACGCCGAGCGTGCGGTGCGGGCTGAGGCTTTCCACCGTGAACGGCCCGGCCACGCGCACTTTTTTGTTGTCGCTGTACGGCTTATCGTAGAGGTATTCGTATTCGGCTTTGGCGGCGATGGAGGCATCTATTTCCTTTTGCCGCGCAATGCGGGCCTCCCACCATTGGGCGTGTAGCGACGCCACGTGTAGAGACGTAGCATGTTGCGTCTCTACACGTGGGATTTCCCATTCCTGCCAATTATGTTGGAGGGCGGCATTTAATTGTTCGCGCAGTGGCTCCAACACCTCCTGCCACTTCTCCCAGATGACATCAATCTCCGTATTGTTGGCGATGGATTTGAGGGTGATGTGTGGCACGCGTTCGTAGACAAAGCCCTGCCGCAGGTTGCCATACACGGGTTGCGAGGACGGGATGACCCGCGTGACTTCAGCTTCTTTGAGTTGCCCCTCGCGGCTGTCTTTGAGTAAATAATAGGGATAGCGCGCGCCCATGAGCCGCGCCCGCGCCAACGCCAACGCCACGCGCGAGGTGTCTATGGTAATCCAGCGCCGCCCCCATTGTTCTGCGACATACGCGGTGGTGCCACTGCCGCAAGTGGGGTCGAGGACGAGGTCGCCGGGGTCGGTGGTCATTAGGAGGCAACGTTGAATTGGCAAAAGGCTAGTTTGAACCACATAGCTTCTATCTAATTCTGCATAGGTGTCATCCCAAGCTCCAGTGAGGCGCATAGCTTTGAAATCATTATGAAATAATACAAAATTTAAATAACTCCCGCTGGAATGAACGCGTGACGCTTTTACAAGCTTCTCCATTCCTTCGCGCGTTGTTTTCCAACTTCTGCCATTAGAAGGTGGGTATGTTTTTCCTTCAAACTCAAAATCAAATGTACAACTAGGCGTATATCCTGATGATGGTAAGTTAATCAATCGAAACACACGATCTGTTTCACCAATGAGAGTCTCTCCGGTTTTCTCTGGTTTTGTCATGCTCCGTCGATTTCCATCAAGGTCTTGAATATATTGATATTGAGTTCCCTCACCATGAAATTTTTCTATTAGTAAATCATGATATTTGAAAGCTCCAATATTTTTTGAGAACCACAGGATGTAATCATATGGCGTGGCAATATATTTCACTCCAAGCGCACTATGGGTGCGAAAGGTAATCATTGAAACGAAATTGTCTTGACCAAATACTTCATCCAATAATGCTCTTACCCGATGGACATTCTCCTCACCGATCTGCACAAAAATCGAGCCTGAGTCGGTGAGCAAATCACGGGCGACGGTCAGGCGGTCGCGCAGGTAGGTGAGGTAACTATGGATGCCCTCGCGCCAGGTATCGCGGAAGGCCTTCACCTGCTCCGGCTCGCGGGTGATATGGTCGGTGTTGCCGTCCTTCACATCGCGGCTGGTGGTGCTCCATTGAAAGTTGCTGTTGAACTTAATGCCGTAGGGTGGGTCGAGGTAAATGCACTGCACCTTGCCGCGCAACCCTTCGCGCTCGGCGAGTGAGGCCATCACCTGCAGGCTGTCGCCCAAGATCATGCGGTTGGCCCAGTGGGCGTCGTGCAGATAAAACTCGGTCTTGGCGGCGTCGCTGGGCAGGCCGTTGAAGTCGGCGAACATATCAATCTGCGCCGTCTCCCGCACCGCCGAGGGCGCGCTCATCCGCAATAAATCGTCAATCAGCGCCTTGGGATGCACCTTCTCCTGAATGTAGAGCGGCGCGGCCTGCACAATCAGGTCACTCCAATCGGTCACCTCCTTGCCGCGCCACACCAATTGCGGGTCGAGGTCAGGGTTACGGCGGGCATAGGCGGCGCGGATCGGGGCTTGCGCGCGCTTATCCAACATCGCCTGATATTCGGCGGTGGGGATGTGCTTGCGCGCGGCCTCGGGGTGGGTATGGGCCTCGACAGTGAGTTTGGACGCTTTGCGGGGCTTAGGTTTGGCGTAGGTGGTTTTTTTGGGCATGGGAGTTTTCAGAGAGGCTAACGCTCGACGAAGGGGCGAAGGTGAGGCCGCATCCGCCGAACGAAGGGGCAAAGGTCAAGCCATAGTCAAGCCGCCCGACCATAAATGGTCGGGCTGACAGGACAAAGCCGCCTGAAGGCGGCTGATGAAATGGCGACCAGCCCGCTTGAGCGGGCTTTGTGCTATGAGC